>Ga0209517_10003337_pt1 | contig 21863 bp, 19 predicted proteins | sample PeaSoiMetSII2010_FD_187695 | JGI IMG/M metagenome (GOLD analysis project Ga0209517, IMG submission 187695) | Peat soil microbial communities from Weissenstadt, Germany - SII-2010 (SPAdes) (version 2) | ecosystem: Environmental > Terrestrial > Soil > Wetlands > Peat | place: Germany...
ATCTGATCTGGAGGAACGACTCATGACTGTTTCGGTTGGCCAGTACATCAAGCATTTTCAGTATGGTTGTGGGGTCATCACGGAATCCGGTTTGGACCGCACCACCATCGATTTCGACGCGCACGGCCCCAAGCTTTTCGTCACCAGTTTGATGGTCGTGGAACCTGCCGAAGGAACTCCACCGAAGCGGCGTCGCGCCAAGCGCGTGAAGGCTGTGAAGCCGCCGCCGACGCTCGCCGCCAAAGTGTTCGTGCCGGGAGCTAAATGAGCACCGGCATTATCGTCCAGTACATCGGCTTCCAGGCGAAGCCGCTCTCGCGCGAATACACTTTTCATGTCCGCGGGCCGGGCGAAGAGCGCGATTTCACATTCAACATCGCCAACGAAGCCTTCACTTCCCATCGCGCGCGCTATCAGGATGCACCGGCCATTTGTTCGGAGAGACTGCAAGCAGAACTCGCGGCTCACTCCAATAACCCCGAGGCAACGCAATTCGTTATTACTGCCGCGGAATTGGAGTCCTATCGCGCGGCCCGCTCGCCGAAGCCTTCCGGAAAATTCTGGGCACGTAAACCGCAAGAAGATTACTAGCGCAGTTCCTTTGATAAGGCCCACAGCGTCGCGTCTGCGGGCGCTGTAGCGCGATCGCGAAGCGATTTGCTCCACGCACACCTTTAGCGCAACGACGGAGGTGGGTCCCCTGTGGGCCATTTGCCGGGTTTTGCCGCCATCGTCAGCACCAGCCTTCCACCCCCCGCGATTTCGGCATGACGGAACCACGCACGCTTCAGCTCCCGCCCATTCAACTCAGCAGCCACTACATATTTGTTCTCAGCCGATACATTCTTTGCGATCACCGTGAACTCTTTTCCGTTGCCCAAGTGAATAGTTGTCTCCGGCAAAGCTGGGCTGCCAATCACGTAAAGGTCCTGGCCGGCGTTTGGAAAGATGCCCATCTCACCGAAGGCATACCAGGACGACATCGCACCGGAGTCGTCGTTGAAGGGCATACCCTTCGGCCCGGAATGAAAGTTGGCGGCAATGATTTGCCGCACGCGTTCAGCGGTCTTGTCTTGCCGGCCCGCCCAGACGTAAAGATACGGAGCCAGGAAGCCGGGTTCGTTACCAGGATCGTAGCGCCCAGGAACGTCGAAAAACGCGTCCAGTCTCGCGTCGAATTCTTGCGCTCCACCACATTTCTTGATTAACCCCTCGACATCCTGGGGGACGAACGTGGAGTACGTCCATGAATTGCCCTCGTAAAATGTTTGCGAACCCCACGATCCCTCGTCCAGGGCTGTGAAGTTCTCCAACCATCGGCCGTCCCTGTGCCTTGGGTGAATGAATCCCTTCACGCCACCGTCTTGCAAATCGTCGTCCCACAGATTCTTCCAGTTGCCCGATCGCCCCCGATACTTGGCGGCATCCGCCGTCTTCCCAAGTCCCTGTGCCAACAGTGCGATCTCAAAGTCATCAGCGGCATATTCCATCTGTTTCGATCCTGGGCGGTCAACCCCTTCCACCGAAACGTAGCCGAGACTCCGCCAGTCCTCCAGCCCTCCGCGGCCTTCTTGGACTTGATCGGCGGGAGGGTTCTCCGCATCATTCACTTCTGCCGCATAGGCAGTGGCCCAATCGATTCCTTTCAGCCCTTTGACAAAAGCGTCTGTGATCAAAAACTCCGCGTTGCTCCCCCCTTGCGTGCGCCCGTTATAGTTGCCGCTTCGTGCATCGGGAAGCCATCCATCGTGCCGGTAGATATCCAGAAGGGACCGGACAACATCTGTTTCGCGTTCTGGAGCGATCAGGGTAAGCAATGGGCCCGATGTACGGAAGGTGTCCCAGATGGCGTAGTAATCATCGTAATAAGGCTCGCTCGATTTCCACAGTGGGTTCTCGCCCGTGCGGTCCACCGGCATCAGCATTGTGTGGTACAGCGCCGTGTAGAACATCTGCGCCTGCTCCGGCGTCTCCCCCTTGAGTTCGACCGCGCCGAGGGCCTTATTCCAGGCCGCCATGGACGCCGCGCGCGTCTCTTCCAGGTTGAAGTTTGCAATCTCAGTCGTAGCGTTTCGCTTGGCTTGTTCAACGCTGACGAAGGAGATGCCCACTTTCATGCGGACCTGCTGGTGATCGTGCGTCGGAAACGTCAGCCAGGCACCGCCGCCTGCTCGAGGCCCGTCTTCGGCAGCATGCTCTTGCCCGGGCTGCAGCTTCCCGGACTGCCATGTGCCCCAGGATCGCGCAGGCGTGTCTGTGATGGCATAAAAGAATACGATGTACGGCTTTGGCTGCTTATTCCACCCTCCTTTCACGCTGCTGAATCCGGATACCTCGGTGGACGATAGAATGTCTACCTGCGTGCCCACGACGGATTGTGCTTCGTCCGCTTCCGCGGAGGAGTGCAGGCACTTGCCCACATCAAATAGGATGTTCGCCTGCTCCGCACTCGGATAAGTGAAGCGATAGAGCGCTGTTCGCCGGGACGCTGTCACCTCGACATCAAGGGGAAATCGCGTGAGCGTGACTCGATAATACCCCGCCTCACTATGCTCATTGCCTCGCGGCGATGTGTAGTCGTTTTGCGATGGCGCACCAATTGTTGGCTGGATTCGAATATTGCCGTATTTTGCCCCGCCGCCTGTGCCGCTCACGTGCGTTTGGCTGAATCCGCGGATGTCGCCACGCGCAGCCCATCCGGAATTCTCGTCGTTTGCCCCAGCATCCATGTCCGGACCAGGCTTCACCATGCCAAACGGCACCGTGGGCCCGACAAAAACATTGCCGCCGGCATCAGCCCCCAGGAAAGGATCCACATGCTGTGCGGCTTGCGCGTTCAGTCTCCCTGCACACACAAGAATTCCCAATAGCATGCCCAAGACATATCGCTTTGGCCGCTTCATTCACTCCTCCATTTTCGATTCACGCGTGAGTTTAGGACCTCAGAGTGAGCACTGGGCACGGCGCTTGTCGCACCAGTTCATAGGCGGTTGCTGATGGCAGTTGGCCCGCTAATCCTCGCCCGCCTCGTAATCCCAGAATGAGCAGATTAGCATCTTGCTCCGTCGCCGTTCGGAGAATCTCTTCTGCGGCATCCCCAAATCGTACCAGAAACTCCGGCTCGCAGACCTCCTTGCAGGATGCGGGCATAACCTTCTTCAGGCGTTTCACCAGGAAATCTCGCACGATCTCGCGCCCATTCAGCGCAGAGCCGCCAGCCTCCTCCGCCACGTGCAAAACGGTCAATTTGGCTTCGTGGGCACGCTCCAGTGCGAACGCCAGACTCGCCGCTCGTTCCGCGTGCGGCTTGAAATTGGTTGCGTACAGCAATCGTTGAAATTCTGGCTTTTTCCGAGCTTGGAGCTGCACCTCTGGCCCCACGCTCAAGATCGGACATTCCGCCAGGCGGAAGACTTCTTCCGCCACCGCTCCCAATAGCAACTTCTTCTGCGAAGTTCGCCCGTGTGTCCCCATCGCCAGGAGATCAATGTCGTGCGACTCGATCAACTCCTGCAACACCGGCCACACCTGCCCTTCAATGAGCAACTCTTCGTGTTCCACGTCACTCATCGCCCCGGCATCGATCCAACGGCGCAGTTCACCACTCGCAAAAACCTTGGCTTTTTTTATTGCGTCCGCCGAGGATTCCGGCGAGACGAAATGGAAAACCTGAGAGGGAATTACGTGCGCCAGGTATAATTTGCTGTTGAACCCGCGAGCCACCGTTAACGCGTACTCCAACGCACCGCTCGCGCCTTCGGAAAAGTCCGTGGCCACCAGGATGCGACGGAACTCCGCAACGGGCCGGCTTTGTTCGTCTCTGACGGTGACTTTCCCAGTGGACATGAACTGTGCGCGCTCCAACAGCTTCTGTGACAAGCCGATTTAATTGAGTGATGCACGTCACAGACCAACGGGTGGTCTGTAACCATTTACAAATGAATGGTTTAGTGGGCTCCTTTTCTCTCTCTTCGGCCTTCTGCGGCAGATCACCCAATTCTGGCGAGTTTCCCCCCACCCCGCCCCCCTCTTTCCTTTTGCTTCTGCAACTCCCTGCCTAGGTTTTCGGGCTCAGCTGCCAGTGGTATCATCCCCAAGATGTCGGCCCCAGTTCCAGCCAAACCCCGCGAAGAAACCTTCATCGAAGAGATGAAGCGCTACCTCCACTTTGGCGAAAACGATGCCATCCTCCTTAAACGGCTCCTCCCCAGAATGGAAAAGTATCTTCCCGAAATGGCGGAACGTTTCTACGCTCAGATTCCTCGCCACCCCGGTGCGAGCCGGGTGTTCACAGGTGGCGAGGCCCAGGTTCTCCGCCTCAAGTCCACGCTGCAAGCTTGGGGCCGCGGCCTCTTCAACGGCGTTTACGATGAACACTACGCGGACGATCGCTTCCAGATTGGTTTCCGCCACGTACGCATCACTCTGGACCAGAAATACGTGATCGGCGCCATGGGTGTCGTGCGCTCCTTCCTCATGGAGAAAATGTTTGACGAATTTCCCACTCGCGAGGAACGCCTGGCCTATTCCCAAGCCCTCAGTAAGATCCTCGACCTCGACCTCAACTTGATGTGTGATTCCTATTTCCGAGCTACCATGGCCCACCTGCAGACTTTGAATCAGGAACTTGAACAGGCCAGCGTGCAACTTGCCGAAGCGAACGCCATTAAAGACGAATTCCTCGCCCAGGTCTCCCACGACTTGCGCACGCCCCTCAACTCCATTCTCAGTTTTACAAAACTGGTCCTCGATGGCTTGTGCATCAGTCCCGAAGAAGAAAAAGAAGTGCTGCGCGATGTGTTCAGCAGCGGCCAGTTGCTTCTTCGGCTTGTTAACGATCTTCTGGACATCTCCTCAATCGAGGCGGGCAAGCTGACGTTAGAACTCGAGGAGCTCGATCCACGCGCGGTTCTTGATTCCACGCTGCCGCTCGTCGCGGTGCAGGCGGCTTCCCGCAATCTGCGGTTGGTTGATGAAACTCTGGAGCAGCAAATTCCGCGGGTACGGGGCGACGAAATCCGTTTTCGCCAGGTGCTTCTGAACCTGCTTTCCAATGCCGTGAAGTTCACACCCAGTGGCGCGGTTACGATTCGTGCCACACCCGATTACCCACAGGGCTTCCTGCGCATTGAGATTGAAGACACCGGCATCGGCATTCCTGTAGAAAAGCGTGACTCCGCATTCGAGAGATTTGTGCGTCACGATCGCGCCGAGTTGCGCGGAATTTCGGGTTCCGGCCTCGGCCTAGCCATCGCGAAACGGCTCGTTGAAATGATGCGCGGCAACATCGGCTTGGACAGTGGTACCAACGGCAATGGTTCCATCGCGTGGTTCACCATTCCTTTGGCCGCGCCTTCAAAACCTTCGGAGACACGCCGCGCATGATTGAAACAGCCTCGCAGGGAAGAAAGCAGCGCATCATCATCATCGAAGACAACAGCTTGGTTGCCAAGTTCTTCCAGATGGCACTGGAACGTGCCGGCGGCTTTTCTTGTATGGTCAGCGAAGATGTGCCCGAGATCCTACGCGAAGTCACCGCCGGCGAAGTCGATCTAGTTCTCCTGGATGTCTCTCTCTCCAATGCTGAATGGGACGGCCACCGCGTCAATGGCGTCGAACTCTGCCGCATTCTGAAGGAAAAATCGCCGCGCCGCCTCCCCGTGCTTCTTGCCACCGCCCACGCCATGAGTGGCGATCGCGAGCGCTTTCTGGAGAGTTCCGGCGCCGACGGCTATCTGGAAAAGCCTGTCTACGATTCCGCCCAACTGGTCGCCCAAGTCCGCGAACTCATGGCCTGACTCCCGTCACCTGCAGGCGTACCTCGCTTCAGGACCCCCTTGAGCGTGCTCAACTGCGCCATGTTGTATACAACTCTTCCACTCTCGTTATAGGATGCGCTCGGTTCATTTGACCCGTAGTCTTTCCGTAATAGCCAAGTCCTTTTGCGAATCTCCTGACGGAGGGTACCGATGCCAGACACATCACGACCTGACCAGAATGCGCAGACCATCTGGGACCGTGTAGCGGCCAGTGAAGAGTTCAGGCACCTCATGGCCGCCAAGAAGATCTTTATTATTCCCGCCTTTATTTTCTTTCTGATTTATTACTTTTTGTTGCCACTTTTGGTGGGCTACGCACCGCAATTCATGTCCATCAAAGTCTGGGGCAACGTCAATTTGGCCTATCTGTTTGCGCTCTCACAGTTCTTCATGGCCTGGACCATTGCGGGTCTCTATGTCCGCGCGGGCGATAACTTCGATGAAATATCCAAGGACATCATCGAAAAAGCCCTGACTCACGAAAACGCCAAAGGGGGCAAATAGGTCATGTCTGTTCCCTTGATCATGTTCCTGACTTTCATCGGCATTACTCTGGCAATCACTTATTGGGCCTCCAAACGTTCCTCCGGCTCCAGCGCGTATTTCGCGGCCGGCCGCCAGATTCGGAGTTGGCAGAATGGCGTCGCCGTTGCCGGCGACTACATGAGCGCGGCATCCTTCCTGGGCATTGCGGGTATCATCGCCTTCCAGGGCTACGACGGCTTCATGTTTTCGGTGGGCTGGCTGGTCGCTTATCTCACTGTGCTGTTGGTAATTGCGGAGCCGCTGCGCAATGCGGGCAAGTACACCATGGCGGACGTTCTCGCTTACCGCCTCAAACCGCGGCCTGTGCGTGCCATGGCTGCACTCAGCACGCTCACCGTCAGCACGTTTTACATGATCGCCCAGATGGTTGGCGCCGGCGCGCTCGTCGCTCTTTTACTCAAAGGTTCCGGCATCTCCTACACGACCGCAGTCATCGGCGTCGGCATCCTCATGATCGTCTACGTCGTCTTCGGCGGCATGCTGGCCACCACTTGGGTGCAGATCATCAAGGCCATCCTACTCATGGCCGGCACCGTACTCCTCAGCATCCTCGTGATGTCCCACTTCCATTTCAGCTTCGCTGCTTTCTTTGACGCCATTGGCCATGTCACATATCACGACAAAGGCCAGGAAGTCGTAAAAGACTTCCTGCAACCTGGCTTGCGCTACAAACCGCCTTACGGCCCCCTCGAGCTCATCTCACTGGGTCTCGCCCTTATTTTCGGTACTGCGGGACTCCCGCACATTCTTGTGCGTTTCTACACTGTTCCCGACGCCAAAACCGCACGCCACAGCGTCGTTTGGGCCATGGCACTCATCGGCAGCTTCTACATCATGACTACCTTTCTTGGGTTCGGCGCTGCCACCATTGTTGGCCGCGACTTCATCGGCGCGCATGGTGGCACCAACATGAGCGCCCCACTTCTAGCGCAGGCTCTTGCGGGTGACATCTTCTTTGCCTTCATTTGTGCCATTGCCTTTGCGACCATTCTCGCTGTCGTTGCCGGACTCACCATCAGCGCCACTACCTCGTTCGCACACGACTTCTGGACGAATGTGATTTACAACGGTGTTGAGCGCAAGCCAGGCGAGGAAGTTCGCGTCGCGCGCCTCTCCGCGTCCGTGGTCGGTGCTGTGGCTATCACTATCGCCATTGTGCTCGGCCCCACTGCCAATGTAGCTTTCCTGGTGGCGCTGGCGTTCGCAGTGGCTGCTTCCGCCAATTTGCCGGTCATTGTGTTTTCTATTTTTTGGCGCCGCTTCAACACAGCTGGCGCAGTTGTGGGCCTGGGAGTTGGCCTCATCGCTTCGATTGGCCTCATTCTTGTCAGTCCCAGCTTGATGGCCATTGATCCGCCAACCGTCACCGGCGCGGCGCGCCACCTGATTCAAGCAAAGGCCTGGTTCCCGCTGGAGAATCCCGGCATTCTGAGTATTCCGCTGGGTTTCCTGGGCGCGGTGCTGGGCACACTGCTGAGCCACGAACCGACATCAACGCACAAATTCAACGAACTTCTTGTGCGCTCCAACACCGGCCTGGGCGCTGAAAAAGCCAGTGCCACCCGGTGAGCGAGTTCCACGATTTCTTGAGCACGATCGGACTCCTGTGATGCCGATCTCGGCCCTGACTTTCGGCAGGCCTGGTGATAATCTGCTTTCGAGTGTTGGCACGCGAAGCGCGTTGCATTAGAAAGCCGGCAAGCCAGAACGAATTCCAGAGCGAATGTCCGGGCACAAGGCTTGCCGTTTCTTTTGATCGGTTGTCTCTTCTCCTGATCGATAAAGCTGATAGTGACGTTTCCCCCGCGCGAAAGGACTCAGTCCGTGAAAATCATTAGAAATATCCTGATCGGGATTCTTCTCGTCGTCGCGGTGTTCTTCGGCCTCATCTTCTATTCTTTCTTGCGAACTATCCCGCTGAGAGACCATCAAGCGCTTTCTGGAGGAGCGTTCCAAGTGAAGGATGGCATGGTCTCGGTGGGAATTATTCCCTCAGGAAATGGCCAGGTCATCCTACTTGATTGTGGGAATGACCGCGCCGCGAAAGCCATTCTGAATGCACTGAGGCAGATGGGCCTAAGCCGCGAAGCGGTGCGAACGATCCTGCTGACCCACGCACATCCCGATCACTACGCTGGCTGCGCTGCCTTCCCGGATGCAAAAATCTTTGCCATGGCTGCGGAGCAGTCTCTACTCGAGGGCCGAACGGGAGTGAGGGCGCCCATTGGATTCCTGTTCGGAAAAAGAGATTCGGGCATCCGTGCGACCCGGTATTTGCAAGACGGCGACTTATTTCAGTGCGGCAATGTACCGGTGACTGCGTACCTCATTCCAGGGCATACCGACGGCAGCGCTGCTTATCTCGCTGCGGGAACGCTCTATCTCGGAGACAGCGCCGACTCTGCCAAAGACGGAACTTTGCTCCCGGCAAAAGGATTCGTCAGCAACGATAGAGCACAGAACCGTGTGTCCTTGAAAAATTTGGCGGAGGAACTGAAACCCAAGGCTTCCGAAATTCAATTTATGGAGTTCGCCCACTCCGGCCCGCTCCCGGGAATCGCAGCCCTGCTTAACTTCGCCGAAGACACGTCCTCAAACTCAAGGCGATAGAAATCGATTTCCGGCCAAGTTGAACGGTTGGGCTACGGCACTGCTGCACTCCATCTTGGCGAGATTTCAACCTTCAGCAGTGTTTCGTCCTGGTTTTTCTTGCGTGTGTGAGGAACTTGCCGCTTAAGACAGAGTCGCATTCAAAACTTCTCGCAGCAATTCCTGCTTCTGCGGCAGAAGCTTCTTTCCCTGCCCAGTGAGGTAAAACACATCAATGGCTTTCTGACCTTCCGTGTCAATCAGCGCCACTTCGATGTTGCAGCCCAGCCGCGACAGCGCCGACCCAATCCCATACAGCAACCCCGGCCGGTCCTGCGTCACAATTTCCATCAATGTGCACTGGTCGGACGACGCATCGTCGAAATTCAGCGTTGTTGTCACCGCAACCTTTGGCGGCCGCGCAAGTGCTGCCGCTAACCTTCCCTTTAACAGTGGCTCCAGCGCTTGCCTTCCATTCACGATGTCCGCGATACTCTGCTGGAACCGCCCGATTTCCCCGGGATTCAGTTCAAGGGTGCGGTGCAAATCCACGAAATGAAATGTATCCAGCACCACTCCGGCCGCGTTCGCAAACGCATCTGCCTTGACGATGTTCATGCCCCACGCCGCCAGCACCCCTGCAATCGTCGCAAATAGCGCGGGCCGGTCCGCTGAGAGCAGTGTCAGTGTATAAGCGTGGTGGGTCGCCTTGACGTCCGTTTGAACGGGTTCCGCGCCCAGCTTTCGGTACAGCGAAAAGTGACCGGCAATTTCCGCCGGTGAGTGCACGGCCAGGTACCGCCGCGGGAATCCATCGAGGAATCTCTCAAGTTCCGCCTTCGACGCCCCCACGGCCAGCTGTCGTACCTGTTCGAGCAAGATCGCCTCGTCTGAGGCGTGCAGGCGGTCGCGATCCAGAGTCCGGCTGAAATAATTCGACGTGGAGACGAACAGCCGCCAGAGCATCTCCGCTTTCCACGGCGTCAGCGCTTCAGGATTCACTGCGTGGATGTCCGCGTATGTCAAAAGGCACAGGCGTTGCAGTCGTTCGTGCGTCACCACATTCGTCGCGAAGGCCGAAACCGTGGCGGGATCGAAAATATCGCGCCGCTGCACCGTCGCGGACATATCCAGATGATGCTCGATCAAAAAGTGGACTTCCGCCTTCTCTTCCGGCTCAAGCTTCAGCCGGTCGGCCACTGTTTCTAGCGCTTGCAGGCTTCCCGCAACGTGATTCTCCACCGGCATGCCTTTGCCGATGTCGTGGAGAAGCAGTGAGAGGATGAGCAGGTCGCGGCGCTCGACCGTGCGCCACAGTTGCGTGAAGTGGAAGCCACGCGAATCCGGCGGCTCCGCCAGTTCCTGCAGGTGCTCGATTGTGCGCAACGAATGTTCATCCACCGTGTAGCGATGATAGAAATCGCGCACCACCAACGAATCAATGTTCCGGAATTCCGGCAGCACTTCGATCAGCAAGCCCAGCCGGTGCATCGGCCGCAGCGCCATCCCCGGGAAATCCGCGCCGAGTATCTCGCTCAGCACCGGCCACGCCACCCGCGAATTCCGTTGCGGCAGTTCCGGATGCGTCATGATGTACGCGATGCTGCGCTCGGCCTCGCGGCTCACTTGTATGCCCGTTCGCGATGCTTCTGTCAGCAGGGCATAGGTGGCGCTGCGATCCGCGTAGGCCTGCTCATTCGTCAATTCCAGCAAACCATCGCGCACCATGAACGGCTTGCCATTCGTGGCTTCCGGCCGGCCGCCCAACGTGGCGTTCATCAGCCGCTGGCGCAGCGAGATCGTGGCTGGCGGCCGTTGCTCCATGTAACGTAGCAATTGCCGGTTCAAAGTGCGGGCGTGCCGGAAATACAGTCGCATCCATTCCGCCGCGTTGCGCCGCAAATTGTCGTCGATCCCCAGAGACCGCTCGGCGGCTCCCGCCTGCAATTCATACGTCAGCGTATTGTCGTTACGCGCATTGCTGTAGTGCAGGAAACACCGGATCGCGCTTAGAAACTCAACCGCGTTGCGCGTTAGTTCGTCCTCGTTCACAGGACTGATGCGTGGGTCGCGGCGGTCGCCCGCCAGTTGCCGCATCCACAAAGTCGAGTGGTAATCGCGCAAGCCCCCGGGCGCTTCCTTGACGTTAGGCTCCAGATGAAAAATCGTGTTGCCGTAGCGATTCAGCCGGTCTCGCGTTAGCCTCTGCAATTCGTGCAGCAAAAATGGCCGTGCCTGTTTCTCCGGGCCGGAGAGCACTTTGGCGTCCAGCTTTTCGAATAGCGTGGCATCGCCATCCAGGAAACGCCGGTCCAGCATCGCCAGGTGGAATTCCGCGTTGTCTTCTTCAATGCGCCGGCATTCGTCTAGCGTGCGCCCCGCCGAGCTCACGCGAAATCCCAAATCCCAAAGCGTTCGCGAAAACTCCGCAATCAGCGGGCGAAACTCCTCTTCCGCCTTTTCATTACCGAAGAGAAAGAGCAGGTCCAGGTCCGAGTAAGGAAACAACATCTCCCGGCCATAGCCACCCAGCGCCAGCAGGCAGAATCCCTGCGGCGTCAATTGGCGAACCCGCAGGAGTTCCACGAATACCTGCTGGATGGTGCCGTCCGCCAACTCACACAACTGCCGCAGCGTGTCTTGCGCGCTGGCACCGTTCTCGAACAGCTTGCGAATCCGTTCGCGCTGCGCGTCGCATTGCGGACCCAGCACCGTCAACGGACTTACCTGATCAGCCATTTTCTTGTTCGACGAAAAGCCGGATGCGAGACCTGAGCGGGGAGAGGCCATCATCACGCTTAAAGTGCGCCCTCGCCGCGTTCCTCATTCCGTATCCGGATCGCTTCCTCAATCCGCGATAGGAATATTTTACCGTCTCCTATTTTCCCTGTCTTGGCGCTTTTTAGGATTGCTTCCACGGCGCGATTCACCAAAGCATCCGCGAGCACCATCTCCAACTTGATCTTCGGCAGCAAGTCCACGGTATATTCGCGGCCCCGGTAAACTTCCGTGTGGCCCTTCTGGCGGCCGTGGCCGCGCACTTCGGTCACCGTCATTCCCTCGACGCCGATCTCCAGCAAGGCCTCTTTCACCGATTCGAATCGCGACGGCTGAATGATCGCTTCAATTTTCATCATACGAAGTTCCGCTCCCGTCACGTCTTGGAAAGGCTTTCACCATTACATTTAGCTTTCCAGGTTATAACCTTCTTCGCCGTGCAGCGAAATATCCAGGCCCGCAATTTCATGCTCTTCATGAACGCGCAGGCCTGTCAGCAGGTCTACCAGCTTCAAAAGGACAAAAGTGCCTGCTAGCGCGATGCACCAAGCAATCAGCACACCCACCAGTTGGTTACCCACTTGTCCCCATCGCCCGTCCAAACCGCCCACGGGTTTCCCTTCGCCGAAGATCGGGTTGAACACCGCTTGCGCGAAGACGCCCGTCAACAGCGCGCCAATTGTCCCGCCGGCTCCGTGCACGCCGAATGCGTCCAGTGCGTCATCATAGCCGAACATGGCCTTGAAGCGCGTCACCATCCAGTAGCAGAACACCCCGGCAATAGAGCCGATCGCCAGTGCCGGCATCGGTCCCACAAACCCCGCTGCGGGCGTAATCGCTACCAGTCCTGCCACCGCTCCGGATATCGCACCCAGCGCGCTAGCTCTGCCATTCTTGATCCACTCTGCCAGGCTCCATCCCATCGCCGCTGCCGCCGCACCAAAGTGCGTCGCTACGAAGGCGCTCGATGCCAGGCCGTTGGAAGCCAGCGCGCTGCCCGCGTTGAATCCAAACCATCCCACCCACAGCAAGCACGCCCCGATGACACTCAGCACCAGACTATGCGGGGGCATCGGCTGCTTCGGGTACCCCGCGCGTTTCCCCAGGTACAGCGCACAAACTAGCGCGGAAACTCCTGATGTGATGTGCACAACCGTGCCGCCAGCAAAATCAAGCGTCGGGAATCGTCCCCCTTGGGAGGCATTCAAGAGCCCGCCCTTGCCCCACACCATGTGTGCCATTGGCGCATAGACCACCAGGAACCACAGCGTCATGAACAGGACCGTCCCCGAAAACTTCATGCGTTCAGCGGTGGCTCCTGTAATCAGCGCCGGAGTGATAATCGCGAACATCAACTGATAAATCATAAAGGTAGTCTGGGGAATTGTTCCGGCATAGTCCGGATTCGGCAGCGCTCCCACGCCGCGCAGAAACGCATGCTCGAAGTTCCCGATCACCGGCCCGCTGCCGCCGAAGCACAGACTGTATCCCACCAGCGCCCACAGAACCGTAATCAGCGCCATCAGCGCAAAGCTCTGCATCATGATCGCCAGCACGTTTTTCTGACGCACCAGCCCGCCGTAGAACAGCGCCAGCCCCGGCCCGGTCATCAGCAGCACCAGCGCCGCGCTTACCAGCATCCAAGCGTTGTCCGCCGAAGACTGCGCCGCAGTTGCCTTCCGGTCCAGTTCATGCAGCTTTTCCGTGATGGCTTGAGGAACTTCTGGTGTGGGGACACTTGCGGTGGTGGGGGGTGCTGCGGGGGCGGGGGACTGCTGGGCCAGTAGAGGAAGCGCCGTAAGCGCCAAGACCATTAGGCAACAACATACTGTGCCCATCCACTTCATTGAATTCTCCGCTGCGAAGAGATTGAAGACACGCTTCTCAGGTTCTCACTTCTTGTCTTGGGGACTTACCAGGGTATCGAGCCGATTATACTTACCCAGACCCGGCTGGGCAGTGCGAAATTTTGCTGGCACCGATTCGTTTTTCTCATGCTTGTGCGCGCAAGAACCTTTGTTTTCTTTCGCTCGCGAACGCATCCGCCGCGCGTGTGGGCCGCGGAATGCGCACACCATCCGTCACGTGGAACGTCAGCCGGATAGCAGTTTCCAGGCTCACCCGGTGGCCTTGTGATACGTAAATTGGCCTCACCCCCGCGCGTGTCCGCACGGCCGCCCCGATTCGCTCACCGTTCGCCTTTTCATCAATCAACGGTACCCAGCTTCCTGCCTCTTCCCCCAACTCGCCATGCTTTCCTATCAGCAGACTCTTTGCGCAACCAATCGCCGGGCGGTCCAGGAGCACTCCTAGATGACACGCCAGCCCGAACCGCCGCGGGTGGGCGTACCCCTGTCCATCGCAAAACAACAAATCCGGCAGCTTCTTCAGTTTTCGCAGGGCCGTTAGCAGCACCGGAATCTCCCGGAAACTCAAAAGTCCGGGAATATAGGGAAAGTGCAAAGGCACCACCGCGCTCGCTCGCGCGATCTCTTCCATTTCCGGAAACTGGAAAACCACCACGCAGCCAATCGCGCAGTTGGCGTCCCGCAACGCATTCCGCCGGCTTGGACGTTTCTTCAGCGCCTGCGATTCTGTCAACACAAACGACGCGTCCAGTCCCGCCACCGTGCGAATCTCCGGCAAGCGGTCTTCGCCTTCCCATTCGTTTCGCAACTCTTCCTGGATCGCACGCGCGCGTTCCGGCGTTACTCTCCACGCGTGCCGTTGGCCTGCTTCCGTTGACTTGTACTCCATGCCTATCATCGTATAATGCATCTGCCGTCAACGTTGCCACTGCCCTGCGGCGAACCAACGTCGTTTGAAATTGACTGAGGGGAACGTCCCATGATCCTGCATCCACCGTTGGAAGTCTCCGTGCGCGAAGCCGCCGGAATCTACTATGTCGGCGTGCACGGCCGCCTTACCATTGGCGATCCCAGCGAACGTTTGCTCGAATTCGTCCAGAATCTAGTGCAGCAGGGCGCTCGCAAAATCGTCGTGAACCTCGACGATATTCCGCAGATTGACAGCTCCGGCATCTCCGTCCTGGTGAAACTCTCCATCTCCCTCGCGCGCCTCGGCGGCGTCTTGCACCTCGTCATTCGTCAGGGTCGCGTCCGTGATGCCCTCACCGTCACCCGCCTCGTCGAAGCAATTCCAACCTTCGAATCTGAATCCGCCGCGCAGAGTTTTAGCTAACGCCCATCTTCGCTGTTCTCGATCCCAAGTTCCTTTCTCCTAACGTGCCTTGTGCTAAACTCGCGACATCGTGCGAAATCCTCATCTTTGGCATTTCCAGGTCTTCTCCTTGTTTCTTGCGCTCACCCTGCTCCCCTTGATATCTGCTCAGGAATCTAGTCAGCAGCCTGCGCCGGGAGCCTCGACGTCTGAGACCGACCAACTCCGTGACCTCGCATCTCATTTGATGAAAGATGCCGTTCAAATTGGATGCGGCAAGGATTCCTGCAAGATTCTGGTGAACGAGTTCTTTCTCGCTGACGGCAAATCCTGCGCGTACGGCATTCAGTTGGCTGATCAACTTTCCAACCAGCTCTCCGGCCAAAAGAGTGAAGTCCAAATCCTTGACCGACAACATGTACATGAGTTCCTGGATTTTGACCGTCTGGCCGAGAGCTCGCTGATTGATGTTGGAGTTGCTCGCTGGTTCGGGGGCATCTTCGGTGCAGATAGTATCGTCATTGGGACGATTCGCAGGGGCAACGGTCATCAGATTGTTCTCTCCACCCGCTTGGTTAATGTTCCTAGCGGACAGAGGGGGGCAATCGAAGAAACCGCAATTGAGAATTCGAACGCGGACCTCTCCCCGATTCAGCGTCCGCAAAAAGTTCCGCCAGGGGGCGTGCATGTGAATGGAGATGATTTTTATCGCGCAGGCGTTAATGGGGTTGGTTCACCAAGGTGTTTCTATATGCCTAACCCTCCCTACACTCAAGAAGCACGGTCAGCGAATTTTAATGGAGCGCTGCTCGTCCAAGGGATTGTCCGCGCGGACGGAAGAGTTGGAAATTTATTGGTGCTCAGGACGCCTGGGCTGGGATTGACGGAATCCACCCTGCAAACAATGTCCCATTGGGGATGTAAGCCAGCTTTGCTCAACGGAAAGCCAGTTTCCACAATTGTTATGTTCGAGGTGAACTTTCATCCAAACTAGCGAATCTAGCTGCCCTTCTTCAACTCCGCCAGCACCATCTTCGCCAGTTCCTTCAGCGTCTCAAACACGCCCTGGCCCTGGATGGCCACACCTTCAATCACAGGCTCGCCCTTCTTCTGCAGTTGCTTCGTCAGCTCTTCCACGCTCATCACGTTTGGCAGGTCGCGTTTGTTCAGTTGCAGCACATACGGAATCGCCGCGAAATTCAGGTTGTGCTCTCTTAAATGTTCCTGCAGGTTGTCCAGCGTCTCAAAGTTCGCGTCCAGCCGCTCTTCCTGGGAATCCGCCACGAACACAACGCCATCAGCGCCCTTGAGAATCAGTTTGCGGCTGGCTTCGTAAAACACCTGCCCAGGCACGGTATATAAATGGAAGCGTGTCTTGAACCCGCGCACCGTTCCCAGATCCAATGGCAGAAAGTCGAAGAACAGTGTCCGGTCCGTCTCTGTTGCCAGGGACACCATCTTCCCCTTCAGGTTTTGCCCTGTGTGGTCGTAGATCCACTGCAGGTTGGCGGTCTTCCCGCCGAGGCCCGGACCGTAGTACACCAGCTTGCAGTTTATTTCGCGCGCAGGAAAGTTAATGAAAGGCACGAGTCGTCAACCTGAATCCTGTCTAAAACTTATAACACACACACGCAGGGCAGGCCACTGTTCCGCATGCGTGCCCGTTGTCTGTTCAAGGCTCCTTCTAGTTTCATGGAGAAGCATGCACCTCGGCAATGTTATTTTTCCCCGTGCTCCCGGACGGTAAAGACTATCTAACTCAACACTTTCACCCCACTGAGTTCCGTTTGACGAAGGCGCGGCCCTCTGCTACATTCGCGCCATGGCGAAACCCCAGAAATCCTCCTCGGGCTCTTCCGGCAGGAGCAAACCCTCGCCCAAAGCCCAGTCTAAGCTAAAGAAAAAGAATACCTTACCGGTTCACCCCCCGCAGCGTGGCGGTGTCGAGATGATTGATCCTCTTGTGCAGGCCCAGATGAAAGTCTATGAAGAGGCCATGGCCTTCTTCCACCAGCAGAAATTCCAGCGTGCCAAACAGGAACTCGAAAAGGTGCTTGAGGGGCCCAGCAAGGAACTTGCTGACCGCGCACGCACCCATCTCCGCATCACCGAACAGCGCATGAAGCCCAGCGCCGAGCAAAATCCCAAATCGCCGGAAGAACATTATCAGCGCGGCGTGGCGATGATGAATCTGGGCCGTTGGGACGAAGCCCGCGAAAGCCTCGATAAGGCCCGCAAACTCGCTCCCAAGGCCGATCACGTCCACTACGCCCTCGCCGCCCTCGATTGCCTCACTGGTGAAGCTGATTCCGCCATGGCCAATCTCAAAGTTGCCATCGAACTCCGCCCCTCCAACCGTTACCATGCCCGCAACGACGAGGATTTTGCATTTCTCCAGGAAGATCCTCGCTTCACCGAATTGCTGTATCCTGAAAAGGACGGTTACACCGGATAGTTCCTTGGGAAGTGGATCGCCGCCCCGCTCGTATCATTCGGAAGCTGAGCCTCACGTGAAAAAGTCTCGACGTCAGAACTCTCTGCAATCCCGCGGATTGCGTGTGGTCGCGCTCGGCGGCGGAACAGGCCTTTCCGCGTTGCTCCGCGGTTTGAAAGAGCATGTCGTCCGCGGCTCGGACCGCCACGCTACCCGTGAACGCCCCATCGCGGACCTCACCGCGATTGTCACTGTCACCGACGATGGCGGCAGCTCCGGCCGGCTTCGCCGCGAAAACCGAATGTTGCCTCCGGGCGACATTCGCAACTGCATGGTCGCTCTCTCGAAAGACGAAGCTTTGCTCGGACGCCTGTTTCAGTATCGCTTTCACGCCGGCCGCGGACTTATCGGCCACAATTTCGGCAACTTGTTTCTCGCCGCGCTCACCCACGTCACCGGCGATTTTGCCGAAGCCGTTCACGTCTCCAGCAAAGTCCTCGCCACCCGCGGCCGCATCTTCCCATCTACGGTTTCCAATGTGCACCTCACTGCAACACTCGCCAATGGCCAGCGCGTCAGCGGCGAAACGAAAATCTCCCGTAGCCGCGTGCCCATCCGCCAAATCCAGCTCGTGCCTCGTCGCGTCCGTGCGCTTCCAAAAGCCATTGAAGCACTTCAAGATGCTGACCTCATCCTCATGGGCCCCGGCTCTCTTTACACCAGCGTCATTCCTAATCTTTTGATCCCGGAAATCGCCCACGCCATTGCGCGATCCAAGGCCCCGCGGGTCTATATTGCCAATCTGATGACGCAGCCTGGCGAAACCACTCAGTACACTCTCAGTGAGCATTTGCGCGCCATCCAGAAGCACGTGGGTAAACGCGTCATCGATTGGGTTGTCGCCAATCGTAAGCCGGTCACTCCCGAAGTGGCGCGGCGTTATCGTGCTCAAGGCGCAGAAGCGGTCGTGGTGGACGCCGATAGGCTCGTTAAGCTCAAGGTCAAGCTCCTGCTCGACAATCTCCTTGAAGAACACGGGGTCATCCGCCACAATTCTCCCCGCCTCGCCCGGCTCCTCGTCGACGAATTCCTCTTCTCTTCTCGCCGGCACTGACTTTCTGTTTCTCCCAACTGCAACTATTTCGCGTGCACAGTCGTATACTTACCTGCGACCCGATCTCTCCCAAAGGTGCCTCATGAAAAAGTACTTCATGTTCGTTGCATTCGCATTCTTCCTGCTCGGCGCCACCCCCGCGGTTCACGCCCAGGAAAAGGTGGATCTCTCGCAAAGCCAGATGCCTTCGGTGATACAGGTCCCACCCGAGGCGCTCGCCTCCGGCCATTTTGACCCCGAAGCCGCCACCAATGCCTATCTTGCGCAGATTCCTGCCTCCGCGCGGGCTCGCAGCGACGCCTACTTCGAGGGCGGTTACTGGCTAATCCTTTGGGATTTCCTTATGTCGGCGTTCATTTATTTGGTCCTGCTCGTTTTCGGCTGGTCCGCTAAAATGCGCGATTTCGCTGTGCGCCTCATTCGCTTCCCTTTTCTTCAGGACCTGATCTACTGGGTTCAGTTCATGATCCTTACGTTTTTATTGGGCGCCCCGCTCTCTATCTACGAAGGTTATTTCCGCGAACACAAATATGGCCTGGCTACACAAACTTTCGGCCCTTGGATGGGCGACCAGCTCAAGGCCCTACTCGTCGGCACCATCCTGGGCGGCATCCTCGTTGCTGCCCTTTTCTGGGTCGCTCGAAAACTGCCTCGCACCTGGCACATCTGGGGCGCGTTAGTCAGCATTTGCTTTGCGATTTTTGCTGTGATGATCGCCCCTGTGTTTATTTTTCCTCTCTTCAACAAAGTGACTCGTCTTAACGACCCCAAAATCACCGCGCCGATTCTTTCCTTGGCCCATGCAAATGACATTCCCGCTCGCGATGTCTATCAGATCGACGCCTCCAAGCAATCCACGCGCATGAGCGCCAACGTCAGTGGTTTCGGGAAGACTATGCGCATTACCCTGAACGACAACCTCCTTCGTCGCGGCTCTCCGGAAGAGATTCAATCGATCATGGGCCACGAGATGGGCCACTACGTGCTCCATCACATTTATAAGGACATGCTCTTCATTTCTGTCGTCATCGTGGTGTTCTTTTCTTTGCTGCGCTGGGGTCTGGATTGGTCACTCGCCCGCTGGGGTCAGTCTTGGAAAATTCACGGCATAAGTGACGTGGCCGTGTTGCCCTTGGTCTTTCTGATCGCGACCGTGTTCGGCTTTCTCTTTACACCCATCCAAAACACGCAAACACGCACCAACGAACACGAAGCGGACATGTACGGCATCAACGCCAGTCGCCAACCCGACGGTTTCGCACAAGGCGCCATTCACCTGGGGGAATACCGCAAAATGAGCCCCGGCCCCGTCGAGGAATTCATTTTCTTCGATCACCCTAGTGGCCATCGGCGCATCTTCGATGCCATGCAATGGAAGGCTGAGAATCTCCAACTCTTCCAGAACCAAGCCGGCCGCTGACCGTGACTTACAAAATTGATCAGCCGCGTGCAGGTGCAGGCTGTTTTCCAGCAACCGATTGTCATGGGGGAAATTCGACTTCGCGGAGTAGGGTTCCCCTCAGCACTTACTTCAACGTAAACCGCACTCCGCCGCGCACAAAGATCGGCGGCCCCACTGTAAACACCGGCGTCGCCGCTATGTTGAACCGGTCATCCGTCAAGTTTTGCACCGCCAGGAAGACCGACGTACGCCGCACAAACTCTCGCGACACTTCCACATCCAGCGAAAATGCGCGCCCCAGCGGGTATTGATTCAAGTCATCGTCAAACTGGTTCCCCAAAAACCGACCCTGCAGGCTCGCATTCCATTTTTTGCCGATAAAGCTGGCCTGAAAACTGAACTGGTTCTGCGGCACCTGCGGCAAGCGCAATCCATCCAACGGCATCAGCGCGGGCGGGCTCGGGTAACTCACTACCGTGGCGTCCACGAACAAATAGCTGACCGAGATCTGCAACTGCGGCCGCACCTGCCATTGCCCTGACAATTCGAATCCGCGCGCCTGCGTCACGCCCAAGTTTTCTTTCATCCGCGTAATCAGCGCCGGCGTGCTGGTGATGGTCACATTTGCCACTGGATCGCCGATTTCGCTCCAGAAGAAATTCCCACGTAGCGTCAGCCGGTTTGCCCACGTCTGGTAGCTAAGCCCTGCCTCGCCGCCAGTCAAATGCTCACCCGTCAAATTCGGATTCGCAAGCGTGAGTATATTTCCTACGCGAAAATTCCTGTACAGCTCATTCAGCGTGGGCGCGCGAAACGCCCGGTAGACCGAAGCGCTCAACGCAAGCCCGTGCGAAAAACTCCGCAGCAAGGACACCCGCGGGCTGAAAGCGGACTCCGACCGGTTCGCAAACGTTTCCGTCGAAGGCGTTCCAGTCGTCAGCGGTTTGGTGTTCTGGAAGCCGGTGTTGTTGTTCCACGTGTCCAGCCGCCCGCCAATCGTCAGCAGCCACTTCGGCGCAAAAAAGAAAGCGTCCTGCGCGAAGAATCCCCAGTTGTACTGACGTCCTCCCGCATCCACCAACGTGAACGGCGCGCCTGCCCTGTAATTCGTGTCTTCACTGTGGCCGCGCACATCTTTGGCCTCGATTCCCGCCCCCACTTTGTGCTTCTCTGCAATCAGCCTCGCCCATGTCCCCACGAATCCGACCTGTTGCGAAGGATTCCGCTGCACATTGGTCAGCGTTTCGGAGTCGCGGTTGGCGGCTACCGCCGAAAACGTCTGATGGTAGCTTTCCGTGGAGCCGTACAGCCGCGCTGAAAAACTCCCTGTCTCTCGCGTGGACCAGTCCAGCCCCATGTCCACTTCCGGGATCGTCGTGTCATTCACTTGTAATGGCGTTCCATTCCGCCGACTTTCCCCAAACCCACTACCCCGCACAAAAAACCGTCCTTGCTCACCAAGATTCCGCGAAACCTCAACTGTCCCGGAAAGGTCCGCTGTGCCGGCATCCGTATCCACGCGTCCCCGTTGATCCGCCGGAACCAGCACGTACCCGCCTGTGCGTAGCGCCTGCCCAGCTGCTGCCAACTGCCAACTTTCCACCGGCCCGCCTACGGCAAACGAGACATCCGGCGTGCTCATGCTTCCGTACGAGACCTCTCCCAACGCATACGATTCCTCGGCCGATCGCGTGCGCAGATTCACCACCCCTCCCAGCGCTCCGTTTCCGTACACGTCGGAGGCGCCCCCATTCGTCACCTCCATCGAATCCAGTTGTGCCCGGGGCACGCGCGCAAAATAAACCCATCCGCCGAACGGGTCATTCAGCGGAATCCCATCCAGCAACACGCTCGAACGGCTCGTTGCACTCGCCCCCACTCCTCTCAGCGACACTCCCTGCGACGATGGGTTCGCAAACAAACTACTTGACCTCCGGAACGTGCTGAAGCCCGGCACCTCCCGAAGTACATCGTCCACCACCATGCTTCCCGCCACTTCCA
>Ga0209517_10003338_pt1 | contig 21861 bp, 18 predicted proteins | sample PeaSoiMetSII2010_FD_187695 | JGI IMG/M metagenome (GOLD analysis project Ga0209517, IMG submission 187695) | Peat soil microbial communities from Weissenstadt, Germany - SII-2010 (SPAdes) (version 2) | ecosystem: Environmental > Terrestrial > Soil > Wetlands > Peat | place: Germany...
AATCACCGCTTAGTCGCCCTGGAAGGAAGCCAAGTCACCTTTCGCTGGAGAGACTCCGCGCACGGCAACCAGCAGCGCCTGATGACTCTGGCGGTCGAGGAATTCTTGCGCCGCTTCCTGCTTCACGTGCTTCCCCCGGGCTTCGTCCGCATCCGTCATTTCGGTTTCCTCGCCCCTCGCCGTCGTGCGCGACTTCTACCCCTCTGTTTCCAGTTCCTGCGACCGGTGACCGATTCACCCCAGGCTCAACCACTCACGCCAAGGGACGGGGAGGTTTCCTCCAGCACTCCGCTTCCTCCCTCTCCTTGGACCTGCCCCCAATGCGGCGGCCCCATGATCATCTTGGAGCGACTTAGCGCAGCCCAGATCGCCCTCCGTTCTCCACCCCTTCCCCTGGCGAGGAACTCATGAAACGCTCGGGGCCATTCCCAAAAGCCTCAGGGCCTTCAGCGCCAACACTCTCCGTGTGCCTTTCCCACCCCGGAACACTCTTTCACTGCCCCTCTATGGCTTCCTATCGACGTTCACAGGTTCATCAACACTCCCCTCACCTCTTCCGCCTCGCTTCGCCGTCCGTCCCACACAGCCTTCTCGTGCACCGCCCCGCCAACCAGCACAGGAAACACGATTCAAATCCCATAGCGTCGTGACGGGGCTTCCTTCAAAGTCGGCTTCCCGTCCAGAACGCCGTTTGGGGGACCGCGCGGCATCCTCAAGAGGCCCGCCTGCGAGAACAGTCGAGGCCACTTCCGCAGAATCAATGAGGTGAAGACATAAGGGTCTCTGACATGCCGTAGAAGTCCCGCTGTGCGGTGCCCTTGGCGATGCCCGTTTCTTGGTGGATCATACTCCAGGAGTGCCACCGCAGTGTTGGGCTGCCCGCGAGTAACGGCGTGAGTTTACCAACGGTCTCCACCGCCTATTCCAGGCGAAACCCTATGTCAGCTGTAAATCTTTGTTGGATACTTGGGCCGTTCCCGCCGGCTATCGCGGATGGCCCGAACTCCACCGTTGTGCCGGCGTGCTCACTGCTCAGTGCAATTGAACATAGACAGCGCGCGGGACGTAGATACCGAGGTCTCTCGCCTGTTTGCCGAAATCGAAGGAATTACAGGCATAAGTAATCAGGATTCTGCTGTCGCTCTTGTACTCCGGATGGGCCATCGTTGCGTAGCACCAGGTGTCCTTGTCCCAGCCAGGCGTATTCGGGTCGGCTTCGGGCATACGGTAGATAACTTTCGGCGGCGACCACGGGCCAAACAGGGCGGGCGACGTCCGCATGACCGCTTGGTTGGAGAGGAATGTCGCGTCCCGGCCAACAGCGACCCACTGCTTGCGCTCCGGCTCGTACCAGACGCTATCTGCGCCGAAAGGGTCGTCCATGACGTGCTTGGCATCGGCGAAGTCGATGCCGGTTGGGCCGATGGGCTTCCATGAGTCATCGCGCGCAAGGTAGTCGAGCTTGATCTGGGCCAGCCCCGCATCGAGCGCCGCTTCGGGAAACCGAGTGAGGAACGTGGGGGAGTGCTCCGAGTCGCCGGTATCGGTCGGACTGAACAGATATACGTACCCGCCGTCCTTGATAATCCAAAAGCCGGGGAAGACCTTGCCACGATACAGGTCGAAGTAGTCGATCCTCCATTCCGCGAACGGCCGCTCCACGTTCCGGATTCTCGCCAGGCGTGCGCCGATCGCCTCCCAACTGAACGGTCCCTTCAGGTCGGGCCGATCCCTAATCATTGTAAGCGCCACATACACATCTTTGCCGTGGGTGAAACCGTGCACCGGCCAGTATTTGTACTCGTGCGGAACGGGCGGGAAGATCGCCCCCGGATGCCGCGTGCCCTGGCCCGCCCACACATACCTGATCGTGAACTTCCCATCCGAGTCGCACGACGAGATTCCGATAGTGGAGTTGATCATCCTCGTGCCGGAGCGATTCTTGTTTTTTGAGGTGCCCGCAAATGAGTCGTCGAACAGCCATAGCGTCTGGCCGCCTGCCAGCGGGATCGAATAGCCGGCATCAGCGCCGAACCAGCCGTCATGGAACGGGAATTCCGGCATGCAGGGCTGCTTGGCCCCTGCCGCGCAGAGTGCCGTTTCGGCGAACAGAAGGACCCCGACCAAAGTCCTCATTTGAACACCCGAAGCCTGCACATCATACCTCGCTAAGAAGGCACTGGTCTATAACTGTTGGGGAATCCCCTTCTATTTAGCTATTCGGCTGTGGCCTTGAGCGGCTTTCAGCTTTGACTGGAGCCATCGCCCGACCCTCGTCGTCGGAACTTCAGCGACGTCTCCTCAGCTTATATCCCAGGGCTAGAATTGCTTTAAGCGCTTCTACTACTGTCCTGCGGTCGTACTCTTTCTCTGATTCAGCTAGCTGATCGTACGGAACGAGATCGGGGTGCTCTTTCTTTTTGTCGTCACGCGCGGCGCCATAGCGCCAACCCTCCTCGATCCGCTTCCGGGCCCAGTGATCATGATTATTCTGGGCCAGCCTCTCCACAAGTTCCTTCAGATCCGGACTCAATTCTACCTGTGATGTGTCGATGGTTGCGGGTCTGTAGGTCGTCATCACGCCTCCTTATCGCAGCGGCTTGGGATTGCCGGCAGTCAGAATCCATCTTAGTATGTTCCTCTCCCCTTCGTAAGCCCATATTCCAGCCGGATGGGATGATGCAGGGAGACCTGGCGCCGCTCCAATCAAAATTGCGTAGTTGGGATTACCCGCGGTGGTGTTCCTGTGGTAGGGTTCAGACCGTGGTCTTCGCATTGTCATTGTGATAATCTTGGACCATGCCGAAGTGTTTCGTCGTTATGGGTTTCGGGAAGAAGACCGATTACCCGACGGGGCGAGTTCTCGACCTCGACAAATCCTACAGGTACATCGTCAAGCCAGCGGCGGAAGCCGCAGGCTATGAGTGTGTCCGTGCGGACGAGATCCAGCACGCTGGCAACATTAATGTGCCGATGTATCAACAACTACTGACCGCGGACGTGGTCATAGCGGATGTTTCTACGTACAATCCGAACGCCTTTTATGAACTCGGTGTGCGGCATGCGCTTAAGCCTTACACGACGATAACGATCACCGAGGACAAGCTAGTATTCCCGTTCGATGTCGGCCAGATCGCCATACGCAAATACCACCATCTTGGCGAAGGAATCGATTTCGGCGAGGTGGAGCGTATGCGTGGTGAGTTGGAGAAGGCAATCAAGATTGTGGGTGGGCAAGCTGCCTGCGACAGTCCGGTCTACACATTTCTCCAGGATCTACGCCCGCCCGCTCTGGCAAGAATGGAAGTTGAACGCGCACTTGCGAGTGGTTCCCAAGGCGACTCGGCGTCACAGCCAACAGTTAGAACATTGATGGATCAAGTTGATGCTGCCTTCGAAAGATCGGATTTCATTACGGCCAAGAGCCTCCTCGCGGTTGTGAGAACGATGATGCCCACAGACAGCTATGTTGCCCAGAGGCTCGCACTGGCGGCGTACAAGAGCAAGTTGCCCACACCGGAAGGTGCGTTGAACGAAGCCGCGGAGATTTTAGAGACTCTGACACCCGCCACCTCGACCGACACAGAAACTCTGGGTCTCTACGGGGCAGTGCACAAGCGACTTTGGGAACTGACGAATGCCGCCGCACATCTGGACAAGGCAATATGGGCCTACGAAAAGGGCTTTTATGTTAAGAACGATTACTACAATGGAATCAACCTGGCGTTCTTGCTTAATCTGCGATCGGCACTGCATGCCTCAACCGAGTCGGCCGAAGCCATAACCGACTATGTTCTTGCCCAGCGGATCCGACGGCGCGTCCTGGTTCTGTGCCAGGCTCTCCTGGATTCAGTTCCAACACCAAAAGGACCTGATTGGTATTGGATTGAAGCCACAATGGCCGAAGCTTACGCGGGGCTGGGCGATGACCCGAGGGCGCAGGAGCTGTTGAAGGCAGCAAAAGCACATCCTGAGATTGCCGGCTGGATGATCCAAACCACTGAAGAACAGCTCGCAAAATTGGCGACGCTGTTGTCGAAATCACCTCTTGCCCGGATCAGCTCCACTGCCACCTCGTAGGTTTTCGCATGCGGCCGTGAATCGCTGGTAGTATGGGCTGTTTTCGCCAGCAATCCGCACCCAGAAATTTCCGGATTCACTCCTTGCGGATGAGCGGGTCTCCCCAGCTGCAGCTTCCGCTGTGCTATTCGGTTTGCGAGGGACCGTGCATGAGTAGTCCCTTTCCCACGGTCAGCCGCCGCGAATAGTGGTGCCTGGTAGTCGACTTGCGCTCGCGGACCAGTTTGGCGATCGTAACCGATTGTCGTCAGTCGTTGCGCCTGACGTAGGTGTCGATCTGGCTCACCACGGATTGAACCGTCCGCTCCGCATCAGGCCCCGGCCCAGTGGCGAGGGATGGGCTGAGTAGCGGACTGTACAGGTCTGCGGGGATACCCGCGGCAGCCCCGTAAATTCTCAGTTGCGGCGCGAGGACGCCGTTCAACTGGGGCGCCAGGCGACGATAGAGGCCGGCGAAACCGACCGCGGCACTGAACTTGTAGAGCGCGGCATACTTGGGCGAGTACCGCGATTCTAGTGCGGCCGCAACGCAGGGCGGGTCTTCCTCAAGGAACGTGCTGAATTCCGCCAACGCGTAAGCGGAGCGACCGTGCCGTGGCAGAGCGAGAGGGGGAGTGCCCAGGGCGTTGGTAACCGGCAGCGATTGCCGCAATGCAGCCTCCACCGCAGCTTGGTTGGCAATGCCGGCGGCTGTCGATGCGTCCGCTGATCCCAGCATATACCCTATACTCCAGACCAGATAAGATGTACGCTTGGCAATCTCGGGAGTGTGCGTCGGCGCAGGCAGGCCTTTCACTACTTCCTGGCAGTGTAGGAAAGCAGCGTGGGACTGTTTGGGAAGGACCAGCGTGGCAGGAAGAGACTTCGACGCGCTGAACCACGAAAGCTCTCTCATCACGGCTTCTAAGGCAAGAAACAGGCCACCGATCGACCATACCACCGCCAGGAACACCAGCGTCCGGCGGACGCGCAGCTTCCCTGAAACCGGCGGCGTGCTTATCATCTCTCGCTCATCCTAATACCAGGCCGGGGCGAATGCATCAGCCTTTTTTCTGAGCTATGATCTGGGGAGCGTCAGGGAGACGAATCGTGATGGAAGGCACGGCACCTGGAATATTGCTCCTGTACCTTCTCGATGCCGTCCTCTTGAGCGTTCCGGTGTCTCTTGTCCTGATCTGGCTGTACCGGCGAACTGTGGAACGAGCGATGCACGCCGCTGCTACTGCCTGCGAGAGCGAGGGACCATTGTCTGCCGTCCCGTGTCCGCCTGAGCGACGGTCCCCCGCTGAACTCGGCTATCGCGACCGGCGTCAGCAGTTTCGGCTGGCGCTAGTGTACGGCGTGGCAGGGACTTCCGCAGCGGCAGTCTGGACTTGGCTGTACTTTCTTACGCCCGGCCTGGAGTTCTCGTGGCTTCGAGGGTTCGTGGTGTGGTACGTCTATTGCTTCCCGGTGCCCGCCACCCTCGCCACCTTGCTGGCCATCCCATGGAGGCGGGCGCTCTGGATCGGCGTAGCATACATCGCTGCCGGGATGCTCGCCGTCGTCGTATGGTCCACCCTCCGCCACCTTGCTTCGGGCCAACCAGCGGTGCACGGCATCTCCAACCTGCAGTCTTTTCTATTTCTCCTGGCTCTTGAGGCGAGCCTTCCGGCCATCATTATCCTGATCGCATCCAACCGCCGCATCCGTGGAGTATCACCCCTGGCGTTGGCCGCCCTGCTGGTCTTCACGTTCAGTTCGGTCGGCGCGCGGGAGATCTTTGTTCGCCTACTGGAAGTGGGAGGTTTGCGCCGGCCGCTCCTCTCGATCGGATTGAACGGGTGGTTCCTGGTTGCTACCGTGCCGGTAGGATATCTCTGCTGGCGGCTACTGAAGCTGCTGAACGCCGGGTACCTCCGCAAATCGTTTAGCGACGTACAGCTTGTAGTCGATTCGTTCTGGCTGATCGTCGCGTTCGTGTTCTCGGCGCAGTACGCCGGCGATTTCGGCTGGAAAGGCATCGCCGGGCTGTCGGGGTTTATGGTGTATCGCGCCACCGTCCAAGTAGGGCTGGTCTTCTGGCCTCCGCCCCGCGAGTCCGGAGTGCGGCTGCTAGTGTTGCGGGTATTTGGGTTTCGCGGCCGCTCCGAAAAGCTGTTCGATTCGGTGGCGCAACGCTGGCGCTTTCGCGGCGGGGTGAGCATGATTGCAGGCACGGACCTGGCCGCCCGTACCATCGATCCTGACGACACCCTTGCCTTCCTAGCCGGCGACTTGCGCTCGCGGTTTGTACAAGGCCAGCACGATTTGCAAGTGCACCTCCAGCGGATGGACCCATCGCGCGATCCCGATGGCCGTTTCCGAATGGGGGAATTCTTCTGCCACGAGAACACCTGGTCTGACACACTCTCGGCCCTGCTGGGGCGAAGCGACGCGATTCTGATGGACTTGCGTGGATTCTCGGAGGAGAACAAGGGCTGCATCTTCGAATTGCACCAGCTTGCCGTCCAGCATCGGCTTCTTGATACGGTGTTCGTGGTGGATGCCAGTTCCGACGTCAAGTTGCTGGAATCAACGGTTGGCGTGCCGGGACGGGGCAGCGACGCCATCCCGCGGCTGCGCATTGAAAAGGTCGAGTCCGAAGCCGCCGCGGAGAGGGAGCGCGTGTACCGTTCTTTGGGCGTCTTGAAGATCGGTTAGCCGCGAAGGCACTTCCTGGGTGCATCTACTGCAGTGGCAGCATCCTACCAGCTTTTGGGCCGATGAAGGTGGGCGCCCTTCCGTTTGTTATGCTCGCGACTCACGGGCAGTGGGTTATGTCGACTACCTCCAACCCCGCGGGCGCATCGGCTTGGCGCCCAGTCGTCACGCACTGGCAAAGGCTGGGCCGGCCCAGAAGGATAAATCCCCATATAACTCGCAGAGGTGTATTTAATACTTGAGCTGTTATCGCCAGCTATCCGAAGGCCTCACTTGCACACGCCAGTTTCCAGTGATGCGCTTCGACGAGGCGAATAGGGAAGCCTGTGGTCCAAAAACGGATTGCGTTTTGACCGGTGGTTAGTTTTCCTCGAGGAGTTTGAGTGAAAGGAAGTGCACGCGCCACCGGAGACTTGCCCTAAATCGCAACCGACACAGAGGTGTACATGTTCCCGGCCTCAAGGTGGAATGACCTGCATGTTTACCGTCTGGCAGTTGTGCCACTCGAACTGGCGGTGAGAGCTGCGCCAATTGCGTTCCTCCCCGCGCCGGTGTAAGGTATCTCCGCTTATATCCTGAGGGAGGGGACCGTCTCATTATTCTTACAAGAACATGGACCGCAGACATTTCTTACACGCGACCGGCAGCACGGCGTTATCATTGTCACTCGGACTGAACGCCTGGAGCCGGCACGAGCTATTCGCTGCCAGTGACGGCACCGACGCCGCGTCAAATTCTGAACATCCCGTGCATGGACGCAAGCGACCTATCCGCGGGGTGACGGTGGGTGATCCTTCCCCGCTCACCGAGAGCGGCGGCGATACCTGGGTTTCTGCCTGGGCGGACGACAATAACCTCTATTCCCCCTCCGACGACACATCGGGATTCCACCAGGCTGCCCAATCCAACATTGCATTTGACAAGATCACGGGAAACGATCCGCTGGACCTGAGCGGTACCACAGTGAACCCGATGCTCGATTATGGTAAAGGCGGCGAGAAGGGTTCGGACAAGTGCACCTGGAAATCTAGCGGTTGCACGTGCCTGAATGGCGTGCTCTATTGGGTGGTGGCGCGCCACATGTACGGAGAGGATTCAGGGGATGAGTACCGCCGCCAACCCGCGCATGACGCCAGCATCATCAAGAGCAGCGATGACGGGCAAACCTGGACGCGCTCCGCGCGGGACAACTACAATCATCCCATGTTTCCGGGCTCGCGCTTCGCTACCCCCTACTTTATCGAGTACGGCCGCAGCGCAGGCGCGGACAATTCCGACCAGTACATCTACGCCGTCTCGAATGACGGTTTCTGGGACTGCGGCAACGATATGATCCTGGGCCGCGTACTGAAGTCGAAATTGGCCAGCCTGAATGGTGCCGATTGGGAGTACTTCATGGGTGGCGACGGGATGAGGTCATCGGCCTGGGCGCCGCATTTCAATGGCGCCAAGCCCATTGTCGAGGGAACGCGGAAATGGGGCATGACCGGCGGCGTGTACGTGCCTGCGCACGGGCGCTATTTGATGATCGGCTGGTATTACCCGGCGGGCGGAGGAAAAATGAAGGACGCCTGCACGCATACGACTTGGGATTTCTACGAGGCGCCACGGCCATGGGGGCCGTGGACCATCATCGGCACGCATGAATCGTCCCCGCAGGGATACTATTCGCCGGAAATCTGTCCGAAGTTCCAGTCTGCGAAGAAAGTCTACATCTTCACGGCGGGTAACTGGAACAATCGGGATGTTTATCGCCTCACCGTCGTTCCATTGGAACTAGCTGTTTGAGATTGCGAGGGGAGATATGAGTATCACGAGACGGCGCTTTCTAAAAACCTCTGCTGGGGCAGGGGCTACCATCGCGGGCGCGCGCTTCTTCAAGGACCCCGCGGTAGCCGCCGCTCCGCCGGATTCGCCGCCTGATGAGCGCGTCGTGCCGATGCCCATCGGCGAGTGGATGTCTCCCTCGTCAGGCACGGCGTACCGCGCGTACCGCTCGAATTATGCCAAGAGCGCCGATGCCACCACCTGGGTGCAGATTGATCTCGGCGAGAAGCGGGCGATCGATTCGGTGAAGGTCTACCCGGCGAATGACCGCTTTGTGCCCGGGCAGGGCTTCCCGATCCGCTTCAAAATTGAGGGTTCGAGCGAGCCCGAATTCCACAACCCGATCGCGATCGCGAGCCATCTTGACGCCAACCTCCCCAACCCCAGGGGCGCCATTCAACAGTACCCGGCGCGCGGAGTGGAGTGCCGTTACGTGCGCTTGACGGCCACGCGCCTGCCCAAGAGCGAGCCGAACAGCGGCCTGCACGCTGAGGGTGGTTACTACCTGGCGATGGGAAAGATGGACGTCTATTCCGGCGGCAAGAATATCGCCGAATTGTGTCCCGTCACCGCCGATTCGGCGTACGGAAACGATGACGACCTGCCGCAAGTCACGCGATCCGAACGCGCGGGCGGCGAGAACACGTTCATGGACCATCCCGAAAACGTCACCGACCCAAACACGTGGAAACCGCCGGTTCACAAAGTGAAGGTGCCTCGCAGTGGAGTGACGCTCAATGGCGGCCTGTTCCAGACGGCCATGGAGAAGAATATCCGTTATCTTCTCGACTCCTATTCGGCGGATGATCTGCTCCGCCAATTCCGCGAGCGTGCGGGTGTGATCCCGCGCTTTGAACCGCCCAACAACGATGTGAAGTTCTGGGAGGAGGACCTCGCCGGGTCGAACGCCGGTCGTTTCCTGATGGCGGCGGGGAACACTTTGCGCTGGATGGAGCACCCAGAGTTGCGTCGCCGCTTGAACTCCGTGGTGGATGGCATCGCGCAGTATCGCGAGCCGAATGGCTACATCATGGCCTACCCGCCGAACAGCATCCTCTACTCGGAGCGCGGCGGGTACACGCGCGCCTGGGTGACCCACGGCCTCATCGAAGCGGCCTACGCCGGGAACCCGAAGGCTCTCGACCTGCTGCGCGGCTACTACGACTGGTTCAATCAAAACCCTTACCTGCCGCAGATGCTGCGTTTCAGTTACCAGGGCGGCCAGGGCATGGTGGCCAATTCGCGCCTGTACTTCACGCCCGTCGGCAAGCCCGCGGACATCCAGGTGCTGCAGCGTTACTACCAGGAGAACTACTGGATGGAGCAATTGGCCGCACGCGAGGAGCGCGGCGTCTGGCAATATCCCTACGCCGCGCCTCACTGCTATCTGCTGACCAACCTCGAAGGGTACATGGACATCTACCTCGCCACCGGCGACGAACGCTATTTGCGCATGGTCGAGGGCGCCTGGGCGCTGTATCACGAGAATTGGGAAAACTCCGGCGGTTCCATTTCCATTATCGAATTTGTCCCCTCGCCGCCCCGCTCTAACATGCTCAACGTGCCGCTGGGAGAACTTTGCGGCAACTCCTTCTGGACATTCCTGAGCCAGCGCTTCCACCTGCTCGACCCTGAAAATGAGAAGTTCGTGGCGGAAATCGAGAAGTCAATATATAACGTGGGACTGGCCGACCTGACGGGTTCGCCGGGCTTCCGTTATCATACCCTGCTGACCCACCACAAGGAGAAACCCACTGCACACAACTCCTGCTGCGAAGGCCAGGGCACGCGATTGATTGGTTCACTGCCCGAGCATATCTATTCGTTCGCTTCCGATGGCCTGTACGTCAATCTGTACGAGCCGTCCACGGTCGAGTGGAAAGGCGATGGCGCTGCCCTGAAGCTGAAGATGCAGACGCGCTTTCCGTTCGATTCCGACGTGGCGTTGCAGTTTTCCGCGACACGCCCGACCCAGGCAAAAATCCGCGTGCGCGTGCCTTCCTGGGCCACACTCGATATGGATCTCCACGTCAACGGCGACGCGGCGGCGGAGGGAACGCCAGGCAGTTACGTGGCGCTCGACCGCACCTGGTCGGAAGGCGACGTAGTCCAATTCCGATTGCCCGTCGCGCTCCATGCGGAACGTTACACCGGCCTCGATCAAATTCCGGGCCACGCCCGGTTCGCGGTGAGCTACGGCCCGATTTTGCTGGCCGCCGTCGGCGCGCCCGAAGTCCGGCTGCGCCTCGATGATGTCAAAGAACCGGCGGACTTGGAGAAGCACCTGAAACCGAAATCCGGTCAGCCGCTCCACTTCACCGTCGAGAATACGCCGGGAATTGAGTTCATGCCCTACTGGCTGGTGGGTCAGGAGCCCTTCAATTGTTTCCCCGCCGTCCCGTTGCGCAGGTAGCAGTGCGCATGCGGTGAAGCAGTGAACGATTCAACCCGCTTGGCGGAGAATCGGTCTTGTTGGCCATTGTTTGGTTAGCGGCGAGAACATCTCAGCACAGCCGACTTATCGTCAACTGACCGCCCGGATATTGTCCGAGTGGCCGACCACACGCCCAGTGATGAGTCAATTCCGGGGTGGTGGGCGATATGGCGATGGTTTGCGCACGATCTCTCCAGCGGGGATACGCTATGGCACTCGCTTGGCTTCGAGTTCACCGTCGGTATGGGTGTAGAGAATTCCGGTCACTTTGTCGGATTTATCCCGAAGGAACCTTTCCACCCAACCGTCTTCCCGGCTGAAGAACGTGTCATACTTGCCGGGGAAAAGCTCGATGGCTTCCCCGTTTGCCCAAGTGTCAACGAGTTTGTCGCCCAATCGCGTGATCCAAATGTCGCCTTTGTCGCCGCTGTCGACCAGTCGGTAGTGGCCGACATAATCGTCCAGGAGGTCGCTCGCGATCGCGGAGGGCTTCCGGTGCTTGTTGGGTATGTCTGTTTCCTGGAATGCCACCAACCGCCACTCGCCATTCTTGCACGTGAGTACACGCGTGGTTCTGGAGGTTGCACCCCAACTGATGCCCGCCTTCTTGTCATAGTCGGTCCAATGCTTCGTTTGATTCACAATTGCGACGCCCCCGGTAAATACCACTCGAACATCTTCGGGCTGCTCATCTGTATCGGTATGGATGTTGCCTTCGGGTTTCCTCAGTTCGGCAAGAAGATCCTGCTTCCCCTTGCGTACACCGCCATCGTCGGTCGAGATATAGCCATCGTCTACCATCACGGAGGTGAAATAGAGATTGGGATTGGGGAATGCAAGTCTGAACACGGACGCATTAATTCTCAAGATGTGTCGAATTTGAAAGCCGTCCGCGAAAAACTCAAGGCGATAGGGCCGAGCTGTTACCTCATATTCGCGAAGACGGCTGATAGTTTTGATGACGAGGAAATTGCGTTGTTTCGCGGGTTGAAGGCCGAGCACGTACCGTTTGTTCTGTTTACGAACAGAGAAATTGAACCGTACCATCCGTATTGGGACAAGGGGAGCGAGAGTCTGCCAGCCCCTTATCCTCATGCACTCGCGGAATTAGCGCGCAATTCCGAATTCATATACTTGCGATCCGTTGGCGGTCCAGGACCTCGCCCTTAAGCATCCCCCAATTGCCGGTACGAAAGGCAAGAATTGGGCACGGTTGAGCTTTTTGGGTGAGTGCGGCAGTTTGCCGCGCTTTTGAGGGTAGGCGGTCGAATCGCGGGTGCCCCCGGAGGAAGCAACTACAACCGGCGAGATGAGACATCTCCGACAAGCGCGACAAACCGAGAGCCAAGGCTCCTAAACGCCCCCCGCGTGAGGATATGAACCAGATTGCCTGCCGGGTCATGCAGGGAGTAATCAAACGCAGTGAGTCTTAACTTCAGACCCATAGCCCCACAATGCTGTTCAACTTGGCCGTAGGTTTTTAGAGCATCCTCGCCCTGCCATAGGCACTTCCGTAGAATGCCCGCCAGTGGCCCGCATTTGCCCCAGGATGCGCCGGGAAGCGTGAGGCAAGGGGAAAGGAGGGGGGGGTGCCCTCGTCGGTGTCCGCTGCCCATTCTCTGTGACGTGGTTTGTGACGTAACTGCCCTTACGGTCTCCCGAATATGCCGCAGTATGCCAACGTGCGCCGATGTTGATACGGACAAGGTCCACATCGTAATCGGCCAGTATTTATGCGCCTCTGCTGCTGTTTGCGGCGGCAACCTGCTCACGTCGGCAATTTCGATACTGTCAATTCGGGACCAAGAGGTCCGCCGTTTTGGCCCACATTGTAAACGCCCCGAATCTTCTGATCCAGCCGCGATAGGTAAAGTTCTATAATCGGGTTGGGATTGCGCCGCGTCGGGAGGTTGATCCGACCGGTGGTGAGATGGCGATCGTGGCTCAACAAAACTTCGACTCGCACAACAACGCCTTCGAGCTTGACTTGCACGGATGCTCGATGGAAGAAGGCCGCAGTGTAGTAGGGGCACGGGTTCGCGAGTGCTTTCGCTATGGCATTGAAGAATTGCGCATCATATACGGATCGCCAGACCGCGCGGAGGGAACACTCCGCCAGGCTGCCCAAGAGGCAATTCGCGAGGCGAGAAACTGCGTATCCGCCTGCTCCTTTCGCGACTCCTACGGGATGTTTGCCACGGAGAGAGAGTCCACCGAGGTGAGGGTCAAGCTGGCGTCGAGCCCGCACCCCCAAGCGCAGGACCGAAAGATGGTATTTGTCGCTTTCACGTCACGGTACGACACCGAGCGCCCTCGACACGAGCCGTATTATCCGTTGCGTTCCGGCGGTAGAAGCTAAAACACGCCACCAGCGCATTCAGGCTGGCTCGGGATGCGCCGGGAGGAAACGGGTCAGGGAAAGACCCTATACCTCAAACAAAGGCCCGATCCCCACTTGCCCCGGAACTCTGCACGTGAATTTCGTTACCAATTCGGTGCTGCCATAGGGACTACCGTAGAATGCCCCGCCAGCGCGTCAGGATTGCCCCAGGATGCGTGAGAAAGAAACGGCAAGGGCAAAGCTAGGCGGCACCAAGAATGGCAGGCGGAGATTTGGTGCACATTTTGGTGCATACCTCAATCAAAAACGGTCGTAATCCATCACACTTGGCGGAAGGGCAAGACTCTCACGGAAGGCGCATGAATAGTGCTTTATCTCACCATGTCGCAAACCATCGCACACGCACGACGGGCAACTGTTAACCGAAGGGTTCCAGGTTCGAGTCCTGGCCGAGGAGCCAATTCGTTTCGAAAACTCAGAAGTAGCCCGACACTCCTTCAGACCCTGATTTTTGGTACCCCGTAGGGACTTTTGCAGGGACACTCCTTCCACCGGTAGAGCAGTCACGAGCATCTGCAATGAATCCTGCGCTACTTTAGCGGCAATCATTCCCTTGTCGCCCCGAGTTTGTCGCGGCGCGCTAGCCCGGCAGAGTAAAGAAGAACGTGGCCCCCTGGTGAGGTTGCGACTCGACCCAAATGCGGCCTCCGTGGCGTTCCACAATCTTCTTAGCGATGGCCAGGCCGATGCCCCTGCCGGGATGCTCGGTAGGACCGTGCAGGCGCTGGAAGACTTCGAAGATTCGGGTAGCGTATTGTGGATCGATCCCAATGCCATTGTCTTTCACAGAGAAGACCCATTCCGAAGACCTCTGCTCTGCCGCAACGTGGATCCGGGGCGCATGAGAATCGCGGAATTTGATACTATTGCCGATCAGGTTTTGGAAGACTTGAATCAGTTGTTCGCCGTCGCAACAAACGACAGGTAGAGCGTCATGAGTAACCACGGCGCCGCTTTCCGCGACGGCGGCTTGAAGATTGGCCAACGCTTGCTCAAAGACCGTCATACACTCGGTGGGTACGAAATCCTTTCCACGGCTCCCGGCCCGGGAATAGGCCAGCAGGTCCTGGATGTGACCGTGCACGCGGGCTGCCCCGTCGACAATAGAGCCGATGAAATCGTCGGCGTTCGTGTCAAGCTTGCCCTGATACCGCCTTTGGAGGAGCTGCGCGAATTCGACGATCGTGCGCACGGGTTCTTGCAGGTCATGCGAAGCCACATAGGCGAAGTGTTGCAACTCAGCATTGGAGCGTGCCAACTCCTGAGCTTTTTGCTCCAACGCACGCTGGGAATCTGTTAATTCCCGAGTTCGTTTCTCGAGTGCCTCATCAGCCCGTTTGCGCGCGGTGATGTCGTGCGCAATCGAGGCTGCACCCGTGACCTCTCCACGGGAGTCGAGGAGCGGGAACACACTCAGCGAAACATCCACCTGGCTTCCGTTCTTCCGCAGTCGTACCGTTTCGAATTGCTCCATGCGCGCGCCATTCCCTACGCTCGCCAGGAAGCTTGTCAACTCCCTCGACCTGTCGGACGGGATCAGGACGGAAACAGGGTGGCCCAAAATCTCTGTGGAGGGGTAGCCATAGAGCCTCTCGGCGCCTCTGTTCCAGCTTGTGATAACGCCTTCCTTGGTCATACCGATGATTGAGTCATCGGACGATTCCACAATCGTGGCCAGCCAGGTGACGGCTTCTAAAGCCCGCTTGGTTTCAGTGCGGAGGCGTTTTTCTGCTAGTGCCCGTTTAACTGCAATTGGCAGGCGCGCTGGCCAATCCTTTGAAACGTAGTCCGCCGCACCCTGCTTGATGCATTCCACCGCTGCTTCGTCGCCCAAAACACCCGTCACCACGATGAGCGGAACATCCTTTCCCGATTGTTTCAGAATATCCAAAGCGTCGAACGCTGACCAATCGCGAAGGTCGAAATCGGCGAGAATGATGTCGTACTCTGCTTTTTCCAGACGCTCCCGGAATGATTCCAGGGAGTCCGTGACCTCGCATTGCACCTTGCCGTTTCCGCCTTCGAGCACACTCGCCGTGAGGACTGCGTCGCGTGGGCTATCTTCCACGATCAGAGCCCGCAGGGGGAGCGGGGCGGAGTTCACTGCATCAGGCCGCAGGGTTTCCATTTCTCAGTGTCCTTTCAGGAACGAACCGAGCTCGCGGGCGGTGGCTCATTGACCACCAGCCAGAAGAGTCCCAGTTGCTTCACTGCCCGCCGGAAGGCGTCAAATTCCACGGGCTTTTGAACGTAGGCGTTGACCCCCAGCTTGTAGCTCTCCACCAGGTCGTTTTCTTCGCGCGAGGAAGTGAGGACTACAACCGGAATCGTTTTGGTGCGCGGGTCGCCCTTTAGCGTGCGCAGGACTTCCAGGCCATCTACTTTCGGAAGTTTCAAGTCCAGAAGGACCAGTTGGGGCAGGTGTTCGAGGCCGCGGCCTACGAACTCGCCCTGGCAGAAAAGATAATCCAGCGCTTCTTCCCCGTCACGAGCCACCTGAAGGTTGTTGGCAAGGTTTTCCTCACGTAAAGCGTGGATGGTCAGCTTGGCATCCTTGGGGTCGTCTTCGACAAGAAGAATCTGTACATCCTTTGGCGTCATTGCATACCTCCCGATTCTGTTCGTTTTTCCCGTTCAGGACTGTCCGACGATCCCAGGGTGAAATAGAAAGTCGCGCCCTTGTCGAGTTCAGCTTCCGCCCAAACGCGCCCTCCATGTTTATGAATTATGCGTTGAACGGTTGCCAAGCCCACTCCGGTACCTTCAAAGTCTTCCGCCCGGTGGAGGCGCTGAAACATCCCAAAGAGTTTTTGGGCATGCTTCATGCTGAAACCCACGCCGTTATCGCGCACGAAGATGGTGGCGTGTTCGTCCTGACCGGCCGCACCCACCTCAATGATGGCCGGTTTACGCGAGCGGGTAAATTTAACCGCGTTGGCGAGCAGGTTGAAGAAGACCTGTTTCATCAACCCCGGATCGCACTCGACAAAGGGTAGCGTATCAACCCTCCACTCGATCAAGCGATCGGGGTTTGCCCGATTCAAGTCTGACCTGACGGCGTTGACGAGAGAGTTCAGCCCTGCTACCTGTACGCTCAGTTGTGATCGTCCTACCCGCCCCAGATTGAGCAAGTCATCAATGAGCGTACCCATCTGGAGGACCGATTCAAGAATGGTCGCGACATATTCTTGTGCGCCGGGGGACATCTCGGCCCGGTGCCGTTCGACGAGCAGCTTTGCGAACCCGTCGATTTGACGTAGCGGCGCACGCAGGTCATGGGAGACGGAGTATGTGAAAGCTTCCAATTCCCCGTTGGCGGCTTCCAATTCCGCCGTCCGTTTCTTCACCCGCGACTCCAGCTCTTCGTTGAGCTTGCGGATCTCCTCCGTCCGCCGCGTCACGCGCCCTTCCAATTCCAAAGTCGACTGAAGCAATTCCGAATTGGTTTTCTGCAGCTCCTTGTGCGCCTCCTGCAATTCCGCCGTGCGCGCATCTACGCGCTGTTCTAGTTCCAGAGTCAAAGCCACCAACCCCCTATTTGTCTCCTCCAACTCTTTCTGGAGGACCCGGATCGTGTCATAGGGGTCCGCAAGCAATTCGAACGTCTCGCTGTCGTACATAGGTTCTCTACCTAAACCGGAGGGAGAGTCCCGGAAGTTCGCCACCCAGTTTTACCTACCCTTCGCCATTCGTGCGCGCGGCTGGGCCTCCCTTACAACGACCACCGTCGCGTCGTCGTTGTCTCTCGCATGACGGTTTAACAGATGTTGGGCGGCGCGGGTGGCGGTCGCGTCCCGTAGTTCAGGATAATCTCCCCATTCCCAACGGGCCGACACCCCGTCCGAGTGCAACACCATCACTTGACTTGGTTCCCAGTGGTGCTCGGTGATGACCGGATGGGGAGCGTTCAACCCGATCAAGCCGCGCCGCACCAAAAAGTTCATTTTTTGTGGACACGCAAACACGCGAGCTTCGATGTTGCCGACGCTGGCAAAGATAAGCCTTTCACTCCCCCAATCGAATCGCGCTAGCGCCATCACTACTCCTTGTGTTCCACGACAGGCTCGATCCACGCCGCAGAAGAGAGTGTCCAAAGGCCGGTCGTAATGTGCCTCGACAAAGAGTTGAGCCTCTCGTGCCGCCTGAAATGCCAATTGCCCGTGTCCCACTCCGTCAATCACTCCTACCAGCGCGTTTTCACCCCACCTTTTCAGAACGAAAGTATCGCCATTTTTCTCTTGCCCCGGATAGGGTCGAGTGGCCGCGCCCATGTCCAGGGGACAAGGCTTGAGGGCAGTGTTTTTAAGCGATTTCCAACGCTGGCACACGATGCGCGTCCCCTTTTCTCCCACGCCCCTCGAAGAGATAATCAATTCGTCCATGAGCCGGTTGACCGCTCCCAAGCCGCACCCCAGGCTGCCGGCGGTGGAATAGCCATCCGCGATGGCTTGCTCCACATCGCTGATCCCTGGGCCCCTGTCGACGGACTCGATTTGAATTCCGGCCCGCTCGCTCTCGCGAGTTGGGATGAGCGTCAGCCTGCCTCGACCAGCATGTTTCAGGAGGTTGGAAGCCAGTTCGGTCACCACAACCGCCACTTCTTCGCACTCCCTCACGCCGAAACCCAGCGCCCGGGCCATCGTCCTGCCCGCCTGCTGAGCGGTACCCACGTGGCCGGCCTGAGAGACTTCAATGGATTGCGCCGCAATGTCATTGCGGCGAGTCATTTCCGCAACCATTTCCGCACCATCACGGTTGTGCCTTTGCCCACTTCCGTGTGAATTTCCATTTCATCCATTAACCGTTTGACGCCGGGCAGGCCCAGACCCAGTCCGCGACTTGTGCTGTAGCCGGGCGTCATGGCCTGCTCGACATCCGGGATGCCGGCTCCGTGGTCTTCGAACGTTAGCTCCAGGCCCACTTCCCCGCACTGGTCGAGGATGGACCACCACATAACACCCGCACCTACGTAAAGAAATACATTGCGAGCCAACTCGGATGCGGCGGTAATGACGCGCGTGACATCGGTGACTCCAAAGCATAACTGCGTAGCCAGATCCCGGACGACCCGTCGCGCGGCAACGATGTCGTTCTCGGACTTGATGGGAATATTCCCCCGTGCTAAGTCGCTCATCGTATTCGCCTCCGCGGGTGCGGGTGGGCCAGCAGATCCAGGGCGCGGTCTACCGTAAGCGCCGTGAAAGTGCCACCCATTGTCAAGCCCAACTGCGTGGCGGTGATGGCGACACTCGGGCGCATTCCGGCGATCACTGTTTGTCCCCCCATCATGGTCACCATGCGGCTGGTTTCGGTGATCGTGCGCGCGAAAAAGGAATCGAGCGTCTCGACACCGGAGATATCCAGCACCAACCCTTTCGGCCGGTATTTTTCCATGGCCCCCAAGACCTCTTCCTGGAGGGTCGTCACCGTTACGTCGTCGGGGTCGGCAGGCATCGTCAACAGCAGCGTATTGCGCACCTTAACCAGTGAGATGTTTTGGTTCGTCATTGCCGCAACTCCTTCCGGAATAGAGGGAATGTCTCACAAGGATTGCGCTCCCTTGGCCTGATCTTCCTGGGTGATAATCTTGAGGTTGAGGATGTCCAGCGCCACGCGCAGCCCGGCCGCCAGGGAAGAACGGGTCACAACGTCTGCCAGGTTGATCCCCAAATGCGCGAGGGTCTGGGCAATCGCCGGCCGCACGCCCGTCAGTATCGCCTGCGCCCCCAACAACCGCACGGAGGTGATGGTCTCGATCAGGTGTTGCGCGGTTCGCGTATCAATGGCCGGGACGCCCGTCACATCCAGGAGGGCGACCGCGGAGTTGGTCTGCACAATCTTATCCAGCAAGCGTTCCATGAACTGCTGCGCCCGCTGGGTATCCAGCGTGCCGATGAACGGCGCGACAACCACCCCTTCCCACACTTGCAGTACGGGAGTGGAAACATCCAGGATTTCCTTGGCCCGCTCGGTCAGTGCCTCGCGCATCTTCTTTTGTTCGGTAACGTCTCGGGCCGTAGTCGAGGCTCCGATAATTTGGCCGGAGGCATCGCGGATGGGCGAGACATTCAGAGAGAGGTCAATGACCTCCCCATCTTTCCTAACCCGGGTAGTCTCAAAGTGACTTACACGTTCTCCCCGTTTCACTCTTTCGAGGATCGCGGGTACCTCGTCAGGTTTGTTGGCGGGCACGAGAACGCTGACGGGCTTGCCCACCATCTCCCCCGCCGAGTACCCATAAATCCTTTCGGCGCCGCGGTTCCAGCTCAGGATCGTGCCATCCAGGGTTTTACCGTAGATGGCATCGTCGGAGCACTCTACAATCGACGCCAGAAAGGCCTGCGAGCCAACTCCCTCGACGTCTTCAAGGGCCGCCGTACCACTCAATTTGCTTCTAATTGCCATTTTCCTTTCCTCCTCGGTCACATTTTGATCAACTTGCTATTGGCGCATCCTGCGGTGCACCGCCCACCTGTCTCTTGGCGCTGGTCGCGAGAGGGGAATTCTCCCGCTCCGCCGGGTTCCGCCGTCCACTTCCGCGTTTCCTTGCACCCTCACGCTGCCTCGCTTCGACCCTCCGCAGCACTTCCGATTTCAGCCTCCAGGCCTTCTTGGCCGCTGCCATTGAGCGTGAAGTAAAACGTGGCTCCCCGGTTCAGGGCGGCCTCCGCCCAAACCCGCCCTCCGTGTTTGTGAATAATGCGCTGGACCGTGGCCAGGCCCACGCCCGTTCCTTCAAAATCCTCGCTCCGGTGCAGGCGCTGAAACACCCCAAAAAGTTTGGTGGCATGTTTCATGTTGAAGCCTACGCCGTTGTCCCGCACGAAAATGACGGCACAGCCCTCTTGTTGAGTTGTTCCCACCTCAATCACCGCCGGTTTCCGCGGGCGAGTAAACTTGACGGCATTGGAGAGCAAATTCGCAAAGACCTGTTTAATCAGAGCCGGATCGCACTCGACGAAGGGCAGGGTTTCGACCTTCCACTCGATCGTGCGATCGGGGTTCTCGCGCATCAAATCCGCCCTGGCCTCATCCACGAGGGAGTTCAGCCCAGTCGCTTCCATGCTCATTTGCTTTCGCCCCAAACGCGCCAGGTTGAGCAGATCGTCAATCAGCATTCCCATATGGAGGACTGATTCGCGAATCGTCGCGATGTCTTCTAGGGCGTGAGGGGAAAGCTCGGCGCCGTGCCGATCCACGAGGAGCTTGGAAAACCCGTCGACGTGCCGCAGGGGGGCCCGCAGGTCGTGGGAGACCGAATAAGTAAAGGCTTCCAGCTCTTTGTTGCTGGCTTCGAGTTCTGCCGTGCGCTCGCGCACCCGCTGCTCGAGTTGCTCATTCAGACGCCGGACCTCCTGCTCCGCGCGTTTGCGTTCGGTGATATCGCGAGCCACGGCGAACATGCCGATGACCACGCCCGCCTCGTCCCGGTAAACCGAAGCGTTATAGAGGACGGGGGTGAGGTGTCCATCCTGGTGCCGGATTCCCAACTCGTAATCCTGGACAAAGCCCTCGCGAAAGGTTTGTTGATATCCAACCCGGGCCTTTGCGGGGTCGGAGAAGCAGTCGCAGAAGTCCGTGCCGATCAACTCCTGGCGGACGCGGCCGGTGGCCTTCTCCGTGCCGGAATTGGCGTCGGTGATTCTGCCATCGGGTGCGATCATCACCAGCGGATCCAAACTGGCCTCGATCAAGCTGCGGTTATAGGCGCTCGCCCGCTTCAACCGTTCCTCGGCCCTCTGGCGCGCGGCGCTGCCCCGGAGGGCAATCCAACTTCCCGCGGAGGCGATCAGAATAGCCAAGAGACACCCGAGGATGACCACGGCGTCCGCGGTGCGGGCGTGGGCCCGGCTCGCGGCCTCGCGGACCCGCAATAAACTGCTCTCGTTCGACTGCATGGAGTCAACAAGCTCGCGTATTTCGTTCATTAACCTGAGCCCCTCCGCCTTGTTCAGCTCTTGGCTGGCGGCCGCAAATCCTTGGTCGCGGCGCACCGAAACGAGGTTCTGCATCACAGCGATGTTGCGGTTGATCAGGGACGAGAGTTTGTCCACCTTATCACGCTCGAACGGATCGTCCACGATCAGGCCGGGGAGTGCCTGGAGATGCTGGGGGACGCGTGAGATTCCCGCTTGGTGTTGTTCCAGGAAAGTCTCGTTACCCGTGGCCACAAACCCCCTTGTGCCGGCCTCCGCTTGCTGTATCGCAGAATAGGTTTGTTCAAGTTCGGTGCGGACGACGTTGGTGTGCGCCACCCAGCGGTCCGTCTCAATCAGCGCCTGAGTGGCTCGGTACTGTACCGCACCCACCGCCATCAGAGTCGCCAGGGCCAGCCCGAAACCGGTTAGCATCTTTTGTTCCAGCGAGAACGGCGGGAAGAGTTTCGTCCAGTTGCTCATTCTTGTTTCATCCTGACAGGCCATTTTCCCAACCAAGC
>Ga0209517_10003340_pt1 | contig 21852 bp, 25 predicted proteins | sample PeaSoiMetSII2010_FD_187695 | JGI IMG/M metagenome (GOLD analysis project Ga0209517, IMG submission 187695) | Peat soil microbial communities from Weissenstadt, Germany - SII-2010 (SPAdes) (version 2) | ecosystem: Environmental > Terrestrial > Soil > Wetlands > Peat | place: Germany...
CCATCCCATCACACCCTCGTAAACGCAGTTGTTCGCGTATGCGCCTCGAAGGGGAGAGTCCGGAAACGTCCACTCGCCGGCATTGAAGCAGTAGCCCTGGTCAATGAAGGTTGCAGCGTATCGCTGGTCTCTCGGCGCTTTCCGACGGAAGATTGCCTGCCGTCCGTCGCTGTTGCAAGTCCACTTGTCCAGAACGAGTACTCGTGCGAAGTCGGCTAGGTTGCGAACACCCTCGAGCAGCTCACGAGGCAAGTAGTCGAAGGTCAGTCCAGAACTCTCCGGGCCGACATAAAGCGATGCCAGTTGTTGGCCACTTTGGCATGGGATCTCCGCACCAGCCAGCTGGATTCGCAAATCCGGAGTGTGCGTGATCAGCCAGTCCGAGACTTCGATCACCTCGACGCTCGGCATCGGAAGACCCAGCGCCAAGCCTAGCCTCGTAGCCAGCATCTCGTTCGCAAGGACACGGACGTGCTGTGGGTTGTTCTGGAATTTGGTCACGTAGGACGCGCCATCCGACGCTCTGAGCAGGTGGGATTGCGATCCTCCTCTGAGCCTGCGCAGGTGTTGGACGGCGGAGATGCACGCAGTCACAGGCACCTCCTGAGATTGACTATGGGTGGATCAAAGGAACGGGAAAGCTAGGGACGGGCACTCGTAATAGCACGAGCAGGTAGCATTACTTGCCTCGTGGTGCCGCCGCTTCGAGCGCGACCACGATCTCCTGCAGCGTTTTGAGATTGTCCACCTGGTCAAGCGAACTCACTTTCAAAGACCCAAGAATTCCGGCGAAAGCCGCTAGCCCAGCTTTGTCCCGGGCAGCCTCCGCGCGACGGAAACCGCGCTCCGCCGCCTGCATGTGCGCTAGCACCTTTTGTTGGATTGCCGGATCCTGGATGTCGCTCGGATTCCACACTCTCGCGAGGGTCTTCAGCAACCCGCGATACATGCGCTTTCCCAACGATTGTTCCATCTGCTCGATCTCGCGAACCAGGCTGCCGCCTTGGGCGCTCGCACCATTGCCGTTATGAGGGACCGGACCATTCCCACCGCTTGCGGCAGGCGCTTGCCCGGACGATTTCGGATCGCTCTCCTCAGTGGGCCGAAGACCTCGCCGCCATCCTTCAGACGTTGCCCAGCCGACCAGTTTCGGAACAGTCTTGGGTCGCTTGCGATCATCCAGGTCGACCCATGCCCCGGTGAAGTAGTAGAAATAACGCCCGAGCCCAAAGCAGGAGCAAGCCCGCTTGAAAGCCTGGGCCTCGGCGCTCGTGCCAGCATTATCGTCGTCGGCCCATTCTTCTCCGGTGGCGGAATGCGAACCCAACCCGAAGATGGTCAGTTCGCAGGTGACCAGGACCTTCGCGACGATCTTCTGGTCCTTACTCCGCTCGAAATTTGCGCTCGTATGAATTCTGTACCTGCGCGTCCAGCCCGCCGGGGTAACCAGCGCATTGAGACGATCAGTGTAAGCTCGCTGGTTGGCGTACGGAATCACCTGGCCTCGTACAGGCTGCTGATTCTTTGTTGTGTTCGTGACCCTCCATTCGATCTGCGAGGAATCAAAAGGCACTTCCAGGGCCGCTACCAGCTCTTGGACTCGGTCCGCTGAGTACTGAGGCGGTGTGGTCATGCTTGAGGCGGTGGACGGCGGACCAGACATGGAGGCAGGATTCTCGTGTGCGTGGCCATTTGGGGCGCTCATAGTGGAGCCTCCTTGATTGTTGGCGTTTCTTCGTCCAAACGCTGGCCGTACATCCAACGTTGTGGCTTGATCTGCAAGAGCCAATCTTGGGCGGTGGGAATGCGGCCCAAATCTTCCTTGACGTGCTGTTCCCCCACATAGCCGACGGGAACTTGCTTGCCATCGCTGTTCACGATGGCCACACCAAACAACTTCTCCGCCAGGAAAATGCCTTCGGCGTGGTGGCGAAGAGCTCGGTGACGGAAGTCCGCCAGGAAGGCTTTCGACTCATCAAACCAGTTGTGAATCGCAAGATAGTCCTCGGCCTTTCCGCCGAATTGTCTCGCGCTGCTCTGTGCGTGCTTGAGCGGGTGGGCCATGACTAAATCTCGTGCGTGGTCGTTGTGTAGTCCTCAATGCGGTCGTTGCGCTCAACCGTGATCTTGCGTGCCTTCACATCGAGGACCACATCTCCGAACCCGCCGCACCCGTTTTGGTACCCGTAGGGAACCAATGTGTCGAAGTGGTCTTGCATGTGTGAGGCGTCATGCTCTACGGGCTCAGATTCGTCGTGAGCGTAATCCTCAGAGTCGTAGCACTTAACGTCTTCGGTCGCTCCCTCATCTCCTGACCCGTCGAAGTGCACCGCTACAAACGTGACGCCGGCGGCGGCGAGTTCATCGCATTCCGCCAGGAGTGCGGCCTTTGCAGCGCCTTGTTCTGGATCGAGTCGTTCATCGTTGCTTGGTTCTTTGTCTTGCATTGGATGGTCCTTTCCCAACTTAAGATTTGAGGATGCTGTTAGGCGTGATCAGTCGGAGGCGGGAGTTCGTGTGGCGCAGGTGCGACGTACTTCGTCTTGCTACTGCCTGGGGCTCTTTCGTAGCCGCCGCCAATATTCCGGGTCAATGCGCAACGCTTGCACGCCTGCCATCGATGAGAGGCTCACGAATCCTCCGTGATAAGAGATCGACCCGTAGCGAAATAACCGCGTCAGTAGCGCCAACGCATGATTAGCTAACGTCGGGTTGACGAACGGTTCCTGCCGTTCGAGAGCCTCTGCCGCGCTACAACTCGGCACGCCATCTCCGTCCAGTTCGCTCTGGATGGTTTCGGGGAACAGCTCGCAAACCGTACGCAGCCGCAGCTTTGACCGCCGGTTTCTCTGATTCAGCGGCTCTCCCAGTACGAATTGACCACTGTCGGCGTTATTACCCAAGTCCAGCCAGTAATCGACCTCGCTCCGGCCTTCTGTACACTCTTGGATTGCGGCTCGTGCTGCCCGTGTGTCGACGCAGCCGATCACGATGTCGACTCCTTCCAGCCTTTGTCGTCCGCTTAACTGCTGCGGAATGCCCTGCCAATCCAGCCCCCAAAAAAGGTTCATCCGGTTGGCGAGGACGACCGACTTGTAAAGGCCAACCTCGGATCGACTGAAGGGTTGCCGTACGCAATTCGTCGGAGAGATGACGTCTGCATCCAGCAGGGTGACCTGGAGGCCTTCCGGATGTCCGTACGCCAGCAAAGCCTGATGCAGGTATGGCAGTCCGGCCGCGATCGCGCTTCCATTGCCGCCACAGCCCACGACCAGCACGCGCACTTTGTGCTTCAGCAGCTCTGGGTGAATGCTGTGCAGTTCCATGGCTTTATTGTTCTCCGCGTTTCTGCACAAATTCCCGGAGCGTCTCCTTTGCATCGGCGAGAAACTTCACGGGAAAGTGGCGGTCTCGGCCTGCCAAACTTGACCAGAGACCAAGAAAGCCATTGGGATGAGTTGTCAGATGGACAGCGCCGCCGGGATGAGTGAATTCGCTGGCAAAAAATGCATCCTGCCAACGCGATACCGAACTCGCGCTCACTTCTTCCGGGACCCGCATACTTCCGACACAGACGCGACCGTGCGAGTCCGTGTTCCAGTAGGGAGCCCACTTCAGGCGTGTATCTGCCGTTGGCCGCCGGTCTTCTGCCAGCGCCCTCACAAACAGTTCCGTCCCAACAACCATGAACACCAAGGCAGGGTGGGGATATATTCGAGCGTTTAGCTTTTTCGTCTCTTCATTGCCGTCGGCGAAGAACATCAGCCGATGTTGTGCACTGCTCCACCAGACAATTAGCTCCTGCGTTCTTGCCAATACATGTTCCGGCAGAATCTCCGCCGCCAGGTTTGCTCCCAGACCTGCGGCTAGCTTCTGTAGAAAGCCCGCTGTGACAGACTGACCAGCATTCAGGTAAGGCGCTCCCTCCTGGCCACTCTTTACCTCGTGCAACGTGGCGAAAGTGCTGCTGCCGTCCTGGTACAACAGCACAGCTTGTTTCAGCGCGAAGCTTCGGTTGTCTCCGATCCCAACGTGGATGTTCATCGCAATTCCTCACGAGCAATCACGCCGTCTTCGTTGCCCGGCATCAAGTCAATCAGCCGACTGACTGCGGCTAACGTCTCACACACCACACCCAGCGTCCGGAAGCCCAGACACACGCTGCTTGGTTCTGCGAGGTGAAGCGGAATGATGAGGTTTGGATGAGGCGTCGTCTCCATTGCAGTCTGAGCCTCGTCGTCAAAGCAGCCCACAACGGCATCGCCCGCTGAGAAGGCTGCGAGCAGGCACGGCAGAGGCGGATTACTGTCCATGAGCTGTTCCCCCATGTCCTCGGTAAACTCCGGCCGCTTCGCCCGTTTTGAGATCAGGCACAGATCCAGCAAGCTCTTGACCAAAGATTTCGCGTCCTTCCGCCGAATTCTCTGGCTCAGTTCCCTCAGACTTCGGAAGCTCAGAGGGCGTTGTTTTAGGCATTTCGTGACGCATCCTTCTATGTCTGGTACTTCGTACTGCTCCGCATTCGCTTCACCCTCGTACCATTCCCGCAGCATCTCCACACGCTCTTCGGCGTCGTGATAGTCGTACACGCGGACCCATCGATTGAGTGACCCCACGAAATGTCGGAAGAATGTTGCGGGGAGGCGCGGATGTATCTTCTCCAGCAGCTCAATGGCTGGGTTCAGCAACGCAAACGCCGCCCCATCCGGATCCACGATCAGGTAAAGCGTCCCTTCCGGTGCTCGTTTGTCCGAATAGTCAACCAGTCGGTCGCTGAGGGTTACAGCCAGATCGAACCGACGTTCGATTGCCTCTCCACCATGATCGCGAATCCACCGCTGTAGTGTTAGGGATGCGTAGTTTGTGGGATCTCTTTTGCTTTTCTCCCAGTCGGCGACCACACCGATCTCTGACTCCACCAGAATCTCGGCCAACGCGATTGCTTCCCGATCATCGGCCAAGAAGCGGTGCTCGGCCGGGATTTCGTCTAGTCGCGGTAATACAACTCCACACTCTGGCGCCATCAATTGGTGGGCGGTAAGGATCCTGCGGGGGGTAGAAGTGCTCTCCCGCGGTGCCATCGCGAGCATTGCTCGATCGCTTTGGCCAACAGAGCTGAGCAGACCTGCAGTTCCTGACATTGCAAGAACCTCCCGAGTACTGTCTGGTTGCGCGAGTGGCGGGCCTGGGCTAGTTGCTTCAGTTCTCGCAGGATCGTCCGTTTTCTTTCGTCTCTGAGGCGAACACTTCGCGTCTTTGGAGGCATATGTGGCCACCTCAATTTCGACTACCACATGCGGTCTGACAAGATCACAATGCTGTACCGAGAGCTGGATCGGATTCGAAGAAACAGCGTAGAGTTGCGATTGGGCAGAACACATTAGCTTCGGCCTGTTTTGCCTTGAGGGGGGTCAAGCCGCCGTCCGCAGCCTTAAATGGTTTCGCCGAGACGGCGGCTTGTTCAGTCGTGATATCGCGATGTTGTTCTGGTTTGCTCCGTGTCGCAGGCTAACCCTTCGTCCCAATCGCTCTCACGAAGCTGTACTGCAACTGTTCCCCCGAAGCCTCCGGCCCGGTGATCGCAGCCGTCGCCAGCTCGGCGTATTGGTTGCTGTAGATGGCCTTCACTTCTTCTGGCGTCATCCTCGGATCTGGGTCCGGAAGCTTCATGCCGTTATAGGTGAAGCTGCGGGGCATCACTTTTGCGTCGATCATGGCGTTTCGTTTCTCCCTTCTTCTATGTTGGCCGCCTGTGCGGGTTCTGCACCGAGATCCTGAGGAGCAAACAGACTCGGCGTAGTCTCCGTGACGCTTGCCGTCGCGGCCGCTGTTTCCTGCTTGGGCGCGGTCTGGTCAGGCTTCGATGTCTGCTGAGTTGCCTTCACTTTTTGGCGAGCCGCCTTTGCCGCCGCATCCATCTCCGCCTTCGCTTCAGCCAGAGTGCTGCCGAGTTGCGCGTGGGAGTCGACGTAACTGGCGAGATGCTTGCCCAGTTCTGCATCCAGCTCCTCCGCTGACCCGGTGTAACTCAGAGGAGTTGTCAGAGCCTGATCCTCCCCTTCCTTGGCTTTTGTGGGAATCACGTTCACCTTGAGTTTCTCCTCAAGTCGCGCAACCGTAATCAGCAGCGTCCGCTCCTTGAGCATTGGCATTAATTCGACAAACACGTTTTCCTCCCTCCTCTTCGGTCGGTTTTACACACCTCGCCAGTACCCCAAGCCGACGTTCAGATCAGCGTGGGTGACAGTTCTTGCTATTTAGATTTGGGGCAAGATCTCATCTCTGCGGGTAGCCAGTTGCCCGATTAGCCTGGATTGTTTCCGAGTCGGCCGTCACTCTAGAGGAACCACTGCCTCGATTGACTGCGGATGCCCGTATCCGGCGGAGGATTAGGCCAGGCTACCCGCCCGACTCAAGAAGATGCAGTTCAACATGCGTGAAAGATCATGGCTCGCCTTATACTGTGAGAGTATTCACGCAGCATTCGTGGGTGCCCGATTTCAGGCCGCCGACCGTGGCGGCGCAGGCGGGTTCGATACATAAACAAGCGTTAGACCCTCTTGCTGACACTCTCTTGGTGACACGATGAATCTCACTGTACGTGCCGAAGACATCATGACGCCTCGACGCCAGCTAAAGCATGCGGCAGATGATTCCGATGCCGAGGCGGCGGCTGATCGCGGAGGCTTTGACGCGATCCCCCTTCTCCGTCGAGACGGGCTCGTCCACGAGTTCTGGAGCCGTGCGGAGCGCAAAAGTATGCGAATCTCTGGCCAGCATCGCACTCTGCACGATTCAACGCTCGAGCGGCTTCTTCCGGCGCTGGGCAATCACGTCATCCAGTTTGTCTACTACCGCTCGGAGATGGTCGGATTGATTGATGCTAGCGACCTCAACAAGCCCATCGCACGCATGGTCTGGCTTCACCCCATGCTGGAGCTGGAGCGAGCTATCCTCGACGCTGTTAGGGACCTCCGCATAGACAACAAACGCCAAGCTGCCGCTCTGGAGAACCATCTGACTTCGACGCAGCGCCGGAAGATGAAAGCTCAGCGGCACGACCTGGAAATGCCACTCCTTGAATACGCTCAGTTCCCATCGTTGCTTTGCGCGGCGGTTCGCCTTGGAATCAGTCAGATCTCAGAGGGAGACATTGCCGAACTGAACGAGTTTAGGACGCGTGCGGCTCATGGGGCACGCCATGCTGTCATCGAGGACAGGAGTGATTGCGAGCGACTGACTCAAGCGCTCAAGATCGCACGCGGAGCCGCTCGGTGCGCAAGCCGCCGCTCTGCGCTTCGATCGCGGTGATGGCTCCAATGCAAACAATAAACGTAACGGGACCTTAGGTGTGCAGCTAGCAGCCTCCGTTGGTGTGTTGCCAACCGCCCACGCGATTCCGGAGTGTATTGTCGGCTACTCTGGAACTATTCCACCGCCTGGCTGCCTCCTCCTCCACACCTCCACCGCCGCTCAGGATAAATGGGTGTGGGCAGTGTCGCTAGCACTGAAACACCTACTTCAGAAGGGGATCTCGGAATCTGCGACTCCTGTAAAGGTCGGCGCCGCGTCAGATTCGTCGCTGGACCTCTCAGGGCTTCCTTTTTCTCCGTTGTCCCTCGACCCGAGTAGAACAATGTCCCGGGCGACAATCTCGGTGCGGTATTTCTTTTCTCCACTCTGCTTGTCTTCCCAAGTCGAGGTCTGCAACTTGCCTTCAATGTAAAGCTTTGATCCCTTGCGCACGTACTCGCCAACGATCTCCGCCAAACGCTGCCAAGCCATCACGGTGTGCCATTCTGTCCTGTCTTGCCACGCGTCGCTTTTGTCTTTGAATCGCTCGTTAGTGGCGAGGCTGAGTTTGGCGACGGGAACCCCACTCGCCGTGTAGTTGACCTCAGGATCCTGTCCAACGTTCCCCACCAGGATGACTTTGTTCACACTTTTTGCCATGTCGTACTCCAGTTCGTCAATTTATGAGCAACCGCTCGTGCTGCCACAGGTCATACACCGATAGCAAGAACCGTTCCTCACCATCAGTGAGCCGCAGAATTGGCATACCGGTGCGTCCCCAAGCTCTACGACCTGCCCGAGGCCCTCGACTGCGCTAGTCACCGCACGCTGCGGTTGGGCCGGCTTCGGCAATTCAAACAGGATTCCCTGCTCGCCTTTCAGGAAGCGCAGCTCAATCCAACGGAATAGGTAGTCCATCAGCGATTTTGCATAGCCAATCTTTGGATCTCCCGACCAACCGCTGGGCTCGAACCGCATGTGGCTGAACTTCTCGCACAGGACTCGTAGCGGGACACCATACTGCAACGCCAGGGACACGGCCGTCGCAAAAGCATCCATAAGTCCGGAAACTGTCGAGCCTTCCTTGGCCATCCGGATGAACAGTTCGCCCGGCAGGCCATCCTCGTATAACCCGACTGTGAGGTAGCCTTCCTGCCCGCCTACTGAGAAGTGATGGGTCAAGCTGCGTCGCTCGTCCGGCAGACGCCGCCTCACTGCTGCGAGGCCTTCTCCGCTCCCTGCACGTGCATTTGTGGTCTGTCCCGGCTCGGCTCTTCCCACTCCGTTGCTCGTATTCGGGGAGTGCCCTTCGCTTTCCTCAACCCTCACAATTTCCTTGGCTGCTAACATCACGAACCTCTTCAACGGGCCGCGAGGTTCATGGCCCGCATACATGCACACGTCTCATCTCACGTCCTCGCGCTTTTCAAACAACACGGCAACCCGATCCTGATACACCGGATTCCAATCCCGTCTTTCCCGCAACACGCTTGCTAGAGCTGAGTCCACAGGAAGGAGTGCTGCGTTCACTCCATACCGCGCCAGGATATTGTTCCAATCGGGAGATGCTTCCCATGCTCGTAATTCCTCGTCCACGAAAACAGGTCCGTAGAAATCCGTTCGACCGTCGTTGAAGACGTTAATCGAAGGCCAAACGCGGTATATCAAGTACCCGCCCCACTGCCAGCTTGAGTACAAGTGAGTCGGCCGGCTGACTCCCCGCTGGGAAAGGATGCCCGCCGCATCAACCGGAAACCGGCTACGGTCGAACCCTGCTCGCAGGGCTTTCACACGACCGGGATGGGCAACCAACAACGCCAGCACCAACACAACAAAGCATGGCACGAGATGCAACCGCTCTCGCTTACCAGCGTTCACGATTGCTCGCAGCCCAGTCTCCAGCTCTTCGAGGCTCGTAGCGAGCTTCCCCGTCCATTGCTCTGGCCAACGTGAGCGTGCGTACTCCAACCATTCGTGCACCGCCAAGCCGATGCTCGGCGCTGTAACAACCGCAAAGATCGGAATGTTTCGTGCCGAAAACAGCGCCAGATGAGACCAACTCAGCAGCAACGTCACATGAATCATTCTCCCCGATCCCAAGTGCCATGCCGCCGCGGCTATAGCGAGTACCAACATGGTCTCGAAATACGCCGCGGTGAATGAGTGAAAGTCGATCGATTGAAATTCACTGACGTGTTGCAAGTAGAAAGATGCCCCAAGATACCGCGCGACGTGGACATGCAGCCGATACCCGTAAGGATTGAGGAGACTGGCAATCGCACATGCGCCTGCCGTCAAGAAATACTGTCGTCCTCGAATCCACGCGTTGCGTCTAATACCATGGACCAGATCTCCAGCAGCCGCTCCTATTCCATAGCTGATGAGCAGAACGATTCCAACGAAGAAGCCGCCGTGCAGATTCACCCACAGTATCGTCAGTGGGGGCAACGCCAATAGCAGCCTGGGCTTCGAGTCCCTCTCCGCCTGGTTGAGAACCCAGCAAAACATCGCAGCCATCAGCGGGGTTACGAGATGTGGTCGGGCCAGCCAGTGTATGGTGCTAGCGGCCATTGCCAAAGAGGTCAAAACAAGCGCAATGAGGCGCTGCCCGGATTCCGCTACGGTACTTTTGTAGACGCAAACCGACGTTGCACCGAGGAGCAACAGGCTGGCCAGGACAATTCCAGCCAAGCCGCCGCTTCGGTGGACTGTTGCCATGAAAACATCCGAGAGCCACTCCCAGGCAAACCAAGGTTTCCCGGCCATGGTGAACGAGAAAACGTCAGTCGTGGGAACACGACCGTTCTTCAAAATCCATTCCCCCGCCCGAATATGCCAGCCAGTATCAGAGTCCGTGAGAAGCCATCCAACGCCCGTTGTGCACCAGAACAGCACGAGAATTGGTATCAAGAAGGCCAGGTCGGATAGCGACGGAAAGTACGAGCCACACGAGTCGAGTAGCGAAGTAGGACTTGCGATCACCTTCGGCTGTGCTGTCCTTGCTCCAAACATTCTTCCACTCTCGTGAACTTGGTTTGAGTGTCACTTCCGCCATTCTTGACGGGCGTATACCCCGCCGGTCACTGCCGTGCGACGTTTTCGACATCCAAGGCGCCAACCTTATTGGCGTACCCCTTGGCGTCGCCGCACACGGCCCCACGAGTTTCCCTCGGAGCTCGCATAGCAGGTTCGACCAACCCATTTGCCGACCGTCGATTAAACACGTAAACCAGCAGCGGTGTGCCTGTGGCCGCTGCAATAAATGCGCCGCCCGGGTTGAGGTGCAGACCGCCACCGATTACGACAAACAAGAAAAGAAACAGGCAAAGAATCAGCGTGCACTGTTTTATCTTCGTTCGCACCGTGCGCCTCCAACCCACCTATGGACCGATGATGTTTCCGCCGTATCTCGCGTCATTCGCCTAGCGCGCAAGTGCTTGCGTGGCTGCGGCGGTCTCGGTACTGGGACTGCCTTCTTGCGTTGAGTCACTGACGCTCTGTCCGCCACTGGGACGGTGTGGCTTTCTCAAATAATGCGCGTGCGAGCAACCAACGCAGTTGACTGCCTTTGTCGTTGCGCGAATCACAGCCACAAACTTGGCAGGAATCGCAATGACCTCGCCGGCGAGCGAATAGAATGTTGGCACCACATTGCCGGACTGCGCCTTGTCTCTTGCGCATAGATCCAGTTCTATACGGCCGTGGATACCACGAAAGAGGACCTGGGTCTCCAGTTGCGGACGGCGACTGTTCTCCGTGGAACTGAGTGAGTGCCGTGTGATCAGCAATTCGTAGGTCCGGCCTTTGCGGAGCATGTCCACTCGGATGACTGCTGGAGATATCACAACCGCATGCAGGCCGTTCACTCCGATCGCCTCCACCGGATGCAAAAACTCCAACGGCTCGCCCTCGTCGCCAGCAAAGCTGACATACCGGCCCACGTCGCCGGCGGCGCCGCCCGACTCTAAGCCGCGCACCACGTACCGTTGTGCCAACTGCTGGTGTTCAATGCTCACCAAAGAATGCGCAAAGATTCCGCGATCCTTTAGCACCCTCACTGCTCGCCGCGAGAGCGGCAGTCCTGCTATACCTGTGAACTTTTGCCCACTCATGAATGTCATCTCCTTTCAGTGTCACGCCCGCTGCTGAACGCGAATCGGGTGACCAAGAGCCGCGCGGATCATTTCTTTCGTGCAGCCGGCCCAGCACTGATAGAACCGTGGATCTGAGACCAGAATGGCCAGGTTGTCGCCACTGCGGTCATGACCCACCTCCGCACACGATGGACACCGGGCGACGTGGTTCTTCCCCACGATTCTTGTCTTGCCCACGCAGTCGAGAATGCAGAACGTCGTGTGATTCCTTCCGGCCCGCTGCTCTCTAATCGGCTTCGCTTCACGCTGCAGTTTCCCTATATCTGCTGGAAGCTCTTTGCCCGCAGTGAACTGATCCAACTCCTCTTCAGTCACCTTGCGCAGCCGATTCAGGAACGCCATCTGCTCTTCCAACTTGTAGTCCGCGCCATAGAACCAGAAGCGGCGATTTGCACCGCGGTGGATCCCCAACGGACCCCGGAGCGCGTTGCCAAAGGCCCCCGTCCCGATCGCGTCGTGTTTTGGGAAAACCTCGATTCCTTCGGCCAAGCCAGACCCTTTCACCGGCACCCCCAGCCTCCGTGCCAAGTCGTAGATATAGATCCGGCATTTTCTCGCCAGCAATGGCGTCGTCAGAAAAATCCACAGATGACCACCTCGTCTGCTCATTTCTAGGGCAGACTCCACACCGTCCTGCGTGAGGTGATATTGCAGCTTCAGTAGGTCTTCCATGGCATTCCTATAGTCCGCATCGATGGCGACCCATTTGCACCGCTGGCTCGACGGGTTGATAGCGTACAGCCCAATCGTGATCTCGCCTTCCAAGTGGCGCGATACCGTGTTCTCCGTTAGAGATAGCGGCGCACCAGAACCACGTTCCTTCGGGCGAAAATAGTAATGACGACCGGTCTCGGGATGGGGTCGCGCGGACTGAAGGGTGTAAGCCCGGCGGTTCACGAACAGCCGAAAGTAATCCCTTACCAGGGTTGGAGTTGCACGCACTCGTCGGTCCACAATCTCTTCCTCCTTTCCGGCAGGTCCAGCGGCCTTGTGTGCTGTGTGGTAGATATGCCAGGACTCCATTTCTGTCAAACGGCCTCAACAAGTGCCCCGAATACTGCACTTGTTCTCGCCGACCATCTCGGCTGGCTTTCCGCGTTGTAACAGCCACCCAAGGCCGCCCCTCAGCAAACCAGGGCGTTCGACCAGGCTGAGGAAGTCGTGCTCCCGCACCAGGACATCAAAGTCTCCGCAGCTGTAGCCGCCGTACTGCTCGTCCTCGAAGTCGACCCAGAGCCAAGTTCCGGTCTTCCGATCCAAGACGTAAAACGCCCCGGACTGTGCGTCCCCGGTGACGATAACAAACACCAGAACTGCTGCTGGAAACTCTATCCATCGAACGGTTTGGGTTTCGTCGGTTGCTTTGATGAGAGCAACGACCGCCTCTTCCACCGCGCAGGCAGGCCTCACTCTGAGAATTGGTTCCGCTTTCATGTGACCGAACATAACTATGCTTCCTTTCTGGAGCGCTTTCCGCTCCTTTGCTTAGACCAAGGCGCGGCCGAGAGCCGCGTATGGTTCGCCTAAACAGGCTGATCACTCAACTTTGGCTGGCATTGGTGGGATGTGGGAGAGCTAGCGGACTAGAGCTTTAACGGAAGCGGGAAAGAAGCCTGCCACCTAACGCAACGGCATGACCGGCTTCGCACCTAGCTGAAGCGCTAATGCTGGTTTTGTGTCAAAGCGTATTACTTCAGGGTTGCCCGTCATCCGACCGGAACGGACACGATCGGTAGACGCCAGCCGACTAGCCAGGACGTATCGAAGGAAAGGCCGATATCGCAAGACTCCAAGAGTGACCCCTTCGCTATAATCGCAATCCTACAGCGCAACGGAAAAACATCGCCATCACGGCCCCGGAGGAAGCGAAGTTGCTGGAGTCAAGCCAAGCGGGCCCTGGGAGGACCCAGATGTCAGATATGAATGACAAAGTAGCTCTGATTACCGGAGCGAGCAGTGGGATTGGCCGAGCGACGGCTGAGGCCTTTGCGGCGCGAGGCGCCAAGGTAGTTCTTGCGGCGCGGCGCGAGCCTGAGTTGGCGACGCTCACGAATGAGATAGAGTCTCGGGGTGGGCGAGCAACCTTCGTGGTCACGGATGTCGCAATCGCCAAGGATGTCGAACGGATGGTGGCACATGCTATTGAAACATTTGGCCGGCTCGACTACGCGGTGAACAATGCCGGCATTGAGGGAAAGTTGGCAGGCATCACGGATCTGCCTGAGCAGGAATGGGATCGAGTCCTCGACACTAACCTGAAGGGCACGTTTCTGTGTTTGCAGTACGAGGCCCGAGCCATGCTTGCGGGCGGACAAGGGGGCGCGATCGTCAACGTCGGTTCCGTCAACTCCTTTCTCGGCTTCCCCGGCGGCTCGGCGTACGTCGCTTCGAAACACGGGCAAATCGGCCTGACTACGAGCGTTTCCGCCGAGCTGGCGCCGCAGGGAATCCGGGTCAACCTCGTGTGTCCGGGATTCATCGATACGGCGATGCATCACCGGGCGCGCGGCCTCCTCGGCGATGACTTGTACGACAAGGTTCTGATACCCCGTGTTCATACCAGGCGCGCAGGCCGTCCGGATGAGATCGCCCAGACTATAGTCTTCCTGTGCTCGGACGAGGCTAGCTATATCTCGGGCACCACGCTGACACCCGATGGAGGGTTCACTCTGACGGTCTGACTTGGATTATTTCGCAGCATCAATCCTGTTCGTAGGTTTCGAAAAGGGGAGTGCTTGATGAGAACGCCTGCATTATTTGACTTAACCGGTCGGGTGGCTGTCGTGACTGGTGGTAATGGCGGAATTGGTCGCGGCATTGCGCTCGGATTGGCCGAGGCGGGAGCTGCCGTCGCAGTGTTTGGACGAAACGACGAAAAGAACCAGCGCGTGCTTTCCGAATTGAAAGAAATCGGTGTTCCGTCGGTTGCTGTGAAGGTTGATTTGACCAATCGCGGGGGTTTGGAGCCCGCGCTGAACAGGGTTGAGAGCGAACTCGGAGGCATCGACATCCTGGTGAATAATGCCGGCAATGTGTCGCTGAGCGGCGGTGTGTTGAACGAAGAACCTGAAGATTGGGACAACGTGATCGAGACGCAACTCAATGCAGTTTTCCTGCTCTCGAAGCTCGCTGCCCGATCAATGCTTGGTCGCAAAGGGGGAAAGATCATTAACATTGGCAGTATGTACTCGTTCTTTGGATCTGGGCTCATCCCCTCGTACAGCGCAGCGAAAGGAGCGATAGTCCAACTGACCAAGTCAATGGCCATTGAACTCGCCCCGCACAACATTCAAGTCAATGCGATTGCGCCCGGGTGGATTGAAACGGACATGACAGCGCCCGTACGTACAATGCCCCTAAACGACGAAATTCTTGCGCGGACCCCTGCCGGTCGATGGGGCCAACCGGAGGAACTTGCCGGAACAGCTGTGTACTTGGCATCGCGGGCTTCGGACTTCGTTACCGGTACTACGATTCGTGTCGATGGCGGTTATGCGATCCGATGACATTTTCCGAACCTGACTCAGACCGAAACCGATTCATTTGAAATGGGGCCGCGAGATTGTCTCCAGTTTTTCGGCAAACCTTCCCTTTACGCATTAGGTAAGAGTTGCCCGTTATCCGCCGCAGGCGGATCGGACAGGGTTACCGCACGCCAGGGACCGCAGAGGCCTCGTACACGATGTTGCCTCCTACCACGGTTTCCAGAACCTGGATCTTCGCTATCTCCTCGGCTGGCACCTTGAGTGGATTGCGGTCGAGCACGATGAGGTCAGCGAACTTACCGACCTCGATCGACCCGGTCGCTTCGTCTTCGTGAAGCTCATAGGCCGCGTCGATGGTCGCTGCTCGCAGCACAGCCTCACGTGACAAGCCGGGATCGTCACCGAGTCGGCCGCTGTACTCGGGCCCAGCGCTGGGCGCGTTCGTTCGCGTCACACCCACCTTGAGGGCGAACCATTCGTCCAGCTTGTCCACGGGCCAGTCGCTGCCGAAGGCGATGCGGGCCCCGGCCGCTGCCAAGAGTCCTGCTGGCTCTAGGATCTTCATTCGCGCCGGACCGAAGTAGTTTGTGAGGCCCAGCGTATCCCCCGCAGGCTTTTCCCACTGGAACGATAACACCGGGATCGCGCCGAGCAGCTTGTAGCGCGGGAAATCCGCAGGCTCGACAATCTCGTCGTGCGCGATGGCCGGACGGATGTCGGCGGTGGGCCGTGCCTTCCTGAGTGCTTCGATGCCATCGAGCGCCGCATGGACGGCGCCGTCCCCGTCAGCGTGCATGTGGGGATCGATCCCGGCGCGACCGAGTTCCACGAGCACGGTCGCCAGAGCGTCTGCGGAGAAATAGACTGCAGGTCCGCGACTGGGGCCGGGCACCCAGTGGGGCTTCTCCGCCGTCCCGGCGTTCATCAAGTACGGCTCGCGAACCGCGCCCGTGAGCGCCGGAGCGGCGATCACTCCGTCGAGAAACAGCTTTGCATTTCGGACCGTGATGCCGGGCGAGCGCGCGATCGCGCCGTCGTCATATTGCTTCGCAACTGCGACGACGCGTGCCACAGCGCCGGGCAAATCGCCAGCCTCCTTGGGCTCGATCACGGGTGCGAAGTGCGCCCGCGCCGTCAGGCCTCCGGCGCGGCGCACAGCCGTGAATGCAGACATGGACTCCGACGGAGCGGCAGCGTCGAGGAAACTTGTGATGCCCTGGCGGCTCATCGCTTTGAGTGCTGCCGTTGCGGCTGCCACGTATTCTGCGTCCGTCGGCTTCGGCAGGAGATCGGAGAACACGCCATACGCGCTATCTTCGAGTAGGCCCGTAGGCTCGCCATGATCGTCCCGCCAGATCTTGCCGCCGATTCGGTCCGGGGTGCTAGCCGTGATCCTGGCGAGTGCGAGGGCACGTGTGTTGGCGAGTGCGGTGTGTCCGAACGAGGAGGTGACGAGAATCGGTCGAGTCGTTTTCAAAGCATCGAGTGTAGCGCGGCTCGTTTTCACGCCCGCGGGTCGCATGCTCTCCTGGAACCAGCTCACTACATCGAGCCACGCATTCGCATCTTCGGACGCCGAGTGGTCAAGGCAGATCTGGATACGTTGCTGCATTTCGGCGATCGTCAGCGACTCATAGTTGAGACTGCACTTCAGGAGCTTCAGCCCGGCCTCGAGCGGATGCATGTGGCCGTCGACGAGGCCGGGCATCAGGAACTGACCTTTTAGGTCCACGGACGCCGTGGCCGCACCAACAAAAGGCGCAACGCCCTGGTTGCTGCCGACGTAGACAATTCGTCCGTCGCGAATCGCCAGCGCCTCGGCGGTTCTGTTCCGGGCATCCGCCGTGAAGATGACGCCGTTACGGTAGACACGGTCGGCGGGGCTGGACGACGACGAAGTGGCAGCAGCAGCGGGCGGAGTGGTCAACCCCTGAGCCTGCGCCTTTGGAGCCAGCGCAACGAGGACGAGCACCACTGCCTGGACGAGAAGCGCCCACCTCGGCCTCGGTACACGATGCGACCAATCGAGCGCAAGCGCGCACACTTTGCAGGCGCCGCCGAGTTTTATGACGATGCGGTAGTTCGAGATGGTTTGGCCTATCATTCGAAGCTGCCTGACTTTCGGGTCGCTTCATCTTAAAGACGCTGCAGAGGGCAGTCAACGATGCTCTGGCCATAGATCGTGCGCGGACACTCATTTAGCGAAGGCAACTGTTGAAGCGGCTAGATAACTCCCGGTTAGTCGGCAATGCGGAAGTTAACTCCCGGGAGCTACAAACGCGGCGTGTATTAAATCGCTCCATCAGCGACGTATAGTCAACGGATAGGTCATTCTTTCTAAAGGAATACCGCGTTCTGCGACACCGCAAACACATGCCAAAGACACCTCAATCACACTGCAATGTTCTCCCAGAGAGTACCTGTCTTTTGCACTGCTCGCCCGTGAGTCAGAACAGAAGTGAGCGTCAGGGAGACGGGGGACCCGTTCCTCCTCACTGGCAGGGCCAATGTTAGCTGAAGAAAATCCTTGAGCAGACCAAAGTGAACCGCGCGCCTACACGCCGACAGCTTGTCAGCAACGAACCACAGGAGATCGTGGTTCGGCATCAGGTACAGAAAATGCGTGATTGACGTTTCCTGTTCAATCCGCTGGCGGACGCTCAAGTATTGGCGTGCTGCTTTGGGTGTGCGCTCGTACTCCAGGGCGAACTTGCAATCTTGTCCGGCAAGACGGACCACCACAACCGCATCGTAGTACTTCCAATATCCGGCAGTGGTCAGGTCATTTCGTGACCGTATTTCCGTCTCGGGCGTCCAGTAAACCAGCGTGCCGGTGCGCTTCAGTGCCAAGTGGATCTCGTTCAATTCCAGGGAATGGTGAAGATGGTTTGATCCGCTACCCAGCTTGAGACGCTCGACTGAACTTGCGTGGCATTCCCCCTTCCCGGCCAATTCCGACGCTCCCATTTCCGAGATCGAGTAGACAATTTCACGGTTGATGAACGGCAGTTCGTGCCGGGTGAGCAGGCCGTGCTCGACTAGCCGGAGAACGCGGTTGCTGAAGGCGTTGCGCGATGACGCGCAATAATCCAGTCTCAAGAACTCGAATAGCTGGCTGTGCGTGATGAAACCCGAATGCAGAACTTGCCGCAGAAGCGGGTAATCCCGTGTAGCACTGAGCGCGATGGACCCCTTCCAATAACGCACGACGTGACTCCGTTATTCACCGCAACTGAGGATAAGCCGCCCCGTCCACGGCTGCTGTCCCGAAGGTTCGAGTACGAACCGGCCCAACTCGCCTTTTATCCAGCTGTGCGCCGGCATCAACAACATAGCTTCCTGCTGTTGGGCACATTCGCTAAAGGAAAGAAGCCATGTGTCGGCGGATCGCCACTCCGCGGTTCCCACCGCCAGTGTTCCTGTCAGCTCCGGCCGTACGACTACCAAGAAGCGATCCGGACGCTGGCCGGCCTTCAGCATCCGCTTGAACAGCAGTTTGTTGTAATCCATCCACACGGACGGTTCCGCACATTCGAACACACGGTTGATCATCCTCGAAGGGTAGTTTGGATTGAAACCGCCAGCGGCATCGAATCGTGCGTACCCGCAAATCCGAGGCCTCTGTCGCACCTTTCCTTCTATAACAACGCCTGTGGTGTTGAAGTAGGCACCCCGAGCGAAGCGGCGCGGATCATCCACGTTCGCCCCGAAGCGGTGACGCCAAACCCGGCCAAAACCTGTGACCGCTACCAGCATGTTTCTATACGCCCTTCAGTCTTCGGTTGTTGTGCCGCTCTGCGTACAACTGCTCTTGGAGGTTGTTGATGTGAATGACCAACTTGGGGTCCGCCGTGCGGACTTCTGCCGGGTGGGAAGTAATACCTGTTGCGCCAGACTTGGTCGCCAAAACCTCCAGGCGAACGGACATGTCAGCCAATATCTCTGACTTCTTCTGCAGCTCTTCCCGTGCAACATCTCTCTCTCTTGTCGCCGTATCCCGCTCGCCAGCGACTCGCAGCAACTCACCTCTTAACTGTTCGATCTCTGTGTCCGCCCCTGACAGGGTCTCCCCATGTTCCGCCGCCTCGATCGCACGATTGCAGCGCTCAATGTGACTGTTGTATTTCTCGATTGCCTCCTTGGCGACCCGTCGCGAGTAAGCATCTTGGTTGTAGACGTCTGCCATCATCTCTGCTGTGATCCACATTTCCCGCCGGTGGTCGATCCACACTTTTGCGCACACCATTGTCATCAGCAGCAACGCAATGGTTGCACTCAAGCTGTACCAGAAGTACGGATTGTTGAGCTGGCCGTCCCGGAATGCCTGGCGCCGATGATCGAACCACCTTCCGTAGTCAACATCGTTGGGGTTGAATTGCTTGAGCATGAACTCGTACCAAGTTCCTCGCCGCTGGTACAGGGGCCGAGCTGACTTGGGTCCAGCTTGCACCTGCGGCTTTGGACGCGACGGTGCTTGTGATTGCGCCGTCTGTTGCGACGTCGCCATGCTGACAACCGTAAGCCAAACCAACAAAGCGCAGACCCCTGCAAGCCTGCCGTTCACGACCAACCTCCAGAGCCGCGGCGACCGGAACGCCCGACAGCGGCGAATTCGGGCATCTTGAATCTCAGGTTTGCACCACACGATTCGTCGCGCGACTGCCGCAGTGCCGGATAGACCTGCGGTTCAAATCTCGGGATCGTGACATCCTCTGGCGACCGCACGTGCAGCAAGCTGTGCAAAGTCCCCTGGGTATGGTCGGTCATGAGTATTTCCATCTGTGCCGTGGGCAGATTCTTGATGTGCTCATCCAGGGCACGAGTTTCCTTGTCCTCACTTTCGACTGCGCGGTCGGTGTTCTCGTATCTTTCGTAGCCGAACAGTCTCGACCGTTGCATTGACACGCTGCGGCGGGTGACTTTGTGTTCCGCCGAGGCGCGCAGGAAATAGCGCGCGGTCTCTTCGTCCCGGGTCCGCAAAGTCATCGTGGTGTTGGGCGCAGAGGTGACATCTTCCTTGAACCCTCTTTCCACTTGCATGAGTTGCGGCAAGCTTTGCATGGAAAACAGGAAGGCGGTGTTCGTTCCACGCGCGGTCTGCAGGATCTGTGCGAAATTGCGATACCCAAACGGCGCAAACTCATCCAGCACGACGCTGAACATTGGGCGGTTCGCTCGGTGCCTCTGTTCCTCGCTTTCATAACGTTTCCCGACAATCAGCTGCAGATTTTGCAGAAGCATCTTTCCCAGGGCTCGCATGGGCTCGGGGTTCTTGTTGATGTTTAGCGTGACAAAGAGGATGAGTTCCTGGTCGATCACGTCGTCCAGCGACAGCAACTGTTCGTAGGGACCAGTCAGAACGCTTAGCTGGTCATCCAGGAAGGTCATGCATTCATTGACGAGTCCCTGGATCTTCGGCACACGCTCCCGATCTGCCAGTGAGGTGCACAGACTTCTGACTGACATCTCGAAATTGAGGCGGCGCTGCGTAGGAAGTGACGAGTCCAGTGCAATGCGCTTGCGTGCCTTCTCGATCTGTTCCTTCATGACACGCTCGTCCAGCGCCATTACCAAGACATCGTAGAAGTTGAACTTCAAACCGGTGTAGAAGAGCACGCGTACGATGTCGGTCAGGTAGTTTAATTGGTGCTTGGCGAAGAACTCCTTGCGCAAGTTGAATGATCCAAAGATCATGCTGACAATCGGCATGTACTCGTCATCGGCGCACTGAAATGGGTTGTAGCGAACGGAGATGTCTGCTCGCGCCGGGTTGAGCACCCTCAGTTGGTGGAGTCGCCCAGCCCGATGCACGTGTGGCAGCAAGTCATAGAAAAACTCGAGGTCTCCTTTGCCATCGAAGATGACCATCGGTAGTCGATGCGGCTGATCTGGAGGACCGACAACCCGCGCGAGATCCTGCGAAATGATATTTCGCAACAGCGTTGTCTTACCGGTGCCGGTCATACCGAGCACGATCCCTTGCATGACGCGCACGCGGTCGTGCCAGTACCAGGGTTGACCGTGAATGTCATAACCGAGAACGACTGCATTCTGTTTCCAGGCTGCTTTAGTGATTCGTTCGTCGCGCTTTCGGGACATGACCATGGGAGGATGGGGCCATTCTCGCTCCCGTCGCGCGCGTCGTGTGACCAGCAGAATGGTCGTTCCGACAACAGCAAGGGCAGCAATAATAAGGTAGGTGGCCAGTTCTGCTAGTTGGCGGTTGGTGAGGTGGTACCTCTCGCGCGCGACATACCAGGAAAACCAGCACACGGCCATGAGGACCAAGGCTGCTACGATCTCCATGCTCTCCAGCACGGGAGGATGATGGTGACGATCGGAGTAGGACTCCCGCATCATGACGTAGCCGCGATGCGTTCGAGGCAGAGGGCAAGTCCGTGCGTCGCAACGGGGGCCATTACCCGGCGCCAAAAGCCCAGGAAAGCTCGGAGGAAGAGAGTGAGGGGTTCAAGTCTACGCAGCATGCCTTTCACCTGATGCTTCAGTTCCAAACGTTGAAGTAGACAAAAGCTCCGAGCGCCGCCACCGAGATAATGCAGAGAAGTGCGAACCACCTTTGCGGTTTCCTGACCAACCCGGGCTCGAAAGGATTCTGTGGCTCCAGCAACCGATCCGCCACAGCCTTACCTAGCCCGAGGTCGGATCGCCTTCGCAGGTTTTGGCGCAACGTCGTCAACACCTCTTTGGCTGTTAACGGGTTTGCCATGGGTTAACGCACCAAAACGGCTGTGACCGGCCCTCTGTCGTCGTTGGAAAACTGAAAACGCAATACTGTCGGTTCCGTGGTCGACGGTAGTCTCACAGCAATCACGCCGACAGCTTCATGTCCGGGCTCAATGTGCGAAGACTGCACGCTGCTTTCGAGCACAGGGACCGGTATCTCTCCCTGGTTCGTCAGG
>Ga0209517_10003342_pt1 | contig 21846 bp, 17 predicted proteins | sample PeaSoiMetSII2010_FD_187695 | JGI IMG/M metagenome (GOLD analysis project Ga0209517, IMG submission 187695) | Peat soil microbial communities from Weissenstadt, Germany - SII-2010 (SPAdes) (version 2) | ecosystem: Environmental > Terrestrial > Soil > Wetlands > Peat | place: Germany...
AGGGGTCCTTCGACTCCGCACAGGATGACAATGGCAAGCGGAAGCGAGGAATAGCGAGCGCGCTGGTCCGGACAGCCGAAGGCGGTTGTTCCCGTCCAATCATTGCCATTTTCCGCCGCTCGGATCGACGATAAGCACTTTTTTCATCCGTCGGCCAACACGCAACCTGAGAATTTGATTGGTCGGCGCAAACACAACCAACTCCCGTCTTGGATCGATGTTTTCTCCGTCAATGCGGACCAGGCTAACCGCTCCTTGTTTGTGTTTTCCGGCTGCTTCTGTGTTCGAGGCTGCAAGGCCAGCAAGTCGGACTAGTTTGTCTATCCGGATAAGGTCTGTTTCCGCTGGCTGTTCGATTCCTCCAATGACACGAACCGCTCCACTCACGCTTGCCTGGACGTCCTTCAGTTGGATCTCAACGAGTTCTAACTCGTCTGGGGCCTGACCCCTCTGGAACTGCTTCGCCCAATCCTCCGCGGCTTTCGACGCCGCCTCCGCCGAGTGGAAATCCGCCACGATCCCCCGCGCCAACTCTTTCTTCAGCGCCATCGGATGCGCCTTCCCGCTGGCAACATCCGCCTTCATTTGCGCGATGGCGTCCACCCGCACATCCGTCAGCAGTTCGTAGTAGCGCCACATCATCTCGTCGGAAATCGACATCACTTTGCCGTACATCTCCAGCGGCGGCTCGTGAATCCCAATCGCGTTCCCCAGCGACTTCGACATCTTGTTGACGCCGTCGAGCCCTTCGAGGATCGGCGTGGTCAGCACCACCTGCGACTCCTGGCCGTAAGCTCGCTGCAACTCGCGCCCCACCAGCAGATTGAACTTCTGATCGGTGCCGCCCAGTTCCACGTCGGCTTCGAGCGCGACCGAGTCATATCCCTGAGCCAGCGGATACAGCAATTCATGCATCGCTATCGGTTTCTCGTCGTGGAAACGCTTGTGAAAGTCCTCGCGCTCGAGAATCTTCGAGACCGTGTACTTAGCCGTCAAGCGGATAAAATCCTCGGCCGAGAACTTCGAGAACCAGCGGCTGTTGAAGTCCACCACCGTTTTTTCCTGGCTGAGAATCTTGAAAACCTGCGCCTTGTAGGTTTCCGCGTTCTCCGCAATCTGCTCCCGCGTCAGCGGAGGCCGCGTTGCCGAGCGTCCCGTCGGATCGCCGATCATTCCGGTGAAATCGCCGATCAGAAAGATGACCGTGTGACCGAGATCCTGAAAATGTTTCAGCTTGCGCAGCAGGACCGTGTGCCCCAGGTGCAGATCGGGCGCGGTCGGATCGAAGCCCGCCTTCACCTTAAGCGGCTTGCCGGAAGCGCGCGAGCGTTCGAGCTTCGAGCGCAGTTCGGATTCCTTGACGATCTCCGCCGCGCCCTTCTTGAGGTAAGCCAGTTGTTCTTCGACCGGTGGAAAGTTAGGCATGTCGTAGTGATTATAGCGACCCGCTGGGTTTGCCAAGCTCGGGACAACTGAGCCTCGTTACTCTGTCTCCAAATTGTCATTCTGAGCGAAGCGAAGGACCTGCTTTTTTTCCTCTGCAAAAGACAGCAGGTCCTTCGCTTCGCTCAGGATGACAATATCTGAGAAGGCACGAATTCCTAAGCGAGCCGCCGATAGAAGCTCAGCGCCGCATCCCCCTGCACCAGCTTGCGATATCGTTGCAATTCCCCAAACACCTCTCCCGGATCGAATCTCTTCTCATGCTCGGCGATTACCAGGCTCCGCCCTCCCAACAATTTCGATTCCGCCAGCGCCGCCATTGTCGTCGCGTACTCATCCTGCATCGAGTAGGGCGGATCGAGAAAAACGAAATCGGCGACGTTCCCCGCCGCTTCCAATTGCCGCAGAGCCTTCCCGGCCTCGGCCTTCACGATCTGGAACCCTTGCGCAATGCCCAATGACTTTAAGTTCACGGCAATCAACTCCGCCGCTGCTTTGGACGACTCGACGAAGTACACCATCCGGGCGCCGCGGCTCAGCGCCTCAATGCCCACCGCGCCCGTCCCCGCGTACAAATCGAGCCACACCGACTCGGCCAGCGCCGCCGGATCGCCCCCGCACAGCACGTTGAACAGGGTCTCGCGCAGCCGGTCCGCGGTCGGACGGATTTCGCGTCCGGGCAACGACCGCAACGTGCGGCGCCGGTAGTGTCCAGCGATCACTCTCATAATTCTTCTGTAGAGACGGGGCTTGCCCCGTCTCCTCCGCCGCCGGAGACGCGGCAAGCCGCGTCTCTACAGACTAGGCCCTTCCGATTCGCGTTTTCGCATCTCCGCGGCCTCCACCGGTGTCTAAACAGATAGAATACTGGTAGGCATGACGATGCGCAGTTGGTCCATCCCGGTCGGACGTCTTTTCGGAATCGAAATTCGCATTCATCTTACCTTTTTGTTCCTGCTGGTCTTCTTGTTTAGCACCGAAGCCGCTACGCAGGATGCGACTGCCGCTCTTCGGGTCCTGGGCTTGTTCGGCATCGTTTTCGGCAGCGTGGTGCTGCACGAATTGGGTCACGCTCTGGTGGCCCGCGGCTCGGGCATTCCAGCGAAGGGCATCATCCTGCTGCCGATCGGCGGCGTTACCATTCTTGACGAAGCGCACGCCATCCCCGACCCGATCAACGCCTGGAAGCGCGACATTCGCATCGCGGCTGCCGGACCGCTGGTGAATCTCTGCATCGCCGGGTTATCCGCACTGATACTACTGGCGGCCATACCCGGCTTTTCGCTTACCGCGCGGCCGCTCCTCCATTCGAGCGCCTTGTTGCGGAGCATCGTGTGGTCGAACCTCTACCTCGGCTTGTTCAACCTGTTACCGGCGTATCCCATGGATGGCGGGCGGGTTTTACGCGCCGTGTTTGCGCGCCGCGCCGACATGGTGCAAGCCACCCAGCGCGCGGTCCGCATCGGCCACGTCTTTTCCATTTTGTTCATGATGGTCGGAATGCTCATGAGCAACTGGTGGCTGGTGATGATCGGATTTTTCCTCTTCGTGGGCGCGCAACTCGAAGAGCGCTCGGCGGTATTTCAGTCCGTGCTGCAAAGCGTCCGGCTGGAAGAAGTCATGCTCACGGACTTCGCGACGCTCTCGCCCGCCGACACTCTGGAAGACGCGCTCGAAAAAGCCGTGCACACCCTGCAGGACGATTTTCCGGTGGTACGCGGCAGCGACATGGTGGGGGTCGTGTCCCGGCAAAAAATTCTTGAGGCGCTGCGCGCCGAGGGCAACGGCTACGTGCAGGCTGTAATGAACCGCATTTTCGAAGTGGCCGCCAAGCAGGAGTCTCTAGCCTCCGCCTTTCGTAAGCTCTCCGCTCGCAATCTCAGCATCATTCCGGTGGTCGACGATCAGCATCTGGTCGGAATCGTCACCCTGCAAAACCTGATGCATTCCATGTCGCTGCTGGCCGAAAGCCGCAAATTGCGCCGGGAAGCGCTGGACGCCTAGGAAGGTCAGAGGTCAGATTGCAGCGGTTAAAATCCCAAGGCCGACGACACGGTTCGCGCACTTGGGTTCTAACCTCTGCAATCTGACCTCTGACCTCTTACCTGATCTTCGCATAGACTTGCTGCGCGGCGCGCACCGCGCATCCAAACTCGACCGCCTTCCCCGTCGCTTCGGCGATCACATGTTCGAGTGCGGCCAACACTCCTATCGTGTCCAGATAATCGTAGTAACCGATGTGAGCGATACGGAAAAGCTGTCCTTTCATTTCCGCCTGTCCGTTGGCCACGACCGCGCCAAACTGGTCGCGGAAGCGTTTACAGATGGTCGTGGAATCGACGCCGGCCGGGGCAGCGACGGCAGTCAGCGCGGCCGCTGGACAACTCGGCGCGAACAGCTTCAGTCCCAGCGCTTCGACGCCGGCGCGCGTCATGGCCGCACACAACTCCGCGTTCGCGATCAGCGCGTCGCGCCCCGCCGGCAGGTTCCCGTCTCCCATTTGACGCAGGTAATCGAGCGCCGCGGCCAGTCCGGCGAACAGGGAAGTCGCGGGCGTATAGGCCGTTTCCGCCTTGGCCGCCGATTTGCGTTCCTTTCGCAGATCGAAGTAATACCGCGGAGATTTTGCCGTCTCCATGCGCTGCCACGCCCTCTCGCTGATCGCGCCGTAGGCTAATCCCGGCGGGATCATCAGCGCCTTCTGAGAGCCCCCGATGATGACATCGATTCCCCAACCGTCGACGTCGAGGTGCGTTGTGCCCAAGCCGGTGATGGCGTCAACGACAAGCAGAGTATCCGGCCGAGTATCGGATGAAGCTCGCACCAGTTTCGCGATCCCCTCGACGTCATGGCGCACGCCCGTGGAACTCTCGGTCGCCTGCATATAAACGCAGCGGACGTCGGGCGCCAGCTTGCGGCGCACTTGTTCCAGAGAAAAAGTTTTGCCGTAGGGAGCGCTTACCGTTTCCACGGAACAGCCAAATGCCTTGGCCAACGAGGCCCAGCGTTCGCCAAACTTGCCGGCGCTCAAAACCAGCACGCGGTCGCCGGGAGAAGTCAGGTTCGAGACCGAGGCTTCCATGAAACCCGTGCCGGATGACGACAGCACCAGGACGTCGTTCTTCGTGCCGATGAATTCCTTAACGTCGGCGAGCACGCGCTTGAACAGAGCGCGGAAATCGGCCGTGCGATGGTGCGCGCCGTAGGAGGCCATCGCCGTCTGAGCGGCGGGAAGAATGGGGGTCGGACCGGGAGTGAAGAGCCTGTTTTTCTTGATCATGAGAATAATCAGAATATGCGATGAGAAGTAATTCGGGAAGCGATTGCAGAAGTCAGAAGCCAGATTGTAGAAGTTAAGATCAAAGGCTTCCGCTGCCAACCGCGATGCTGCGTGAGAGAGGGCACTTCTGCAATCTGACTTCTGACCTCTGCAATCTAACCTCTGACCTCTATAATTCCCCCATGCCCCTCATCGACCAGATCCAGAAAGAAATCGTCGCGGCCATGAAGGCGCGCGAAGAGCAGCGCCTCTCCACCCTGCGCATGGTCAAGACCGCGCTCAAGAACCGCGAGATCGACAAGATGGCGCCGCTCGACGACAAGGAGTCGCAGCAGGTGCTCTCCACGCTGATCAAGCAGCGCAAGGACTCGGTCGAGCAGTTCACCAAAGGCGGACGCCAGGAAATGGCCGACAAAGAAGCCGCCGAGATCAAGCTGATCGAGACTTATCTGCCCAAAGCCGCCGGCGAAGAAGAAATCGTGGCCGGAGTCCGCGCGGCGATTGCCGAGATGACGCCCGCTCCTGCCATGAAAGACATGGGGTCGGTAATGAAAGCCGCGATGGCTCGCTTCGCCGCCGCTGGGATGCGGGTGGATGGCAAGGTGGTCAGCGAAGCGGTGAAGAAGGAGCTGGCGGGGAAGTAATCGGGCTAGACGGGCCGAGGGCACCGTCCCTAGTGGTTCGTTGGCGAGGTTCGTGCTCCTACTTGGTTTGCTGCCACTCCCGGTACGCTTCGCTCTTCCCAATCCCGCGCTCTTTCGCAACTTTCTTCAGCGCGGCCTTTTCGTCTACTTTCTCTTCGGCGACGATTTCGCGCACACGCTGGGCAAGGCTTATGGTCTCGGATGCGGACGGAGCTGCGCCCTCTTCGGCTTTCGCGATCAGCAGCGTGATTTCGCCTTTGACGTCTCCGCGGGCTTTGAGTTGTTGGAGAATTTCTGCCGCACGACCGCGCAAGAACTCTTCGTGAATCTTCGTCACCTCGCGCGCGACGACCACATGCCGGTCATTCCCCAGAACCTCGACCACGTCGGCAAGCGTTTCCAGCAGCCGGTGCGGGGCTTCGTAGAATACTTGCGTTCGCGGAGAGTCTTTCACGCTCTCCAGCAGCCTGCGGCGTTGCCCTGCCTTGGCCGGGAGGAAGCCGCTGAAGCGGAAAGAATCGGTGGGCAGGCCGCTAGCGACGAGCGCGGCTAGGAATGCCGACGCTCCGGGAATTGGGACGACCGGTACGTGATGCCGGATGGCCAGCGCGATCAGGCGGAAGCCGGGGTCGGAGATGCCGGGCATGCCGGCGTCGGTGACGAGGGCGATCTTGGCTCCGCCTTCGAGGTCGACGACCAACTCGGCAGCTTTGGTCATCTCGTTGTGCTCGTGATAGCTGATCATGCGCGTCTGGATGCCGTAGTGGCTGAGCAGCTTCAGGGTCTGGCGCGTGTCTTCGCAGGCGATCAGGTCAACTTCTTTGAGCACGCGGAGGGCGCGCAGTGTGATGTCTTCGAGGTTGCCGATCGGCGTGGCAACGAGATAGAGCGACGGGCCCCCTGTTGCTGTGCCTGGTTCGGAGCTGTCGCCATTCTGCTTCTCTTCGCGCATGAAGCGAGTCTAGCAAGAAAAGAGGCAGGTCAGAGGTTAGAGGTCAGATTGCAGAGGTGCCCCCCGGATTCTAACCTCTGCACTCTAACCTCTGACCTTTGACCTCCCAGGAATCATCCGCGCCAATGCTTTTCACGCTTCGCCTTTTATTCGCTTCGTGCTAAACTGACCAAAAGTGATGTGACAGCCAACACTTCACGCCCCAGCCCGCGGGTGTAGGCTACGGGGGATTCGTACCCGGGATTCCAGATTCATAAACAGGAGCAGCCATTATGGCCGAAGAACGCAGCCGAGCAGACGAGCGCAGCAGAACCGAAGATCGTAACAACGAGCGCAACAAGGCAATTGAACTCGCCTTCGCACAGATCGAAAAGCAGTTTGGCAAAGGTTCCATTATGCGGCTGGGGTCGAAGGAAGCCATCGTCCCGATCGCAGTGATTTCGACGGGGGCGATTTCGTTCGATGCCGCGCTGGGCGTGGGTGGATTTCCGCGCGGCCGCGTGGTTGAAATTTTTGGCCCGGAGTCTTCCGGCAAAACGACCATTGCCTTGCAGGTGATTGCCGAGGCGCAAAAAGCCGGAGGCATGGCGGCGTTCGTCGATGCCGAGCACGCGCTCGATCCAGGCTATGCCAAGAAGCTGGGTGTGGACGTCGACAACTTGCTGGTCTCGCAGCCCGACTACGGCGAGCAGGCGCTGGAAATCACGGAAGCGCTGGTGCGCTCGAACTCCATTGACGTGCTGGTGGTGGACTCGGTGGCGGCGCTTGTCCCCAAGGCCGAACTCGATGGCGAAATGGGCGACAGCCACATGGGCCTGCAGGCGCGCCTGATGTCGCAGGCGCTGCGCAAGCTGACCGGAACGGTTGCCAAGTCGCGCACCTGCCTGATCTTCATCAACCAGATTCGCGAAAAAATTGGCGTGATGTTCGGCAATCCGGAAACCACGACGGGCGGTCGCGCGCTGAAATTCTATTCGTCGGTGCGCATCGACATCCGCCGCATTGCGGCCATTAAAGAAGGAGACGTAGTCACCGGCTCGCGCACCCGGGTCAAGATTGTGAAGAACAAAGTGGCGGCGCCCTTCCGTGAATCGGAGTTCGACATTCTCTATGGTGAAGGCATCTCGCGCGAAGGCGACCTGATCGATCAGGCGGTGGCCCAGAATATTCTGGAGAAGTCGGGCTCTTGGTTCAGCTACAAAGGCGAGCGCATCGGGCAGGGACGCGAGAACGCCCGCACCTTCCTGAAAGAGAACAAAGACACCATGGCGAAACTCGATGCCGAAGTGCGCAAGGCTCTGGGACTGGCGCCGTCCGTGGTGACGCCGGCTGCGATCCCGGCACAGGCCACCGGCACGCAGGGACGTGTCACGACAATGCCGAGCGCGGTCCCGGAAGCTACAAGAGTGCCGGCGGCAAGACGGTAACTGCCGCAAATGCAGTTTGTTTAGTTGATGGAGAGACGGGCGTCTCGCCCGTCTGCCCATCCCCCACCTAAATCCCCTCCGATTGCTATCCCCCTTGCCCCCGCATACAATCCTTGTTTCTTCGACCTTTCTTGGAACGAGGACCCTGTGAAACGTATCAAAGCCATTTATCCCGGATCGTTCGATCCTCCTACCAACGGACATCTTGATCTGATCGAACGCGGCAGCAAGATTTTTGACGAACTGGTCGTCGCGATTCTCCGGAACCCCGAGAAAGACCCGCTGTTCAGCGTGGCCGACCGCCGCAAGATGTTGGAGGCGATGACCTCGGACTTTGACAACGTCTCGGTCGATACTTTCGAAGGCCTCACCGTGGACTACGCGTTGCGGGTTGAGGCCAGGGCCATCCTGCGCGGCATTCGCGCTATCAGCGACTACGAGTACGAACTGCAGATGGCCCTGATGAATCGCAAACTTCAGCCCGGTTTGGAAACGGTGTTCATGCTGCCTGCGGAAAAGTATTCGTACGTGAGTTCGCGTCTGGTGCGCGAGGTCGCGCAACTCGGCGGTTCGATTGCCTGCCTGGTGCCGGACCTGGTCGAGCGAAAGCTTCGTGAGAAAATGGACGTGGCTCTCAAGTTCGAGAGGGGCGAACCTTCCGAGGGCACGAACAAGTCCAGGAAGAAGAAAGCTTGAGCATAGTTGACACAAGCACGCTGAACACGAGCATGCCAAAGATGAGCACAGTAATCACGCCGGTCACTCGGCCCGTTCGCCTGACGGAACGCATCAACCGCATCGAGCCCTCCGCCACCATGGCGGTCGTGGCCGAAGCCGACAAGCTGCGCCAGCAGGGCATGGATATCGTGGATTTCGGCGCCGGCGAGCCTCACTTTTCTACGCCACAGCACATCAAGGACGCGGCCATCGCTGCGATCCAGGCGAATTTTTCGAAGTACACCGCTGTCGGCGGCACCACCGAGCTGAAGGATGCCATTGTGCACCGCCATGCCGTGGACTTCGACTCCGATTACCGCCGCGAAGAAGCCGCCGCTTCGGTCGGCGGCAAGCACGCGCTCTTCAACGTGATTTCCGTGCTCGTGGATCATGGCGACGAGGTCATTCTTCCCGTCCCCTACTATGCCTCGTTCAAGGACATGGTGCGCTATGCCGGCGGCACCTGCGTGCTTCTCCAGAGTGACGAGTGCCAGGGCTTTCGCGTCACCGCCGCCATGGTCGCGAAACTGGTGACGCCGAAAACCAAGCTCATCATCCTGAATTCACCCTCCAATCCTTGCGGAGCCGTGATGAGCCCGGAAGACATGACCGAAGTCGTCCGGCTGGCTCACCAGCGCGGCATCTGGGTAATTTCCGACGAGTGCTACGTCTATCTCAATTACAGCGGCAAGCGCTTCTCGGTTGGGTCGCTGCGCGAGTTCCGCGACCGCTTTATGGTCGTCGGTTCGCTTTCGAAGACCTATGCCATGACCGGTTGGCGTCTCGGGTTCACGCTCGGCCCCGCTCCCATCATCACGGCCGTCCAGAAACTGCAGAGCCAGTCCACTTCAAACCCGACCTCGATCGTGCAGAAAGCTGCGGTCGCGGCGCTCAAAGGCTCGCAACAGTGCGTGGAAGACATGCGCGCCGAGTACATCAAGCTGCGCGATCACGTGGTGAAAGGACTACGCTCCATCCCCGGCGTGCAATGCACGCTGCCGGAAGGCGCGTTCTATGCTTACCCCAATGTTTCGGCATTTTTCGGGCGTGGCGGAGTGAACTCAGCCTCCGAGATCGCGGGGAAACTGCTGCGCGAGGTGCACGTCGCCACCGTTCCCGGAGAAGGCTTCGGGACTAAGGAACACCTCCGCGTTTCCTACGCCACCTCGATGGCCGAACTCGACCGCGGCCTGGAGCGCATGAGGAAGTTCTTTGGCGGGCTGTAAGCATCGCGTTCCATGGGCTCGAACGACATAAATTTGAGTTTGTGCCAAGAACTTTCGAAACACGGCACTGGGTTCAGCGTTTTCTCCCATGACCCAACTTTACCCGCTCCTAATGTCGCCTGCCTTCGACCCGCGTCCCTGGGGCACGCTCGATCTTTCCGCCATTTATCCAAATCACAAGTTCAACGAACGCATCGGAGAAGCCTGGCTTACCGGCGACAACTGCGTGGTCGCGAACGGTCCGCTGGCGAATCGTTCACTCGAAGACCTGAGCAAAGAATTTGGCTCCGAACTCGTGGGCACGGCCGCGCGCGACCCACAGCGCTTTCCGCTGCTGCTGAAGTTTCTCTTCCCCGAGGAAAAACTATCCGTCCAGGTGCACCCCGACGACGCCACCGCGCAGCACTTCGGCGAGCCTTGGGGAAAAACCGAATGCTGGTACGTGGCCCATGCCAAGCCCGGATCGCAGATCGCGCTTGGACTGAAGCCCGGCGTTACGGTGGCTCAATTCGAGCAAGCCATCCATGAAAAGCGCGCGGAGGAACTGCTGAACTGGATCAACGTCTATCAGGGCGAAATGATTTATGTAGCCGGCGGCACGGTGCATACGCTCGGACCAGGGGCCGTCATAGTGGAAACGCAGCAGCAATCCGACACCACGTATCGTCTCTACGACTACGGACGCCCGCGCCCGCTGCATCTGGAACGCGGCCTCGCCTCGGTCAAGGAGCGCGTTGCCTCCGGCAAAGTGATTCGCCCCGCGCCGGTGGCCATCGACGGCGGCAAGAACCGACGCTCCTCGATGATCTCGGCCCCGTATTTTACGGTGGACTTGTTCGAGTTGAAAAGCCCGCACGATTTTTCAATCATCGAGTCCGAAAGAGACGCGTCCGGGAAGACATCGGCGCAGATTTTGGTCGCGGTGGAAGGCTGCGGAGTTGTAGAGGCGCAAGGCCGCGACCCGGTGACCATGGCCAAAGGAGATGCGGTCGTGATTCCGGCCAACCTGGACGCGTTTCAGGTTCGTCCGCAGTGGGCGGTCGAATTCCTGAAAGCCAGTGTGCCGAGTATCTCAGTGCCCGAGCCCGCGACACGGCTCTAATAGCGTGCGAAAGACGCTCTTAGCTTTTGGCTTTTAGCTAAAAGCCAAGAGCAAAGAGCCAACAGCGTTCTTGCGGTCAGGGGATTCACCCCGAGGCGCGTCAATGGTAGGCTTTCTATTCCGGTGAAGACGAACCCACACTTCTATCCCGTAATCCTCGCCGGCGGCCGAGGCACGCGCTTCTGGCCGCTGAGCCGCAAGCGCCGCGCCAAGCAACTGCTCGCGCTCGACGGCGAGCAAACCATGATCCAGCAGACGGTGGCGCGCCTGTTGCCCTTGGCTGGGCCGAGCCGTTTCTGGGTCATCACCAATGGCGACCTGCGCCCCGCCATCTTGCGTCAGCTTCCGAAACTTCCTCCGAAGCAAATCGTCGCAGAGCCCGCCGGACGCAACACGGCTCCCGCGATTGGGCTGGCGGCGTTCCTTTTGCTTCGTCATGATCCCAACGCGGTGCTAGGCCTGTTTCCCTCCGACCACGTAATCGCCGACCCCGCCCACTACCGCGCGACTCTCAGCCGAGGAATCGAGATCGCGACCGCCGGAGAAAACATCGTTGTGCTCGGCGTCCGCCCAACCCGCCCCGAAACCGGCTACGGCTATATCGAGGCGGAAGTTCCCGAAGGTGGCGCGCCCGATCGGCAAAGCTCCCTGCGCGTGCGCCGCTTTACCGAAAAGCCGGATCTCGCCACTGCCAAGCAGTTTCTCGACGCGGGTAACTACTTCTGGAACAGCGGCATGTTTCTCTGGCGCGCCGACACGCTCGCCAACGCGTTGCGCGAGCATCTTCCCAACACCGCTCCGTTCCTCGAAAAGATTGCCGCCGCCTATGGCACGCGCAAATTCGCCGACACGTTTCGCAAGCTCTACCCGAAGTGCGAGAACATCAGCATCGACTATGCAGTTCTGGAACCGCGTTCCACCAAGGGAGAAGGCCAGTCGCGCATCTTCTGCCTGCCTTCCGACTTCGGATGGAACGACCTCGGCTCCTGGACCGCGCTGCATGAGCACCATGTGGCAAAGGCCATACCTGGCGATGGAAGCCTGGTCTCAGCGTCCGGCAGTTTTGCCTTCAACGCGAAGAACAATTACGTTCACGCACCCGGCAAGTTTGTTGCCCTGGTCGGAGTGAGCAACCTGGTGATTGTCGAGACCGACGACGCGCTGCTCGTCACCACGCTCGACCAGTCGCAAGATGTCGGCAGAGTGGTGAAGCATCTGGATGAGAAGAAGCTGAAGAAACTGGTGTGAAAAGGCAGTCGCTGGTCGTCAGTCGTTAGCAAGCCTTTGCCCCGCAATTGCTAATGAGCTGCCGAAGCGAACAACAATCCGCGAACGACCAACGACTAGCGACCAGCGACTGACTATGACCCAAATCAAATTCGGTACCGACGGCTGGCGCGGCCTTATTGCCGACGATTTCACTTTCGACAACGTGCGGCGCGTGGCCGGAGCGATTGCCAGCTACGTCCTCCAGCACGAAGATCCCCAACGCGGCGTCGTTATCGGATATGACACGCGTTTCTTGTCCGATCACGCCGCTCGCGCGGTTGCCCAAGTCATCGCCGCCGCAGGGATTCCCGTGCTGCTGGCCAACGACTACGTGCCCACGCCGACGGTTTCCTACAACGTCAAGAAGCTGGGCGCAGCGGGCGGCGTCATGGTCACCTCAAGCCATAATCCGTGGAACTGGAATGGGGTGAAGTTCAAAGCCAAGTTTGGAGGTTCGGCAACGCCCGCGATCATGAAGTTGATCGAAGAAGAACTCGCTGCCAACGCGATGCCCAGCGGCCACTCACCCGCGAAAATCGAAGAAGTGGATCTGAAACCTGCCTATGTCGAGGCGATCTGCCAGTTTGCCGACCTTAACCTGATCCGCAAAGCGAACTTCAAGTTCGCCATTGACTCCATGTACGGCTCGGGGCGCGGAGTGTTGCCGGGTATCTTCGACAAGAATGGAATTCGGTACGTAGCGATCCGCCAGGAGGTGAATCCACTATTCCCGGGCATTAATCCCGAGCCGATCCTGCCGCACGTCGCGCTCCTGCAGAAAACCGTGGTGAAAGAAAAATGCCACGCTGGCCTAGTCACCGACGGGGATGCCGACCGCATCGGCGCCGTGGCCGAAGACGGGGGCTTCGTCGATTCGCACAAATGCATGTCGGTGCTGCTGCATTGGCTGTTGGTGCGCAAGAAGTGGCCGGGCGATGTAGTGCGCGCCTTCAACACCACCGGCATGATGGACCGCATCGCCGCGAAGTACGGGCGCAAGTTGCACGAATGCAACATCGGCTTCAAATACATTGCCGACCTGATGATGGACCACGAAATCCTGATTGGCGGGGAAGAGTCCGGCGGCATCGGATACGGCCGCTTTCTCCCCGAACGCGATGGCATTCTCAACGCGCTTCTGCTGGCGAACGTAATGGCGGAAGAAAGGAAGCCTCTCGGCCAGTTGGTTGCCGATTTGCAGCGTGAATTCGGCGCGTATCACTTTGGCCGGCGCGATCTGCATATTTCCGATGAAATGAAGAACGGCGCCATCCGCCGAGCCGCCGACCCTCAGACTACGAAGCTCGGCGCTTATCCCATCTTGCGTAAGGAGAATCGCGACGGCGTGAAGTTCTACCTCGATGCTCCCAAGCATGGCAACGGCGCCGACGCTTGGGTGTTGTTCCGGGCCTCCGGCACCGAACCCATGCTGCGTTGCTATGTGGAAGCCGCCACGCCCGAACTGGTTGAAGAAATTTTGGAGAGCGGCGAAAGATTCGTCAGGCTTGCGTAGGGACAGCCGAGCGAACCGGGGTGGAGGAGCTCGGCAGCCTCAAGGTTAGACACGAGTCGTTTTCAATGAAAGGTATAATCTGGCTTGCTTCCAGTAAGAAGCAGCGGAGGAAACCACGATGGATCAACTGTACTGGGTTCCGTTGGCGATCGCAGCTCTCATTGTTCTTTACCTGGTTCTGGGAAGTTTTTTCACCGTGCGCACAGCCGAAGTCGCCGTGATCACGCGATTCGGCAAGTTCCTTCGGGTCGCGGAGCCCGGATTGAACTGGAAGCGGCCGTTCTTCGATTCCGTGACCGGCACAGTGAGTTTGCGTGTGAATCAGATCACTCTCACCATGGAGACGAAGACCAAAGACAACGTGTTCGTCACCATTCCTATTTCGGTGCAGAACCGCGTTCGTCCGGAAAAAGTTTACGACGCCTACTACAAGTTGTCCGATCCGGTGGCGCAGATCAAGTCTTATGTCGAGCAGGTGATCCTGGGGCATGTTCCGGGAATGACGCTCGACGAAGTGTTCGCCTCGCAATCCAGCATCGCCGCGGCGGTCAAGCAGGAGTTGGATGCGGACATGGCGACCTTCGGATACGAAATTGTCAATGTGCTGGTCACCGATATTGTTCCCGACGCCAAGGTAAAGTCGGCCATGAACGACATCAATGCGGCGCAGCGCGAACAGGTAGCCGCTAACGCCAGGGGCGAGGCGGAGAAGATTCTGGTGGTAAAGAAGGCCGAGGCCGAAGCGGAAAGCAAGGCTCTCCAGGGACAGGGAATCGCAAATCAAAGGAAGGCCATCATCGAAGGGCTGCAGGCCTCGATCGAACAGTTCCAGAAGGTTGTGGAGGGAGCGTCCGCGAAAGAAGTCATGCAACTGGTGATGGTCACACAGTATTTCGATACGCTGAAATCCATTGGTGAAAACGACAAAACCAACACGCTATTTCTGTCTCACTCGCCGGCGGCGGTCAAAGAGGTCTCGGATCAGATTCTGCAGTCCATGCTGGTGGCGGAGAGAGCGAACGGCTGAAGCTAAAGATCAAGAGTCGCCGTCCACAGCACAGGAACTCGACGAACTCAGCACATCCTGCTTCCAAATTCTGGCCGTCGGGCCAGCCCTTTCGGGTTCTAGCCAGCCTCGGAACGCGATAGGATAATGACACTCAGCATAATGGCCACGACGGAAACCACACCGGTTCTCGCCGATTCTCCGGAATCGCGCCGCTACAACCGCGTCAAGCGGTGGCTGGGCATTGCCGATTTCGCGACCGGCTTCGGCCTGTTCGTCGTGCTGTTGGCCACCGGCTGGAGCGGAACCCTCCGCGATCTGGCCGAACGAGGCGCTTCTCAGAATTACGCATACGCAGTTTTTCTCTACGTGCTGATGCTGATGCTGATCGGCAAAGTGCTGGGAACTCCGCTCGACTACTACGGTTTCCGGCTGGAGCACCGCTATAACCTCTCGAACCAAAGATTCCGCTCCTGGCTGTGGGACGAATTCAAGAGCCTGCTGATTGGCCTGGTCATGGCCACCATCGTGGTCGAGTTGCTCTACATGCTCATACGCCAGACCCCGCAGCACTGGTGGGTGATCGCGTGGGCTGTTTTCCTCGGACTCATTGTGTTGCTCGCGCAACTCGCGCCGGTTGTGCTGTTTCCGATTTTTTACAAATTCGAACCGCTGGAAAACGAAGAACTCAAGCGCCGCTTGATCGTTCTGGGCGAACGCGCCGGCGCGCGCGTCCGTGGCGTTTATAAGTGGCATCTTTCCGAGAAAAGCAAGAAAGCCAACGCCGCGCTGACCGGACTCGGCGCCACCCGGCGCATCATTCTTGCCGACACCTTGTTGGATAACTATTCTGACGATGAAATCGAAGCCGTGCTCGCGCATGAACTCGGGCATCACGTGCACCGGCACATTCTAAAGAGCATTTTCGTGCAGGCGGGAATCACACTGTTCGGCTTCTGGCTGGCCAACGAAGTTCTCAGCTATGCCGTGGAGCGGCGCCATATGTTCGAGACTATGTCCGACTTTGCCAATCTGCCGCTGCTGATTCTGGTCTCGACCGTACTCTCATTTTTGCTGATGCCCGCCCTCAACGCCTACTCCCGCTTCAACGAGCGGCAGGCCGACCGCTATTGTTTCCATTCGGTGGCCAGCGTCGAACCCTTCATTTCGTCGATGAATAAGTTGGCCGAGCAGAATCTCGCGGAAAGAACGCCTTCCCGCTGGGTCGAGTGGTTGCTCCACTCGCATCCAGCGATCGGAAAGCGAATCGCCGCCGCCGAAGCCTGGGCGAAGAAAATTGGTAATTGAGTAATTTGTAATTTGTAACTTGAAACCGGTCCGAGCCGCATCTGGAGTTCGGTCTTGATCTGATTTTCAAATTACCAAATTACAAATTGCTCAATTACAAATTCTTCTTCAGAATCTCTTCCACACGCCGCACATCCTCTTCTGTATCCACGCCTACCGTGTCGAACGGCGTTTCCGCGACGTAAATCGGGACTCCGTTTTCCAGGAAGCGCAACTGCTCCAACCGCTCGCTGCGCTCGAGCGACGACTCCGGCCAGCCGACGAACTTGTCCAGCGCGCCTTTGCGATGTCCGTAGATTCCGAGGTGCTTGTAGTATCGGGGATGCGTGCCATCGCGGTCGAAGGGAATTGTGGCGCGAGAAAAATAGAGGGCGCGGCCAGCAGCATCCGTCACCACTTTCACGGCGCCGGGATTGTTGATGTCGATGTCAGACGCCGGCGTTTTCAGTGTGCCCACTTCGACCTCGGGTGGCCGCATGACTTCGATCAGTTTGGCGATGTGTTCCGGGCGAGTCAGCGGCTCATCCCCCTGGACATCGATATAGATGTCGGCAGGAATGACGGTAGAGATTTCGTGGGTGCGCTCCGTGCCTGAGCGATGAGCAGGTGAAGTCATCCTCACGCCAAATTCGCTTCGCTGGCAGAACTGGAAAATTTCGTCGGAGTCGGTAGCCACCACGACTTCGTCGAGTTGGGGGCAGCGGCGCACGGCCTGGTAGGTTAGCGCCAGCAGGGGCTCGCCGGCGATCTCGCGCAGCATCTTGCGGGGCAGGCGCGTCGAAGCCAGCCGCGCTGGAATCACAGCGATGACTTTCATGCGCCCAGTTTCGCATGGAGTCGTGCGGTTTGGCACGCCATTCCATTGACCCTCGTTCCATTGACACTCATTCGATGCACTTTTAGAATGAGTCAGGGACGCGTCCACCCGCGTCTGCGGGATTCTGTGCCCACTTCCGGGCTGTCCCTGGTTTCTTCCGCGTATTTCCGGATTGGCGGTGTAGCTCAGGTGGTTAGAGCGACGGTCTCATAATCCGTAGGTCGTAGGTTCGAGTCCTACCGCCGCCACCACAACCGTTTGCTCCCCACCCCCGTCCGGCGATATAGTTACGGGTGCTGCCTTATTGAGTCCCTGATGTTCACTGACTTCACCGCCACCGGCCGCTGGACCAAGCAACAAGCACACTGCATCTACCAAGCCTTGCTGGTGGCCATCGCTACCCGCCACGCCGATGCGGTCGATATCAAGTTCCTGGTCGACGGGCGCCCGGTCTGGGTGGCGCTGCCGCACCCGGCGTGGGTCGAGTACAAGAAGCGCACCGGGAGACTGATCACCGACTCTCTGGCGAAGGAAATCGCGGGCCATTTTCTGAAGACAGCGCTGGAATCGGGCGAAGGCTTAGGCCGTGAAATGTATTCGCTTACCGTCGATGAGACTCTCAAGCATCTGGACGCGGTGGTGGCCGCGGCCGAGTCTCCGGTGCCTGCTGCGAGCTAGCCGATCCACTTGTTTTTCAGAGCTTTGCACCCGACGTCGGGGGTCTATGTCACAAGTGGTTGTGATCCCGAACACTTCTTTCCCCCTCGCACGCTCGGATAATCGACTGGCCGCCGCGGGGGCACTTGAAATCTCGTGGCGGTTCGATCTGGGACTCGGGTCTCGGAAAAACCCCTCGAAATCACGGAGAATTTGGCTCTTGAACACAAGAGGAGGAGGCACTCATGGCGGTTACGAAACAGCAGGTGCTTGATTATCACTTCGGCGCGCGCCCGGGAAAAATCGAAGTTTCTCCCACGAAACCTTGCGAGACGCAGCGCGACCTGAGTCTGGCCTACACCCCGGGCGTGGCCCAACCCTGCCTGGAGATCCGAAGGAACCCCGAGGATGCCTTCAAGTACACGGCACGCGGAAACCTGGTCGCGGTGGTGACCAATGGTACGGCGGTGCTGGGGTTGGGCGATATCGGCCCGCTGGCCGGCAAGCCGGTGATGGAAGGCAAGGCGGTTTTGTTCAAGCGCTTTGCCGACGTTGACGTTTTCGATATTGAGATTGACAGCCACGATCCGGACGACGTCATCAAAGTCTGCCAACTGCTGCAACCGACGTTCGGCGGAATCAATCTGGAAGACATTAAAGCGCCGGAGTGTTTTTACATCGAAGAGACCCTCAAGAAGACGATGAAGATTCCCGTCTTTCACGACGATCAACACGGGACCGCGATCATCTCGGGAGCGGCGCTGCTGAACGCGCTCGAAGTCGTGGGCAAGAAGATCGACGAAGTTCGCGTGGTGTTCAACGGCGCCGGAGCCTCGGGCATAGCGTGCGCGGAACACTACGTCCGGCTGGGCGTGAAGCGGGAGAACCTCACACTCTGCGATACCAAAGGGGTGGTCTACAAGGGACGCACGGAAGGCATGAACCCCTACAAGGAGCGCTTCGCCAAGGACACAAAACTGCGCAAGCTGGCCGAAGCCGTGAAGGATGCCGATGTCTTGGTCGGCTGCTCGGTCAAGGGCGCGATTAAGCAGGACATGGTGCGGTCCATGGCCGAGCGGCCGATTGTGTTTGCCATGGCGAATCCCGACCCCGAGATCAGCTACGAAGATGCGAAAGCCTGCCGCAGTGACGTGATCATTGCCACGGGGCGTTCGGATTACCCCAACCAGGTGAATAACGTTTTAGGTTTTCCGTCCATTTTCCGTGGGGCGCTTGACGTTCAAGCCACGGCGATCAACGAGGAAATGAAACTGGCGGCGACGAAGGCGCTTGCCGACCTGGCGAAGGAAGATGTGCCAGACTCGGTTTGCCGGGCATACGGCGTCGATCGGCTCCGGTTTGGTCCGGACTACCTGATCCCGAAGCCCTTTGATCCGCGCGTGCTGCTGTGGGAGGCCACAGCAGTCGCGGAAGCGGCCATGGCAACTGGCGTGGCGCGCAAGCCCATCGCGCTGGACCAGTATCGGGACCAGTTGGAGCGCCGCTTGGGCAAGGCCCACGAGATCACCTATCTGATGATCCAGAAGGCCAAGGCGCGGCCGAAGACGGTCGTGTTTCCCGAGGGTGAACATGAAAAGATCCTTCGCGCCGCGCACAACCTGCTGGAGGAGAAGATCGCCTGCCCCATCCTGCTGGGCGCTCCTAAAGTAATTGAAGCGAAGGCGAAGGAGTTGGGCGTCAGATTGGAGGGCGCGCAGATTGTCGATCCCTATGCCTCACCGATGCGTGAAGGGTTCATCCAAGAGCTCTTCCGTCTTCGCCAGCGCCGCGGTGTGACCATGACCGAAGCGCACACCCTGATGAAGGATCCAAACGTGTTCGGATCGATGATGGTCCACATGGGCTACGCCGACGCCTTGGTTTCCGGAGTTAGCCAAAATTATCCCGAAACCATTCGTCCCGCGCTGCAGATCATCGGCACGCGGGAAGGATTGCGGAGAGTCTCCGGCTGTTACGTGATGACTACGCGCTCGCGCCAAGTGTACGTCCTGGCCGACGCCACGGTGAACATCGAACCCAGCACGGAAGATCTGGCCGAGATCGCGCTGTGCGCGGCGCATACGGCACGGCGGTTCGACCTGGAGCCTCGGGTCGCGCTCCTGTCGTTTTCCACCTTTGGGAGCACGAACCATCCCCAGTGCGAGAAGGTGCGAAAAGCCGTGGATCTCATTCGCAAGATGGATCCTTCGCTCATCGTGGACGGCGAAGTTATGGCAGATGTCGCCGTTTCTCCTGAACTGATCGACAAGATTTATCCTTTCACTGCGCTGACCGGCGGCGCCAACGTGTTGATCTTTCCAGAGCTCAGCTCGGCCAACATCGGTTACAAGCTTCTGGGGAAGCTGGGTGGGTGCTGGGAGATGGGTCCCATCCTGATGGGCATGAGGAAACCGGTGCACGTGCTCTCGCGCGATGCCGAGGTGGAAGAAATTGTGAATATCGCAGCCATTGCCGTCGTCGATGCTCAGGAAGATGATTCGTCTTCCTTCCCGACTGCTCGCAAACACACGGAACTGGTCGGAGATTAGGGAACAGGCGACCACCAACACCTGCCCGAGGGTCTGAATCGCGAGCTCGAGGACTTGGACAAGCGGCTTCGGGTAAGCATCAGCAGAGTCGGAAAGGTCAGCAGGTTTGGCAAAGTGAGCCCGCTCGGTAAGAGGTCGGAGACTCTGCCCCCAGATAGATAAGGACGAATGCGCCCAGTTGCTCGACGCCTGGCGGTGGCTGGGCGTTGATGAGGGTATCCCGGATTGCCGGGCTGGGCAAAGAGTTTGGGGTCCCTGTAGTGTCTCAATCACTGAGACACCACAGAGGTTCGTCTGTGCTTAAATCGAAGTATGTTCGCCCGCAAACTCCGCGTGGAATACGAGCTCGACGGGCAGCTCCAGCCCTGTCCGTTGAAATGGCTCGACAACTTCAGCATGCGCAACTTCACCAACGCGTCGGTTTTCGACGACACGCTGCCGGTGGCCGACGGGCGCATGGAAATTGGAACGCATGTCCCGCTTGATCAGCTCAAGGATGCGATGGAAGACTGGTTCCGGCGGAAGAGCTACCTCGGGAAGGATGCGAGGCTGGTGCTGACGTTGACGTAGAGAATCAGTTGCCAGTTGCCAGTGGTCAGCTGCCAGTCAAACCTATCCCGGCGTCCCTTTCACTGGCAACTGGCAACTGGTCGCTGGCAACTGATCTTTCTAGGTTGAGCCGCCCAGACTGGGGCTTCTCTCCATCTTGAGCAGGCGGCTGAATAAACGGACGATCATGCCGTCGAAGCGCGTGCCGCTCAGCTTTCCCAGTTCCGCCATCGCTTGCTCCTCGGTTTTCGGAGGACTGAAAGAGCGATCGCTGGTCATGTTGTCGTAGGCGTCCACCACGGCGACGATGCGGCCATAGAGAGGTATGGCTTCGCCCTTCAGTTCGAGAGGATAGCCGCTACCGTCGAAGGCTTCGTGATGAGACTCGATAGCCTGGGCCACGCGCTCAAGTTCAGGAATCGCGCGTAGCACTTCCGCGCCCACTTTCGCGTGGGTCTTGATGGCGGCGAATTCCTCTTCCGTCAGTGTCCCCGTCTTGTTCAGGATTCGATGATCGATAAACAGCTTGCCCAAATCATGCACCCGCCCCGCGAAGGTGACTTCTTCCACTTCCTGGGCAGAGAGGTTGAGTCCGCGCGCGATCATCCCGGCATAATGCCCGCATTGCTCGCCATGTCCCGCCGCGTACTGCTCCCTCAGTTCGGCCGCGCGTGCCAAGGCTTCGACGGCCTGCTTGATCGCCTTCTGGTCCGCATCCCCTTCGCGTCCGCACAGCTTGCGCAGCGTGTTGACCAATTCTTCCAGGTGCTCGGGGCCGTTGTGCTCGCGCTGCAGGAATCCTTCGACATAGCGGAAGACAAGCTGTCGCTGGACAGCGGAATCTTCACCGAACGCATCCGAGGTGGAAACCTGGTTCCCGCCCCCGTGCTTGGCCACGTACATGCCCGCATCCGCGATGCGAATCAGGTCTTCCATGGAAAATCCATGGACGGGAAAACTGGCGACGCCAAAACTGCCGGTGATATGGTGCTCTTCCAGCATGGGATCGGTGGCGAGCCACAACCGTAATCTCTCGGCCAGCACCTGCGCTTGCTCGATCCCGGTCTCCGGCATGAGGATGACGAATTCGTCTCCGCCGTAGCGGGCCACCACGTTCGACTGGCGGCACTTCTGTTCGAGCAGCCGGCCCACGCGAGCCAGCACCAGATCCCCTTCCAGGTGGCCGAGCGAATCGTTGACCTCTTTGAATTTATCCAAGTCGATCAGCACCACCGAAAACGGCCGGCCTGACCGGGACGCGCGCTTCCATTCCGAGCTCAGCGCCTCCCAGAAAAACCGTCTCGTCTTGATGCCGGTCAATCCATCGGTAATCGACTGCTGCTGCAGTTTCTGGAAGACGAAGGAGTTGTGCAAGGCCGTCGCCAGA
>Ga0209517_10003343_pt1 | contig 21845 bp, 22 predicted proteins | sample PeaSoiMetSII2010_FD_187695 | JGI IMG/M metagenome (GOLD analysis project Ga0209517, IMG submission 187695) | Peat soil microbial communities from Weissenstadt, Germany - SII-2010 (SPAdes) (version 2) | ecosystem: Environmental > Terrestrial > Soil > Wetlands > Peat | place: Germany...
CGGATCGGCCGATTTGGGCATCGTGCGCGAAATCGACCTGAGAACGTTAATCGCCGGAAACCGCCCCCGTTCGGCGATCCTGCGATCCATCATCACATGGCCGTCGAGAATGCCGCGGACCGCGTCGGCGATCGGCTCGTTGTGGTCGTCGCCGTCGACCAGCACCGTAAAAATACCGGTGATGGTGCCTGCCCCGGTCCCGGGGCCGGCGCGCTCCAACAGCTTCGGCAATTCGGTGAACACGGTCGGCGTGTAGCCCTTGGCGGTCGGCGGCTCACCCGCCGACAGGCCGATCTCGCGCTGTGACATGGCAAAACGTGTCACCGAATCCATCAGGCACAGCACGTCTTTGTCCTCGTCGCGAAAATACTCGGCAATGGCCAAGGTCAAATAAGCCGCCTGCCGCCGCATCAATGCAGGCTCGTCGGAGGTCGCAACCACCACGACCGACCGCGCCAAACCCTCCTCGCCGAGGTCATCCTGCAAGAATTCCTGCACCTCGCGGCCGCGTTCGCCGACGAGGCCGATCACCGTGATATCGGCGTCCACATTGCGCGCCAGCATCGACAACAGGACGGACTTGCCGACGCCGGAACCGGAGAAGATACCGAGACGTTGGCCGCGGCAGCAGGTCAGGAACGTGTTGAGCGCCCGCACACCCAGATCGAGCGGAGCGCCGACGCGTTTGCGCGAATGCGCCGGCGGCGGCGAGTTGCGATAGGGTACCGGCGAGGCCCCCTGCGGCAAGGGTCCCTTGCCGTCGATCGGCTCTCCCATCGCGTTGACGACCCGCCCCAGCCACAGCGGCGACGGCCGGACCTGGCTTGCGGAATTGGCAATGACGGCGCGGCAGCCGCGCCTCACCCCTTCGAGGCCGGCGAAGGGCATCACAACGGCGTTGTTGCCGGTGAACCCGATGACCTCGGAGGGGATGAAACGGTTGTCGCCAGTATCGATGATGATGCGGGCACCCACGCTCATCGCGTGGATCGGCCCCGCGATCTCGACCATCAGGCCGCGCACGCCGACCACCCGGCCATAAATATTGACGCCGTCGATATCGCCGATCTGTTCGGCGAGCGCCTTCATTGCGAAAACCTTAAGTTTTCGCGCATTTCCGACCCTCGCTTAACTTGGTGTTTACCCGCATCGTTAATCATTGCGTCACTGTCTTTGGTAACTGAGGGCGCTCGACCTTCTGAAGGAAGGGCGAGTCGTGAGAGTCGGTTAGGCCCGCCTCTTAATGTAGAGCTTGAACGAGATCGGATACAAAAAACTGCTTCGGCGCAACATCTTAGGACGATTCGAAAAAAATTGCACTGTGAGACCTTGCGAACCGGAATCAGATTTTGTTAACCATATACCGTCAGGATCCGAATCAGTTGTTCAAAGGCGTTTTGAGTGCCGCAAGTGCGGCCGACCTGACGCCCGGAGCGGCGACGATAGGGGACTGGCATGCGCGTATTGCTGATAGAAGATGACAGCGCCGTCGCGCAGTCTATCGAGTTGATGCTGAAATCCGAGAGTTTCAACGTCTATACCACGGACCTCGGAGAAGAAGGCGTCGATCTCGGAAAACTCTACGACTACGACATTATCCTGCTCGACCTCAACCTGCCCGACATGTCCGGCTACGACGTGCTCAAGCAGCTTCGGGTGTCGAAGATCAAAACACCCATTCTGATCCTCTCCGGCAACGCCGGCATCGAGGACAAGGTCAAGGGCCTCGGCGTCGGCGCCGACGACTACATGACCAAACCCTTCCACAAGGACGAATTGGTCGCGCGCATCCACGCCATCGTGCGCCGCTCCAAGGGCCACGCCCAGTCTGTGATCCAGACCGGCGATCTCGTCGTCAATCTCGACACCAAGACGGTCGAGGTTGGCGGCCAGCGCGTGCATCTGACGGGCAAGGAATACCAGATGCTGGAGCTGCTTTCGCTCCGCAAGGGCACCACGCTGACCAAGGAAATGTTCCTCAACCACCTCTATGGCGGCATGGACGAGCCGGAACTGAAGATCATCGACGTCTTCATCTGCAAGCTGCGCAAGAAGCTCGCCAACGCCTCCGAAGGCCGCAACTTCATCGAGACCGTGTGGGGCCGCGGCTACGTGCTGCGCGAGCCGCACGAGCAGGAAGAGCGCATCCCCGCCTGATCACCCTTTGAGTACCGAGCCTGTTTGGCTCACTCCTCCCTGACTTAACCCCGCCGCAAATGGCGGGGTTTTTGTTTGTGGATTGAACCGGCCGCCTGCGTGCGTCGACGGAGAGATCATGCAAAGCTCGCAAAATGGCCGTTGAGCCGCGCATTCCGCGAACAAGCCGGGTCCTCGCGGACGCGAAAGACGAAATCGAATCCATTTTTTCCGGCCAACCGGTACGCGGGGACCTAATGATCCTTCAATCACTCGCCGGATTGCCGGCGTTTCTGGCCTACTTCTGCACGGCGATCCTCGTCGTGGTGATCTACCTCTTCGTCTATACCCGCGTCACCCCGCATGACGAATTCCAGCTGATCCGCGACAACGATCCGGCGGCCGCGATCGCGCTGGGCTTGAGCCTGCTCGGCTTCGTGCTCCCGGTGGTCAGCGCCATCGCCCACTCCGCCAATATCGTGGATTGCCTGATCTGGAGCCTGATCGCGCTGATCGTTCAGGTCGTGGTCTATTACGTCGTCAAGATACCGGTGCCGAACCTTTCAGCGAAGATCGCCGCCGGTGAACTCGCCGCCGCGATCTGGCTGGGGCTGGCTTCGCTCGCCGCCGGCGCGCTGAATGCCGCCTCGATGATCTACTGAGATGGAAAGCCCGCCCGCCAGGGAATTCGGCAAGCGCAAGCCGGCTCCGGTTCCGGCGGCGTTAGCCCAGCCGGTGAAACGCTCCCGGCATGTGGCGCTTCTGGTGATGGGCACGCTGGCGATCGGCGGTAGCGCCTATGCGCTGATGCCTGGCGAGATTTGCGAACCGAAGGGCGCTGGACTGGCGGCGCCATCATTGCCGCAGAGCGAAACTGCATGCGCGCCGCGCGGCTCTTCGTCCAGCGGCGGCCACGGCTACGGCGGAGTTTGGTCGCGCAGCAGTTTCTTTAGCGGAGATCCCTCGTCAAACCGTTCGTCTTCCGGCTCCTCCGGCGAGTCCGGTTCCGGCGAGGTGACGCGGGGTGGATTTGGCGGATTTGCCAAAGCCTTCGCGGCGCATTTTTCCGGCGGCAGCTGAGCGCGAGCTATTCCGCACGCCGCACGATGCCGTGAGAGATCGGCCTTTCGCTTGCCCGCCTCTCGCGTGCATGCCTTAATGATCCCGCCACAATCCAACATAGAACCCACCCCAAGGCCGCACCATGAAACGCTCGCGCCGCGTCGTCTTGACCATGATGGGAAGCGGGGCCATCGGCGCCGTGTCGACGGGCTTTGTCGAGCGCCGCGATTGTGGCCCTGGATTGGTTCGTGAGGTGACGGCGGGCCCGGACGGACGTTCCGTCGCCACGTGCCAGGGCGTGGCCTATGGCGGCTTCGGCCGCTTCCCGCACCAATTCCACGGCCACGGCCATGGCCATGGCCATGGCCACGGCGGTTAGCGCCGGGCCGTGAAGCGCATCGCCTGCAGCGAACGCGACGACTGGCGGGCCACGGCTGAGGCTACCGGCTTTGACTTTCACACCCTCGAGGGCGAGCGCTACTGGGACGAACGCGCCTTTTACGCCTTCACGCTGGACGAAATCGAAAATCAGATCGAGGCGCCCACCGGAGAGATCGATGCGATGTGCCTCGAACTCGTCGGCCGCGCGATCAACGACGAAGCGCATCTGCGCCGGTTGAAGATACCGGAGGCATTCTGGCCGCTGATCCGCGATAGCTGGCACCGCGACGAGGGCAGCCTTTACGGCCGGCTCGACTTGAGCTTCGGCGGGCGCGGTCCGGCAAAACTCCTGGAATATAACGCGGACACGCCGACATCGATCTTCGAGGCAGCGGTGTTTCAATGGACCTGGCTCGAGCAGGGGATCGAGCGGCATATCGTTGCCGCCAGCGCCGATCAGTTCAACTCGCTCCATGAGCGCCTGATCGATGCATGGAAGAAGCTCGGCAAGGGAACGCGGCGGCTGCATCTCACCGGAACGCTCGAAAACACCGAGGATGCCGGCACACTCGCCTATCTCGAAGATACCGCAAGACAAGCGGGCTTTGAGACCAATTTGCTCGATATCGAGGCGGTCGGATGGCGCGATGGTGGCGGTTTCGTCGATCTCGATAATCGCGACATCGCGCTCGCGTTCAAGCTCTATCCCTGGGAATGGATGTTTCACGATGCGTTTGGCGAAAAGCTCGCCAAGGCGCCGACGCGCTGGATCGAGCCGCCGTGGAAGGCGATCCTTTCCAACAAGGGCATGCTGGCCTTGCTGTGGGAGATGTTTCCGGGCCACCCCAATCTGCTGCCGGCTTTTTTCGAGGACGATCCCGCCGCCGCAGGCCTTGGCACCACCTTCGTGCGCAAGCCGCTATATTCCCGGGAAGGGGCCAACATCGCGCTGGTCCGCGACGGCAAGATGGTGGCGGAGCAAAGCGGCCCTTATGGCGCTGAAGGCTTCATTCGTCAGGCGTTGGCGCCGCTGCCGAACTTTTCAAATCAATACCCGGTGCTCGGCAGTTGGCTGATCGACCACACCGCGAGCGGGCTCTCGATCCGCGAGGACGAGAATCCGATCACCGGAAACACGTCGCGCTTCCTGCCGCACGCGATATTGTGAGTGGCGATCTTGCCTCGCGCGAACGCCGCAGGCTAACGCGATGCCATCGCGACGGCCTTTACGGGCTGCGGCGCGGCTCCTGCAATGCCGGGCCTCACCGTTCGGGCGACGTTCGGGCGATAGAGACCTCGCCGCTCCGGATAGGGCTTGAAGGCATCGGAAATCCCGACCACGGATTCGGCGGCCCCCAGCACCATAAAACCATCCGGCTCGACCAGCCTGGCAAGGCGCTCGAAGATGCCGACTTTCGTTTCCTGGTCGAAGTAGATCAGCACGTTCCGGCAAAAGATCACATCGAACATTCCAAGATGCCCGAAGTCCTGCAGCAGATTGAGCTGACGATGCTGCACCGTGGAGCGGATGTCCGCGTTCAGCTGCCACAACTCTCCGACCTGCGTGAAATGCTTGACCAGCAATTGAATGGGCAGCCCGCGCTGGACCTCGAACTGGCTGAAGAGACCGGCCTTGGATTTTTCCAGAACTCCCTGCGACAAATCGGTTGCCACGATTTCAATCCGCCAACCCGACAGCGTCGCACCCAGTTCCTTCAACAACATCGCGATCGAATAAGGCTCCTGCCCGGTTGACGAGGCAGCGCACCAGATCCGCAAGGCGCGTCGGCTCGCGCGCGCCTGCAAAAGCGCCGGCAGCATCGTCTCACGCAGATGATCGAATGGAATCTTGTCGCGGAAGAAGAAGGTTTCGTTGGTGGTCATCGCCTCGACCACGTCCGCCGTCAGCGGCTCCGCCGATCCCGCCTTCATTTTCAGCACAAGCTCTGTGATTCCCGGCAGCCCCACCCTGCGGGCCAGCGGGATCAAGCGGCTCTCGACCAGATATTGCTTGTCGGCGGACAGATCCAGCCCGGAGTGCTCTTTCAGAAGCTTGCGCAGGAACTCATAATCCAACGGCGTCACGAGCGGTCTCCTGAAAACAATCTGACCAATTTCGGCGCGATCTGGCCCAGCGGCAGAACAGCCGCGCAAATGCCGGCATTCGCGACCGCTCCGGGCATTCCCCAGACCACACTGGACGCCTCGTCCTGCGCGATTACGCTTCCGCCGGCGGCAATAATGTCCTTGCCGCCGCGCATCCCGTCCGAGCCCATGCCGGTCAGCACGAGGGCCAGGACGGCGCCCTGCCAGACGTCGATCGCGGAAGTGAACAAGGGATCAACGGCCGGCTTGCAGAAATTGACCGGCGGGCCGTCGTCAAGGATGATCGCGGCCTCGGTACCATGGCGCGCAACACGCATATGGCGGCCGCCCGGCGCGAGATAGATCTGGCCGGCCTTGACGATCTCGCCGTCGACCGCTTCACGCGCCGGCCGGTGGCTCGCGCGCGCCAAGTGCTCGGCAAGAATCGTCGTGAAGGTGGGCGGCATGTGTTGGGTGATGAGGACGGGAAACCGGTCGATTACCGCGCCGATCTCGCCGACCAGGCTCATGAGCGCCTGCGGACCGCCGGTGGACGAACCAATCAACAATACGCGCGGATTTTGCGCGCTGAAGCTGCGCCGCGCCAATGGCGGGGTCGCAAGGGGCACGTGCAGCGGCCGGTGAAGGGGCTCGCGGGCGCGATCGCCAACCGGTGCCAGCGGAGGCGCTGGATGAATCGGGACCACGCGGCGGGCCTTGGCGCCGAGATGCCGGATTTTCTGCAACAGATCGTGGCGAAAAATTTCCGCGGCGCCGGGTTCGCGGGTGCTTTCCGGCTTCGGAATGTAGTCCGACGCGCCCAGTGAAAGCGCCTTGAAGCTGATCTCCGCATTGCGTCGGGTCAGGGTGGATGCCATGATGATGACGAGGTTGCGCTTCTTGGCCAGCAGCAAGGGCAGCGCGGAAATGCCGTCGAGTTCCGGCATCTCGATATCCAGCACGGCGACGTCGGGATTGACGCGTTCGATCTGGTTGACCGCGTCGAGGCCGGTGCGCAACGATGCCGCGACGACCATGTCGGGCTGGGAGCCGACCCAGCGGGAGATCATCCCCCTGATGACGACGGAGTCGTCAACCAGCATCACCCGCAGCGGTTCTTGCTGCGTCGAACTTGGGACCACAGAACTTGTCAACGCAACACTCATTACTCACCAGCCGAACTCAAGCGGCACTACTTGACGATATCGCCGAGGGCTCGCGAGCCGCCGGAAAGGGTATCGGAATCAGATCAGACCGACTTCCTGGAACTTGGCGGTGACGATATCCTTGTCGAACGGCTTCATGATGTATTCGTTAGCCCCGGCATGAAGCGCGCGCGCAATATGCGCGACATCGTTTTCGGTGGTGCAGAACACCACCTTGGGCTGGTCCCCGCCGGGCATGCGGCGGAGATTGCCGAGGAATTCGTATCCATCCATGACCGGCATGTTCCAGTCGAGCAGGATGGCCTCGGGCAGTCCGCGCTTGCAGACTTCAAGCGCCTTCTCGCCGTCCTCGGCTTCAACGATCTGGAAATCCAGGCCTTCCAGAATGCGCCTTGCGACCTTTCGAATGACGCTGGAGTCATCCACTACCAGACATGTTTTCATTTCAGCCTCTCAAATACCCCGAAGGAACATTTCCACTACGTTTTTTTGCTTGCACCATTGCCTGCCAATGAACCTCATGCCGCCATCATGTCAGGCGTGATTTCCAAAACCCGATCGACGTCGAGGACGACCATCAGCTGTCCATCGAGGCGATGCACGCCGCCGGCGAGCTTGGCCATGCGCGGATCGAGGTTGACGGGATTTTCCTCCCGGCCTTCGTCGGGAAGCCTGAGCACTTCACCGATCTGGTCGATCAGGAGACCATAGGATTCGCCGCGCAGATCGACACCGACCGCCATCGGTGGCTTGCCGTCGTCGTTCTTCGGCAGGCCGAGACGGGCGCGCATGTTGATCACGGTGACAATCCGACCGCGCAGATTGAGCACGCCGGCGATCTCGCTCGACGACAGCGGCACCCGCGTCAGACGCTCCGGCATGAAGACGTCCTGAACGCGCGAGATCGGCAGGCCGAATAGCTGGCCGCCGATCAGGGCGGTGACGTATTCGGCGACGGCGCCTTCGATGCCTTCAGACTTGCTTGTCATGCTTCGATCCTCATGCCGCCGCCCGGTTGACCTCGGCGGTCTGTTCCTTCAGTGCCGCGATCAGACCGGGGCGATCGAACTTGGCGACGTAGTCGTAGAAGCCGGCCTGCCGCCCGCGCTCGATCGCCGCCGGCGATACCAGTGAGGACAGCGCGATGATCGGCATCGCACTCAGATGCGCATCGGCCCGGATCGTCTCGGCGAATTCGAACCCGTTCATGTCCGGCATTTCGATGTCGGTCAGCACCACGTCGAATGGCTGGCCCGAACGCAGCACTGCCAGGCCCTCCTGCGCGCTCGGCGCTACCCGAACCTTGTAGCCCGCGGCTTTGATCACCGGCGCCAGCATGTTGCGGAAGAACGCCGAGTCGTCGACCAACAGCACCGATTGCGCCGATAGCGAGGGCCGCATCTCCTTGCGGCTGAACCAGTCGGCGAACGCCATCGGCAGGAAGTGACCGACGTCGATCACCTCGGTTGCCAGTCCCTTGATCACGGCGGAGCCGAGGATGCCCTCGCCTGAGCCTGTGACCTCGATATGGAGGCGCTCCTCGACGATGTCGATGATCTCGTCGACCACCAGGCCCATCGAGCGGCCGTCGTCGGCGAACACCAGGATGGGCTGGGTGCCCGAGGTCTGAACGGCGACGCCGTTCATCTGCACGAGCGGCATCAACTGCTCGCGGTATTGCACCATATGGCGGCCGTTGGAGAGCTCGATCTTGTCGACCGCGATTTCCTCCAGGCGGGTAACCAGGCCGAGCGGCACCGCCTTGGGCTGGGCGGAACCGGCACGGAATACCAACAGCGACGTCATCTGTTCGGCGGCGTTGGCGCGCTGTGCAGCGTTCTCGTCGGCGATCTCATGGCTGGCATTGCCCGACGCACCGAGCGCCCTGGCGATGCCGTTGGGGTCGATGATCATGATGACCGCGCCATCGCCCAGAATGGTGTTGCCCGAGAACATGTCGATGTGACGCAGCTTGGTCGACATCGGCTTGACCACGATTTCCTCGGTGTGGAACACCCCGTCGACCACGATGCCGAAGGTCTGGCTGCCGACTTGGGTGACGACGATGAAGCCGTTTTCCGGGTCGGACGATGAACCGTCGTCGATCTTGAGCAGTTTCTTCAGGTGCATCAGCGGCAACAGCTTGTTGCGCAACCGCAATACCGCGGTGTCCTTGATGCGCTCGATGCGGTGTTCGGAATTGGCGCGTGCCCGGACCAGTTCGACCACCGACAATTGCGGGATGGCAAAACGGTCGCCGCCGGCCTCCACGATCAGCGCCGAGACGATGGCGAGCGTCAGCGGGATCTTGATGGTGACGGAGGAGCCCTCGCCGGCCACCGACTTGATGTCGATGGTGCCGCCGATCTGGTCGATATTGGTGCGCACCACGTCCATGCCGACGCCACGGCCGGACACGCTGGTCACGCTGGCTGCGGTCGAGAAGCCCGGCGCGAAGATGAACTTGTGGATCTGCGCTTCCGTCATCTTCTCCAGTTCGGCCTCGGTAACGAGACCGTGGACAACCGCCTTGGCCTTGATCTTCTCGGTGTTGAGGCCGCGGCCATTGTCGGCGATGCAGATGATGATGTGGCCGCCTTCATGATAGGCGGAGAGGCGAATGGTGCCCTGCTCCGGCTTGCCGGCGGCCAGCCGTTCGGCCGGGGTCTCCAGCCCATGATCGGCCGAGTTGCGCACCATGTGGGTCAGCGGATCCTTGATCAGATCGAGCACCTGCCGATCGAGCTCGGTGTCGGCGCCGTGCATCTCCAGTTCGATCTGCTTGCGAAGTTCGCTCGAGAGGTCGCGCACGATACGCGGCAGCTTCTGCCAGGCATTGCCGATCGGCTGCATCCGCGTCTTCATGACGCCTTCCTGCAGCTCGGCGGTGACGTTCGACAGCCGCTGCAACGGCACCTTGAACTCGGTATCTTCGTTGCGGCGAGAGATCTCGAGCAGCTGGTTGCGCGTCAGCACGAGCTCGGACACCATCGTCATCAGGTGTTCCAGCGTGTCGACGTTCACCCGGATCGACTGGTTGGCGACGCGATCGGCGTCGGCGGCGGCTTCCACCTCGACGACCGGCTTTGCTTTCTTCGCAACGGGCTTTGCCTCTTTCGATGACGCAGCCTTTGCCTCCTTTGGTGATGCCTCCGCTGGCGCGGGCGCGACGTGTTGCGGCGCGATCTCGGGCGCGGTCTCGCGAAACGCGCGCTCAAGGTCATCCAACGACACCTCGCCGGGACGCAATTGCCGCTCCAGTACCTGTGGCACCAATGTGCCCTGCGTGCTCGGTTCGGGCGCCGTCTCGCGGAATGCACGCTCGAGATCATCCAGCGACACTTCGCCCGGACGCAGTTCGCGCTCCAGCACCTGGAAGGCCAACGTGCCCTGCGTGATGGCGGGTTTGGCCGGAGCCGGTGCGGGCGCGACCGGCGCTTGGGCAACAGGCTCGGCCGCGACCGGTTTTGGCACAACCGGTGCTGAAACAACTGGCGCAGCGGGCGCTGGCGCGGCATGTGCGCCCCGCTCGGCCATTTGATGAAGCAGCACGATCAGGTCCTGATCGTTGCCTTCTGGTTCTGTCTCGGTGGCTTCAAGCCCGCCAAGGATTTCCTTGATGCGGTCGATGCTGCTGAGGATCAGCGTCACCGCTTCCGCCGTGACCGGCATTCCGTCGCGGAATTTGCCCATCAGGGTCTCGCCGGCATGGGCCAGCGCTTCAAGGCGCGGCAAACCCAGGAAACCGCAGGTTCCCTTGATGGTGTGCACGAGGCGGAAGATGTTATCCAGGATCTTGGCGTTGTTCGGATCTTGCTCGAACCGCACCAGTTGATTGTCGACGGTGTCCAGGCTTTCGCTGGTCTCCGTCAGAAACTCTCTCAATAGATCGTCCATGAATCCGGCCTTGAACCCGCGCGTGTGCGACCTCGACACGCCCTTCCGAGTTTGGCCAGCTTCGCCGCAAACTGTTTAATATTGGTTGAGTAAATGGAAAAGAACGGGATCAACAAAGAGATAAGATGGCGCGGTAAAATCCGAGGCAACCGGTTAACCAATGGTTAACCAAAAATCGCCCCGCGGAGCGGCTCGCTGAGGCTTACCGAATTTCCTAACCCGCGCGCGGAAAAGAGCCGCTTTTTCCAGGAGCTGCACGCTTTTACGAAGCGGTCACCACCACGGCATCGCCTTCGGGCGAAAGCCTCACGTTCAATCCGCAGGATTGCGCCAGAAGCCGCGTGTAATAGGGCTGCACCGCATGGGCATCGACGCCCGCAAGATGACCCGAACTCAGGAGATCCGCGATATTCTGCGGCATGCGGGCGTTGAGCCCGCTGGCGGCGACGCGAAACCCCAATCCCTCGCCCTGGCCGATCGGATCGACCGTGAGCACCCCGCCGCGCGGTATCGTCTGCTGCGCAATCACCATCATGTTCAAGAGCAGCTTGACCCGGTCTTTCGGCAAAAGCACCCGCGGCAGGTTCCAGGCAACCGTGGTCTTGCCGTCTTCGAGATGGCCCCGCGCCACGGCCTGCGCGTCGCCGAGGTCGATCTGCGCCCCCGACGATCCGGCCGCCCCGAACGCCAGGCGGCAGAACTGCAAGCGCGCGGAAGCGGTCCTGGCGCTCTTGCGAATCAGATCGAGGGCGAATTCGCGGTCTTCCGGCTTCGGATTGTCGTCGAGAACCTCAAGCCCGTTGACGATGGCGCCGACCGGACTGATGAGATCGTGACAAACCCGGGAACACAGCAGCGCCGCAAGTTCGAGGGCATCGGGGGCGGGACCGGGGGACGGGGCACCAGACATAAGACGTTCCTGAAAATAGATGACAAGCGAGGTGGCGAATCACGCATGCTTGCGGGCTTGATACACTGCGGATACGCGTGCTGCCAACCAGACCGGCCCGATACCGGCCGTTCTTTCGCCTGCACGTTTGAGGGCATGGGTCATGGCGCGAAATCCTATCCGTTCAAGTCGGGCTTATATGAGGCCCGCCGATGACTAAAGCAGGCTCGCCTCCACCACTGATCGGCCGCGACGCCGCGGCTAGCCTCATGGAACCCCTGACCGAACTCGTGGTCCGGGCGGGAGCCGCCATTCTTGCCGTCAACCGCGACTCCATGCGGCTCGAAGCCAAGACCGACGGATCGCCGGTAACCGAAGCCGACCTCGCCGCCGACCGCATCATTGCCGAGGGTCTCGCGCGCCTTGCCCCGGCCATCCCGTCTTTGTCCGAGGAGCGGGTCGGTCTCGCCGAGCCACCCCGTGAGGGCAGCTTCTTTCTGATCGACCCGCTCGACGGCACCAAGGAGTTCGTCGCCGGCCGCAGCGAGTTCACCGTCAATCTGGCTTTGGTGACCAACGGGACGCCGCTTTTGGGCATCATTGGCGCACCCGCGCTCGGATTGATCTGGCGCGGCCTCGTGGGCCGGGGCGCCGAACGGTTGACCGCCGGCAAAGGCGCCGCGCGCGCCGAGCCGATTCATACCCGCCGCTTCCCGCAAGCCGGCCAGCCCTGGATCGTGGCGGTCAGCCGCTCGCATGGCGATGCCAGGACCGAAGCCTTTATTGACGCAAGGCCCGGCGCCGTCAGGCAAACGCTGGGCTCGGCGGTCAAATTTGCAAAGGTCGCCGAGGGCGCCGCCGATATCTATCCGCGCCTTGCTCCCACCCATGAATGGGATGTCGCGGCCGGCCACGCGCTCGTCACGGCCGCCGGCGGCAGGATCACCGACCCCAAGGGGGCGAACCTCCGATTCGGCACGGGCGCCAAGGATTTCATCGTGCCGGCCTTTATCGCCTGGGGCGATCCCTCGGCCGCGCGATAGAGGCGACTTCTTTATCACGTCTATTGCGCCAGTCCGTCCTCCAGCGCCGGCCAGCGCAAATCCGCCTGCGACAGGAAACGGGTGGGATCGGCGGCAAAGGCGTCGCGGTGCTCCTCGCGCCCGAACAGATAAAGACGCTCGCCCGTCACCAGCCAGAACAGGGGGCTGCCCGCGACCGTGACGCCGCGCGCCAGATCGACCGGGTCGTAGCCGCCAAACTGGGGGCCGTAGACCTCGGGATGGGCGACAAAGGAGGCGCGGTTGCCCTCATTGCGAAAGCGCCAGACCACCCCGGCCTGGGACGCCTCGAATTCCGGCAGGCCGACCATGGGCGCACCGTCCACGAAATACGCCACGGGGTCATAACCCTCGATCGCCAGACCGCTGAAGCGGTTGGCCACGACGCGCTCGGTGGTGGCGGCCCGGGCCGCGGACCCCAAGCCTCCGGCAGACCAGAAGCCTCCACCCAGGCCGACCGGCGGGAGGCTTGCCAGGAAGATGAACAAGGCTATTCCGGGGCGGAAATGAATTCCGCGCCGAGTCCCGTTTATTTCCTGCCGTTGTGCCGTCATAGTTGGTGCCGATAACATCCGAGTCGGGGGGTTCAGGCGCAGCCTAAAGCCATGCTTGTCAGCGTCAGGTTAAGGCGGCGGCCGGGATTTCGATACCCAGGGGTTTTTTCATGACTTTCGTCCCACGCCTTGCTGCGTTGACGCTCGCCGCGTTGATGTGCTGGTCCATGCCCGCTTCCGCGCAAACGGAACAGCCGCCGCCGCAGCGCCAGCCGAGCCCGAATACTTACGGGCCGGACGAACTGGTCGGCGCCGGACACAAATTCTTCGGCAATGTCTCGCGCGGGCTCGCATCCGTGATCGAGCGCGCGGTCAGCCAATGGGGCCTGCCGAACGGCTATATATTGGGCGAGGAAGGCTCGGGCGCCTTCGTCGCCGGGCTGCGCTACGGCGAAGGCACGCTTTACACCAAGAATGCCGGCGATTTGCGGGTCTATTGGCAGGGACCGTCGGTCGGCTTCGACTGGGGCGGCGACGGCGCGCGCACCATGACGCTGGTCTACAACCTCCCGGCCACCAGCGCGATCTACCAGCGCTTCGCCGGCATCGACGGTTCCGCCTATATCATCGGCGGCTTCGGGATGACGGCGCTGACGGCGAACAATATCGTGCTGGTGCCGATCCGCTCCGGTCTCGGGCTGCGCCTTGGCGCCAATATCGGCTACCTGAAATACACCCCGCGCGCGACCTGGAATCCGTTCTGAGGCTTTTGGTTCCGAAAGCAGCCCGTCGCGGGACGGCGATTTGCCCGCCGGAATACTTAAGGGCCGCCGATTCACGTTAACGCCGCATGGGGCTGGCCTTTGCCCCGCTCCCCATGGCATTGTTAACGGCAGCGTTCGTTGCGGGAGTACCCATCCATGGTCGAGCCGCTCATGTATCTGGCGATCGGTTTTCTGGTCGCGATGCTGCTCGGTCTGATGATCGTGCCGCTGGTGCATAACCGCGCGGTGCGGCTGACCACGCGCCGGATGGAAGCGGCAACGCCGCTGTCGATGGCGGAGATCCAGGCCGACAAGGACCAGCTGCGCGCGGAGTTTGCTATGTCGGCGCGGCGGCTGGAGATGAGCGTCGACCAGCTCAAGCACAAGACCACCAGCCAGCTCGCCGAACTCGGCAAGAAATCCGATGCGATCAATCGCATGAAGCTCGAACTCGGCGAAAAGAACGCCACGATCTTTTCGCTCGAGGCGCGCGAGAAGGCGATCAAGGAGCAGCTTCGCGCCACCGAAGAGGAATTTTCCACCAAGACCGAAGCGTTGCGTCAGGCCGAGAAGGCGCTGAACGACAAGCAGACGGAGCTTGGGAAACTCAACACCGAGCTCAACGACCGCTCGGTGATGGCGGAGAGCCGTCAGGTCGAGCTGGTGGCGGTGCATGCCCAGATCGATGCGCTGAAGAATCGCGTCGACGACGCCGAGAAGGAATTCGCCGCCACGCAGGCGCGGCTTGAAAAGGAGCGCGGCCAATCCGAAACGGCGACGCGCGAGCTTGCCGAGGCACGCGGCCGGGTCGAGAATTTGAGTCAGCGCGTCACCGATCTCGACCGGCAACTGATCGCCCAGGTCAAGGAAGCCGAATTGCTCGGCAACCGCGTCGGCGATCTGGAAACGCGGCTCGCCACGCAGGGCAAGCTGCTCGCCGAGCGCGACTACGAGACCAATCAGCTGCGCCAGGCCAGGGACGCCGCCGAGCGCACCATCAGCCAATTGCGCGAGGAGCTCAACCAGACCAACAGCGGCTCGTGGCCGGCGCTGGAGAAGCTCCGATCCGAGAAGGCCGCGATCGAGGAGCAGCTTCGCGTCGCGCGCGACGAACGCGCCAAGGCGCAACGCGACGTCAACGCGATTCAGCAGCAGGCGGAAAGCTCGTGGGCGACCGAGCGCATGGAAAATGCGCTGCTGCGCGAGCGCATCAACGACATCGCCGCCGAAGTCGCCAAGCTCGCGATGCAGCTCGAAGGGCCAAACTCGCCGATCGAGGCCCTGCTCTCGACCGAACCTGTGCGGCCCTCCAACGGCGCCGCGGTCAACGGCGCCAAGGGCACTACGCCCGAGGGCGGCGGCACACTCGCCGAACGCATCCGCGCCCTGCAATCCCACGCCTCCCGCGCCCGCCAGCAAGGGGCGTGAAGGACCTGAGGCGCGCTTAAGGGTCTTCATTTTTCAATCGATCAGACTCTGGTGGCGCTCAGCCGTCATTGCGAGCGAAGCGAAGCAATCCATCGCGCCCAAAGGAAGGAAGAAAGAGTGGATTGCTTCGTCGCTTGCGCTCCCTTGCGCAAACGCTCTGCGTTTGTCGCAGGCAATGACGACAAAGCACACCTTCACCTCCCCGCGGCGCGAATGCCCGGGCTGTGCTTGCATCCTCGCCTTGAAGAGATCAGAGGGCGCAGGGAATGCCGGGCGCCTGATGCGCCCGCAACCTCGCGTGCAAGTAAAAAAGCACACGAGAATAGTCGCTACGGTCACACCGGGTTAGCCCGGCATTCCCTGCGCAATGGTTTTAACGGTTGCCTCCGCGCTCCCCGGTGACCGGGCTTGTTTGCCACCGTCGCCTCGCAGGAATTGCGTCCCGCAAAACTTGACGCCAGCGTCGGGGCGTCAGGACCACACGACTTCGCCGACCGCAAGAAGCGCCCTCGTCAGAAGCGCCGCCCGCGTCCATCGCATCCCGCCTCACGTTCGTGACGATCGCGAAACGCCCCTCTGTTGAGGCGGGACAGCGGCGGAAGGTGAAGTGATTTGCTTATCGTGAAAACGAAAATATTTTTTCTGATAGGACTGGACAGCTAAAATCACGTTGATCCGGCTCGATAAATTAGCTTTTTGGCGCAACGGTTTTCAACGTCATTCCGGGATGGTCCGAAGGACCAGACCTCAGATGCGCAAATTGCGCATCGGGGAATCTCGAGATTCCGGGTTCGATGCTAACGCATCGCCCCGGAACGACAGGGGACGGCGGCTTGACACCGATAGCCCGCACTTCGTAAATCGCGGGTTCTGGCACTGTCTTTGCCCGATCCGACGCCACATCCGGCCTTTGATCGCGTAAGGAAAATCCAGGGCGCATAGCTCAGCGGGAGAGCGTTCCCTTCACACGGGAGAGGTCCAAGGTTCGATCCCTTGTGCGCCCACCATCAAAGCACCTGATCAATCGCACCGAGGCGTTAGTGGGGGCCGGTTAGCGGTTAGCGCCTTGACTTCTTCGCCCTCTTTTTCTTGGCGGATTTTTTCTTCACCGCGGATTTCTTGGCCGATTTCTTAGCCGATTTCCTGGCCGACTGCCTCGGCATCATTTTCCTGGCCGCTTTCTTTACTTCTCGGAGGGCTGACTTCGCGGCCGCCTTGGTTGCGTGCGCAGCATCGGCCATCATATCGGTCATCCGCTCAAGTACCGGCTTATCGCCTTCCATATCGCCCTCCGGAATTGTTCGCCGCCGCGTTCTAATGTGACAGTCGTTTCGCATTTGCGGCGACGTGTTCTCGGTAGCGATCAACGACGCGGCTCGCCGTGCCGCCAGACAACAGGATTGCACCGGCCTCACACATGGCGTGTATCTTTTCCATCACCATCAAATTCGCTTCGTCATGCGAGCCACTGCCACCTGACATGATCTTCATCATTCGAAGATTGATGACGTTGCCTGATTCAAATGCCAGGAAAACGCTCGAATAAAGAGGGCCAAACATCGCGCGTCGTCTCTCTCAATAGCAAAAATCTGCAATGACCAAATGCTTGGCGCGACGAAAAGGTCCCAACACATCAGCAAGTTTGTCGCCAATCCGGGCAAGCTAGTGAGCTGTTTTGACCAGATTTGCGTCTATCGCCAACCTCTCTGCCCAGACTTTTGCGTTCACGATCAACAAGCGCAGGGTCGATGGCGTGTAGAACCTCCCAATGCCCAACGTCCGTCAGGAACTTAACAAGCCATCTGACGTTCTTAACGAATGGTCATCCTGAAGATGTCATTGGCTGTCATCCTGTCATCGATAGCGATCGGTTCGGTTCACGCCGAAAGCGGTAATGCGGCGTTCTATAGCGGCGGTCGTACCGCAAGCGGCGAGGTCACCGGGCCAGCCGGACTGACTGCAGCGCACCGCACTTTACCGTTCGGCACAAGGGTGCTGGTCACTAACACCCGCAATGGCAAGACGGTCGTGGTGCGGATCGTAGATCGCGGACCGTATGGCCGAGGCCGCATTATCGACTTGAGCCGCGCAGCGGCACGCCAACTCGACATGATCGACAGCGGCACCGCAGCGGTTAGCGTGGTACGGCAGTAGAAAGATGACAACTGCCGCTGGACGTGCCGGGCAACCCGCTTGTCCTAAAAAAACGCCCCGCGATGCGCAGGGCAATTTGTTCTGACATCGCGGGGGCAAGATCTATCGATTTGCCGGGGTCATCTTTGCGACAAAGCCACCGATCGGGTTGTACGACTGCCTGGCAAGATCACCGTACAGTGCGCCAATTTTCTGCGACTCGCTTACGAACGTCTCGTAAGCCGTCTTCGCGAATTCGGTTTGAACTTCAATCGCCTTGTCGAGCGACCTGACGCCTGACATTTTCTCGACAAAGGCCTTTGTGTCTTCAAACGACTTCTTCGTATAGTCGCCGTATGCGGTGGCAATTGCCTGAAATCCGCTCGAGAAGCTGCTGGCAGATGCCATGCCCGCATCGGGCCGATTTTCGCCGTTCTGCTGGTGTGCAAAATTCTTGTTCGAGTTGTTCTGGTTTTCATTCGACATTCTTTGAATCTTTCTTGTTGTTTTAGCTACGGGACCAATACCGCGCGGCACCAATGGTTCGGTTCCCGCTTGTTCGTTGGTCGGTCATTGTGTGTTCATATGATGATATCGGAACCCGGGCGCATGCCGTGCGGGTTACGCCGCATAGTACTAGGCGATTCACCGCGTGGTGGCAGCGACGGCAGCACCGCGCCCGGCGGAAGCCCGCGCGGTGCGACCATCGCCATCAATGGAAAGTGTTAGGTGCCGTGCCCCGGATCGATTAGGGCGACCGGCTTCAGTCTCCCGAGGGGTTGAGCGATGGGTCCTCACCGCCCACCCAGGACGGGTCCCGTCCACTGAAGCCGAAATTTTCTATGTTCCGCCCCTCCTCCGTTCGGGGGGCGGCATAAAACGGCTCGTTCAACCGATTATACGTCCCGCGGAAATTCCGTTGATCGTAGGATCGGTCGTAACGGGCCGGCCCGCGCACGCCCGCGTCTTGCGCGAAGACCGGGCTGGCGAGGCTTGCCGAAAGAATAACGATGGTGCTGAGTGTTCTTAGATTAGTCATGAGTTTGGCTTCTCCGATGTGAGATGAAACCCAACCCTCAGGCGTTCCCGTACCGCATAACCCACCGAGGCGATGGACGTTCCTGGGTTCAAACGAACGTGTACTCGCGTGAAGCACGCCGAATTGATTTGAGCGCCGACAACTTGCCTTCGCGCGGCCGCGACACCTGCTGCCATGGGGTGAATGCGCCGCCGGCGAGCACCTGTCCGAGGAAACCGGTGACGAGTGGCGTCAACCAGTAAGCCGTTCCGCGACGCGCGAGAGTTCGGCCTATTTCTCACTGGGCATCCGCTCTTGAAGTAATACGCTGAGGTTATTACAAAACGTGTGGTCCTTAAGGGGGGCGCATGCAACGACGCGATTTCCTCACCATGGCCGATGGCGCGGCCGCGGCGTGGGCGCTGGCGGCGCGGGCGCAGCAAGCGCCAATGCCGGTGATCGGCTTTTTGCACACACTATCCCCGGAGGAAGTTCCTCGTTACGTGGCCGCGTTTCGCCAGGGCCTCAAGGAAGCCGGCTTCGTCGAGGGGCAAAACGTGGTCGTCGAATATCGCTGGGCGCAGGGCCAATACGCCCGGCTGCCCGAGCTGGCGGCCGATCTTGTGAACAGACGGGTCGCGGTCATCGCCGCAACGGGAGGCGATCCTTCGCCGCAAATAGCCAAGGCCGCAACCTCAACCATTCCCATTGTGTTCGCCGCCAATGGCGACCCGGTCAAGCAGGACCTGGTAGCGAGCCTGAACCGGCCGGGCGGCAACGCGACCGGGATCACCATCTTTGGTCCGGCAGCGGTCGCCAAACGACTGCAACTGCTGCACGAGCTGGTTCCGCAGGTAACCACCGTCGCCTTTCTCATGAATCCGGATAATCCGAACGGCGAAATCGAGACGAGCCTCGCGCGAGCAACCGCCACCTCTCTCGGGCAGGAGCTGCGCGTCATTGGCGCGAAGGACGCAAACGAACTCGACGCCGCGTTCGCAACCATCGCTCAACAACGAATCGGAGCTCTCCTCGTTGCCTCCGACGTTTTCTTCTTTGGGCAACGCGATCACATCATCCCGCAAACCGCACGCCTGAAAATACCGGCAATTTATTACCTGCGCGAATTTGCCCAAGCCGGAGGCCTCATGACTTACGGCAACAGGGTAGCCGACGTGTACCACCAGGTGGGCATCTATGTCGGGCGGGTTCTCAAGGGCGCGAAGCCCGCCGAGTTGCCGGTAATACAGGCCACCGAATTCGAGTTCGTCATAAATCTCAAGACGGCCAGGGCGCTCGGCCTCGTCATCCCGGCGGGGTTAATCTCGTTTGCCGACGAAGTGATCGAATGAGGCCGCGCGCTTCCGCTCGCGGCACTGAACCGCTGCCATCAGCTGTCATCGCGCCGGCATCGCAACGCGCCTCAATTCATTTCCCATTTTCGTCTCAATTTTGCCTGCCGACTCAATTCACTCTGGCGAACATAGATTCGACTGGGGGCGCTGCTCGCGTTCGCGGAACTCAACCGCGTGCGCTCAACCCTGGCCATTCGATAAGGACATGCGAGTCGATCATCATGGAGGCAATTGCGCGGCCAATACGCCAGGTGGATCGCATGCGGGGGCGGTCCTATGTTGCGTTCGTGTTCTGCCCGGCGGTTCCAATTCTGGACTGGCTTGAGGAAATCGACGCAACGCTTGCCCGTTCGCCCGGCTTTTTCGTCGGCAAGCCGGTGGTGCTCGACCTTTCCGCCGTCGACCTCAGCCAGGCGGCGATCGCCCATCTCATCGAAAATCTCGAACAACGCAATATTCGCATCCTCGGCATCGAGGGCGTGGACGCGGCTCGCCTGACCTCGAACATGCCGCCGCTATTGACCGGCGGGCGCGCTTGCGTGCTTGCGGTGAACGAGCCGAAGAAGGTGGAGAGCAAACCGAAGACGACCTCGCTCCTGCTCGATGGCCAGGTGCGCTCCGGCCAGTCGGTGGTTTTTCCCGATGGCGACGTGACGGTGGTGGGTTCGGTCGCCTCCGGCGCCGAAATCGTCGCGGGCGGATCGATCCACGTCTATGGAACGCTTCGCGGCCGCGCGATGGCCGGCGTCAACGGCAATTCGGCCGCCCGCATCTATTGTCAGAAAATCGAGGCCGAGCTTCTGGCCATCGACGGTTACTTCAAGACTGCCGAGGAAATCGACGCCATCTCGTGCGATCGGCCGGCCCAAGTATGGCTCGAAGGCGACATCGTGCAAATTACACCGCTGAATTAATCGGCTAGGGGAGATCAGAATGGCCAAAGTCTTGGTCGTGACGTCAGGCAAGGGCGGCGTCGGTAAAACGACTTCTACTGCCGCGCTGGGCGCGACGCTGGCCCAAATGGGAGAGAAAGTCGTCGTCGTCGACTTCGACGTGGGCTTGCGCAACCTCGATCTTATTCTGGGAGCCGAACGGCGGGTGGTATTCGACTTCATCAACGTGGTGCAGGGCATTGCCAACCTTTCACAGGCCCTCATTCGCGACAAGCGGGTGGAAAATTTGTGGTTGCTGCCCGCCTCCCAAACCAGGGACAAGGATGCGCTGACGGAGGAAGGCGTCGCCAAGGTGATCGGAGAGCTGCGAACCAAATTCGACTGGATTCTCTGCGATAGCCCCGCCGGTATCGAGCGCGGCGCGATGCTTGCGATGCGCTATGCGGACGAGGCGGTGATCGTCACCAATCCGGAAATCTCCTCGGTGCGCGATTCCGACCGCATCATCGGCATGCTCGATTCAAAAACCGTGAGGGCCGAACAGGGCGAGCGGGTGGAAAAACATTTGCTGATCACCCGGTTCGACACCGCGCGCGCGGCGCGGGGCGAAATGCTCAGCATCGAGGATATTCTCGACATCCTCGCCACGCCCTTGCTTGGAATCATTCCCGAGAGCCAGGATGTGTTGCGGGCCTCGAACGTCGGATCGCCCGTCACGTTGAACGACGCCACCAGCGCGCCGGCCCGCGCCTATATCGATGCCGCGCGCCGCCTGACCGGGGAAACCGTCGCCATGATGGTGCCATCAGCGCGAAAGGGCCTGATGGACCGGTTGCTGGGACGGAGAGCCGCATGATGGCCCTGCCGCGGCTCTTCAGCGGCCGCTCTGCTTCCGCGCCCGTCGCCCGGGAACGGTTGCAGATTCTATTGGCGCACGAGCGCGGCTTGCGCGGTCAACCCGATTTGCTGGAACTGCTTCGCTCCGAGATACTCGCCGTGGTGTCCCGGCATGTCGCGCTCGATCCGGAAAAGGTCATCGTCAAGATGGACCGGGGCGACCATGTGTCGACGCTTGAAGTCGAT
>Ga0209517_10003344_pt1 | contig 21842 bp, 25 predicted proteins | sample PeaSoiMetSII2010_FD_187695 | JGI IMG/M metagenome (GOLD analysis project Ga0209517, IMG submission 187695) | Peat soil microbial communities from Weissenstadt, Germany - SII-2010 (SPAdes) (version 2) | ecosystem: Environmental > Terrestrial > Soil > Wetlands > Peat | place: Germany...
CAAGTGCGCGCTCGCTGATGCGGTCGGGGTCGGCGCCCGCGAGCATTCCGCCTTCTTCGGTATGTTCGAGGTCGCGCTCGGTCGCGTATCCGTTGCGCAGCGCCCACTTGGCGCCTTCGCCGGCCACTTCCTTCAGTTGCTCGATCGACAGTCCCGGTATCGCGCCCCAGGAGCCGACTCCGGCCGGAATCCTGGCGAAGAGCGCGCCGGATCAGGCCGATGTCGGGGTTCCCCCGCGCACGCGGGGATAGACCTTTTCACCGGTGTAGAGGTTTGGATCGTCGAAGGGTTCCCCCGCGCACGCGGGGATAGACCGTTGAAATATGTCCATCGGTAACCCTCCTCCTCGGTTCCCCCGCGCACGCGGGGATAGACCTGGGATTACTGGGAATGCATGAATTAGATATCGGGTTCCCCCGCGCACGCGGGGATAGACCTGAGGTCATCGCGGGCGCGGCTACGCCGCTTAGGGTTCCCCCGCGCACGCGGGGATAGACCGTCAGTACGCCCCCATCGGCCATTGAGGTCATCGGTTCCCCCGCGCACGCGGGGATAGACCATCGAGTACATTGCGCCCGAGCAAGTCAGTACGGGTTCCCCCGCGCACGCGGGGATAGACCAGTGAAGTGGTGGATGTATGAAGGCTACATATAGGTTCCCCCGCGCACGCGGGGATAGACCTTCGCTTGTCGTCGATAAGGTCGGCGCGGGTCAGGTTCCCCCGCGCACGCGGGGATAGACCCGCGAAGATGACGGGCGCTATGCGTTCGATGGCGGTTCCCCCGCGCACGCGGGGATAGACCTGCTTCTTCTGCGAAGGCAATTTGCGAGCTGAAGGTTCCCCCGCGCACGCGGGGATAGACCGTACTCTGACGTGAAGGAGGAGCTGTGGTTAATGGTTCCCCCGCGCACGCGGGGATAGACCTCTGCCGGGGCCGACTCTGCGGATGGCGTAGCTGGTTCCCCCGCGCACGCGGGGATAGACCTTGAGTTAAGCGGCAGAGACCGTTTCGGTTGCAGGTTCCCCCGCGCACGCGGGGATAGACCGTGGTACATTTTCCGCGCATCCTAGCCTTGAGCGGTTCCCCCGCGCACGCGGGGATAGACCTTTAGCCATCGCGTCGGCGTCATTTCCTTCCTGGGTTCCCCCGCGCACGCGGGGATAGACCGCGTGATATCGTGAGCCTCTTGACTTCGACTGTGGTTCCCCCGCGCACGCGGGGATAGACCCGACGTGCAGCCACTCGAATTTCATCGGGTCGTGGTTCCCCCGCGCACGCGGGGATAGACCGTTGATAATCGCCAATCGCAGCGACGGATATGTGGTTCCCCCGCGCACGCGGGGATAGACCCTCGTTTGGCGCCGACGCTTCTATCGCGACTTCGGTTCCCCCGCGCACGCGGGGATAGACCTTTTGCGCGGGCTGATTCTGTTGCATCTGCGCCGGTTCCCCCGCGCACGCGGGGATAGACCGGAGAACCGACACCGTGATTACAGACTCAAGCAGGTTCCCCCGCGCACGCGGGGATAGACCGTCGAGAGCGCCGGCGTGGCGGCCGCAGTCGGGGGTTCCCCCGCGCACGCGGGGATAGACCGCGATCGCCGCGTTTTGACCGTCGCGGAAACCAGGTTCCCCCGCGCACGCGGGGATAGACCTCGAGCAGCTGCCCGTACGCGTTCCCGGTGTTGGGTTCCCCCGCGCACGCGGGGATAGACCGAAACATATCGACCCGTAGAGTCATCGACTTGCGGTTCCCCCGCGCACGCGGGGATAGACCTTGGGAACCCAACGATACGGCTTCTCGACAAACGGTTCCCCCGCGCACGCGGGGATAGACCTGACGTGACGATGATCATAGCTTGGCGGGCATGGGTTCCCCCGCGCACGCGGGGATAGACCCGATCAAGGTTGGGGCATTCTTAGCCGCAAACCGGTTCCCCCGCGCACGCGGGGATAGACCATCCTTACTGGTGGCAACCCGGACGCCAAAGCGGGTTCCCCCGCGCACGCGGGGATAGACCCCGTGAGCGTGATATCGTCGCCGGGATTGAACGGGTTCCCCCGCGCACGCGGGGATAGACCCTCCGTTGTGACGCCAGCCGCCCCCCCGATGCACGGTTCCCCCGCGCACGCGGGGATAGACCGAGTGCGGGGACCGGATGGTGAGAGACGGCGACGGTTCCCCCGCGCACGCGGGGATAGACCCCGGCTGGCCCTTTTCATAAAGCGGCGAGACCGGGTTCCCCCGCGCACGCGGGGATAGACCTTCGTGGGAGAGTCTCCGGCCTTGATTGACTTGGGTTCCCCCGCGCACGCGGGGATAGACCGTATTCAATCAAGCGCGGCGATGGAAAATTCGTGGTTCCCCCGCGCACGCGGGGATAGACCCTACGTAAGTCATCACGAGTGGTCAGGAAACTGAGAATCTCCGAAAGGCTGAAAAAACTCAACCAGGTTCAAGATCATTCGCGCAGCAAGACTTTTTCAGGATTCGCTCGGAGTCCATCTCCGAAGTCAGTCCCGGCTGAAGCCGATTCGCCGCCGGTTGGTTTGCGGAGGCGTCATGAGTTCGCAGATGGCGTCGAAGACGACCTTGAATTGGTGATGATGATCGAGCCGCGCGCGTACGGGTTGTCCCCACGCGTGTGGGGGTGAACCGGTATCGCGGCGCATTGGCCGCCGTTATCGACCATCTGCCAGCGTGCAAGCGGCGACTCGCTTCACTTACGCTTCTGCCGTCGATTGCTTTTCCTCGAAGGAAGCCCGGTACAACGCCTCTATTCGCTCGGCTTCCCGGTCCGTGAGGGCGGCAAATTCATTCTCCCGAGCGCGTTTGGATAGCCGCCCGTTCTCCTGGCGTAGGAATCGATGCAGGAGCTCAATCTTCTCGGCGGGCATGTCGGCGATTTCCTGGATGCCATGCGCGAATCGATCGTAGGCCTGCAAATAGGCGACCTCCTCCGGAAGATCATGCTCAATCGTCTGCTCCACGCATCGATAGAGAAACTCGGCGTGCACGGTCGCGTCGAAATATCGATAATAGTCGCCAGTGTCGTTCAGAACCTCGATGTTCCCATTCGGCGCAGCGCGCCAGTCGATGTAGTCCAACAGGGGTCGGGAGTGCGATTCAAGGACTTCTCGATAGCTTTGGATGTTCCGCAGAATCGCCGCACTCACCGGAAAGACCACGCCTGGCGGATTATAACCCGCGGCTGCGAGCACGTGATGGATGAGCCATCGATGCAGTCTGCCGTTTCCGTCGCTGAATGGATGGACATAAACAAATCCGAACGCCACAGCCGCCGCGACGACCACCGGATCGACCCGGCCAGCGACCCCTCGCGCCGCATACGCAATCACTCCTTCAACGAGACTCGTGAGATCCTCGGGACGCGCGCTGATGTGGTCCGGAATCGGTTCGTTATTCGTGCGGTCGTGCGTCCCCACGAATCCACCTTCGGCACGCAGTCCAAGATGCACGAAGCGCGCGTCGCCGATCACGATCTGTTGCAATCTCTCCAACTCGGCGATGCTCAGCTTGCGCGAACCCGCCTCACCTATGATCTGACCCCAACGCACGGCGCGCTTCGGAGATGGCCGTTCGCCCTCGATCGAAAATGACGACTTGCTGTCACTGAGGAGCAGGAAGGCAGCTGCGCGGGCCATTATATCGGCGTGAATACGCCCCACCACGTCGCGGGCAATTTTGTCGAGGCCTTTCGCCGCGTACCCTTCAAGCGCTTTGGTACGCCGCACCATCGGGCAGAACGCGCGCGTTCCTGGAAGATTATCGATGACTTTGTGCCGCGACGAGACCTTCCCGCCTGCGATGGCTAATTGTTTGGTCGGGTCGACGACCGCTACCGCTCGCACTTTCCCCGGATCCCTTACGTCGAGCTGCCGGCCGGTCAGCCACTCATGCAAATACCAGAGGCGCCGGGCGTAAGCGCCGGTGGGTTTGGAGCGAACGGCGCCGGCGATCTCTGCGTCCGGTACGACCTTGAACAGCGCGGACAGAACACTGAGATCGACGCCCTCCCATTTGAGGGCGAACTCGAGGTGCCCGCTCAGGGTGTTCTCTGGTGCATGTCGGGGAGTGAAGATCTGCCATGTTTCTGTTGACGCGGGGTGATGTCGGGATGCCGTCGCGGCGAGTCGCGGAGGCAATGGAATCTGCAGATGATAGCGTTCGATTAAGTCCGCGTAGCCGACGGGACGCGCTGGCTCGGGCAACGAGCGGCCGCGAAAATCTGTCACCGGGTGAGAATCGTCTTCACTCATCAGAAATTCCGCGATATTTCGTCACCATATCGAGCACGACATCGAGCACGACCGTTCTTGGGCTGAATCAGTACTGCGCGAAAACCTTTCACCTTTCGCGTCAAATCTTCACCGATTTCCTTCATTGCGAATAGTAGTCACCGAGGTGCCATCTGTAAAGAGGGCCGCTGCGAACGGCGCCTGTCCACGTCGCCGGGAGCCTTTCATGAAAAATGACGCTTTCACCAAACGGTGAAACCAGTTGCGCAGACGGGTAGTGGGTCAATTTGACTTTCCCGGCTTCCCGGCAAGACCGCGCGCTCGATTCAGTCGCCAAGCGATTCGGCGAGGAGGCGGTGACGTGCAGCCTCGCCCGCACCGATCGCGCCGCCCCGACGCTGCGGATCAAGTGAGGCGCGCGATTAGTGCGGCAAAAATCCCGCAATCCGGCGGAATCCGGCGCTGGTTGCAAATGCGGGGTTCGGCTCGTAAAGCTGTGACAGTCAAAATGGAAGTTCCCGCTTACGGAGGCGTTTATCGTGTCAGACCGGCAGATAAATTGGAAAGGACCTTTCTTGGTGGAGAGCGAAAACCCCGCCTATAGTTCTCAACTCCCAGACTCACCCGGGATCTATCGAATCCGAGCACTAACTTCCCCGCAGAAGCCAGCAAGCATTCCTCGGTGCAACGGAACGGACCCGAAGGGAATCCTTCACATTGGTGAAACCAAATACCTGCGAACGAGGGTCAGACACTTTCGCAATGCGGCATTCCGCAGTGGAGACTGCCATGCCGCAGGCTGCGAATTCCGTGATTCTGGATTCGCTTCTCAGTTTTCCAAAGAGACGATCTATTACGATTTTGCCGAGCGGGAGTCGAAGGAAGCCGCAGAAGAGTGCGAGCGAGCATTGCACGAGGAATACCGTAAGCGTTTTCACGACAAGCCGCCTCTCGATTCCAGTATTGGGAAGAAGAAGCCGTAGGGCAGCAACATGGCCTTAGCTACCTGCGCCAGCTGCGGTCACAAGGTTTCAACCGCCGCACGTTCCTGCCCAAAATGTGGCGCACTGCCGCCGAAGCTTATTTATTGCACAAGGTGCGGCGGCACCATGCTCGAAAGCGCAACAGTATGCCCCGCATGCGGCGCCGCTCGATATGACAGCCCCCCCACAGGCAGCTTTGAGAAGCAGGGGAATCCGTCAACCGCAGATCAACCAGCGGCAGCGCCCCCGCCGCGATCTACTGACCTTAACCCAAAAGAAGCTGCTACCAGCCAGCCAAAATGGCAGTGCCCCAAGTGCGATAGCGAAAACGTACAGAAACTCTCTGTGATCTTCTCGGAGGGTACGACCTCGACTAGGCAGGGAATGATGGGATTAGGGATTGGCGGGAGCGGAGCGATTGGAGGTGCGGTGGGAGGTGGAACGAGTTCAACCACCTTGGCCAAGAGCGTTGCACCACCAACCGCCCCGAAAGAACCCTCAGCGGTGCTGAACACGATGGGCGTTGCAGGTTGCGCAACGCTCTTGGTATTCCTCCTTTTGGGGTTTCTTTTTCTTCTCGCAATGGGCGACGACCAGTTGTCACGCGCCGACAAGGTCGTGGGCGCAACACTGTGCGCGCTAATTCTGTTGCTCGTTCGGTGGAGATTCTCTTCTGCTGCACGCTCCCTTAAGCAGAAACAGGAGGCAGAGTACCAAGTCGAGCTCGCAGCCTACAACGAGGCACTAGCTATCTACAACGAGGCGATGGCTCAATGGCAGCGATCTTATTTTTGTCACCGCTGCGGAAACATCTTCGAGTTGCAAAGCTCATAGGGCTAACTGCGCTGGGGTGCCTCGCGACCCCCGCAGTGTGAGGGCATCGGCGAGCCTTCACCCCGCATTTCGCAACGCCGCCATCGCGCGGCAGCCACGCTCGGAAATGGCAGTGAACAGCTTCGCGCGGACGGCAAATGAAACTGACCCACTACCCACAGACGATGGCCCGTGGCTCTGTCCTTCAGATTTTGTATCAAGCCGGGGATCGCGAAATCCGGGCGAGCTTGTGATCCTCACTGAAGACCGGTCTGCGCGGTGCGCTTAGCCTGTTGAGTAGCCGAGCCGCGACCAGCACGGGCCGGTCGGCTTCAGTTCGGGGTGGGCGAGGAAATCACGTTACCGCTTGCGGGCATCCGTACCGTGGGGCGGGACGAGGCCGAACCGCCGTGGTTGTTGGTGGCGGCTCTGTCGCCGGCTTCGAGGCTTGAACCGAGCGAATGGGCGCCTTGCGATGCGGAACCCGATTCAGCTCCGGTCACCCCTTGGTTCGAAAGAACCCGCCCCAAGCCATAACCGGCCATCGCGGCTTCGAACGCGTGGCTTAAATTGAGCGAGACGCCGCCGCCGACAATCGAGGCAGCGGTGTTCGGAATCGTCCACGTGAGAAGCATAAAGATGAGAGCGCCTCCGGCGATGGTCAGAGGAAGCGTTGGGTCAGCGACGGTCCAGCCAGTCAATGCGGCGTTCCATCCAGCCGTGATCGTCATGCCCACGCCAACGAGCAGGTATAAGAAAAAAAGCTTGATGCCGACGCCGACGATCCAGCCAAGGAAACCCTCTGCGAATTTGATCGTCCAGCGTGAGCCGCTGAACCCGAGAAGCAGCACTCCTCCGCCAATGCCGACGTAGGCTTCGGAAAGAGCGAGCAGCATTTGTCCGGCTATAAGAGCAAATGAGAGGAACATGATCAGGCCCGCGACGAGAGCAATCAGCGATGCGATCGTGACGTGAAACCATCCCAAACTCCCAAATCCGCGGTAGATCGTCTGAAACATCGCGAGGCCGTTGCCGAAGACGGTGCTTGGGCTGAGACTGGGTATGCCAGCCGCAGTGCCTCCCACCTCTTCGAAACCATTGATGATAGCCATGAACCAGGACGGCGCATTGACGATCAAGGCATAAAGGAAACCGAGCGCAAGAGACTTTTTCACGAACTCGGCGAGCAAGCGCGTGGGTTCATCCTGGTCTATGAGAAAATGGAGGCAGGTGATGATGATCTCAATGAGCACGAGACCGAGAAAGATCTTCTCGGCGAAGGGCTGCATGATGGCCATGTAGCGCTGTCCGGCCCACTGGAACGTTTGAGCAATATTGTCGAGGTTGTTCACGATTATTGGCTGTCGGAGGTTCTTGCCGAAGCTGTTAGCGCTCTTTGCCCGGTGGCGGCCAACTCCCGGGACCGTTCGAAGGCATTGTTGTTGAGAACGGAACTCGAGGCGCGGCGGCTGCGAGTACCGGCTGACAGTTGATCAAAAACTTATGGTCTGGCTGTTCGCAAAAGTTGAATGCTCTGCTCCAAAGCTCCGTTTTTCTCTGAAGTTGATCGTTCCAGAACTGGTCACCATAGTTTTCGGCGGCGTTTGGAGACTGCAGCGCAGCGAGCGGAGCACTGGTGTCGTCGGATTTGCCATTGCAGGCTCCGAGGAGAAGGGCAACGGCCAGTATGCAAAACTTGAGGCGTTTCATAGAGCTCCCGTCTATTGGGCAGGGGCGTTGAGACCGTTGTTGGGCATGGTTGGTGAGAACGGTATCGTCGGACCCGCGCTAAGCCACTGCTGGGTGCTGGCATCCTCGGCCGCCTGGCGGTTGACCGCATTCGCGGCGGTCACGTTCTGCGCGTTGATCATGGAGACTACCAACTGCCTCAGCATCTGAATCTGCTGCACCTGCTGCAAGGCGATTTCGTTGCCCACCTGGATTGCCTGCAAGTTTCCCGCAGCGGTCTTGTTCATACCTTCGAGCCCGGTGAGTTGCGCCTGCTCGTTGGCAAAATTCTGCGCCTGCAATTGAGCGGCTGCCAGAGTGCCGTTGAGGGTGTTCAAGGTGGTGGCGATGTTGCTGGCTTCCTGTTGGTTCGGATTGGATGGCACCGTGTAGCCGGGAAATTGTTGCTGGAATTGCGCTTGCAGATTACTGAGCGTGTAAGAAAGTCCACCCTGCTGCTCAATGATCCCGCCCAGTTCGTCGAGCATGGACTGGCTCGATTGCCACACGCCGGCGTATCCGCCGGTGGTGTTCCTGATCATGTACTGAAGCTGCTGCGCTTCAGTGAGGACGGTTTGAGTCTCTTGCTGAAGCTGCTGAAGCTGGCTCGCATACATCGTCGGATCGAACACCACGTCGCCGGCTCCGAACAGAGCGTGGGCAGGAACACACGTGAACGACAGCCAAGCGATGGCGACCACGATTGTTGACAAGAATTCGAAGAATCTTTTCCTCTTCATTGATTTACCTCCGCCTGATTTGCCGTGCCGTTGGTGTAAGGCGGCGGCACGCGGTTAGTGCTGAGCAAGGCCCTGCCGGGCGCCTCGACACGACCCCAGAGTCTGCCGAGGTATTCCGCCCAATCGCCCAGTCCTCGGATGCGAAGCCACTCGCCCGCCCACCGATCACCATGTTTTGTGATCAGCTGACGCGCCTGAAGGATGTCCGGCTTCGAGCCAGCCCCGATGAAAGCCAAAGTGGCCGCTCCCAGCGCGAGATCGAAGAGGCGTCGGCCGGCGGGCGAGAGGTAGTAGTACTGGCGCTTCGGCACTGCGAACGACAACATCTCGATCTGCCTGCTCGTCAGGCCGAACTTGCGATAGAGGTCGGCAGTGACGGGATTCTGCGCCTCGGGATTGGGTAGCAGAATCTTCGTCGGACACGACTCGAGAATAACGTCGCGCTGAGGAGAATTTGCGACTTCAACCAGACTTTGGGTGGAGAGGATGACGGCGGCGTTCTTCTTGCGCAGAGTCCGCAACCAGTCTTCGATCTTCGCACCAAACGCACCGTTGGCGAGCATCACCCATGCTTCATCGAGCACGATGAGGGTCGGTCTCCCGTCTAGGCGCTGATCGATCCGGTGAAAGAGATACGTGAGGACCGGCAACAAAACCTTTTCGCCCATTGCCATCAGCGCCTCGATCTCGAAAGTCTGAAAGCGGCTGCTGCCGAGTACGTCATTGTCGGCATCGAGGAAACGCCCCATCGGGCCATGAAGCGAATAGAAGTCGAGACCGTCGCGGAGCGTCTGATCCTGAAGCAAGCGAACCAGATCGGTAATGGTTCGGGCGTCAGATCCGCTGTCCCCCAATAGCTGGAGGGCACGCCAGATGGCTTTCCGATGCTGCGGAAGGAGTGTCACGCCTTGCAGATTGAGGAGAGTTTCGAGCCAGTCCTGCGCCCACATCCGCTCGTTGTCGTCGTTTACATTCGCGAGCGGACAGAAGGAGATTTCGCGTTCTCCGAGATCGTAATGGTCGCCGCCAGCGGCTTTGGTTAGCACGAATGCCGATAGGCCTTTGTCGAAGCAGAAAACTTGCGCGTTCGGATAACGGAAGAATTGGGCGATCAACAGGCCGAGGAGAGTCGATTTGCCGGAGCCAGTCGGACCAAAGATCAGCGTGTGCCCGACGTCGCCGACATGCAGATTGAGACGAAACGGTGTACCGCCGGTGGTCGCGGCGTAGCAGAGAGGCGGACTATTCTCGGGGTAGAAGGGACACGGGTTGTTCTCCTCGCCTGGCCACACGTTGGTCGTCGGCATGAGGTCGGCGAGGTTCCGTGTATGGATGAGCGGGCGCCGGACGTTCCGATAGCCGTGGCCGGGAAGCGAGCCAAGATACGCCTCGTTCGCGTTGACGTGCTCGATGACAGCCGGAAAGCCATGATGTTGCAGTTGCTTCGCGATCTCTCTCGCGTTGGAGTCGGCTGCCAAACGATTCTCGTCCATCAGGATGATGGTGCTCGTGTAGTAACCAAAGCGGACCCGGTTCGAGCTCGCCTCGGCAAGTGCGTCGTCCGCGTCCTCAGCCATCGCCAGCGCATCTTTGTTCTCAAAGCCCTGAGACGCGCCGTTGCTGAACACCTGTTTGATCATACCGGACAGTCCATGGCGCTTCTGGAACCAGTTGCGCCGCTGGATGCGAAGAGCCCGTTCGGCTTCGGCTGCATCGAGGAAGATGAAGCGTGTCGACCATCGGTACGGAATCGCAAGTTCATCCAGGAATGCGGTGACTTCAGGCCACGAGTGGAGCGGAAGGCCGGTCAGGCCGATCAGGCGAATGTGAAGGTCATCCAGCATGGGCTGGAAGCCCGCATGGAATTCATGATTGCCGAGCAGAACGTCGAGAAAGTTCCCTTCGGCAGGCGGCCTGATGGGATCGGGGCGCGCGGTGATGCAGGAGTTGAGGTGCGACAGGAGCGCAATGTCGTCCATGCGCTGCATGAGGAGTCTGGCGCTCAAGGCGTCTTCATTTTCCGCGAGGCTGCGCCTGAAGAGATCGAGCGTCTCCTCCCAATCGGTTGCTCTGCGGCCTTGGAAGAGCAGGCCCGCGGCTCGCGACTGCATCTCGGTGGGTGGCGTCCACGTGAGAGTCAACGCGAAGCGACTCTCGAAGTGCTGACCTTCCTCCGTGTAATGAAGCCGGCGCTCGTGATCTATCAGCGCAGTGACGGGGTCCGGGAAAGCTCCAGCCTCCGGATAGCCGATGCTCGGTTTGCGGATGAGATCGACGTTCATCATCCAGCCGTCACCCAACCGCGCCAGACCGGCATTTACTTGATGAACGAGCGCCGTCATTTCCTCGGGACTTGCTGAGTTCAGGTCAGGCCCGCTGTAGCGCCAGCCGGCCAAGAGCGAGCCGTCCTTCAGCAGAACGATGCCGGGGTCAATGAGCGCCGCGTAGTTGAGGAGGTCCGGAAAGCCTCCAAGTCGATCTGACTGGCGCCGAAGGTTTCTGAATTCTTTGAACATTAGTGCTGTCCCCTAGTACTTCCGAAGCCTCGGCACTGCCAGATGAACGGGCGCTGGTGGAGCGGTGATCGCGGCACGCGGCGGATAGTACCGCTGGTAATGCAAGTGCCGGATGTAAACCTCGCTCAGTTGCGAATCGAACTTGGCTGCCTGTCGAAGCGCCCAGTGGCCGACTGTGCCCAAGATCGTCGCGATCGCAACCGTGTATAGATGCAGGCCGACCCCGAAAATCAGCGCTGCGACTATGAGCCAGTTCATAATCGCAAGCCGCCGTTCGGCGCCTCCAAGCAAGACTGGCCGCGTGAGCGCCTGATGGATCAGCGTTCGTTGAACCTCGGTGTCCATCGCTGCATACGCTCCGGTCGCCTGACTAGAAGAGCGCGGGCGCGAATGGAAACAGCGCCGTCATCAACTGCGTTGCTCCGAGCGCCGCCGCTCCTCCAAGCGCAACGGCGGACATTTTCCGCGCGCCAGTGCCGTGCTCGCTAAAGGTCCACGTTAGCCCGCAGCCGATGACGGCAATTGTTGTCGCGGCGTGGGCGACGGTGCCCTGCAGGTCTCCCTGAATCGTGGCGAGCGGCGCGTCCCACGGCAGAGTACCGACTCCCGTGGTTGCGAGCGCTTGCGCAGGCCACAGAATCGTTACCACGGCGATCGCGTAGCCCAGTTTGCTGAGCCACTGGTTGGTACGGGAATGAATCCTATCGATGATCAACTTCATGAGGGCCTCCTATCGAACTGATTTTGAAACCGAAAGCGGGATCGTAGCCTTCAACGCGAACCATCTCTGTCACGCGCCGCCCCTTGGGCGTTCGCATGACAAAGGCCAAAACATTGACGGTCTGTGAGATTAGATCCGGCTGGGGCGGTACTCCTGCCTCTTGAACGAGACTGCCCAGTCGCGTGAGCGCGGCGGTGGCGCTGTTGGCGTGCACTGTAGTCACACCGCCGGGATGGCCGGTATTCCAGGCCTTGAGCAGCGCCAGCGCTTCTCCGCCGCGAACTTCACCGATGATTATGCGGTCGGGACGCGCTCGCATGGTGGTGCGCGTAAGGAAGGTGAGGTCTGCGGCGACAGTCGTATGAAGCTGCATCACGTTCGGCGCGTCGCAATGTAGTTCGAGAGTGTCCTCGATGATGATGAAGCGCTCGTTGGGATTTCCGAGCCGGACCATCTCGTGAAGCAGGGCATTCGCCAGCGTAGTCTTGCCCGAGCCGGTTCCGCCGGCGAGCACGATGTTCTCGCGTCTGGCGACGGCGGCTCGAAACTCTTCGGCCTGGTTGGCGTCGATGATGCCGTGGGCGAGATAGTCGTCGAGCGTATAGATGAGTCGAGCGTGTTTTCGGATCACGAACGACGGGGAGCTGACGACGGGCGGCAACCAGCCGGTGAAGCGGCTTCCGTCCAATGGCAATTCACATTCGATGACCGGACGTTGATCGTTCGCGACAGTGTTGAGGGCGAACGCCACGGTTCCGATCAGGCGTTCCGCCTGAACGGCGTGCATTTTTGTTCCTGCGGGCCGCATTCCTCCGCCGTGAGATTCAAGCCAGAGGGTACCGTCTGGATTGAGGATGATCTCGATCACGTCCGGGTCGTCGAGAGCCGCCAGCACGGCAGCGCCAAGCTCGCGCCTGAGCCGCTCATCCAGCCGCGTCGATTGAATCGCTGCCAATCCCATCGCCATTCTCCTGTTGGTCGTGTCGCCGGTCGGCGGGCTCCTCGGTCTGTTGTGCAGTCGGAGAATCGGTCTCGGTCAGTTCCATGACGGCGTGACGCCAGTTGTTGTAGAGCCGGGTTCCGGCCGTCAGCGCGCTTTCGCGCAGTTCGGGATGAATCTCGGGTAGATGTACCAACGAAACGAACGCGAGCCGGTCGAGCATCGCGAATAAGACATGCAACTCGTGGTAAAGCGAATTGAGCCGCTTACCCTGCACTTCGATGCTGCGCCCGAGTCGCTGCTCCATCTCGATCAGCACGAAGTCGCTGGGTGCTCGGCTGCCGTTGGTGCTGAGACGCTCGTAGTCGAGCAGGCACTGCCGGAGGTAACGAGACAGCGAGATTTTGTTTGCAGAAGCCGCCTCTCTGAAATGAGCGGCTTCCTCGATACTCAAATAGCAGGAGACTTCTCGCGCATTGTTTCTCACTTGAATAGCCACTCCTTGCCCGAGTCCCTCAGAGCCTGCTCGCGCTCCGGCTCCGCGGTTGAATGTCGGTCGTTCGCTTCTTCGGTGCATCGATTCTCATGGTTGGTGCCCGAGGCCGGCGTCTCCGGCCACTCGCGAACGGCTCCGATTCGATCCGAGTGTCGGGGCGAAGCGAGCTTGGCGCGCTCCGAGAATTCCTGGTCAAGGTAGTAACGAATCTTGGTTCCGTAGATCGGTGGACTTCCGGGAGCGAAGATCAGCGCCGCATCTTCGGGCAATCGCATCGTCTCATCTGGCGTGATCAACGGGCGCTGTATCGACGGTTCTGACACCGTGGTCCGACTGTCCGAGTAGGTGCGGTGCTCGTGGCGCACCGTTGCCGCGCCTGCCATCTCGGATATCAGCCGCGCGGTTTCAATCTTGTTAGGGGCGTATGCGACACGAACCGCGCAGTTCGAGACGATCGATTCGTCGTGGCCGTAAGCGGCGTAAAGCTGGCTCAGGTCCTGGGCGATCAAGTAAGCCTTGATTCCATAGCCTGCCGCGTAAGAGAGCGAGCTCTGGAAGAAGTCGAGGCGTCCGAGCGCGGGAAATTCGTCCAGCATCAGCAATAGGCGACACATCGGCACCGCGTGTTCATTTGAAGGCGAAGTCTCGGTGAGCCGTGCGCAGATCTGCGCGAGCAGGAGGCGCATCAATGGCCGAGTGCGCGTCAGGTCCGACGGCGGCACGGTGAGATAGAGGCTCACCGGCCGATCGTGGTGGGTCAGATCGGCGATGGAAAAATCCGACGCGGCCGTGTTCGCGGCAACGATCGGATCTCGATACAGAGTGAGGCAGCGAGTCGCTGTGCTGAGGACAGAAGTGCGTTCATTGGGGCTTTTGCTGAGCACCGCTTGCGCCGCTCCGGCAACCACGGTGTGCGTGATCTCTTGGGCGTGCGGGGCGTCGATCATTGCCTGGACCGCTTTCTCCTGATCGCGATCCGGCGGGTTAAGGAATTTCAGGCATCCAGCGAGTGTCTTGTCGGCCTCGGCATGGATCACGTGAAGGATCACGCCCATGAGGAGATCGTGCGCGGTCAGGTCCCAATGATCGCGGCGGGCGTTGCCGGCCGGATCGATCAGCATGTCCGCGATGTTCTGCGCGTCCTTGACCTCCTCGGGACCAATGCGGATTTCAGCGAGCGGGTTGTACCGTGCCCCTGTGCTGTCAGTACACGTCGGATCGAACCGCAGGCAGAGGTTGCCAAGGCCTTTCTGTCGCCAGCCCGCGGTTAGCTTCCAGTTTTCGCCCTTGATGTCGTGGACCACGACACTGTGGGGCCAACTGAGCAGGGTTGGGACTACCAGTCCCACGCCTTTGCCGGTGCGGGTCGGAGCGAAGGCGAGCACGTGCGATGGCCCCGAATCGCGCAGATAGTAAGTCTTCCTTCCATTTCGCCATGCCCCGACATAGACGCCACCGTCTGCGTCAAGCAGCCCGGTGGCGCTGATCTCCTTCTTGCCGGCCCAGTGAGCTGAACCGTGTAGATCGTCTGCTCTGGCTCCGACTCGCCGGGTGAGATGAACGGCGATCATCGCCACGACTGTGACAATCAAGGTTGGGTATTCGAATATGCGCATTCCTGCGCTTAGCATCGGCTTTGCGGCGGCTACGTGTTGCCATTCCCATGCCCAAATCAGAATGCTCCACGGCCGGTAAAAGGGTCCGACAAAGGGCAGAGTCGCCAGAGGTGCGCCCAACACTGCGGAATGTCTGAGCAGCGCGGCGATGTGCTGGGTTGCAATCGCGAGCGAGAACGCCGCCGTGAAAGCGACTGCCGCTGTCGCGGCGAGGCGTACGTCCCGCTCTGCTACGGTGTGGAAGACTGGCATCCTGTACGGTAGCAACTGATTAGCCATTAGCGTGTTCGTCCCTTCTCTCGCTCGGCAACCCGAACGTAGATGACCTTGCGCCCGTTCTTCTCGAACTCCGCGCCGCTGAGGGTCACGACTGCGCCCACTTTAAGCCGCTGTTCGCCGCGCGCCTTTTCGATTGCCGGGGTTTGGCGGATGTAATGAAGTTTGCCGTCATTGCCTTCGATCAGGAGATAACGCCGATCGGTGGTCTCGTTCTCGAGACCGGTGCCGATCACCCGGCCGGTCACCCGTTCGCCCGGTTTCAGTTCCGTGACGCGAAGCGGCGCGTGCCTGTCATGAATCTGATCGAGGTGGCGCCCCCTGGTCTTGATGATGTCGATCGAGAGCTGGTGCTGACGGAGCGTCTGTTCGAGGTCGGGCGATATCTGCCAGGAAAGTTGATCCACGCGCCGCGCAAGTCCCACGTTTTCAAGGAAGCCGAGCCTCGCGACGTTTTGCGCCTGACGTTCGCGCGCGGCTTCGTTCCAGTGCTGCACGTTATTGAACGTGACGATGTTCCGCGAGTCCGCCCGTCCAAGCAGGGCACGATCTATTTCCGTGAACTGGTCGCGCGAGACGGCGTGGCCTCTCGATTCCAGAATGTCGCGCTCCACCCTTAGGCCAAGCTTCCGGCTCGTGATCTCCTGGCTCCTGTCCCGGATCCCCGACTTGATGTATCCGCGGTCAATCGAAAGCGCCTTGCCCGATTCGGTGACACCACGAATCAGAATATGGACGTGCGGGTTGTCGGTGTTGTGATGATCGATCGCCGCCCACTCAAGCCGCGTTCCGAGATCGCGTTCCATCTGGGCGACTAGCTCGCGCGCATGATCTTTGAGATCCATTTCGGCGCCGTTCTCAGGCGAAACGATGATCCGAAACAGCCGAGGATCGCCCGACTTCTGCCAGCCGGCCAGAAGCTGCGAGAGGCTGATGTCGTCGCGGATCGCGTCGAAGCCCAATCCCTTGGCGTCGTCACGCTGCGCGCCTTCCCGCGCGAGATATCGTCCGTGCGCGGCCCACGATGCCGACCTCGTATTGCGCGAGTACGAAACCTTGACGACGCTCCGTTGCATGAAGGCGCGAGGCTCTCGCGATATGCCGACGCCTTGTCGTCCGAGCCGCGTGTTCATGCGGCTGGGCTGCCCTGCCCTGCCATGCCGCTTCGCAGCCGCGAGCCACCATCGCCTCGCGCGATGCTGTTCTCCGCGCCGGCGCGGCGGACGCGGCTGCATCTCAAGGTCGCGGCGCAGCAGGTCACTCATCTGATGTTTCCCCGCCCAAAAGCCGCAGCATCATTCGCGGAAGTTCAGCGGAATTGCATGGCTCGTCGCCGTTCAGCGCGCCGATGATGCGCCGGATGTGTCCGCTCGAAAGCGTTAAACTGTGCAGCTCCTTGGATCGACTCCACGACTTCCAAGCACGCTTCGAAGTCGCGCGGGCGTCGAGCTTCGCTCGCCCTGCCAAGGCGATCGCCGTGCGGCGTGTGGCGGGAAGGTCCGGCAGACGCGCGGCAAGTTCAAGTAATCCACCGAGCAGCAGGTCGGGCGGTTCGCGGTCCAGCCCCGCAATCGCAACCAGCCCGCCAAGATTCGCGAGATGATGGACTCTAAGTCCCTGCTCTCTGGTGTGCAGTTCGTCCGCCATGATTCACCACGTGAGAACCGGCTCCAGCGCCGCTCGAACTGAGCTCGCTGGCACCGGCCCAAAGTAACGAGAGTCCCAACTTCGCGCGTCTTTGGTTCCGAACAGCCACACCTCCCCCGGCTGCACCGTGTAGCGGCCCCAAGCGACGTGGCGTACCGAGCTGCCGCGGCTGTCGCGCGAAAGCGTGGCCGAATGCTCCAAACGTTGGCCGTTGACTGCGACGTAATCGCGCATGATTTCAACCGAGTCTCCGGGCAGCGCACTGAGTCGTTTTCCGACCGGCTCGATGCCGTCGCCGCAACCGCGTCCGCGCAAGAGATAGCCGCGCGCGCCGCCGAGCTGTGCGATCGCATCTGGCAGACACGCCAGCACCAAGTCGCCGCGCGATGGTGCGCGGTTAACCATCCAGTAGATGCCTGGCGGGCACGCGCTGTCCGTGAGTCCGATCCTCAAACCCAAAAGCTGGAAGCCTAAGACTGGTATTGCGATTCCCGCGCAGAGGACGACCGGAAACAGTGCTCGCCTGGCGATTGTTCGGGTACGGGGCAGGGCGATGCGGTACGGGGAAGAAAATCCGCGCCAGGTCTCGGGAATATGCTCAAAAGCGCGCACAGTACGGTAAAACCTTTATCTTGCTCTACGAACGCATCGCCCCTGCTGCCCCGTTCTTCTCCTCCCTCTGCACCAACCGCTCCGCGCCTCCTTCCCGCTTCGTCCGCCAGCCTCTGAAATCACGGTCGCTCTCAACGAAATGCTTCAGCATCTCGATCGCGACTTCCTTGGCGTCCGTCTCCCGATGCAAGCTGTCGTGCAAATACCCGACGTATTCGTCCAGCGACGCCTTGAGGCTGCCCGGCAATGTGAGCCGCAACTGTACGGGAGGTAAGTCTTTGTCTTTGAGTCTGAGTTTCATCTCTCCAGCTCCTTTCAATCTGTTTCTTCAGTTCCTATACGGCCCCGGCAGTACGAGGTCGTTCGTCACCATCACGTTGAACTGGTAACCCGGCCGTATTTCCAAGGTGGGCGGGATGTTCATTCCGCGCTGAAGACTGTTCTGCGCGACTTGTCCGAGTTGTTGACTTGCCGCCGCGCCGCCCATCTCACCGAGCAATGACATCTGGTTTGGCGTCGAGTAGCCGTACCCGTAGGGGCCGGAGAACCCGGTGCCTCCGCCGAACGCTCCCATCTGCCCAACCATCTGGCCGGCGCTGATGACGGAAAGGAGCGCCGCGGTGCCGAACGTCTTCAGGTAGTGGTTGTTCACCTCATCGCTGAATCCGGCGTAGCCCGCCTGGTCGGCGCCCGGCATCTCCGGGATCTCCATGCTCGACGCGTTCGGGAAGACCAGCCGCTTCCATTCGATCTGGGCGCGCTGCTGCCCATACGCTGCGTTCGTCTGGTACGAGCCGATGAGCTTCGAGCCTTGCGGGATCAGAACCCATCGTCCGGTTGCAGTATCGAAGACGTTCTCGCGAACCTGCGCGAGAATTGGTCCCGGCAGTTCCGAGTTGACGCCGCTGATCAGAACCGCCGGAACAACGCTGCCTGCCGTGATCAGAAAAGGAGACGCTGGCGGCTTGAGGTTCGCGGTCGCGCTGGCGCCGTTGCTCTGGCCAGATGGCGTGATCGTAAGCTCGTAGGGCTTGGCTGCTCCCGCCTGACTCGCGATGCTTGGAACTTCCAGCGTCTCGCCGTGATGAAACGCTTGGACCATCGGTGGCGCGGAGAGCGCCTTCACGTATTCCTCCTCCTGCAACGCGGCCAGCCTGCTGGGTGGACGCACTGGTAGGGGACCAGCAGGAGTCTGCGTCGCGATCTCGGGCGACGGAGGCGGAAGTGGAACAGAATTGATCTCAGCAGGCTTCGGCCTCCGGGCCTTCGCTTCCAGTTCCGCGACGGCTGCACGTTCCTCGTTGGATGTGACGGCGGCTGCATCGTCGCTGCGGGCCGTCGGGCTTGAATCCGGCGAGTCCGAATGCAGCGCGACGATCATCACAAGCAGTGCTGCCGCGATTGCGACGCCGGCGACAATAACCAGTGTGCGTGTCAGCCGTGCGCCGCCCCCGCGCGGCTGGTGAACGCGCGGGCCGGTCGGTCCAATTGCCGCTGCCGTGGCCATGATTCACCTCGCCGTGCCGGTGTACCGGATGCTCACGCGGTCTTGCTCACGGCCGACGCCCGAAACCAGCACCGCCTGGGAGAAGAGTTTGTCGACCACGTAGTAATCGCCCCTGACGCGATAGTTCACCATCTCGCTGCCGCCGCCTGCGGCGACCAACAGAGCGGGAGCTTCACTCGACTTTGTAGTCGCGGGCATCTGGATGTAGATGTGCGTGCCATCGTCGAATGCTCGGACCGGCTTCCACGGCACCTTTGCTCCAGACACCGCGTACGAAAAATTGAGCGCGCCCGGATCGAGCGAAGCCAGAGAAGCGACCACTCCGTCCGGCTGCGATTGCGAATCGCGCGCCTTGGCGGCCGTGTGGTCGGCGTCCTGCATCGCCTGTTTGAGTTCCTCAGGATAATAGAAGGCGACTTCCTGCATTTCGCGTCCGGCGCGCGAGCGCAGCATCAGGTGATAAATGTGCTTCGTCGTGTAGATCGTCAGATTGGTGCTGATGCCGCCCGCGGTGGGTTTGATCGCAAGGTGCGGAGTCGGATTGCGCGGATCGCCCGATGAGGCGGGCGTCACGAGCCAGCGTTCACTGTCGCCGCTGGCAACGTCCGTGATCGTCTCGCCCGGCTCAAGCTGGATGTCGGTGGTTCGCAATGGAGCGCAGTCAACTGCAGGCTCTTGTCCTTCTTCATACGGGTAAAGCTCGCGGTGCGGCATCTTATAAACCTGCCACGCGCCGTCTGGCTGATGTTGTGTAACCGCCTCCCGAACCTCTTGGGGCTGCTGCGCGAGTATCTGAGCGCCGGTTAGCGGTGCGGGCTCCGGCTCGGGAGATGGTGCTGCTTTCGTGACAAGCGTCAGCGGCGGCGGTGGCGTTTGCTGCGCCGAGCAAGCGGCGAGCGTCAGCGCGAGAACGACAAAACCAAATGTGCCGACGCGTTTCATCGTGATCGCCTCCTAACTCCGCTGCTCGGTCCAATTGAGCTGCGTGACGTAAAAGCCGAGCGGGTTCTCCAGGATCGAGGCGTCAGAGGTCGCCGAAATGATCGTGGTGTCGAGCGCCGCTTCCCAATGCGTCGTGGCGACCGGAGAACCGTCGAGGCCTGATTCTTCCTCGGTCCATCTCACCTGCCACGTCGCTTTCGACAGCGACAGGATCGAATCGATCTGGACGCTCACAGATTGGTGTTGAGCGACCTTGAAGGGATCATGCTCAAGTTCATTCTCGTGGTAGTAGTTCTCCAGAAACTTGTAAGCCGGTCCGCGGGCGCGGCTGTACACCTGCCCGATCAGCTGGTGCTCGGCTGCCGGATCGGTGATCACCTCGCGAGCGTTGCGGATGAAGGCCGCCAGCTCGTATCGCACCATCCGGTCTGTGCTGATCCGAGTCGGGTTTTCAGTGAGCGCGCTGGGTGCGGCCAGCGCATAGCCAAGCTTGTCGACTTCCACGACGTATGGAACGAACTTGCTTCGCGTGCTGAGCCAAACCATTCCGAAAGCCAGCACCAGGGTGATCACCATCATGCCGGCGGCCGTGATCTGCCAGTTGCGTTTGCCGAGAACGAGATCAGCGTAACGCTCGTCCCATTCCTGCCGCGCTTTGAGATAGACGCTGCCTTCCATGCTGACGCCCCGCTCCTAAACGATCGAGCACACGTTGTGAAATTCGTGCTCGGTCGATTTTGGGATGAGCAAGTTCCTTGCCAGCGTCGGGAATGGCCCGTCGCGGAGAAGCGGATGCACGAAAATTAGTGCCGTGTGGGAAAGTTCAGCAGATGGTCTGGTCAGGCGCAGTTCGATGGTAACTGCGTGCGACGCGTGGTCCGACTGGCCGGTCCGGCTCGTTTACGGGGTGCGCTGTTCGCTTCCGTCCGCAACGAACTGTCGGGCGACACACGGAGCGTTCGCGAAGAGCACCATCTCCGCGGCGAGAATGGAGTTCGACAATTTACATGCGACGGCAGTGTTCAGAAGCTCTATATAATCCTTATACCCGACGGGTCGCCTCGGCTCAGGAACATCGTTCAATACGCGCCGCCGCGCATCGTTGATAGTCTCATTTTGTCCAAGCGGCATGTAGAACTGGCGGCTGTCTCCCAAGTTGCGGAGTGCGCAATTAAGTGCGACCGATGTCCGAGCATCGTAAATGGCGTGGTTCTCGTGATTGGCAAAGGCGAGCAGCTTACTCCAGGACGATATCCGCGTAGTACCACTATTGGCGATGAACGCCGTGATCCTCATCTCGTTAAAGTCGCCGAATGCCTCCATCCATTCCGGTATCGCTTGAACTCCTCTCTTGATGCCGCCCCAGTCTCTGATGATCCAACGAGCTAGTGACACAGAACGTTGATCACCCGCCTTAAGGTGTGGTGCCAACTCTTCGCGCAAGGGTCTGTTCAGTTGTTCTGGATGTCGCTGGAAGAAATCGACAGGAAGTGCTGGCAAGATATCGCGCAATCGCTCTTGGGCCATCGGGCCAGTGGGAAACTCGTATGGTTCTCCTCGATCAACCCGCTTCCACACTTTCTTTACGAATTGGCGATCCCACGCTGCCACGTTCTGTGAGCCCCCATGCTCCCAGCGTCCGAGGAGCAATTGTGCATTCCGAAAAGATCTCGCACAAGCAGTTCTTCTGCTCGCTGACGTTGCTAACCGGAAAGACAAGGAGCGCGGCGCGTGAAACCGAAGCAAAATCATTGATCATCGCGCCGTGAAAAATGTCCAAAAGTGCCCTCAGTCAGTGCCCACTCAGTGCCCACTTCGGGCTTTTTCAGCATGATCTGAGATGATGTCGACTCGCTGAGAACCCTTATATTTCCTGCACTATATGATCTTGGGTGATCTGAGAAAACGTCGTGGACAAGTTTAGGAATCCTGTGCTCTATCCATCTGAGCTAAGGGGGCACCCGGACCAGAGAGAAAGTTACGCCGATGCGCGGCGCGGACCAAGGGGACTGCGCTGCGCTGGCGCCGCTCAGCGCGACGATG
>Ga0209517_10003346_pt1 | contig 21841 bp, 18 predicted proteins | sample PeaSoiMetSII2010_FD_187695 | JGI IMG/M metagenome (GOLD analysis project Ga0209517, IMG submission 187695) | Peat soil microbial communities from Weissenstadt, Germany - SII-2010 (SPAdes) (version 2) | ecosystem: Environmental > Terrestrial > Soil > Wetlands > Peat | place: Germany...
GGCAAGCCTCTAAGCGACAACAGGCCGAATACATGGCTGCACCCGAACGCTTCGCAAAACGTCAGATTCCTCTTGCACCGCGGGCGCCGTCCATACATGGCCCATAGCGTCACTTAGTGCGACGCAGCGGTTTGGTCGCTTTCGGGGGAGAAGCGGAAGTCCGAACCCTCGTCCGAAATGACGTGAATGACCCGAAGCAGACATCGTCACATCCCGCCAAAACGATAGTTCAGGCCCGCTCGTATCTCGCTGTGACTCGAGACTTCGAGCGCAGCTGCGGTGATGTAAAGATATTCAAGTTTCGCGCTCAATTCTGGAGTAATTCCGTATTCAAGGCCCGCCCCGAGCGCTAGGCCAGCTTGACGACTAGTGGGTGTGCAGCCTGCAAAAACCCTCCACAGACTGCTGTGCCGCCGGTAGTCGTGAGGGTGGTCTTGGCCCCAAGCAATGCCAAGCCTCCGGTGCCGTAAAATAACCAGTTATCGTTCGCGTAGCCCACCCGTACTCTCGCAGTGCTTTCCCAGTCGATAAGGGTCTTCGAGTTGAACGGTCCGAGTGCACTTACAACCATCCCTCCAGCTGTCGGATTGATAACGGAAGAGCCCGTGATACTCGCCCAATCGATATCCGCCTCGAGGCCCATCACGACGTGACCCGCTTGAATCTGGGCGCCGAACGTTCCACCAAACGCTCCACCCGATATGTTAGTGGAAAGGTTGTCGAAACGGTTCGTGATGATGTTGAGGGGATCTTGCTTGCCCGACCCGTAACCACCATTCACGCCGACATAAAATCCCGTCCAATTGTAGACCTGACGTACGACCACGGGAGCAGGAGGGGGTTGATACGTTGGCGCCATTGGCAGATCGGCCGCCTGTGCGGCAACCGACGTCGTCACGAAAGCCATCGCGATGGCGAAAGATGACAAAAGTTTTTTCATGGCATCCCCGCTCAATTCACATTTGGACAATAGGCCGATTGATACCGCCTGGCTATGTCAAAACGGAGTAGCCGGTTCCCTTTCGCGCCGTTCTGGCCCGCTGGATCAGCACCAATAAGACCGATTTAGCGGCTTGAGGAAGCGAAGATTTCTGTATCAAAATGGGAAGCAAACTTATCGCATGATAAAAATCACCTGTGTTGCCTGCAAGGCGGTTTGTTTGGATCGGAGATTGAATTGTTCAGCCGAGACATGAATGAACGCCTAGGTCTTTTGCGCGAGCGATGGAGCGATCCGCTCCTGACAACTCTTACGATCCTGATCATTTTCCTGATGTTTGTCGTAGCCCCACTTCAAGCTAAAGGTATCATCGCATTCACAGAGTTCGGTTTCTTATTCGCGCTGGTTCTAGTTGCCGGCGTTTTTGTCCTGTCGGGAAATTTGACGGCGGTGATTGCGATGCTGATCGCGGTCGGGATGGCAGGTACGGGGGCTGTCTTTCGTCTCAAGGCGCCATCAATCCATGATACTTATCTCTTTTCTGGCGCCTGGCTGATATTAGGCATCACACTAGCTTGGGTTGTTGCTCGGGCGGTGTTCGCTCCGGGGCGCGTCACGTATCATCGAATTGTAGGAGCTGTTTTACTTTATTTAACAATCGCTGTGACATTTGTGGCACTCTTCACCTTTGTTGGCCTAATCATCCCCAATGCATTTTCAGGTCTATCGTTTGAGGATAGTCCGGCACTCGCTAGCAAAATGATCTATTTTAGTTTTGTGACACTGACATCAACAGGCTATGGCGATATTGTCCCGGTAGATCCTGTGGCACGCAGCCTTTGCAATGTTGAGACGATAATTGGCCAGCTGTATCCCGCGACCTTACTCGCGAGATTAGTAACGCTCGAACTTGCGAACCGGCGGTGACACTTGACTATCGGCCAGTGATCGTATGCACCGCCCGGCCTACGATTAAGGTTGTCGAATTTGCATGGACGGATGATTATTTGGCCTCAATTCTTGGCTACTCAGAGCGGAACGCGCTAGTACGTATCTCGCGACGAGCCAATGCCGAAGAACTTCAGACGCTGGTCTGTTTATGGCCCTTAGCTGCCGCGCCGGCCACGCTGGCGTTACCACCAACTCTCAATTAACATTCCACCCCGCCACTTAATGGTGGCCGATCAATAATTCATTCTGGAGGCGGCTATGCGGACAAATCAATGGACAATCAGTGCGTCCGCCACAGTCTTGACCGTGATTTTGGCAGGAACGCCGGTATTGGCACAGCAGATCACCGGCGTGCCCGGCTCGCCCGATGCGACGACAACGATTGACGGCCGGTATTTGCCGGTGCAGCCGCAACCGTTCAAAGGCGAAATCAATCCCAACGCATTGCAGTCGAAACCATACTGGCCTTCTCGTGTCGTGCCGCCGGCGGGCGCGCCGAACGTGCTGCTGATCATGACCGACGACACCGGCTTCGGTGCCTCGAGCACCTTCGGTGGCGTGATCCCGATGCCAACGCTGGACCGCATCGCAAGCATGGGCCTGCGTTACACCAATATGAATTCAACGGCACTGTGCTCGCCCAGTCGCGCCGCCATCATCACGGGACGTAATCATCATTCGGCGGGTTTTGGTGTCGTCTCTGAGCAAGCGACCGGCTATCCCGGTTACAACAGCATCATCGGCCCCGATGTGGCGACCATCGGCCGTATCCTGGTGGACAACGGCTACGCTACGTCGTGGTTCGGAAAGGCCCATAACACGCCGAACTTTGAGGCCAGTCAGGCAGGCCCGTTTGACCAATGGCCGACTGGCATGGGCTTTGAGTATTTCTACGGATTCATTGGCGGCGACACCAGCCAATGGGAACCAAACCTGTTTCGCAATACGACGGCGATTTCTCCTTATGTCGGGCATCCCGGCTGGAACTTGACCACAGCGATGGCCGACGACGCGATCAGCTGGATGAATCAGCTTAATGCTTTGGCGCCTGACAAGCCGTTTCTCGTTTATTACGTGCCCGGCGCGACCCACGCGCCGCACCATCCGACGCCGGAGTGGATCAAGAAGATCAGCGACATGCACTTGTTCGATAAAGGGTGGAATGCGTTACGCGATCAGATCTTCGCCAATCAGATAAAACTTGGCGTCATTCCACAGGATGCCAAGCTCACGCCCTGGCCCGACAACCTCCTGCAAAGGTGGGACTCGCTCTCCGCAGACGAAAAAAAGATGTTCATTCGTCAGGCGGATGTTTACGCTGCTTATCTTGCTTATACCGACAATGAAATCGGCCGTGTGATCCAGGCGGTCCAGGATATGGGCAAGCTCGATAACACGCTGATCATCTACATTGTGGGCGATAACGGCTCGAGCGCCGAGGGCTCACTCATTGGCACTCCGAACGAGGTTGCTTCGATCCAGGGAATTAACATTCCGGTCGCAGATCAGCTGAAGTACTTCTACGATGCGTGGGGTTCCGACCAGACCTATCCGCATATGGCGGTGGCTTGGACCTGGGCGTTCGACACGCCGTTCTCGTGGACCAAACAGATCGCGTCGCACTTCGGCGGCACCCGGCAAGGCACGGTGATTGCTTGGCCCAAGGTGATCAAGGATGCTGGCGGCGTCCGCAACCAGTTCCACCACTTCATCGACATCGTCCCGACGATCCTGGAAGCAAGCGGCATTCCGGCGCCGGTCATGGTCGACGGCATCGCCCAGAAGCCGATCGAAGGCGTCAGCATGGCCTACACTTTCGACAAGGCCAACGCCAATGCGCCGTCCACGCACAAAACCCAATACTTCGAGATGATGGCGGATCGGGCGCTTTACCAGGACGGCTGGATCGCCAGCACCAAGGTCATCCGGCCGCCATGGGATACAGTCGGTGCGGTTAATCCCGATCCGGCCGAGAACGTAACTTGGGAGCTGTACGACCTTTCGAAGGATTGGACGCAAAGCAATGATATTGCCGCGGCCAATCCCGCAAAGCTTAAGCTCCTGCAGGATCAGTTCTGGACAGAGGCCGCCAAATATAACGTTCTGCCACTTGATGCCTCAGTCGCGACGCGCGTCATCACTCCAAAACCCAGCCTCGCGGCCGGGAGGAAGATCTTCACCTATACCGGCGAATTGACCGGCATCCCACCTGGCGATGCCCCAAGTGTGCTCGACACCTCGTACACGATCACGGCCGAAGTCGAGATCCCTGCGGGCGGCGCCGAAGGCATGCTCAACACCAATGGTGGCCGTTTTGGCGGCTATGGCTTTTACGTCCTGAAAAACAAACCCGTCTTCACGTGGAATCTCGTCGACATCAAGCGCGTGCGTTGGGAAGGACCTGAGCTCTCCCCCGGCAAGCATACGCTACAATTCGACTTCAAATATGATGGTCTCGGCTTAGCCACTTTGGCTTTCAACAACGTCAGCGGCATTGGCCGGAGCGGCACCGGCACACTCAGTGTCGATGGCAAGGTCGTCGCCAGCCAGAAAATGGAACAAACCATCCCCTTAATTCTTCAGTGGGATGAGACTTTCGACGTCGGCGCCGACACCGGCACACCGGTGGACGACAAGGATTATCAGGTGCCGTTCAAGTTTACCGGCAAGCTCAGCAAACTGACCGTCGCGGTGGACCCGCCAAAATTGACGCCCGATGACATCAAGCGGCTCAAGGATGCAGCCGCCGGCGCAGCCGATGCCAAGTAGGTGATGGTGGAGAAGGACCGGTCAGCTTCCGTTGAATATCACGCCAGACGAAATGGCTGCATCAGTTCCTCTTTTGATGCTGTGGACGGCTCCTCCACCGGCACGTTAGTGCCATAGATGTGGGTGCTGTTAATATGGTTTCTTCTCTCCGAAATTTGTGCAGTGCGTGAGTCCGCTTTTGGCCCTTAGCGACCGCAGGGCAAGTCGCTATCACGGTCGCTAACGGGGGAAGAACGGACATCGGCCAAAGCGCCCAAAATGTCGTTCCTGACCCAAAGGAGACTCTCCGGGCTGCCATTTATTGCAATGCGAGAGCAACAACACGGTTGCTCACCCCCGCGTTGATAAACCCGACCACTGGCAGCGACGGCTGCTGCGCGCTCGCCACGAGCGGCAAAGCGACTGTCGCTCCGCCAAGCGCGGAAATAAACTGCCCATGTCAGTGCTGCGGAATTTGGCGATCGTTGTCGATGACCCCGTAGGTCGCGCCGCGCCGGCGCCGGCGCCGATCGCCCGAGCTCCATCGTCAGCCCCGACCGATTCCTAAAAAGGAAAAATCGGCGACGTCGGCCAGCAGCCGCAGCACCGCCCAGGCGGCTCGAGCGGGTCGGTCTGATCGCGCCGCGCCCCTCGCGTGCGCGTGTGAGCAACGAAAGAGGTAAACGCGGCGGTCAGCCGGGTCACAGTGTTTCACAATGAAGACTGCCCCTCGTATCGAGAGCCGCACCCTTCCGACAGTCGCATCGTCTTGCTGTCGTTTACCCCCATGGGAAAGACCAAGGTGCAACGAATCATTCCTCTAGCGGTAGCGCGAAATGAACGCCTTCTCGCAGCGCTAAGCGAGCGAAAAAGAATAACGTTAAATGAGATCATCGATCAATTACAAGCTCAAGTCGAAGAACTGCTTGCTAATCCTGATATAAAAGCCGGGCCTCAGCGAGGTTAGCCACTAACACCATTGGCACAAGCGCATGTGTGACGGACACCGCGAAATATCGAGCATTTCAAGTCGGGGATACTCCCTTCGGCGCGGGGGATGATCTTCTGTTGAGCATAAAAGTCGGGATGGGCCACGGTCTTTGCAGGATCCTGAGATCGACTTCTGCAGCTTGTGACGTGGCTCCGGGCCTGCGTGCGACTGGCTCTTCAGCGCCGAAGATTTGCAAGCGATCGAGCGCGGCAATGCAAAGCATTTGATGCAGCGACACCGTACATAGGTTCGTGGCAATTCGTCCGAGACGGCCGCACCAAGGCAAGGGATGGCGGAAACAATTGACATGTCATTCCGGCGGGTCATCATGGTTGCCCAATTCTTGTTTCGGGATCGGAATGATCATGAATGTCGCAGGTAAGTTTTCTCCACTGCGTAACCTGGGTGATATCGAAGATCTGGAGCGCGTCCCGCTGGAGCAGCGGTTGCTGTCTTGGGATGCCAACGACTGGATCCAGCATGGGTTGGATTTGGCGCCGCAAAAGGTGGCGATCCGATACATTGCGGACGGAAACCCTGAAAGTCCTGCGGTCAACGTGACTTATCAGGAGCTCAGGAATAGTACTTTCGCAACTGCGAACCTTCTTCATTCACTCGGCGTTGGCCCCCATGACGCAGTGCTGTTTATGCTGCCGACGATTCCGGCGCTCTATACGGTGATGCTGGGGTCACTTACCGCTGGCATATCCTGTTGTACAAATTGGATGCTTGAACCATCGCACTGGGCCGGGTTGATCCATGCCTCGCGCGCCAAGGTGGTGATCGCGCTTGGGCCGACGCCCGGCTACGAAATATGGGAAAAGCTCCAGACGATACGCGACGATCTACCGCTCGGTGTGCAGGTTCTTTCCGTGCAAATGCCAGGCGGCGAGCCGTTGTCTGATTCGGATATCGAAATTCTTGCGTCAAAGCAGCCAGGCGACAAGCTCACTTTTACGCGCAAGTCCAAGCCAGAGGATATTGCCGCTTACGTTCATTCCGGCGGCACAACGGGATCGCCTAAATTGGTCAAGCTGACGCACCGGGGCTTCTCCTATAAATTCTGGGTGAACACACTGGTGATGGCGCACACCTCCAACGACGTGATCTTTTCCGACTATCCCATGTTTCATATCGCCGGCTTCTTTGGCCGGGGTATTATGGCGATTGCGAATGGCATGGAAATTATAATCCCGTCGCCGGGCGGCGCTCGTGACAAACGATTCATCGATAACTACTGGAAGTTCATCGATAAATTTCACATCTCGGTTCTCTCGGGCGTTCCGACCACGCTGGCCCAACTCAGCAAAAAGCCCACAAGCGGAGAGAACCTAAGTTCACTGCGACCTTACGGCGTAACCGGATCGACCGCGTTCCCAGCCGAAGTCGCACGCCAGCTGGAAAAGATCTGCGGGGTGCGCATGCTTGCAAGCTATGGCGCCACCGAATACACGCAGAATGTTGCGCAGCCGCCGCGCGACGGCGACCCCCGCTACGGTTCAGCCGGGCTTCGTCTACCATATACGCAAATCAAGATCGTCGATATCGATGATTCCGGACGCATTACGCGTGAGCACGGCATCGACGAGATTGGCCTCGTTGTGGTGAAAGGTCCGAGTGTCACCCCAGGCTATGTCGACGACGCGGCCAACGCAGGCATTCTGCTGCCGGATGGCTGGTTCAATTCGGGCGACCTAGGCCGCATCGACTGCGACGGCTACCTCTGGATTACCGGGCGGGCCAAGGATGTCATCATTCGCGGCGGCCATAACATCGACCCAACGGTGATCGAGGAAACTCTGCTCAAGCATCCGGAGGTTGCCCTGGCGGCGGCGGTGAGTATGCCGGATTCATACGCTGGCGAGCTCCCTGTCGCCTATGTCCAATTGCTGCCGAACGCAAAGATCACAGCAGAGGAAGTGCAGGCCTTTGCGGTGGCCAATAGCCCCGAGCGCGCGGCCACTCCGAAGCAAATCATCCTCGTCGATAGGATGCCACTCACCGATGTGGGCAAACCCGCGAAGGTCCAGCTTCGTCTTGACGCTGCGCGACGCGCATTCACCGCCGCGCTTGCCGATGTAGACGGCAGTGATCGGATCTCAGTCAACATGGTTGCTGACGCCAAGCAAGGCAGCCGCGCGGTGATCAGGGTCGTGCCTCAAGCCGACTCCAGCCGGCGCGATATCGAAGATCGCATTCGCGAGCGGATGAAATACTATTCGACGTCTTATGAAGTCGAATGGGAAAATTTGGATGGCGCCAATTCCCTATTAGCTTGAGGTTGTAGCCGCGCATGTGGCGGGCGCAGGGTGCTTCGGTTCGGCGCTTGTATTCTTACTTCGGAAATGATGGACTCAAGCCAAAAGGATGGGCAAAGGCCACAATGTCATGAGGAGAGGGTCCATGAAGCTGCGTTGCAGGTTGTCATTTGCGGTTGCGTGCATTGGCGCGATACTTTGCCTTTTGAACCCTGCCGCGTTTGCGCAAGAAAAGTATCCATCCAGGCCCGTCCGGATTATTGTGCCGCTGCCGCCCGGAGGCGCGATCGACGTCTTCGCGCGCGCGCTAGGCAGGGAATTCGAAGCTCGGACCGGCGCAAGCTTTGTGGTTGAGAACCGGGCGGGCGCAAACACCATCCTCGCAGCCAACGCCTGTAAGAACGCTGCTCCTGACGGCTACACATTCTGCCTTTTGACTCGCAGTACGATCTCGATTAATCCCGAGATTTATCGAAAACTCTCGTACGATCCGCTGAAGGATTTCGAGCCGGTTACCAATGCCTTCTTCGGCCAACAGATCATCATTCTGAACAAGGACGTGCCGGTAAACACTTTCAAAGAGCTGGTCGAATATTCCAAGAAGTATCCTGACAAGCTAAATTTTGCGTCGATGGGGCTCGGCGGCGACACGCACCTTCTTATGGAGTGGCTAAAGAAGGTGAGCGGCGCGCAGATCGCTCACGTGCCATACAAGGGATACCCCGAAGCGATGACGTCATTCAAGGCCGGCGACGTACAATTGATAGCGCTGCTGGTCGGCAATCCGGACCTTGCGCGCCAAATTCGCGAAGGTGAGGTGAAGGGCTTGCTGTTGCCCGGCTCGAAGCGTTCGAATCTTGTTCCATCTGTGCCGACGTTTGCGGAATCGGGCTTGCTCGGTGACGATACCGCCTTCGCGCCGTGGTTTGGGTTTTTCGCTCCCAAGGGCACGCCCAAAGAATTCGTCGAAAAGATGAGCTCGGAAGTCAGCGCGATCATGGCGAACGCCGAGTTTAGGGAGAAATATCTGACCGCGAATGCTTTGACGCCGGTAGGCTCAAAACCTGAGGATTTCGCCAAGTTTCTGGTGTCCGACCGCAAAGCCGCTGCTGAATTCGTTGCGATCTCGGGCGTCAAGCTCGACGAATGAAATTCCTGCGTGAAAAAGGCATTGCAATTATCGCCTGCGCCGATACCAAGCTGATCCGCCGCAGTGGACGAACTGCGATGTCGCTTGCGGGCGAGGTTCTGACGCAGGTTCTGGAACGGGCAGGCTTCGGAAAGCAGGATATCGACGGCTTGGCTATGTCCGTCGCCCTATCGGAGGCTTGCAATCCGTTCTGGACTAACCTTGTCGCCGAGGCGCTTGGACTGTCGCTGTCCTGGACGCGTGTGCTCAACGCCGGGCCAAGCGTCGCGCTCGGCCAAAAAATGCGGCTCGTCTGGGAGCCGGGCGGCGAGGGGCCTCGCCCTTACGCGTTCGAGCCTGCCTCATAGCCCACATAGCAAAGACGGAACGGATGACGCTGAACTACCAAAAGATCATGGCCTATAGGCCCCCGGATCTCCGGGCGAGCTATGGTGCGCGCGATTGTATTATCTACGCGCTCGGCATCGGCCTTGGCATGGACCCGCTCGATCAGGGCCAGCTTAAGTTCGTCTATGAGAAGAATCTCGCGGCATTCCCGACGATGGCTACTACGCTCGGTTGGATGGGCCGGCTGACCAATCCAGAGTTCGGCATTGATGAGCGGATGGTCGTGCTCACCGCTCAGCGTGTGGTACTGCATCAGCCTCTTGCATGTGAGGCGACACTAATCAGCCGGCCCTATGTGAAAGAGATCATCGACAAGGGCGAAGGCAATGCCGCCATCATTCAGACCACGCGCGATCTTAGGACGGAAGACGGTACGCTAGTCGCCACCATCGAGGGTTCGACGCTAGCACGCAAGCACGGCGGCTTCGGCGGGACGGTGACGCAATCGCCTGAGCCTCCGACGATTCCGACGCGCGACCCCGACGCGGTGTGCGACTTTCCGACGCCGCCGAACCTCGCCCAGATATTCAGGCTAACCGGCGATACCAATCCACTCCACGTCGACCCCGAGCACGCAAAGGTTGCGGGATTTCCGCGTCCGATTTTACACGGTATGGCGAGCTTCGGCGTTGCCGCACATGCCGTCGTCCGCACGTTTGCCGACTATCACCCCGAGCGGCTCGCCAGCATCGAGGCTCGGTTCGCCCGGCCGGTGTTTCCGGGCGAGACGGTGCGTACCGAGATGTGGCACGAAGGCCCGGACGTTGCGTTCCGCTGCCGGACGGTTGAACGCGGCGAAGTTGCGATCGACAACGGCCGGGCCAGATTGCGTTGATCACATGCAGTGGAACAATACTACTCTTTTTTCCGACGATAATCCGGCCGATCGCGCCTTCCGTAAGGAGGTGCGTGATTGGATCGCCGCGAATTGCCCGAAGGATCTCTGCAACCGCCCGCTTCGAATCGACCCGCCTGAGTTAAAGCCCTGGCACCGCAAGCTCTACGAGCGCGGCTGGATCGCACCGCACTGGCCAAAGGAGGCCGGCGGTATGGGCGCTACGTTGACACAGCAGATTATTCTATTCGAGGAGATGAGCCGCGTCGGTGCGCCGACGCCCTATCCGCACGGCTTGAACTTCATCGGCCCGCTGATTGTCGATGTCGGCACACCGGTGCAGAAGGCACTGCACCTTCCATCGATTCTCACTGGCGACAACACCTGGTGTCAGGGCTATTCGGAACCCGGCTCCGGCTCCGACCTCGCAAGCCTTTCGACCAAGGCGGTGTTGGACGGTAATGTTTTCGTCGTCAACGGTCACAAAATCTGGACCACCAACGGTCATTTCGCCGACTGGATGTTCGCGTTAGTCCGAACCGATCCCGAGGCGCGGCCGCGCCATGCTGGTATCACCATGCTGTTAATCGACTTGAAATCACCCGGCATCACGGTGCGTCCGATCCAAACCATCCGCGGCGACGCCGAGTTTGCCGAGGAGTTCTTTGTTGACGTTCGTGTGCCGAAGGAAAACATGCTGGGTCAGCTCAATTGCGGCTGGCAGGTCGCAAACAAACTGCTTGGCTCCGAGCGCTTCACCACTGGGCATCCCCGAAATGCCGCCGTGATCCTTAACAGAGCCAGGCAGGTTGCTGAATACTCTGGAGCAATCCGCGATCCAGCTTTTCTGCACCGTATGGCGCTGCTCGAGATCGATCTGCTTGCGTTCTCGGCGTTCTATCGCCACGCTGCGAGCCTGCACAGCAACGGGAGGGCGCCGCCATCAATGGCTCCGGTCATCAAGATCGCCGGCGGCGAACTAGGTCAACAGGCGTCGGAACTGTTGGTCGATGCAGCGGGACCGCTTGGGTCGAGCGCCGTCGACATCATGATCGGCAAAACCGCATTTAATCCGGCCGGCGACCTGTTCGAAATGCGGCGAGTAACGGTCGGCAGCGGCACGGTGGAAATTCAGCGCAACATCCTCGCCAAGCGCGTCCTCAATTTGCCGTCGTGATGCCATGGAACTTTTGCTGAACGAAGAACAAGTTTTGTTGCGCGAGGCTGCGGCCAAGCTCGGCGCGTCCATGGGCGGGCCGCGCCAAGCGCGAACGTTACGTGATGCCGGAATCGAAAGCGATGCGGCGGCATGGAGCGAGATTGTCGGGGCGGGTTGGCTCTCGGCGCTAGTTGCCGAAAGGCACAGTGGGCTTGGCCTCGGCATTTTCGATCTCGGTCTTGCGCTCGAGGAAACCGGCAAGCATGTCGTCATGGCGCCGCTGGTCGAGACCGCGAGCGCTATTTGGGCGGTGACAAACGCAATTGAGCAGTCCCACCCAGCTCGGAATGCAATTGAATCGAAAATTGTTGTGCCAGCGACAACCCTGCCAGGGCAGCGCTATGATCGAGCTGCCGGCGTGACCTTTGACCCGCAAGAATCGATACTGACCGGCTCTGTGTCGTTTGTGCCGTTCGGCGCGTCGGCTGAACTGTTCCTAGTCGATATGAACGCGTCCGGTGCGACCGCGCTATGCCTCGTTCCGCGCAATGCCGCTGGACTAAGCATCACTACCACGCCGAATGTCGACGGCTCTACGTCTGGCACTCTGATATTCTCTCGGGTTAGGATCACGAGCGATGAAATTATCTCGTGCGGGGAAGCAACCGCAGCGATCTTGACGAAGATGCAAGAACTGCTGGTTCTAGGAACTGCCGCGGAACTACTTGGCGTCGCACAAGCAGCGTTCGACATGACGCTCGGCTACGTCAAACTCCGCGAACAGTTCGGCAAGCAGATCGGCAGTTTCCAGGCGTTGCAACACCGCCTGGTCAATTGTTTCGTCGATGCTGAGCTTAATCGATCTCTGCTGTTCCAGGTGCTCTCCGCTTGGGATGACGGCACCAGTCATCCGGCCATGGTGTCGGCGGCCAAGGCGCGGGTAGGCAAGGGTGCGCTCAATACCGTGCGCACCGCGCTGCAACTTCACGGCGCTATTGGCTACACCGATGAGCATGATATTGGAATTTACTTCAAGCGCGCAGTGGCGCTGGCAGCGAAGTATGGCAATGAGATCACGCATGTTGGCCGATTTTCGGAATTGACGCTGCCGGCGCAGCTTGCTGCGGGGTGAAGCTGTGGCACCGCTGCTCAATACCATCTCGGATCGCGGCGTCGCGACGCTGACGTTTAACCGGCCTGACCGCGCAAATAGCTACGATGCTGTGATGCTCGATGCACTCGCCGACGCCTTCGAGCGCTTCGGCCGAGACAACGCCACCCGGGTCATCGTGTTGCGGGGGACCGGCAAGCATTTCTCGGCTGGCGCGGCGATTGGTGAGGGCGGCCAGCCGCGGCGCGCCATCTTCGAGGTTTGTGGACTTATCGATGCCGTGCCAAAGCCGACGGTCGCGGTGGTGCAGGGCGTTTGCATAGGCGGCGCGCTGGCGCTCGCGAGTTGTTGTGACGTGATAATTGCGAGCCGGGAGGCGGCATTTTCAATACCTGAAGTACGGCTCGGGTTCGCGCCGGGGCCACTCATCGGGTTTTTTACGCGGGCTATTGGTCATAGGGCGCTGCGCCGCTACCTTCTTTCAGGCGAACGATTTTCCGCCGAAGAGGCTCATCGGATCGGGCTTGTGCATGAGCTTTGCGATGCGCAGGTGATCGATCTCGCAGCCGATAAGCTCATCGACGAGATTCTGCTCGGCGCCCCCGGCGCGGCGGCAAGAGCCAAGCATGTGCTGCAGAAGCAGGCGCCGGAGGCGTTGTCAGCCGATGAACTGCGGGATCTCCAGGCGGCCTTCGATGCTATGGCGGCCTCGGATGAAGCCACTGAGGGTCGCGCGGCTTTCAAGGAAAAGCGCAAGCCGAATTGGTATCGGCCGCGTTAGGCCATCCAAAGACACGGGAACGCCGTACCCAAAAGGGTAGTCGTCCTCGATTTTCACGCTGTGTGTACCGAAAACCTCATCCATATTGATTAGCTGACGGAATCACCTAACGTCAGTAGATACTAATCTCTCCGCTTTTGCTGCGGTGCGAGAGTCCGCTTTTGGCCCATAGCGACCGATATTGCGCTGCAACCGAATGTCTGCTCTTGGAGGTATAGCGACCGTCACGTCGCCCCTAACCGGATGAGGTCGGGTGCGGCTGCTTCCAAGACTTCGAATTCGTCGCGCTGCTGTTACTCGGGATTTTTTGAGAATGTGCATTCGTGTGGTTTCGCTGGAGCATCAGCAGATCGCGCGTTCGATGCAGCATCACCGGGCTCTGCTGTTCGCCCGATTTGACCTGCACGACGCATGGTCGGGCACCGGACCGCCTCGCAAATCGCCTCGGCGTCGGCGGCATCATTGTTATTGCGCTTGACCTAGGCCTTCACGTCTTTCGCCGGCATTACTCGCACCTGGTGACCAAGTTTCGTCAGTTCACGGGAAGTCCCGCCAGCCGTCCTTCGCACCGTGAAGTAGGTCACAGACCTCGAATTTGAGGCGTGATATTCTCTCCGTATTGCCAGTCGAGGCGACCGCCTCGCCTTTTCGATTGTCCCAGGACGTTGGATCATCGACAGACGCCGCCTTCATTCAATCTAGTTGTTGCTGACATCCCCGAGCGAAAGCCCGGGGATGTTTGCTTTTTGGCGAGATCACTGGCTGCGTCGCTCGTCGAGGTCTGCAACCCAAATTCCCTGATAACAGGGAAATTAACAGGGAATTTTGAGAATTTCGGCCTCCGGCAGCGAACCCCAGCAAAATAAAACGGGCGTCTTCATAAGCTTACCTGCCAATTCCCTGCTCGGGCAGAACAGGGAATTTTACACGCGTAACAAGGAATTTTTTCGGCGGGACAGGGAATTCCATCTCGGGCCGGTGCGCTACATCGCGCAACGTAAACGAAAGATTTATGATTTTTTTACCTTGGCCTCAGATGGAGTGCACTCGCAGATTGACCGGAATCCCGTGCGCGCATATGAGCGAAATGCAAACTGACGAATTGCACCTGGGGCCTCACTGTAGTCGGACATTTGATCCGATCGCGGGTGAGGAGTGACGCACAGACGCTTTGAGCCGTCTTAACGAAGCTCAAACTCGGACATCGCTGATGCAATCGTGAGCGGTCGGCTGCCCTTCGCGCCGATCTCTCGAGGGGGACGATAGGTGCTACTATGTCCAAACTGACGTCGGCAAATACGAACCTGACCATAACACAAGCAGTCACTTTGCTTGCCTTCGGGGAATATCTCGATGGTAACGCTCTCGCGCGGCGGCATGGCTGCTATCGGTCGCCGGAATCGCCCGATCCGGACGGCCCTCATATTGAAGAAGACGCTGCAAAGATCGAGGCGGCAGCCAAATCGATATGCGAAGCTGGTGCGAGCGGAGCCATAAATATTGTCGGTCGCCCTGGCCACACCACTTACGGCGACCGATATCCAGAGTGCTTCGGGGATTATACAGTTATCCCGAAGGAAGTATTTATCGGCGCTCCGCAGCTGTACGTTGGCTGGCCGCCTTTTCCGATTATTCAAGCCGGCGACAACATTCATCATGCACCGTGGTTTTTTCCGATGGTCAAAGAGTGCGACATTGCCGCGCTAAGGAAGAAGTTATTCCAAATCGACTTAAGCCTTGGACCTGTCAAACGAGCCCTGCCGAGAGCGGCGGCGAGCGCAGTGAAACAACTCACTCAACGCTATGTCGACGCCAAGAGGACGACGGGCGAGGCTCTAACACAATTAGGACTAGAGAAATTTTCTCGAGCAGAGGGACTTCACGCCTCCCGCGAGCACCTCCGAACAGAATTGTCCCACCACGTCGTGGTGAAAAGGGGCAGACCCAAAAAATCGCCGAGGTAATTCGCCGAAAAATAATCGCCGTGCCTCGGCGAATTTGACGGCGAATTTTTTAGACCCAATTGTGTGCCGTGCTGAAACAAGCGCGGTGCCATGACGCACAAACCCACAACGCCGGAGCCCGACGAGTACGCGATCGGCTACGGCAAACCTCCCGCTCGAACTAGGTTTCGCAAGGGCGTCTCCGGCAATCCGGGCGGCCGGCCCCGTGGCATGACAGCCGGGCGCGCGAGCAGGCTCGCTCTCAACGAGGCCTATCGTCTGGTCACGGTCCGGGAAGGAGACAAGACACTCGCCTTGCCGGCGATTCAGGCCGTGCTGCGAAGCATGGTCACCCTCGCTGCCAAGGGCAACGGTCCCGCACAGCGCGCCCTGATCGAGGTGATCCAGAAAATCGAGCGGGAGATCGTCGACCAAGCGAAGGCCGAAGAGACATCCGAGACCAACATCTCTGCGATGTACAAAAAGATGTCCAAAAATGAGATCGGACGTCGGATTGCATTCGCTTTGGTGCAGCCGCTTGGGGAAAGCGAGCAATCGCAGCCGAGCCCGCTTGGGTCAAACTTGCTGACTGGAAAAGACGAGGCTCCGCGCGCCGGCGGGAGGAAGCAGCAATGATGCTTCCAGCAACCATCGGGTCGGCCCAACCAAGGGAACCTAGCAAGGAGGCTCCAATGGCCGGGCACGATCTTGCCACGCCCAACCCCAACGTCATCACCCGGCCCCCCACCGAGGACGAGGTACGCGAATTAATTCGCAATAGCGACACGGTCGAGAACATCTCGGGACTTGCAAGGCGATTGGGTTGGACCCGGTCGAAGCTGATCCGGTTTCTTAACCGCGAGGAGGAGGAAGGTCGGATCACTCGCTCAATTGGTTCCACTGGTCGCGCACTGATCACGGTGTCCGACCGTGTCCGGACACCTGTCCGGACACCCGATCAACCCACCGAACTCATTACGCTAGAATGCGATCCCGATGGCGTCACCCGTGGCGGCTGGTGGAACACTATCGGCCGTGGGGTTGTCGGGCTCGTTTTGGTCGCGGCGGGTTTCACAATCGCGGTCACGAGTATGCAGGCGAATTCTTGGTTCGGCTATTCACTCACCACGGATGGAACGGCAGGCGGAATCTTTTCAAGGCTGTCGGTGATGGCCGAGATCGTCGCGTGCGTGCTCCCGTCCGCGAACAGGTTCTATCGGCAGGACGGCGATTGGTGGACGGCGTTGCGAGGTAGCGCGCTGATGTGTGTGGCGCTGATGGTGGTTTTCTTTGCCGCCTCGGGTTTCATCCTAACGAACGTCAACGATAGCGTGATGGCCCGCGCGGAGCGGACAACTCCGACCATCGAGATAGCCCAGCGGGCCCTTGATGATGCCAAGGCCGCACGGGATCGAGAGTGCGTCAAGGTCGGGCCAATCTGTCGGCTGCGAGAAGATGCCGTCACCGAGCGACAACGCAAGCTTGACGAGGCTAAGGCCGAGGTCCGGGCCGCGGCCGATCCCCAAGCCGAGGCCCTTCACGTCTCGCCAAATACGCTGCGTACGGCAAAGGCTGGCGTGATGGTCATGATCTGCATGGCGGCGGGTTACATCATCTCGTTCGGTTGGGGTCTGCTGTTTCGGACCCGGCCCGTCGGGGGGCCGCTTGCACCATAGTGCCGGTTAGATAGGCTACTCACTACGACTTCGTCAGCGAATCCCTGCGCGCATGAAGCTTTGCACAAATTGCTGCTGGAACAGCAGGAAGGCGATCAGCAGCGGCGCCGAGGTCATGAGCGTCGCGGCGGTGATGACCGACCAATCAATGCCCTGATCGGTAGACGCGAAAATCTGTAACCCGACCGTCAACGGCCGCGTGTTCACCGAATTGGTCACAATCAACGGCCACAGGAAATTGTTCCAGTGATAGCTGACCGACACCAGGCCGTAGGCGATGTAGATGGGCTTGGCGAGCGGTACATAGACTTTGAGCAGCACCTGAAGCGGGCCTGCACCCTCGACGCGTGCCGCTTCGTCGAGCTCGCGGGGCACGCCCTTGAAGGTCTGGCGCAACAGGAAAATGCCGAAGGCCGAAGCCATATAGGGCAGCCCGATCGCGGGTATTGTGTCGACGATGCCGAAGGCGCTCATGGTTCGGTAGTTCTCGACGATCAACACGTCAGGCATGATCATGAGTTGGAGCAGCACAATAATGAAGGCGATGTCGCGCCCGAAGAAAGCAAATCGTGCGAAGGCGTAGGCGGCAAGCGTGCACAGTACCAATTGCGTGGCGAGGATCATGGTGACCAGCAGGAAGGTATTGAGGAAATAGCGCGCGAAAGGCGCGGCGTTCCAGGCCGTGACAAAATTCTGCACCGTGAGCGGGGCGTTCGGGATGAAATGAGCAGAGTACGCGCTCGGGTGGATCGCGGCCCAGAGCGCATAGGCGAGCGGCAGAATCCACAAGGCCGCCAAGAGCCACGCGCCGGCGGCCTCAATCACTGCGTTGGCGCGCCCGGATTCTTGCCCAATCCTGATGGGATTCATTGGTAGTGAATCCTGCGGTCGAGGAAGAGGAACTGGCCGAGCGCCAGGAACGCGAGCAGCGCCAAGAGAACGACGGTCAAGGTCGCTGCATAAGCGGTATCCCAGAACTTGAAGCCAACTTCGTAAATGTAGAACAGCAGCAACGCGGTCGTATTGTCGGGCCCGCCCCGGGTCATGACCACGATATGATCGATGAGCCGGAACGAATTGATGATGGCGTTGATTAGGACGAACAGCGTCGTCGGCATCAACAGGGGGAAGGTGACCCGCCGGAAGAAGTACCAGCGGCTGGCGCCCTCGATCGCCGCCGCCTCGGCCAATTGCGGCGACATCTGTTGCAATGCCGCCAGGTAAAAGATCATGAAGAAGCCGGCATCCTTCCAGATCGCGACGACAATCAGGCAGGCGAGCGCGGTGTGCTCATCGCCGAGCCAGTTATGCGTAGCAAAGCCGAACACGCCGAGGAATTGATCGAGAAGCCCGTAGCCCGGCGAATAGAAGAACAGCCAGATATTCGCGACCGCGATCATCGGCAGCACGGTCGGCGTGAAGAACGACAGCCGCAGGAACGGACGGCCGGCGATCTTGCCGTTGATCAATATCGCCATCATGAGCGCAAGCGCGATGGTCAGCGGAATGACGCTCGCCGCGTATACGATGTTGTTGCCAAGTGCGCGCCAGAACACCGGGTCGTCGAGCATCGCCTGATAATTGTCCAAGCCGATGAAAGCTGCGTTGCGACGGCCTTTCGGGGTCGAGAAGAAGCTGTCGATGATGGTCGCGACGGCGGGATAGTAGGTGAAGGTGACAAGCAGGACCGCGGCCGGAAGTAACAATAGCCAGCCGTGGATGTGCGCCGAGAGCCCTATCGGAGCGCCGCGTGTGGGGGACGTCCGTGGCGCCACCGGGCCCACTGCGGGCGGAGGCATTCGACCGGCTTCCTCCGCCAATCCGCGCGCGATGGGCTCGGCAGCAGCGTTCATTACCGAGAGGCACGCAGGATGCGAGCGGCCTCCTGCTGCGCATCCTTCATCGCTTGCTCGGGCGTCTTCGTGCCGGTGAGCGCGGCCTGGATACCGTCGTTGAGCGCTTTGGTGACGCGCTGATTATCATGGGTCGACAATTCGGCGACGGCATATTTGAGCTGATCGCGCGCCACTGCCGCGGCCGGAAAGTCCGCCACGTATTTCTTCATTGCCGGGGTATCCCATGCATCGGGCCGCACGGCGACGTAGCCGGTCGCGATACCCCAGTCCGCGGCGCGCTCGGGCGTCGTCATCCCTCTGACGAACTTGAAGGCCGCAGTGCGCTCCTCGTCCGTCATCTTCTTAAAGAGATAGAAGTTGCCGCCGCCGGTCGGCGAGCCGCGACCCTGATGCGCCGGTAGCATTGCGACGCCGAACGGGAAACCAGCGTTGCTGCGCACGTTGGTGAGATTGCCGGTGCTCGTCCACATGATCGCGGTCTTGCGCTCGAAGAAATCCTTCGGCGTCGTCCCCCACTCGATCGTGCCCTGCGGCTCGATCTTGTCCTTACGGCTGAGATCGACCCAGAATTGGAGCGCCTGGATCACTTCTGGTTTGTCGAAATAGGTCTCCGTGCCGGCTTGATTCATGAGCCGCACGTTGTTGGCCGTGGTCAGCCCCTGGAACAGCCAGTAGGGAAAGCCGGTGGACGGGATTTCGACCGCCCATTGGCTGACATTTCCCGCGGCGTCGCGTTTGGTAAGCTTGGCACCGTCCGCAACCAGTTCGTCCCAGGTGTCGGGCGCCTCGATGAAGTCGAGATATGAAGCACGCGCCTCACGCGCGTAGCCAAGCTCGCCGAAATGTACGTCTGACGATGCAACACCTTTCGCGAGCGTGAGCAGCGCGAAACGATTGGTCGGCCGCACTTTGCCGGACGGATCCGGCCTGAGATATGTGCTGGCGCGCAGCAGCGGATATTGCCAGCTGATCCACAGCTTGCGGCCGCCAACTTCGCCGTCCGGAATGCGTTTGAGATATGGGCCAAGCTCCATACCAACGGTGCGAAACACGTCTTCCACCGTATCGAGACCGATGCTGCCTACCAGGTGGATGGTCTTAGGAACGTAAGTTCTCATATCCTTCACCTTCCGTTCGTCACAATTCGTCGCTCTCTCCAACGGGATCGTGTCTGCTGCAATGTCGAGACGATATCACGCCCCAATCGGCAGGTCTGTGACCTGCTTCACAGTCCGATCATGTTGCAGTGCATGAGTCCGTTTATGGCCCGGAGCGACGGTTAGCGCATCGCAGCGGTTTGGTCGCTCTCGGAGGAGAAGCGGACGTCCGAACCCGCACCCGAAATGACGCGGTTGACCCAAAGCGGACATTTAGCGGACGACGTTTACGCAAAAAGGGCGTCGGCATCGGCAAGATTGCTCGCACCCTCGGCATCGGGGCGAGCTATGTGCAGCGCGTCGTTTCGGAGACCGAATCAAAACGAAAACGCATCAACTAAGATTTTCAGGTTCCACTTCAGGATCGACTATCGCAAAGGCATGACGTTGCAGAGCCTTAAATTCTTCTTCCGCCTCGATCACCTCAGCCTCAGTTAGCCTCTTCGGAAACTGAAACATATTCGGCGGCATCCAGCCTGCCGGCCGCTGTTTGGCGATGAGTTCGCGCTTAGTCGCAGCATGAGCAATGGCCCGTGATAGGGCATATGTGCGGCCCGCTTCATAAAGTCGGAGGCCGCCTGCACGATTCATATATGTGAAATCGGCAAGGACAAATCGGCGTTCTGACATGCTCCGCCTCGCGGAGGATTAAGAACCACTATAGCGCAGGGGAGGCATTCCGGGGGAGACGGTTGCGACCGCCGGCCAATGTATGCTTCCGGCGTAAAAACGGACATCCGCGCTTGCGCGGCCAATAACGCTACCTACCAAGTCCTGAAAATGTTCTCGATTTCCGATCTGTTCCTAAGGGCGGGCGGGTACTCGGGTATTGCTGCCGGGCAGTGCAGCCACTATCTACAAAGCACCGGATACTGGCCTGACCAATCCTCACACCCGTTTTGTCACCGGAGGATCAGTGTTCAGAGCCAAGTGGCCGGCACTAACGGAGAGGCACCGACTTCGGTCGGAGCCTCTTTTTGTTTAGGGCCGCCTCAGTTGGCGGCCTCTTTCATTTCAAATCAAGTGTGCGATGTCGCTTATTGGCCCTTAGCTGCCGCGCCGGCCGGCGACAGCCGCGGCAGCTTTCGGGGGTAAAGCAGACATTGATGTGCACGCGTCCATTCGACGAACGGCTGCCCGGCGATTATAATGGCGTGGGGCCGGGAGTCTCCTTGCCCCGCGCGCACCTGGAGTCATCTGGCTGGGGACTTAAACAGCTCATTTCTGAGTTCGCTGTAGCAGGTATTGCGCTGTGCCAGAGTTCCTAACGCGCTGCATTTCTGGAAACTCGGACTGCTAAACACCCATATGGCTGCGAGAATTATCCCAACGCCTAGCACCAAAAGTGCAATCTTGAAGCCAAGCTGATCTACCAAATTTTCCGGGGATTTGGGCTCTTCATAGTCGTCATCATCCTTTGACGCCGGCTCAAGTTGGTCCCATTCTGAGAAACTTTGCATGGCAATTCTCTTCAATGGCCCCCACAAGATAGTAGTCCTCGCATAAAGGCGCGATATGGATTGAACGGCAACTTTATAGGGGCTGGTAGTCGCGCGCTTGCCGCGCTCGGTGAGGTAGAGATGGTGCTCATGCTCTTTATCGTCGCCATCATAATCGCGGTCGTGGCAGTGGTTGCCGCGACAACGCCGCCAAAAAATTGGCATGAGCGGCAGTATCGATCTGATCGCTGGGATGACAAGGAGCTTGAATGATGAGCGGCGCCGCAATGCCGATCGCCATCGACGCGCCGCATCCGCTCGCTCTGCCGTGCGTGCGCCGCGAGCGGCCACGTCGCAGCCGCGCCGCCGAGTGCGGAGATGAACCGCCGTCTTCCGATTGCCATTTAATCCGCCCCCGATGGGATCACGCCCGCTGCAATACGGGGAAGAATATCACGC
>Ga0209517_10003347_pt1 | contig 21841 bp, 12 predicted proteins | sample PeaSoiMetSII2010_FD_187695 | JGI IMG/M metagenome (GOLD analysis project Ga0209517, IMG submission 187695) | Peat soil microbial communities from Weissenstadt, Germany - SII-2010 (SPAdes) (version 2) | ecosystem: Environmental > Terrestrial > Soil > Wetlands > Peat | place: Germany...
TGGATGAGCAGGGGATACTCCGCTATGCCAAAATCGGCGGTTTCGACGCTCGCAATCCAGCGGACGTGGCGGCTATCGAACGGCTCCTGGCCGCTCCCAGCATGCTGCAAACGATGCAACCCGGATTTGAGTACACCCGCTCCATCGAAGAGGCGCTGCACTACGCCGAGGAGGCTGTTAAGCGCGATCCTGAGAACCTGGACCTTCGTCTGACGTTGGCGGAACGACGTGTGGAAGCCAGGCAAGATGCGGAGGGCTTGCGCGATTTCCAGTCTGCGCTTGACAAAAATCCCAAATCCACTCGTGCGCTGGTGGGAATGGCCACCGCTTACCTCGACCTTGGGCAGAAGGAAAAAGCTCTATCAGCCCTCCGGCAAGCCTCGGCCCTTGATCCCGGAAATTGGATCATTCACAAACAAGTATGGGCCATTGAACACCCTGAACAGTTCTATCCCGCCATCAACAATAAATGGCAGGAACAACAACTCCAGCAAGAAAAGGGGAAGAAGTAGTACCCTTGCAGGTTCCTTCACTTTTGGCCACCACGGAAGCTCCAGGTTTCAATTCACTGCGGCAATGGGCGCGGTACCCCGGCAGGTGCTCACCGCAATAAAGGTTGTTCTCCGGTGTCCATTCAATGTAGTTGCCGACCAGCCATTCAAGGTAACCGTCTTTGTTGTAGTCGAACCAGCCGGCACGGGCCGACCATTGCGCTTCGTCGCCAGCGGTCGCTATGGCGGTGACATCGGCTGGGTCGGTTACTACTTCCATCGCCGTCGCCTCCGCACAACTGGACCCCAAGGGGAATGAGAACGGGCTGTTGGTGAGTGATACTGACATCCGTTTGCTGAGAGACTGGTGGGTTCCATCCGGCGCGAATGTTTGGATCACGTGATCGTGTTGGGAGAGAAGCATTTGCGCAGGATTCTAACCAGCTATTTCGCTTACTCCCAGGGCTCACGGACTCATCTGGCTCTGGGAAAGGATGCACCGGAGCCTCGAGCCGTCCAGCCACCGGAAGTCGGGCCAGTGATCGAACTGCCCCAGGTCGGCGGCCTTCACCACCGCTACGAACGACGGGCCGCCCGATATGACTTTCAAGGAAGAGCTACCTTCCTCGTTTTGAGGCGTCCATGGGGCTTGCCAATCTTGGGAGAAGCGCGCTGCGACGCGGGCCATCGGGCACTTCGACCCGACTACGTAACGCCAGTCAGAGACCTCACACTACTTGACCTCAGGCGCTTAGCTCCCATGCTTGCTTTAGGGGATCTTTTCCTCGGCGAGCGCAGTTCTTGGTAACGACAGGACGTTATTCACCAAAGAATCTACCTCAATTATGGTCGGACGTCGTCTTGGCGAACCACAGGTGGGAAATTGCCAAGCAACTTGCCAATGTCAATCGGACGGTCGCGCAATTCCTGCCACTCTCCACAACCTCTTGCAGCGCTCGGCCCAGTGGGGTAATGTTGGGTGCAGCGAGGGAAACTATGGACGAAGATTCGAAGGATTTGGGTTTAGGTGTAAAGAGCGCAGCGGAGGTCCAATCGCGGGAGACGCTTTCCCGGCGTGACTTTGTGCCGCGCGCCGTGTCGGCACTTGCGGGCATCGTGTTGCTACCGCGGCACGTGCTGGGTGGCCGCGGCTATACCGCTCCCAGTGAAAAGCTCAATATCGCGGGCGTCGGCGTCGGCGGCATGGGGGCTGATTACCTCAAGCACCTGGAGAGCGAAAACATCGTGGCCTTGTGCGATGTGGACAGCGAGAAGGCTGCCGGGACGTTCAAGCGCTATCCCAACGCGAAAACTTACCGGGATTTCCGTGAAATGCTCGACCGGGAAAAAGGGGTCGACGCAGTCGTAATCGGTACGCCAGACCACACCCATGCGGTTGTCGCGATGGCTGCGTTCGCATTGCGCAAGCACGTTTACTGCGCCAAGCCGCTCACCCGCTCCATCTACGAAGCGCGCAAGCTAATGACTGCGGCCCGCGAGGCGAAGGTTGCCACGCAGATGAGCGTGCAGAGCTGTTCTTCCGAGGAAGCTTGCGCTACGGAGGAGTGGGTCAGGGCCGGGGCCGTCGGAGAAGTGCGGGAAGTGCACGTCTGGACCGACCGCCCCGTCTGGCCGCAAGGCCTCGCCCGTCCTGAAGATACTCCTCCGGCGCCGGCTTCGCTCGATTGGGACTTGTGGCTTGGCCCCGCCCCGGAGCGGCCTTACCATCCTGAGTACCATCCCTTTCGCTGGCGCGGCTGGCACGACTTCGGAACCGGCAGCCTCGGCGATATGGGCTGCCACACCTTCCACGTGATCTGGCAAGCGCTTCAACTGGTGCCGCCAACCCGAGTGCAGGCTTGCTCGAACTTCACTATGCTGCCCGCGTACGACAACGATGCGGACGCTGCCTGGATGTATTCCAAGAAAGCGAAATTCCCCGAGACCTTCCCGATGGCATCAATTGTCGCCTGGGATTTCCCGGCGCGCGGTAAATTGCCGCCCGTGCGGGTGAGTTGGTACGACGGCGGATTGCGCCCGCCGAAGCCCGAAGCCTGGCCCGAGGGAAAAGAATACCCTCCCGATGGTATTCTCTTTTACGGGAAGAAAGGCGTCCTCTTCAGCAAGTTCTCCGGCGGTCCGATGATGGTGGCGCGCGCGAAAAACAAGACCTTTACTCCCCCGCCCAAGACGCTGCCGCGAACTGCCAACCACTACCAGGAATTCGTCGAGGCCGCCAAAGGCGGCAAGCCGGCAGCCTGCAATTTCGATTTTGGAGGGCTGCTCACGGAAGTTGTCCTGCTCGGCACCGTTGCCCAGCGTACCGGCAAATTGCTGGAATGGGACTCCGCGAGCGCCCGCTTCACCAATGACGACACAGCCAACGAGCTAGTCACGCCCCGGTTCCGGCCGGGATGGTCCGTTTAGGGCTCGGGAGATCGGATGACTGGATGGTTGACAGCCGGGACCGCTCGATTTGCGAGAGGCGCCGCTTGCAGCGTCAGAATCTGTGGAATAATCGACAAGCCATGTCATTCCGAGCAGAGCGAGGAATCTGCCGTTGGTCGCTTTCACGGGGACAAATGCAGATGCTTCGCTTTGCTCAGAGTTTGTGATTTTTTTGGATTTTTGGCCATTTTCGAGCACTTAACTCTTTTGTTATCAATGGCACTTTTTCGCAATATCCAAAAAAATCACGCTCTCTCAGCATGACAGCGCGTTTTTCCGATGCGTGCGAAACTGCCGTTTTACTGAATCCACTTAAGGAGCGTACTTATGAACAAACGTACAACGGTCTTCCTGCTTTTGGCGTTTCTCTTGCCGCTCGCACTCCCCGCGCAACAGTGGCAGCAGCTTTTCAACGGCAAGGACCTGACGGGCTGGAAGCATGTCGGCCCGGGTGAGATGACGGTGGCTAACGGCCTGATCCAAACCCACGGGGGCATGGGACTGCTGTATTACACTCAGGCCCGGCTTGGAAACGCGGTCATTCGCGTGGTTTATAAAATGCGGGACAAGGACGACAACTCCGGTGTATTCATTCGTATCCCAATCGAACCGAGCGAGGCGTGGATGCCTGTCAACTACGGCTACGAGGTGCAGATCATGAACGGGGCCGATGACTACCATGCCACCGGCTGCCTTTACTCGCTGACCAAAGCGTTGGCTCGGCCCGGCAAGGGTTCCGGCCAGTGGAACACCATGGAGATTACCCTCGACGGCCCAAGGACTATCGTGTCCGTGAACGGCGCAAAGGTCACTGACTACACCGAGGGCCAGCCCGTGCCCCCCAGAAAAGAGGACTGGGAGCCGTACCGCGGCCCACGCCCGAATGAAGGATACATAGGCCTTCAAAACCACAGCGATAACGACATCGTCTTCTTCAAGGAAGTCGCTGTGAAGAAATTGGGACACTGAGTAGTGACGGGGTCCTCCTGCGAGAGTTCGGCTGCGATTTCTTCGCACCTTCGGGGCCTTTCCGTATAGGCTAGCGCGTTATGACCTACTGATTATTTGGAATATCGATATGAATCGCATTCCTTTTCGCCTTGTGTTGTTGTTTGTTCTGATGCTTTGTGCAGATCTGGGTCTTGCCGACTGGGAAAGCATCGGCAACCTGGCGGCGTCGGAGCCCAGGGGAAGTGAAATCGTCTTTCGGAATGCAAAGGCCACCGTTGTCGTGACGGTGTTGGCCCCCGACATTGTCCGCGTCCGCACAATCCGCGGAACCCGCTTGCCCGAGGACCACTCTTATGCCGTAGTTAAGACGGACTGGCCGAAAGTTGCGGTCGAATTTGCCGGCGACAGGGAAACCCGCATCATTCGCACCCCGGAACTCGAAGTCCGTGCGCACCTCTCTCCCTTCCGATTGGCCTTTTATGACAGGGAGGGAAAGCTGATCTCGAAGGACGCGGACACCCGAGGAATAAGCTGGGATGGCCCACGCATGCGTTGCTGGAAGTGGATGCCGGAGGACGAACACTATTACGGCTTGGGCGAGAAGAGCACTCCGCTCGACAAGCGCGGCCGCTCGTACGTTATGTGGAATCAGGACCCCGCGGGATTCGACGCCTCCTCTGAGCCTCTCTATCAATCAGTACCTTTCTTTATCGGCTTACGAGAGGGGCGCGCCTACGGCTTGTTCTTTGACAACACCTTCCGCTCCTCGTTTGACATGGGAACGGAGGATCGCGACCTTTACTCGTTTGGCGCCGAGGGTGGGGAAATGAACTACTATTTCTTCGCCGGTCCCACCCCGAAGCGTGTGGTTTCGCGTTTCACGGAGTTAGTGGGCCGATCCCCGCTGCCGCCGCGCTGGGCGATAGGGTATATTCAGAGCCGCTACAGTTACTACCCTGAGAGCACGGTCCGCTTCATCGCGGAGAACTTTCGCCATCGAGGTATCCCCTGTGATGCCCTCTTTCTGGATATTGACTACATGGATGGCTTCCGGGTCTTCACTTGGAACAAGTCCCGCTTCCCCGATCCCCAGCGGATGATGACGGACCTCGAGCGCCAGGGATTCCACTTCATCGCCATCGTCGATCCCTACGTCAAGGTTGATCCCGACTTCCCGATCTACCAACAAGGCCTCGCTAATGGTTATTTCTTGAAGAAGTCAGATGGTACGATTTTCACGGGCCGCGGGTGGCCCGGGGCCAGCGCGTTTCCCGACTATGCTTCCGAGCAGGTTCGCAATTGGTGGGCCTCGCTCTTCAAGGAACAGCTCGAGCAGGGGATTTCCGGAATCCTTACTGATATGAACGAGCCGACGGTGCTGGTTGATCAGGGGCTGCCGAAAACCCTGGATCTCGACATCGAGCACTCGACCGATCGCGGACCGCGCACGCATGCGGAGATCCACAACGTCTACGGCATGCTTGAGACGCTTTCGACGCGCCAGGGTATGCTGCGCGTCCATCCGAATGAGCGGCCCATGATCATTACACGCGCTACTTACGCCGGCGGGCAGCGTTACGCGGCGGAATGGAGTGGTGACAACTGGGGCACCTGGGACCATCTGCGCCTCAGCATGCCTATGTTGAATGGCATGGGGCTCTCGGGCTTTCAGTTTTCGGGCGCCGATATCGGGGGCATCTGGCCCGTTCCCAGCCCTGAACTCTACTCGCGTTGGCTGCAGTCAGGCACCCTGACGCCCTTCTGCTGGACGCACTCCGGCGGGCCCGGGAACCTGGAACCGTGGGCGTTCGGAAACCGCCTGGAGGAAATCAATCGCAACTCGATCAAGCTTCGCTATCACCTTCTTCCTTACATCTACACCGCTTTCTGGGAGGCAGCGGAGACGGGTGTTCCCATTATGCGCCCCCTCATGCTCGAGTACCCTGACGACTGGGAGGCGGTGGATAGAAACGATGAGTACTTCTTCGGCGACGATCTGCTTGTCGCTCCAGTGACTAAAGATGATGACATAAGCCGGCAAGTTTACCTGCCGCGCGGCGTCTGGATTGACTTCTGGAACGACCACAGATACACAGGACCCACGACATTCGTGGCGGCCGCACCGACGGAACGCATCCCGCTGTTCGTCCGCGGCGGGGCCATTATTCCCAGCCAACAGGAAGTACAATACACAGGCCAAGCTCCTATCGACCCGTTAACCTTCGATGTCTACCCGAATGGAACGTCTTCTCGCCCGTATTACGAAGACGACGGGATCAGTTTCGATTATCAGCACGGAGTCTATTTGCGCCTGCATGTGACGGCCACCCAAACAGCGCAAAACATCGCATTGGAGATTTCTGCGCGTGAAGGCTCTTACACCCCGCCCAAACGCTCGCTGGAGATCAAAATCCATCGCCAAACCACCGAACCTCGCCATGTCACCGCAGCGGGGGCGAAACTTGCGAAACAAGCGTCGCCGCTGGCCCTACAAGGAAGCGGCGAAGGATGGGCCTGGGATGAGGACGCGGGCGTGGTTTGGATCCGCGTTCCCGATCGGGGGACGGAGCTGAAACTCGAAGTCGCGCAATAAGTAGATCCTGTGTAATAGCCTGGTATTCACCTGTAGGCCACGCCGCCTAGTGCTGAAAATCCCCTTGTGTTGACTAACGGTCCGTGAAACCGAACCGCCGTCGATCGCCATTCGCAGACTTGCGAGAAACTCAAGTCGCAGCTGGCGAGCTGGGTTTTCTTGAGTAGCCGAGTCTGCGTCTACGAAAGTACAACCCATGATGAGAATTGCGGATGTCCATTCGAATCGAAGCTGACCTAATATGTCGCGTTTGCGTTTGCTACAGACACAGGCACACCTTAGCCGGGGTTGTGATCAGCATTTTTCCACAGAGGTAATGGCAGGGCAAACTCTCGAAGACCTAACGATCAGGCGGTTACCGTCGGGCGCGAGCGGCGCTGGTGTGCGAATTGTGCGTCGCATGAAACACCTGGGCCTGCACGCATAGCGATACCGCTTGGCCAAGGGCTACGATCGGCATCCGACGGAAGGAAAGGGACGAGTTATTTCTCCCGTGACAGGCTTGAGATATTGCCGGATTAGTGGTGGTTAGGGGATTTATCGCCAGCAATCGGCGGACGCGGTAGTGGTAAACCAGGCGCTTTAATCGCGGGTAATCCGGTCTTGCCTCTCGTTTCTATTCACCAGCGGGTACGCTTACGACGGAAAACTCATGCGGCGCGGGAGGTCCTGGAAGTGCGCAGGGGAGCAGAGTCGGCCAGGTGCAAGGCGTGCTGGCTGACTGGGTAGGCTACTTGTTGTGCCGACACACTGGCGCAGTATTATGAAATCGGGAACGCGCAGAGAAGTGGGCTAGCTTTGCGCAGCGGCTACTTCAGCTTCCCGTATTCCGCCTTGGCTTCCTTCAGCAAGGGGATGTCTGGGTCAGCAGCTTTCCATAGGGCGACGAAGTCCTGGTACGCCATGCGGCTCTTGGCCTTGTCGCCCTGGAGCACATAGGCGCGGGCCAGACCAAGTTGCGCATTCGAAGCTGGAGCGCCGACAGGGTTTGGAGGCCCACGGTCAGGCTGGCGACAGTGACCACCCCCACGCTGAAAGCTTTCAACGCTTCAGTGGCGCGATGTGGTACGTGAATTGCAGCGTAGCTACATGGAAGCAGTGTCGGAATCAGTCATCCCGCTAGCACCCGTGTAGAAGTACCGGGAATTTCGCGCCCAAGTTCTGTGCATGTCTTCCGGAGTGGTGGAAGCTGGTTGCAAAGGCGTGATTGGCACCCGGCCCAAACGGGCTGGCATGCATTGGACGGTCCAGGGAGGCAACCCCATCCTCGCGCTGCGCTGCTGCAAGCTCAGCGGACGCTTCGAGGACTTCTGGGAACACGCGGTCTCGGCGGAGGAAAATCGCGTCACCCCCACCACATTTTTCTCATGCACTCCTGAGCCCGTCAGTTGTTCTTAGCGGGAGATTCAGATTCTACTGCCAAGAAAGCAGATGCCTAATCGATCGCAACCCGGGCTCGTCGCCGAGCGGAGTACTGGTAAAGCAAGATTGCCTCAGCCGACCAATTAGGCTGCTCAGCCGCAATGAGTCCAGCCTCGCATTCTCAAGTCTCTCCGGATGCTCCGGGACAGCGGCTGCCGGATCGGACACGACCTCGAACACCTCCCGCATAGACCAGTCGCCGAAGCAGGGTTCAGGCAGGAGCGGCGGTTCTCCGATGAGCTGGCACCAGCTGTTCACGGTCGAGCGGACACCGCCCAGTTGCTCTTTCTGGTACAGTTGCTTGCCGGACCGAAGAGCCGCGAGCAGCAATCCCTGATAGAACATTGTCAAAAGATGGGGCTTGTTAGGAGTGTCGGCAGGCAGTAGGCGCGACGGCGGGATAACAGGGAAGTTGCCCAAGACATAATCTCCGGTAAAGCGATCGACACAACCAAAAGGCTGACAATATCCTGATAACCACTGCGGATCCCACCATGTTTGCGGGGAGTACCCATCCCACCCATAGGTAGTGTCAAGGGTAGGAACTACAGGTCCGCGGTACCACAGGGTAGGCCAATTCTCGGAGCCGTACGGATTGTCCTTCGGATCTGCCACGCTGGGGTCTCTAGGCATAGGCAAGAAGACAAAACCGTCGCCCAAGATTTTTTTGTAGACTTGGGAGAGAAATTCTGCGTGTCGCCGGATCTCATCCCGGTACTCTTTACGTTTGAAGAAATCTCGCCGCAGTCCCAGACCAACGGCGAGAAACACCCCGAGCGCATGCAGATATGCTGGCAGGGTCCAGATCGGGCAAAATGCCCCCATAACCGGCACAAGATATTGAGAGAATGTCATGGGGCCCAGCGACCGCTCACGACCCAGCTGCTGTACGCTGTTAATCGGCTCCAGGTCAATATACGCGAAACTCGCCCCAAAGGCACTTCCGTTTTTTCTGAGCGCCGAGAAATAAATCTGTGGCTGATAGTCCATCACAACAAACCAAAGCGGCATAGTTGTGGGTGTGGCCAGACTGGCGTCAGAACTGCTCGGGACTATCGCTTCAAGCGTTTGCATACAAAAGGTGAGTTGACCGTCCGCATAATCATCGGATACGGCGGAACCTTCATCCATTCTCGCCTTAAGGTTCCTATAGGCAGTTCTGCAGGCAGACATTACCGTATTGAGATCCGTCGCTCTCTGGAGGATGTTCTGCTCGCGAGCGTCGAGTCCCAATTGATTAATCTCCTGTTGGAGCTGTGCGATTTTGCTGTCCGTGTCGTCGAAAACCATCAGAATCGCTCCAAGCAAAGCCAGGGCGGCGCCGACGACCCCTGCCGCCCCACCGACCACGGCGGCAATCCCCGCAGCCGTCATGGCTTGAACAAGATTCGAAGCGACTTGAAGCGCTTGGGCGGGTGCCTGAAGTGCCTGATTATTGACGTCGGAGACGCTCATTGTTCTGCTCCTTTCGGGACGAGAGCCGCGGTGGCCGCGCGGAACGCCTCAGTACTCACTTACACCCCGACTGCAAACCCTCCAACGCCTACCAGCGCGATGAAGCATTGCGCGTAGCCTTACCTTTCGTCCTCACTGAAGCGAAATGAGAATAGGAATTAATCCAGTCCCCTTCTCGAGTGGCTTGAGGGCTTTCCCGATGACTGTGCCAAAGGCGTTGACGGGATCGGTTGCCTTCATGGCGTGACCAGCCGTTGGTGAAGTCGTCAGCAGGTCGCCGGCTTCAATCGGTGCATACTGAGCATCGACTTTGCAGTACGCCTTACCCATCAACGAAATGGCCATCCGATGAGTACATTCAACTCGCCTGTCGAGAATTACGCCGGGCTTGAAATCGCCAGCACCAGAAATGACGCCCGCAACCTTTTTGTCGTACGCCTTCGTGCTCTGGCGCAAGGAGCCTTCTTGGCCAAGCACCATGACGGTTCCGGGTTCCATTCTCTCCCCGTCTTCAATGACAAATTCTTCCGCACAATCAGCATTCGCTAAGACGATGTCCCCTGTCGCATTAATATCGCCAACCACGTGCAGTTTCGCTTGCGGGGTGACCGTTCCAATGCCGACGTTGCCGTTTGGATCGATGACGAGTCTGGCGGCGGCCACACGTGGGTCCCAGACCGCAAGGTTCCCGGCTCCAACCCCTGCTCCGGTTCCCCCTGAGTCTAACCAGTATTCCCTTCCGCCTGGGTTGTTACTCTTGAGAGAGATGAAGGTGTCGGAACTGGCAGATTGCAGACGGAGTTGAGGCATCGCGTTACTATCGTTCACAATGTCCAGCGGCGCGCCCGGCGATGAGGTTCCGATACCAACATTGCCAGAGCCGCTGGATGGGAAAAACTCCGCAGATGCCTGCTGTGCGTCTGCTTTAACAGACAAGACTACCCCTCTAGCGACCAATTCAGTTTCACCACCCGTTACCGATAGAGCGACTCCTGCCCCTGTGTTTACCACACGCAATGGAACTGATCTGAGCAAAGAAGAGCCCACGATATGCAGGTTGGCATCCGGTTCGTCGGTGCCGATGCCAACATTGCCGCAGAATGGCTTAAGTAGCCGGGAATGGCATATTTCAATCACAGCAGGCGTCGAAGTCCCCGGAGGGTATGGTGGTGCAGGTAGCGAAGAGCCTATTGTCCCCACCGCTCTAGCTTGTCCCTTGATAAACAGTAGAGCGAATGGACACAACGGCGGAATTCCAGAGACGAATGAAGCCTGAATGGAGACCAATAGCCTCGCGGCCGAGCCATTCGGCGGCGGTGGCGGAATTGTGGACACGCCATAGCTGGCAACGGCTACCACGTCGCCATTTGTAGCTGTAGAGTTGACCCAATCCGCCCAGCTATTCCATTGGGAAGGATCCTGGGAAACATTATGAGAAGCTTTTGCTCTAGCCGCACCACCGCCAAGCAGGACAACGGTGTTTATGCCGGGATTATTCATCACTATGGACTGCTGGCCGGCGTTCAGGTAACTGGAATTTGGAGATAGGCTTGTTGGCGTTGAGCCAACAAGTGTAATCATGTAATCTATCGGACCCGCTGGGAGACTGACGGCCTGCAGAGTACCACCGACCATGAGATCGTCCCGAAGATTCAGGCTGCCGTTTACCTGGAGATTATCTTGAATTGTCTGAGTCATACATCCTCCCTGTTTTCGTCTCGGAAGTCGTCCCTATCGACTGCGGCATCAACCGGAATTTGCATTGAGGCGGCGCGGGCTTCCTGCTGGAAACGTTCGAGCGCCTGCCGGTCCTTAGAAAGCTCAACGCAATGGAGCCGTCGGCGTCAAGACTGACGAGCGGTCACCGTGGCTCATCGCGAGACGTTAGCCCGCGGTTCCGAGAGGTCAAATCGACATCCCCTCCCATTCGAAAAAACGTGCAACCCGGCGTGGAGATCCTGTCCGGTCCGTCGGCGATACGGACATTGGGTGCGATCAGGAAGCAGTCAGCCTCCCAACTTCTGGATCGCGCGTTATAGGGGACAAAGGCATTCATCACAGCTCGGCCTAACGTTTGCGTTTCAGTCTCGGCGGTAGATGATCAGAGTGGCCGGAGGGTGATCGACGTTCGACCGGGGAATTACTCATGACGCCAAGCCTCCCGGGGATTCTCTGGCTGGAGAGACGGTCGCTTAGTTATACTTCCAGTAAACCCGCCAGTCAACCAAGAAATATCCGACGCTAGGCCCGATTATTTTCCCCCCTCGGCCTTGCGAGACCTCACCGTGACACGAGATGGACTCCCACTTCCGCCCTGGTGTTGGCTGAAGACCCCCAGCTCCTGGTTCGGCCACTCGGACAATATCCGCGCGGTCAGTTGACGGTAAGTCGGCTATGCTGATATGTTCTCGCCGCCGCCCAAACAAGGGCAAACAAGATCAATCCCCCTAGCGTTTACTTATAACTGTTGGGAACAGCCCTTCCCACCAGCAATCATGCAAACTCCGCGGATCTGGTGTTCGGGTCCTCGAAGGCGACTGGGGAGTCAGGGGCTGCACTTCCGCGAGTAGGCCGGTTAACCGGCCAATCTCTGCCCATTGTCAGGGTGTGCCGAGTTTGCGCGCTTCGATGGCGATTTTGGTGAGGCGGTTGGAGAGCCGATCGCGAGAACTGCGGGCAGCGCCGACGGGCAGCGAGCGCCGGAACATCTCCAGCACGTGTTGAGCGGCCAGCAAAGAATCGATAACCCCGGCGAGGCCTGTTCGGGTGAGCGCGAAAGAGGTTTTTGGCTGCGGAACCAGATGTCGAGGTTTTGAACGCGCCAGTTGGAACTCCCGCTGAAGGTCATTCATCATCAACTCAACATAGAGCATGGTCATCTCGGGAGAAGCGTGGCCGAGTAATTTCATTAGAGCGGGGGAGCTTATGGAGGATGAGCCTTCGAAAGCTCACGTACGGCAAAGGGTTCAGCACATTACTCCTTCGAAATTCCCGTGATATCGAATTTCTGTTTTCCAGCCTTGACCATGAACGTTCTTTGAGCGCCCTGAAAGTACGCGTGGAGTTCAAATGGCGAGTCCGACTGAACATGGATGGTCTCTACCTTTGATCCATTTGTTGCGGGTCCGGCAATCAAAGATACAACGTGCCCGTTAAAGCGGAAGCGCTCGCAACCGCGCTGGCCCCCTGCTTCGATTCGCCAGACCAGCCTGTTGTGAGCCGCATCGGGTCGGAGTCCGATGGCATACTCCAGAAGGTACATGATCGGTCCAATTCCACTCCAACCCACGAAATCGGACTTTGCCGGGTTACCCTGCTGGGCGTGATCCGGCGAGTAGTTCTCCCATATCGTTCCCGTTTTCTCATAAACATGGGCGACAAGCTCCAGGTGATTCAAGGCAATGTGGCGAGCGAGGTCGGAATAGCCATACTTCTCCAAGCCCTGCATGATCATGGTATCCGTCGGCGCCCAAACGGATCCCCGCCAGTATCCGCCAAGAGGCTCGTACCCAGCTTGGTTAGCCGCCAAGGTGGGCACCAGGTTGGACCGTCCAAAAGTCTCGGGATTCTTCAGTTCCGTAACCAGATCCGCCGCTTGGTCGGAGGAAGCAACCCCGGCAAGCAGCGTCCAATACGCGGCGATGGTCATCACGGGAGCACGCTTGCCGTCCAGCATCAAGTCGAAGTAGAACTTCCGGTTCCCGTCCCACATCGCGTGATTGATAGCCGAGTCCAGTTGATCAGCTTCTGCCGAGTACTTACGCGCATCGGTGTCCTTGCCAAGGATCAGTCCCATCTCGCTCAGTTGCCGCGCGAAGAGCGCCATCTCTGAGGAGATATCAATACCCGTGCCGCCATTCTTCAGATAAGCATTACGCGGAGAGTTGTCCATGCTTGCCCAATCAGTGACATAGAGCCCGTTCCCTTGCCTCAGGTATAGTTGAAGCGCCGCATAATAGTGGACAAGCGGTTGCCAAACCTCCTCCAAACGGTCCTTATCCCCTGTAACCCTGTAGTGTTCCAGTTCCGCCCATGCCAATATGGGGTGATTCAGCCCATCGAGCGTCAACCTGGGATTGGGAGAAGGGATGGTCCGGCCCGTGTAGACGACTGGCGCACTTCGAGCGGCCCCAACCATCTCATCGTAACCGGGCCAGCCCCATCGGCTAATAAGCGGTTTGTCCTCATGGTTTACCCAAGAGTCGAAATCGGTCCCTGTATTCCTCACGATCTCGCGGCAAATCTCTCCATCCTCATGCTGCTTCGCGTAGAAGTTGTCGAGGGACGAGATGCCGGGTACGAGTGGATACGCATAGTTACAGAACATGGTCATGAAGCAGCTATCCCAAAGGAATATGTTCTTGTTAAAAGCAGGGTCGATGAACTGGGAGACGAACCCGCTCTGCGGTGCCGGTTCGTAAAAGTTGTGAAACGCCAACTCCCAGGCTTTCCAGTACAGCCGCACCAGCACAGGGTTGTCATCATAGATCGGCGAAGGCAACTGGGAACGCAACTCTGCGAACTTCGGGAGGGGTTTGGCTTCATACGCCTTCTTGGCAAAATACATTCCAGTCCCCTCCTTTGCGGCGCCTGTCTCCGCGGAGAAGAGAACCCCCGACTGCCAGGCGGCCATCGCAATAGCCAGGATCACAATTCGCAGCCCGAAATGATTGTCAGAAGTTTCCATGCATCGCCCCCATTTGCGCTAATCTGCCATGCGCGTTGTATCATTTCAGGTGTTTATTCTACGCCAGAAGTGGTGGTAGATGTATCATACTTGAGGAATTCCCAATCGAAGAGGCAGTTGACATCGGAAAGCATCTTTGATATTCGAGAGGCCGCGACACCTGACAAATTAAGGATGTCGACCGAGAATTGACCTCTGGAAGGGGAGTACGAAATGCTGGTTTTTGACAGGCGTGGCTTTGTGAAGTGGGCTGGAACAGCGACAACCGCATTGTGGGGAAGCGTAACTCAGCTCAAGGCGCGACTCAAGGCAGGGGATTTCAAAGGCGAAGCGGCTGCTATCCCTGCCTCCGACGGGCCGCTGGCAGAAGCGAGGTCTCTCGGCGGCACATTGGACAATCAGGAAATCTACCGGCTGCTCGGTTTTGCCACCATGAGTGGCGAAGACCCGCTCAAGCTTTGGCAGCGGCTTAAGAACACTCAGAATTGGAGGGTCGGTCCTCTGTCACCCGATAGCTGGTCCGGCAGCGTCTTCGTGGCCGACGACCGAGACATCTTCGCCTTTCGAACCCTACCACTCCCCGATGCCTGGCTGAAGGACTCCAAGGCTGCAAATCGCGCCGAATACTGCGCCAAGCATTTCGACCAATGGTGGTCAGGCTGGGCCGGCGTGGAACAACCCGGTGGCACCGGGATACCTGGATGGTGGAAGTTCGTCGGGCCGAAAGCGTGGGACAACTCCTACGCGCGACTCGTCTGGCGGATGCCCGATGGGGGTCCTGAAGTCACTTATGAGTGGGCGCAGACGGAGAAGAATGAAGTCGTTGGACGTCTGGCGCACTCTCAACCCGCCGCTCTGGTATTGCAGGGCTACGTACCATGGGATTCCGCGCCTCCTGACTTCTCGGTGCTCTACTCTGAAGGTCCGGCACGGCGCTTCCTGCGCGGCCGCTCGTGGATTCCCGGAACGCGCGACGGCATGCGGTGGGTGCTGGCATTGAGTGCAGCCCCCGACGAGGTGGACGGCACAGGTGCGGTGCGATGGCATGGATACTTCCACAGGATCGAGAAGCTCTATTTCTGCGGGCGACAGGGCCAGAGCTACGAGCCTCTCGAGGCGGCGACGAGTGCCTGGCTGGCGGCGGGAAAGATTGACGAGTTGCTGGATGGCAACCGTGAACGCTATTTGAAATCGCGGCCTGAAGGCACCGGTTGGCTGGCCGACGCACCCTCCGCCATCAACGACAACCTTGAATGGAGTGAGGTCTATACACCATCGCGTCGAAGGACATACGTGACCGTCAGCCGGAAATGGGCGCAGTCCAACAACTCGGCTCCGGATTTTCTGTGGGACAGCTTCTTCAGCGCTCTGCTGGTTTGCCAGGAAGACGAAAAGAAGTCCTATGACCTGATTCGCGATATCACCTCCTGGCAAAACGATCAAGGGATGTTCTGCCAGTACGGCCAATGGCCGACCCACCCGGACCGCTGGATATTCCCCGCCGCCTGGGGACATACGCAATATCCCATCGGGAGCTTATTGACTGCCAAGATCTATCTTCGGCGTCCGAATCGGGCCTTCCTCGAAGACATCTACCCACGGCTGCTGAAGAACCAGCGTTGGTGGTTTGCGGATCGCGGAGACGGACAACCTTGGCGGGACGGCAACAAGAACGGGTTGCTTGAGCTAGGCTCAAATTACCCGGAAGAGATCCCCTACGATGATCGGGCGCAGACTGCCTATTTCGAGTCGAACGATGATAGTCCCCAATGGTGGCGTGTCGCTCGCTACAACAACCAAACTCAGACCTTGGAGCAGGACACCGTTGAACGTAATTGCCTGTACGCACTGGATTGTTGGATTCTGGCCTGGATGGCCAACCAGTTAGGCAGACCCGGAGACGCCGCCGCGCTCGCCGTCGAGCATCAGCGCATGGTCGAGACGATCAACCGCCTGCTCTGGGATCCGTCCCGCGGGTGTTACTACAATCGTCATTGGGAGAACTTCGCCGGAGATACATTTTTTCCTCAGATGGGTCCAGATATCTTCTTCTCGCTGCTCGGAAAGGTAGCTACGCCCGAGCAGACCGAGTCTTTGCGGAAGATTTTCCACGATCCGAAGAAATTTGCCGGGGAATGGATATTGCCCACGATCAGCCGCGACGATCCTCTATTTCCCCGACAGGACTACTGGCGCGGCAAGGTCTGGCCGCCACACAACTGGTTGTTCTATCAGGGGTTGAAGCTGTACGAATGGGATCACGAGGCGAGGCTGCTGGCGGAGTCTTCCGCGAAGATGCTCTTGACGGCTTGGCGCGACAAGGGAGAATGTCATGAGAACTTCAGCGCCCTCACCGGTGAAGGTACGGGACAAAGCGACCCACACTACACTTGGGGTGCACTGATGGCTTTACTTGCCATCGAAGAACTTATCGACGTCAACCCGTGGCATGGATTGCGCTTCGGGAATCTTGAACCTGTGGCGCCGGCCAGTATCCGACGCTATTTCGTCAGCGGATCACTTTACGATGTCACGCAATCCTCGGATGGACTTGAAGTTACTAAAGACGAGCAATTACTGTTCGCCACGGATGGACCGGCGGAGATCCGACACGTGGAGTTTGTGGGCGACCAGGTGCGGTTTGAGGTACGCGCCGGTAAGCTGGTGAAGATTCGCGTCCGGAAGAATCCAGCGAGAGATTTTCCGGCTGGTCTGACAAAGGTATGAGGTTTGCCGGATACGGCGCCAACTGAAGGGGATACGAGCTTCGCTCGTCCTAGCTATCGAACCGCGTTTCGCTCTCCACCAAACCTCGCGCGCCTGCGTGGAGTCTATAAACAAGTAAGACAAATGCGAGCTGAATTACAGGGGTGCTTTCCAACGCTCCAGGAGCAGCTCCACCGTGGCCGCCGCCGTCCAGTTGTACTCCGGAACGCCGGCGGGCTTGCCGGCTTTGGATTCATAGCACTCGTGCAGGTATTCAGAGTTGCTGAGGATCTCCAACAAACGGTCGGACAAGCGCTCGGCCTCCTGCGAGTAGCCCTGTTTTTGCAGGGCTTCGACCATCCAGTACACAAAGTGAGGCCACATGATGCCGCGCCAGTACGCCAGCGGATCGTAGCTCTTGTCGTTGTAGGCCACGCTGGGGAACGGAATCAGCCCATTCATCTCCTCCGGATTCAGCATGTGCGCGCGAACCATCGCCTCCACCTGTCCCCGGGCCAGCGGCGCACCTGCCCAGAGCGTTATGAACATGTTCGGCGTGACTACGCGGGTCCAGGGCTCACCAGCCTTGAGATCCACATCCCAAAACGCCTTGTCAGATGGAAAATACATTCTGGCGACCAGCTTCGCTCCCAACTCGTTCGCCTTCTGCTCCCATGCGTCGGCCTCGACAGGTTTGTCCAGTGTGCGGGCCATCCGTGCCAGACAGTGCATATCCATCAGTAGGAACCCCGCCAAGTCCGGCGATTCGAACTCACCCATGTTACGGTTGGCCCGAACCTTTCCGCCTTTGTCCCAGCGAGGTGAGTTGTCGGCAATCTGGCCGCCATTGCGCCATTCCGGCAACCCATTGTGATTCTTGTCCTGCGTCTCAAACCAATAATGGTTGAATGCGGCACACGACGGGTAGACGTCCTGCAAGAAAGCTCTATCATGCGTGGTCTCAAAGATTCGCCACGCCGCCCAGGAAAGGATCGGTGCTTGCCCGTCGCCGGTGCGATTTTCCTCACTCAGAATGCTAGGCGCCAGCGCCGTGGGCAGCGGATGATCGATCAACACGCGGATGAAATCCTCGGCCTTCTTGGCGTCGAGTTCACGCATGCCTGACGCTGTGAAGCAGGTGTCCCAGAAGCCCATGGCAGGGAGAACGCTTCGAGCAACGTAGGTGGAGGTACGATTCGAAAGCCAGCGGCCGCGCCCCTGGTATTCATCCATGACCAGGGCCATCGCTGCGTGGCGATAAAGTCTCTCGTAGCGCGCGTGGCGACTGGGGAGGGGCGGAAGAGTCTCGAAAATCCTCGCCCAGCGCGCTTTGGCCGCTTCGATGGAATCCCGGGCAGGTTCGCCCTGGTTTTCGGAAAGCACTTTCCCGGCGCGATAGACAGCCGAGTCCGGCTGCTCGAAGGAGAACCCGGCCGCGACGAGTATTTCCACCGTCCCGTGGGCAGGAACGACCCGTGGGTCATAACTCTCAACGAAACGCAGAGCGCCTGCTGTTCCAGAAGCTAACTCCAGCGTTCTGACGCCTGCCCCCGCCGTCTCGGGGCGCGTAGCATCCTCGACGCGGACCGCTGCGGGGCGGGGAGCGGAACGAATGTTCCAGTAGAGATCCACCTGGCGATCGGGCGGACCCAGATAGACCCAGGGATTGTTCCATTCCGAGTTCTCTTCAATCCAGACTGTAAAGGGCGTGTGAGTGCGGGCCAGCATTTCGGCATACGAGTCGTACTCGAGCCTCTTGAAGTTGACGTCAGAGTTAGTTGTCCCGACCAATTCTACGCCCACCACGTGGGGTTGCGCATCGCCATTCAGTACCTGGTAGCGAGTCAAGAGAGTGTCGAGATCAGCGAATACCGTGGTCGCGGTGACTGCTACGCCGGAGGCGAATGTCTGGCGCTCAACGACACCATAGGGAAAGAAATCACGCTCAATCGACCTGCCCGCAGAAGCGGGATTGCCGTCGATGCTGACCACACGGAGATTGTGAAGCACCGGCACGAAGACGATCGAGTCGTTGCCGTAAAGCGCCGTCACGAATTGCGGGCCCGCTCCGAGGCTTTCTGCACTTCGATTCACCACTTTGGCGCCCCAGCCATGGGTAAGGAATTGCAATTCGCTGGCGTCCACCGAAGAGTGCGAGTTCTCAGGGCCGTAGAGCCGGTCGGTCCAAAACACCCCAAAGTGCGAAGCGAGGTCCTTGAAACAGGTCGGACCTGAGCGGTAGTGGATGACGTTTTTCATGGACTCCAGCAGGGGCGAATCGAGGTTAGTCTGAGCGAAGGACGCCGGCCCGACGGCAAGAGCTAGAACCAGCAGGAAGAGAAACCGTGCCGCCCCGCCGGCTAAACTCCGGTGGGCTCGAAACCTTGTCATGGTGGCCTCCCGAGGTGAACGCGCACTTCTCTTTCCCGGCCTCTTCCGCCTCGCCTGCGCGTCGTCCTGAGCCCGCAGGCATCTTCACGAAGCCGCGGGCCGTTTTTCCAGGTGAACTTTGCCGGCCTCGTCGCGGCTCAGGACGAAGTCGACCGACTGGCCGTGCAACTTGACACCCTTGATGGTGACGCTCTTCCACCCTGGCGGCAGGACCGGGGCGTAAACAGGCGTTAAGCCCTGATCGGTAAAGCGCAGGCCGGTGAAGCCGTAGAGGAAATTCTCCAAGAAGCCGGCGGAGATTGAGAGATTGTAGATGGCGTTGTTTTTTGCAGTCTCGCTCCGCATATTGAAGGGCGGCTTCAGGAATCCCCCCATGCTGAACTTCATCCACTTGTAAGCCGTTGCCCCATCGCCAAGTTCGGCCGCTTCGATGCCCAGCATCACGGGAACCATATCGTTGGCATCCGGCGTAAGTTCGCTTAGGGATTTGGTGGCGAAATTAAAGTCGTTGCGGCGGATTTCCTTGCTCATGGCGAGATCGAGGGGGGGATAGGCCAGCCAGGATATTGAACTTCCCATCCAGGTCTTCTTGTTGTGGGGAACCGTCTCGTCGAAATCCAGGTGGCGCTGCTCTTTCACTGAGAAGGGGATGTACATCCTCTGTGCGACTTCCGACCACTTCGGGTTCGGAGTCTGACCGAGCACGCCCGCGGCGGCTACCGCACACCGCAGCGCTTTTTGGGCCACAGCGTTGGTGAACGAGTCGTTGGGGACATCGTTGTAAGCCTCGTCCGGCGAAGTTACATGCAGAATTTCGTAGCGGTCCTTTTCGCGATTATAGGTGGCGCGCGTGGCCCAGAAGTCCGCCGTCTCGCGCAGCACGCGGTAGCCGTAATCACGCAACCAGGCCTCATCGCCCGTCGTTAAATAATATTCCCAATTGGCGATGGCGATGTCCGCGTTAACATGGATCTCTCGTTCGGCGAATCCCGTCGCAATGTAAGGCGTCACATCGATTCCCTTCAGCGGGTCGGATTCCCACGGGTACATGGCCCCGCTGTAGTGCCGCTCCCTGGCGCGCGCTTCGGCAGGCGCCAAGGTGCGAAAGCGGAACATCTCGAGTGACTTCGCTCTTTCCGGGTGAAGCAGAACGAGAACCGGAAAATCCCAGGCGTCGTTGTCCCAAAACTGGTGACCCATGTAACAGGGGCTCAAACCGCAGCCGCTCATTCCCCAGCCCGTATTCACTGTGGAATTCTCGAGCAGGCTGAAAAGGTCAGAGTGAATCGCCCGCTCCACTTCGGGATCGCCTTCTATCTGAATGTCCGTTTTCCACAGGGCGTGCCATGCCGCCTGGTGCTTTGCGAGCAGCGAGTCGTAACCCTGCTTGCGCGCGCCTTCCGCCCAGTTGAGGGCCGCATCCTTCAAACCTCCCCAATTTTCACCCGAAGCGGCGACATATTTGGCGAAGGTGTAGGTCCGGCCGCGCTCAACCGTTATCGCGATCTCTAAGGAAACCACTTGAGGTGACTGCTCGAGCTTGACAGCCGAGGGCGTCACGCCCGGCGGCAAGCCGATGGCAGCGGCCTCGGCAATCTGCGGGCCATCCACGGCACGGCCGGTAATCCACAGCAGCCGCTCGGCCTCGCTTCCACCAAACGACTGGATCTGGACGTATCCGGGATACCACATTGCCGCGCGGTCGGGCGCGGTGGGGTCTGGAGGACGCGCCACCGCACCCGCTCGGCCTTTTTGATCCACCGCGGTGGGATCGGTCAGCCGAAAGCTCTCGCCAGCATCAGCAATGGCCTTCTCGAGTTGCGCAGCGGTGAGCCGGGCCACGGGAAAACGGTGCGCGGGCGCGGGGTAAGGCCGCAAAGTGAACCGCAGACGCACCGTGCCGGTAAAATCAGGCGTAAGGCTCAGGCTGATTAAGCCGAGATGTGTGGCGTCCTCGCTCGCGAGCGTAGTCACCTCGAGCTGCGTCGAACGACCGCCACTCGCGAAATCGTACTGTGTGTGGAGCAGCCCATCGTACATGCGCAAGGTCTGGCGATAATTGCGGAAAGCGCTCGCGGTCACCGGCGTTGAATTCAACCATCGAGCGCCGTCGAAGTAATCGATCTCCGCCCAGCTTGGCAGCGCGGCGGGGCGCGATACGTCGCCGGGCGTGTAGTCCATCACTCCCACCATGAAACTCAACGTCGGGTCAGTGCCACGTAATGATGTGCTGGTGGTGAAGAAGCCATTGGCAAGATACGCCGGAAAATAGAGGCTGAAGTCTTTCTCCGTCGCCGTGAGATCGAAACCCGCATCGCCCCCGACAGCCATCGCCGAAAGTTGCAAAGCAAAACAGAGGAATACAAGCAAACGTGTCATAGTGCGCCTCATAGGAGTTCGTTTCCCCGTCGACCAGTTCCAGAGATTAGTACTCAACCGGCCAAAACCTAGCATGCGTCTGGAGTTCTGTCAAACGAGAATCCCAATCATTGATGGCGAATCGAGGTTGTTGTGGGCAAGCCTCGGGGCGTGGCAGTTTAGCGTGCGGAGCCGCCGCCGTTTGTCTCTAACCTCACCTTCGCAGTTCCGCACATTTGTGAGGGAAAGTTGACCTCCCTATCGGTCTAACCTCTTATCCATCAAAGCTGGCTTTTCAGAAGGCCGTTGTAGTGCCGACCTACCCTCTTTACAAATGCT
>Ga0209517_10003349_pt1 | contig 21832 bp, 18 predicted proteins | sample PeaSoiMetSII2010_FD_187695 | JGI IMG/M metagenome (GOLD analysis project Ga0209517, IMG submission 187695) | Peat soil microbial communities from Weissenstadt, Germany - SII-2010 (SPAdes) (version 2) | ecosystem: Environmental > Terrestrial > Soil > Wetlands > Peat | place: Germany...
GTAGAGGAGCAGAGGTGAAAGTTTTCGTGCTTGGGTCAGAGTCGGAATGATGATGGAAATGGAGCTCGAAAACAGGTAATCACGGTTCAGCCGATCCAAATCCCTGTTGCGGTCGACATCGTTTCTTTTGGGTGCGGGTCGAACGCGAAATCCGCCGGCTTCAAGCGAGCGTGCAGTTCTGGCAAAAACTTCGCCGGTTCCCCACTGGCTAAAATGCAAAGACGCATCAACCGGCCGATCCGCGCCTATGAGATAGAAGCCGCCATCGGCGGCCGGACCAAGTACGGCCACTCTTTGTCCAATATTTCGAAACGCCCATTGGAGGTCTTCCATTTCGATGTCCGCAAGATCGGTCCCGATGAGAACAGCCTTGTCGGCGCCCGACACGAATGTCCGGCGAAGGGCGTTCGCCATTCGTTCTCCCAGGTGTTCACCTTCCTGGGCACAGAATTTCCAGGGGCCCCGGAATTTGTCCTTCAATTTTTCAATCGGGTCTTCAGGCGTGTGGAAAAGAACTACTTGAACTTCGGGCGCTTTGCGTTTCAAATCGCAAACAATCCCCAAGGTCCTCCTGATGAGCTTTTCGTAGATTTCGGCCGCCCTTTGGGAACCGATTTCTTCGGAGAGGCGTCTTTTTACCCTGCCTGCTTGAGGGTATCTCAAAAAAATCAATAGCGCATTGTTTTTCAGGTCGTTGTCCCTGCCCACTCTTGAACTACTCAGTCCTCAGTCCTGTCTTCCAGCTGCCCCCTATTGAACGATAACAATACCGGCGAGCGTGCCTTTAGGCACATCTTGGACTTTCGCGCCGCTTCCTATTGGGTAGATGTCCCAGCCGGCAAGGGCGACCATTTTATAGACATCGATTCCAACCGCTTCCATGGAAGGCCTGGACTTGAGCGAAAATCTGCATTTGTCGCCCTTCATTGCCTGACAATCCGGCAGTTGGCCGCAAAATGTATGACGGCAGGACCCGGCGGCAAATCCGACGGCCAGGTAGTGGCCATCGTAGAAAGCAGCGGATTCTATTTCCGACACCATCGTATACATCTGCTGGTAGGCATCGACTCTTTCCTTTATCGTCGCTTTGTCTCTTACGATAACTTCAGCGGGTATATCCTTTATAAAAAAGACTGCCGATTCGTATTTTTTTAAAAGCTCCCTCAGCTCCGCCGGCTTCATTGTGTTCGGGGGACATTGGGCGCCTGCGCCATAGCCAAAACATCTGGGAATCTGACACTTCATCGGTATCCGCTCGTCCACCGGAATCTCTTCGGCCTTGACTATCCTGGCGTTAGAGGCCCCCAGCTCTAGAGCTCTGAGCCTGTACTTTTCCAGGTCCGAGCTCAATTGGGCCTCATTCATGTCAGCCCTGATTTTTCTTATCGTCGTCATTTCGCATCCTTTCAGCCACAATCTCGGCAATATGTTTGACCTTGATCCTGCCACCCCTTTTTTCCATTCCTCCCCTGAGCTGCAAGACGCAACCCGGACAATCGGTCACAAGCATCTCCACCCCGGCAGCTTCAACACGGTCCAGTTTTCTCTTCAGCAGTTCGGCCGATATCTCAGGGAAATCTATCGAAAAAGAACCTCCAAATCCGCAGCAGACATCCTCATCCTTTGTCGCAACATATTCGAGCCCGGCCGCAGAGAGAAGTTCACGCGGCTCTTTTGTCACCCGCTGACCACGGCACAGGTGACAAGGAGAGTGATAGGCCGCCTTGCACCCGGCGCCGGCAAAAAAATCTCCGGGACTAATTTTGAGCACTTTTATCATAAATGAGCTGAAATCGATCACCTTGTCCTTCAGTTGGCTTGCTTTAACGGCAAGTGCAGGCTCTGCGCTCAGCAGTTTAACGTAGTTTTCTTTCAAATGCGAACCACAGGAGGCGCACATCGTAAGTATATAATCATATTCGGCCGGGTCCATGGCCGTAATGTTCTGGACCGCAATGTCTCTTGCAGTCTCTTTTTCGCCCGTCATCTGGGCGGGAAGCCCGCAGCAGGTTTGATCCATGGGATAATCGACCTGCACGTCATGGTCCGCGCAGATTTTCAAAAGCGCCCTTCCCTGTTCCGGATAGACGAAATCAACGAGACAGCCGCCAAAGAATGCCACGCGAAAGCGAGGGTTTTTAACTCGCGGGTTGATGCGCTCCCACATGTCTCTTAGGGGGACCCTGGCTATTGCGGGCAATCTGCGGAAATTGTGTTCTTCAGAGAAAAGAAACGGCAGATGCCGCAGATACTCTCCTTCGCTAAAAGGTTTTTGTGCAAAAGAGGCCCTTCGGAGCAAGAAGTGAAACAGGCGCCGGTTTTGGAGGACATTTTTAAGCAGCACGTTTTTAGGCGGTCTTTTTCCTTCCACCTTAAGGACCGTACGATGCACCTCTTTTATAAGGTGAGGTAGGTCAATTGCGGCAGGACACACTGACTTGCAAGCCTGGCAGTTCAGGCAGTTCTTTACGATGGTCCGGGCGTTGCGCCTTCCGTGATAAAAATATGTCAGAATCAGTCCGATGGCGCCGATGTAAACATGGCCGTAGTTATGGCCTCCGACAAGTTTATAGATTGGACACACATTTGCGCATGCGCCGCAGCGAATACATCTTAGCGCGGAGGACAAAACGGGGTCCTTAGCCAGGGCGAGCCTGCCATTGTCGAGAAATACGATGTGCATCCGCTTCCTGGAATCGGGCGACGACTTGCACTCAGTCGGTCCGGTTATCCAGGTGACGTATGTGGATATAAGTTGGCCGGTGGCATTGCGAGGCAGGGCAGTCAGGATGCGCAGCGCCGATTTGAGATCGGGGACGAGTTTGTCCACTCCCACCAGGGCGACGTGAACACGCGGCAGTGTTGTCACCAACCTGCCATTGCCTTCGTTTGTGACCAGCCCGATGGTGCCGCTTTCGGCGATGGCGAAATTCGCCCCGCTTATTCCCATGTCTGCTTCGACGAATTTGCGGCGGAGCTCTCTTCGAGCCAATTTGACCATACCCGTAATGTCGTCGGGGTCCAGCGACTCTCCGGTAACTTTATTAAAGAGTTCGGCAACTTCCCTGCGAGACAGGTGAATGGCTGGCATAACCATGTGAGAGGGTCCCTCGCCCCGGAGCTGAATAATCCATTCACCCAGATCGGTTTCGGTCACTTCATAGCCTGCCCGCTCCAGGAAATCATTGAGGAAGGTCTCTTCGGCAGTCATCGACTTGCCCTTGACTATCCGCTTCACCCCATTTTCTTCCGCTATGGCCGCAATGATCGAATTCGCCTCAAAGGCCGTGCGCGCCAAATGCACTACGGCCCCGGCCTCCTGCGCGCGCGCGGTAAACTCTTCGAGCAACTCCTCGATTTTTGAAATAGATTCGTCTTTGGCTCTGGCTATCTCGGATGCCAGTGCATCGAAGTCGATTCCAGCGAAAGCGTTTGCCCTCGAGGCAGGGTAAGCGGAGGCAAACGAGTCCAGGGTCGCGCTGAGAAAGCTGTTCCCAAGCGCCCTTTTCAAATCTTTTTTATATTCTTTGAGGTTATGCGGGGTCTTTATCATAGCCCATCCTCCTCCAGAATCAGCACATGCAGCTCCTGAGGCCCATGCACTCCTATGGTCATCACTCTTTCGATATCGGCGGTCCGGCTGGCGCCGCTGATAAAAGCAAGATAGCATGGAGCGGTTTTCATCATCGCGGCAAGTTCCACTTCGAGAGCGGCGGTATCCGCCTCGATCCGGTATTTGGGCAACATTGCAATGTGCGTTTCGCTCAACATAGTGGCTATCCTAAGATCCTCGGACTCGCAATTGACGACCAGAGTGCCGGTTTGGGCGATACCCCAGTCAGCCATCGTGAGACCCGTGCCGATCATGCCGATCTGTTCTCTCAAATTTCGGGTCAGAAGCATCAGGTTATTCTTTTGACATATCGACTCAAGCAAAACGAGATTTTCCCCGCGTATTGCCGGAGCGGCAATGTTCTTGCCGCCTTGCTTCAGGGTGAGGTCCACCGCATAGTCGAACGCTGCCGCCAGTCCGCTGACCACAGTGACGGTAGTCTGGACCGACCTGGCCCGTTCGATAAATTTTGCCACATTTTCCGGCTGGCCCATCGTTAATCCTCCTCAATGCGTGGGAGCAGTTGCGGTTTCTTCGCCCCTGCCCACGGCACGCGCCAGGAAAGTGATCGCCAGGACTATAACCAGTGCGACAGCCAGGTATGTCCCTCCGATCGAAAGATCCGGCTGCGCCGCTGCGGCAGCATTCCCTGCCGCAGCCGTCGCCGTCGAGTATACCGGGATAATCCACTTGAACACATAAGCCTGCATGTAGGCCATTACGGCAATGATGGTGGTCAAAATTAAAGAATGCTTCAGAGTGAACCTGAAGATATCACCTTCCCGCCCGATAAGATTAGTGGAGGCCGTAGCAACGGCTATGGACTGGGGCGAAATCATCTTGCCGCACACCCCTCCCGCTGTGTTGGCCGCCACGGTTACTACTGGGTCAACCCCGATCTTCGCAGCGGTTACCGCCTGGAGTTTGCCGAAAAGCGCGTTGGTGGAGGTATCGGACCCGGTCATGAAGACCCCAAGCCAGCCGAGGAACGCGGCAAAAAACGGGAAGAGTTTGCCCGTTGCTGCAAAAGCAAGGCTCAGTGAAATTGCCATTCCGGAGAAGTTCCAAATATAGGCGAAACCGAGAACGGTGGAGATGGTGACAACAGCCCAACGAAGAGTCTTAACAGTGCTAGCGGCGACCTGTGCGGCAGTTTGGAGGGACGCGCCCATTACAGGAATGGAAAAAATGCCGGCAAGAAGGATGGCAGTGCCGGCTGCGCTCATCAGATTGAAAATGTAGATGGCCGGCATTGGCTTTCCGTCCCGGACGATCATGTTGTGCAGACCGGGGATCGCAAGTTTGAATAAAGTGTAGTGATCCAGAAACTCCTTTACTGATTTGATTCCCCAGGCTGCAACAAAAATTGAGAGCAGCAGGAAGGGCGCCCACGCCCTGAATACTTGTCCCCCGCTATACAGCAGCTTTTCCCGGCCAACCGATGCCGGCTCGTGCTCAAATCTCCAACTCTGTTTTGGATGCCAGATTCTGAGAAAAAATACCGTACACGTTATGGAGACGATCGATGCCAGAATATCGGGAAGCATTGGCCCGAGATAGTTTGAGGTCAGAAACTGGGTAATGGCGAAGGAGCCACCGCAAACAAGGGCGGCCGGCCAAACTTCGAAGCCCTTTTTCCAACCGCTTATGACAATGACCAAATAGAGCGGGATAAGCACGCTAAGGAAGGGCAGCGTCCGGCCCACCATCTTGCTGATGGCCATCGTATCGACTCCGGAAACCTGACCGGCCACGATGATCGGAATTCCGATAGCCCCGAATGCTACAGGGGCTGTATTTGCCAGCAGGCAAACGCCGGCCGCATAAAGCGGCACGAATCCAAGGCCTGCGAGCATTGCAGCCGTGATTGCCACCGGCGTTCCGAACCCGGCCGCTCCTTCCAGAAATGCGCCGAATGAAAAGGCGATAAGAAGAGCCTGCATACGCCTGTCATCGGATATGGAGGCAAGGGAGTTCTTTATGATTTCAAACTGGCCCGTCCGTACGGATAGATTATAGATGAAAACCGCTGTGAGCACAATCCAGGCGACCGGCCACAGACCGAACAGCATCCCGTCAAAGGTTGCAAGCAATGCATATTTTGCCGGCATCCCATAGCCCGCAATTGCAATGGCCAGGGCAAAGCCAACGGCGCTTATAGCCGCCCAGTGGCCTTTCATCCGCTTTACCGCGAGCGCCCAGAAGAGGTAGAAGATGGGCAGGGCAGCCAACAGGGCGGAGAGGGGGAGACTATTCAGGGGATCTGTGATAATCGTCCAGGTCATGGTACTTATCTCCTTTGCAGTTGCATTGATTTTTGACACATTTGAGAAAAACTCCGGCTTGAACGGCTGGGAAAATAAATTGGTAAGACCATAGTACACGCAGCTATTTATCAAAGCAGAAACGGGGATGTCAAGAAAAAAAGGAAGCAGACATTACCAATTTTAGACTTGACACTAACCGGTTAAAATCCTTAAAATCATCATTCAGTCTTCAGTGGTCAGTCCTCAGAAAAGATCGAAAGTAAGTGGTGAGCGGACAGGTGATCGAGAATTGGTAAAACCATATAAATGCAGCCTTCAGTGGCCAGACGATCCTTTGCTGTTCTTCCTGACGACTGACGACAGGCCACTGCTTTATTACGGGGGCGGAGATGAGTACAAGAAACGGTCTGCTGAAAGAATTTGAAAGGGTTTTGGGCAGGGACAATGTATTTTACGAGGAAACCGACCTCCACGCATACTCTTACGATGCCGCGGTTGTCGAATCCTGTCCGCCATGGCTCGTCGTTCGGCCCCAATCGAGCGAAGCGCTCGGAAAAGCGGTCCACCTCTGCAATGAAAACTCTGTGCCCCTCACGGTGAGGGGAGCGGGGACCAACCTGAGTGGAGGCACGATCCCGAAGCCCGGGGGAATCGTGATCCTGACCAACGCATTGGACAAAATTCTGGAAATAAATGAAGAGGACCTCTACGCGGTTGTCCAGCCAGGGGTTATTACGGCGAAATTCGCTGCAGCGGTTGAAGCGGCAGGTCTTTTTTATCCTCCCGATCCTGGCAGTCAGGCGGTATCGACACTTGGGGGAAATGTGGCGGAAAATGCCGGCGGGTTGCGCGGGCTCCGCTATGGGGTGACGCGCGATTACGTGATGGGACTGGAGTTCTTCGACTCGAACGGGGAGTTGGTCAAAGCGGGTGCTCGTACGGTCAAATGCGTAACCGGCTACAACCTGGGAGGTCTGCTTGTCGGCTCTGAAGGAACACTGGGGGTGTTCAGCCGGATTATTCTCAAGCTTATACCCATGCCGGTAGCCAAAAAGGCGATGATGGCGGTTTTTCCGGAGGTATCCATGGCATCCGAGACGGTTTCGGCGATAATTTCCAACAAGATCGTCCCAGTTACACTCGAATTCATGGATAACTTTACGATCCGGGCGGTTGAGGAGTTCAGCAGAGCGGGGCTGCCGGTGGAAGCTGCCGCGATGCTGCTCATCGAAGTTGATGGACATCCCGCCCAGGTCGAAGAGGATGCGGCAAAGGTGGAGTCCATTTGCCGCCGGATGGGCGCCACGCGAATTCATGCCGCACAGGATGCAAGGGAGCGGGACAAAGTCTGGGAAGCGCGGCGCTCGGCGCTCTCGGCCCTTTCCCGGCTCAGACCGACTACTGTGCTCGAAGATGCGACTGTTCCCCGCAGCAAGGTTCCCGCAATGATCCGTTGCATTGAGGAAATCGCCCGGAAATTTGATCTGTCGATCGGGACTTTCGGCCATGCCGGGGACGGAAATCTTCATCCCACGATTCTGACCGACCGCCGCGACACAGGCGAGTGGCTGAGGGTGGAAAAGGCCATAGACGAAATTTTTGAAAAAGCGCTCGAACTTGGCGGCACCCTTTCGGGGGAGCATGGGATCGGAACTTCAAAATCAAAATACCTGGAAAAAGAAACGGGGCGAGCTGCCATTGTCTATTCGCGCCGTATAAAAGCCGCATTGGATCCCAAAAATATCCTGAACCCGGGCAAGATCATTGGAGAACGGGTATGCACGATATGAAGAAGCTGGCGGCGCTGGTCAAAGAACTCGAAGAGCAGCTTGTTGTCTGCATGCGGTGCGGCATGTGCCAGGCGGTTTGCCCCGTTTATACCGAAACCGGCCGTGAAGCTGATGTGGCCCGCGGAAAGCTTGCGTTGCTCGATGGTCTGATTCAGCAGATATTCAAAGAACCGGGGGGCGTTCACGAGCGGCTGATGCGCTGTTTACTGTGCGGCTCATGTGCGGCCAACTGCCCAAGCGGCGTTAAAGTGCTTGATATTTTTCTCAAGGCCCGCGCCATCCTGGTTGGCTACACTGGACTGCACCCGGCTAACAAAATTATTTTTCGCGGCATGCTCTCTCACCCGAGGGTTTTCAACAGCTTGGTCAGGGCCGCCGGCATGTTCCAGGGGGTCTTCCTGAAGTCCGCAGACGAATTTCTAGGCACATCATGCGGACGTTTTTCTTTTCCGTTGGCGCATCGACACTTAAAGGCCTTCGCCCCAGCCTCCTTTAACACTACCATAGGCCGGCTCAATATTAACGGGGGTTCGGGGTTGAAGGCAGGTTTCTTCGTGGGTTGCCTGATCGACAAGATATACCCCAATATCGGCCATGCGGTACTGAGCTCACTAAAGGCCAACGGAGTCGGCGTATTTGTGCCGGACGAGCAAGGCTGTTGCGGCATACCTGCCCTATCCTCGGGGGACCTGTTGGCCTTTGGGAAAATGGTGCGATACAATCTCGACCTATTCTCAGCCGGCGACTTCGACTTCCTTGTGACTGCATGCGCAACATGTACGTCCACGATAAAGAAGCTCTGGCCCATGTTTGCCGGCGATCTTAGCGAAGCGGAAAAGACCCGGATTAACGAACTCGCCGAAAAGACGATGGACATCAGCCAGTTTCTTGTAGAGAAGACAGGCCTTGTGACTGCCGCTTCTGATGGAAAAAATTTCGACAGGGAAAAAGCCCTGATCAGCTACCACGATCCCTGTCATTTGAAAAAATCCCTGGGGATAGAGGCGCAGCCACGGATGCTTCTCGGCGCAAACTCCGGTTATGTTTTGAAGGAGATGAGCGAAGCGGACCGGTGCTGCGGTTGCGGTGGGAGTTTCAACCTCAAGTATTACGAAATTTCGGCGTCGATTGGTAGGCGCAAGCGCGACTCGATCTTGCAGTCGGGGTGCTCAACCGTTGCGACGAGTTGTCCGGCATGCATGCTTCAGATAAGCGATATGCTCTCGCAGGCGGGCGAGCACATTCGAGTAAAACACGCCGTTGAAATTTATGCCGATTCACTGGAAAGAGACCTCGATGTTGACACCCATTAAACCAAAGCGCATTTCGGACCTGGTTTTCGAGCAATTACGCGATCTCATTTTTAAGGGGCGGATAAAACCGGGCGAACAGCTCATGACCGAACGCGAATTGGCCGAGAGTCTTGGGGTCAGCCGGCCAACGGTAAGAGAGGCCATACACAGGCTGGTCGCCCTCGGGCTGCTCGATCACAGGCAGGGACAGGGCACTTTTGTCGTTTCACCCGCTGCGGAAAAAAACCCGCTAGGGGTGCCTCACGACCAGGAAGTCAGCTTGACGGACCTGCTGGAAGTCAGGCTCGGCCTCGAATGCAACGCCGTAATGATGGCCGCCCGCAGAGCGACCGAAGAAGACATACGTGACATAGAAACAAGCCTTCGGGACATGGAGGAGCAGATAGGGGCCGGGGGACTCGGGAGCGACCCGGACGTCAAATTTCACATGGCCATCGCTTATGCCACAAAGAATATGGTTCAGATACACATAATGAAGGGCTTTTATGATTGGCTCTTTTACGGGATCAAGTCAAACCTTCAGCGCTTATATACAGAACCTGCCACCCTCGAAATAATTACCCGGCAGCATAACGATATTCTCAAAGCGCTGCGGAACCGGGACCAGGATGCGGCCTACAGCGCCATGCACGAGCACATTACGTTCGTTCTCGATTTCGTGGCGGTCGGACCACCCGCCAAGTTCGCCGCCTGGCGGTAGGACCGCTGGCAGGGTTGCCGCTGCCTCCGGCGGCGGCAAGAACAATACAATCTGACCGCCGGCCACCGATCTTATCTGGCCACTGACGACTGATCTTGCCGATATTGTCCATAGCCTTCCTTTTCCAGGTCCTTTTCAGGGATGAACCGCAGGGCGGCTGAATTCATGCAATACCGCAGGCCGGTTGGTGGCGGTCCATCATCGAACACGTGTCCAAGGTGTGAATCGCCGTATTTGCTTCTAACCTCGGTTCTCACCGTGAAAAAGCCTGCATCTTTTTTTTCTACGATGTTGTCCGGCTCAAGCGGTTTGGTGAAACTGGGCCAACCGGTGCCGGAATCATATTTATCGCGAGAACTGAAAAGGGGTTCGCCCGAAACGATGTCCACATAGATTCCTTGAGCTTTGTTGTCCCAATACTCATTTCTAAACGGCGGTTCGGTGCCGTTCTTTTGTGTAACCTTATATTGAAGATCGGTGAGCTGGCTTCGCAAAGTCGCATCGTCCGGCTTGAAGTATTTCGCCGGATGCTCGCCCGATATAACCCCTACCGATTCTATGTTAGCAGTCTCCATATCCTTATCCTTATCCTTACCCCACACTTTTGCAATAAATTGATCGCGACCTGAAAGGTATCTGTAATACCGGTAGCGTACCGGATTCTTTTTGTAATAGCCCTGGTGATATTCCTCTGCAGCGTAGAATTTGGAAAGCGGCAGGATCGCGGTAACAACAGGTTTAGCGAAACGGCCTGAATTTTCCAGTTTGCGCTTTGACTCTTCGGCCGCAACCCGCTGGGTCTCATCATTGTAAAAAATGACACTGCGGTACTGGCCTCCCCTGTCAACGAACTGCCCGTCCGGGTCCGTCTGATCGATATGTTTCCAGAAGGAATCCAGCAGTTCCTCGTAGCGTACCTTTGCCGGGTCGTAAATGACCTGAACCGCTTCCACATGCCCCGTTTTCCCGGCCGAGACCTCTTCATAGGAGGGATTCTCCGTATGCCCGCCCGTGTAGCCCGATATGGCCTCAAGGACCCCGTTGACTTTCTCAAAATCGGCTTCGACACACCAGAAACATCCTCCAGCAAATACAGCTCTTGGAAACCCTTGATACTCGTCATCCACGCCCTGGTTCTTTTCATTCTTTTGGCCGTTCACCGAACCCGATCCAAACAGAACTAACCCTGCCAATAAAACTAATGAAAACAATAATATTACTTTCATCTCAATATCTCCTTTTATAGATGAAGCGAGGAGCGGGAAGCGGGAAGAAACACGCTCTTCCTGCTTCCTGCTACTTGCTCCCTGCTACTTGCTCCTTGCTCTCTGACATCGCTTAAGGTAATTCCTGATGGTAATGAATGCCTCAAGGGAATGTAATGATTATGTAAACATCGAGAGTAAAAATTATCTGAAGCGGGAAGCAAGGAGCGTGAAGCAGGAAGAAACACGTTCTGCTTGCTCCCTGCTCCTTGCTCCCTGCTCCTTGCTCCCCGCTTCCTGCTACTTACTCCTTGCTACTTGCTCCAGGAGTAAAAATTGATGGCAAAGCCGGACCACGTTCTTATCGTTGAGGATGACAATAAAACCGCTTCGCTCATCAGTCTATATCTTCACCGCGAAGGGTTTGAGACATCCACTGCATTCGATGGCGTAGAAGCGCTGGAGTTGTTCCGGCAGGACAATCCTGCGATTGTGATACTCGATCTGATGCTTCCCAGGCTCGATGGCTGGGAGGTATGCAGGCGTATACGCGAAATTTCCAATGTCCCTATTGTGATGCTCACTGCAAGGGGCGAAGAATTCGACAGGGTGCTGGGGCTTACAATCGGAGCAGACGATTATGTGGTAAAGCCGTTCAGCCCAAGGGAACTCGTCGCTCGAATCAGGGCCGTGTTGAGGCGAACGACCGCCGCCGCCAGGGATATATCTTCCAGGCTCAAGGTTGGCGGGCTTATATTGGACATTCACAAGCACGAAGCAGCGGTGGAAAATCGCCGCATTGTCCTCACCCCATCGGAATTCAAGCTGCTTCGATTGCTCATGAACGCACCGGGGCGGCTCTTTACACGAGAACAGCTCCTGGATGCCCTCTACCCGCTGGGCGAGCAGGTAATAGACCGGGTAGTGGACGTGCATATCGGCAAGCTGAGGCAGAAGGTTGAGCAAGATCCGGCCAACCCTCGATACATTTTGACTGTAAGAGGTTTCGGATACCTGCTTGCCCGTGGCGATCAGGAGGATATCCCATCATGAAACAGGGCATGTTGTTGAAACTCCTGGCAATCAACGTGCCGGTGGTGGCCCTGGTAATACTTGTGCTCTGGCTGGTTCTCGACACCCTCGCGGCCGACTATTTCTCCATTCTAATGAAAGAGTACCGGATTAGTCCCACCGATGCGCACCAGATGTTCGTCCACTCCGTTCACCGCTATCTTCTTTGGACCAGTATAGGCGCACTGATTCTTGGCGCACTTCTGAGTTTTCTTTTGACTCAAATGGCGTTGCGGCCTCTCTATGAGATGATAAAAACAACCAGCCTGATTGCCAGGGGTGATTATTCCTCCAGGGTGCGGGCTGATTCGCACGATGAAATTGGCGAACTGGCGGGCGCTTTCAACCGAATGGCAGCAAGCCTCGAGCGCGTCGAACAACTCAGAAGGAACATGGTTTCCGATGTCGCCCACGAACTTCGCACGCCCCTGACAAATATCAGAGGGTATATGGAGGCTCTTCAAGACGGTGTTGTGCCCCCGACGCAGGAAACTTTTCAACTGCTTCAGGAAGAAACGCTGAGGCTGATCTCTCTTGTCGAAAACCTGCTGCAATTGGCCAGGGCCGACGCAAGGTTGAACCTCGAACTGGAGGAGACAGACATCGCCGAACTGACCTCACGTGCTTTGAAAAAGTTCGACCTCGAATTCAGGCAGAAACAGATCCGGGTCAGCACGCAACTGAGCGAAGGCGCAACTGTTGCGCCGGCGGACCGCGAAAAACTCAGCCAGGTGATTGAAAATCTCCTGAAAAACGCACTGCAGTATACACCTGAAGGCGGGTCTGTATCGGTTCGCACAGAGACTATCGACCGCACGGCGAAATTCTATATCCAAAATAGCGGTCCGGGAATTGGTACTAAAGATCTGCCATTTATTTTCGAACGCTTTTATCGTGGAGAAAAATCCCGTTCGAGAGACTTTGGCGGCTCTGGAATAGGGCTCGCCATAGTCAAGGAAATCCTTGAAGCCCACGGCGGGAAGGTGGGAGTCCAAAGCACGACGGATACGACCCTGTTTTGGTTCAGCCTGCCTCTAAGGGACCAGCCGCAAACAATATCCTCCTGATCTGCCGATTCTTTACAAAATCTTGACCCATTCATTAACGTTTCATAATCGCAAATTGTTACTTGATAAAAGGTTGATACACTGAAGGCCGCTAGGCTGAGGGAAAATCAAGGGAACGCGATATCCTCGCCCTTCAGCCTGATTTTCCTAAACCTCGGTCATATGTTTAAGGAGTGAGTTTAAGATGCATTCCATGCCAAAGAAGATAGCCGAGTTGGTCTTCGCTCCGAGAACCAGGACTATCTGGCTGGCGCTTGCCGGTCTTTTCCTCGGCAGTGCGCTATGTCCTTTTAATCCTCCCGCCGAAGACGGACCACAACCGGTAAATCAGGGGAAAATAATGAATAGTGCAGCACAAAACCGCACAGACCTTGAAAACAGGCAGCTCGAGCGCCCGGCTCCGGCTGCGCGGGAAATGGAAACGGCCACTTTTGCCCTTGGCTGATTTTGGGGTGCGGATGCCCAGTTTGGGAGCATCAAAGGAGTGATTCGAACGCGGGCCGGGTATACCGGCGGTCTTAAGGAAAATCCCACCTACAGGGCTTTGGGCGACCATTCGGAAAGCATGGAGATCTCTTACGACCCGTCTGTTATCTCGTACCTGGAGTTGCTTGAAATCTTCTGGAAAAGCCATGACCCTGGGGTCTATTCCCGGTCCAAGCAGTATATGTCCGCAATTTTTTATCACAATGATGAACAGAAAAAGCTGGCTATCGAATCCAGACAACGTGAAGAGGCAGCAAGACACCAAAAGATATATACTGAAATATTGCCCGCTGCCCGATTCTACCCGGCGGAAGACTATCACCAGAAATATTTCCTGCGGCAAAGACCTGACCTGGTAAATGAATTAAGGGTAATCTACCCTGGGGAAACCTTTGTCGATTCGACGGCGGCAGCCCGCCTAAACGGGTTCCTTGCCGGCCATGGCTCCTATCATTCGCTGGAAGCGGAGCTGAGAGATCAGATACCACCCGATGAAAAGGTCCGCCTACTCAAAATTTTAAGTGGTAATGGGCGTTGAAGAAGGTCCCAGGGGACAGCCGGAATCCAGAGCAAAAACTTCGTGTTCTCCTGTCCCTTCGTGGGACTGTCGTTTGGAGCGGTCAGGAAGGCCCGCCATGGTCACGAAGAACACGAAGGAGCCACGAAGGGTCTACAAAGAAAACCAATCTGGATAAGCACCTTTGTGGCCTTCGAACCTAAAAAGTATTGGTCGGACACGAAAAAGAGAAAGCACACGAAAACCCTTCTCATACAAGATCCCTGGCAATGATTTTCCTTCGTGCTCTCAAGATCGACCGTGCGTCCTCACAAAAGATCGGACACCGAACTATCAGCTTCTAACATGGGCTCGAACGTTTAACGCGGAACCCGAACAGAGTGAGGGGTCGCCCATCGAACAGGTCGGCGGATTGCGGCCGGGTTGTCGATCGTGTACCCTTCGTACTCTTCGTGACCCCAAAAGCAATCAAATCTAAAGTTATACCATTAGATCCCCCACCCGCCCTAAATCGGGTCCAGCCTGAACAATTCGTTTGACCTCGAAAAGCTCAAAAGAAAGCGGGGCATGACGAGCATCTGCGAATGGTATTGCAGGATGGCCTTGCGCTTTGCCACCATTTCCTCGGGCGTGAGGCAAAATGAAATCCACGGTTGGCCATCGTCAGGAAAGTTGTTGGGAGGGCTGAGGTGCGACCCTGACCCCGCTCCCTGGTCGAGCGGCCACTGTCCATAGTGGATGAGGAAGGTAAGCAGTATGGGCTTGAGATTTGATTGTGTCATCGCCAAATGTTTCAATGCTTCTTTAACGAAAAAATAACTCGAAGTATGATCGGGGTGCTGATCATAGCTTGGGGTTACTGCCACGATGTTAGGCCGAAATTCGGACATCACCCGTTCGATCTCTTTTCTCAGATCTTCACCGCAGTAGTCAGTTCGAGGCACAATCACTTCAAACAAGGGAGGGCTGGTTCTCCTGGTAAAAGGAGACTTGTATGCAACCGGGTGTAAACGATACTTCAAACGAAGGTAGGTCAGCCCGCCGTCGGGAAAACCAAGGAAGATAACGTCGTGCTCCTTGATCCCGAGGGCGGCATCAGCTTTGAGGGCCTCTATCCGGCGCTCTTCACCATACATGGTGTAGTCCTTTGCGGTGGGGCGGCTGATGCGATCTTCCTTTTCCACACCCTCCGGAAAGCCGTCTCCGTTTGTCATAAATACCACTTTCACTTTTCCGCCGGCCTTGATGACCCGCTGAATGAGCCCCCCCGCTCCAAGGCTCTCGTCGTCGGGATGGGGGGAAAAGACCATAAGGCGTGTGTTACGCGAGATCAGAGGCTCTATCGCTTCCAATTCCTCCGCCCATGCAAAGCAAGGCGACAACAGGGCAAGTGTGAGCACAAGCATCCGCACTGTTCTAAATGACAAATCGGACCTCCTGATTTTCTATTATCCTTCTGCGCGCGAAGGGGCAAAAAGCTAGTATAATGAAACTTCGTTCGGAAATCACCCAAGAGTCGCATGACTGCATTACTTTGGTTGACATAGCTCTTTTGTCGGAGTATATTTTAAAAGTTGGCGCGGGGTGGAGCAGTCAGGTAGCTCGTCGGGCTCATAACCCGAAGGTCCCTGGTTCAAATCCAGGCCCCGCTATCAAGAAAAATAAGGGACTTAGAGAAAATCTGAGTCCCTTTTTCTTTTCCTCTTTCAACTGTTCCCCACACATGGGCCTGTTTTTGCCTTCTCGGGACTGTTTCCCCACATCGTTCCCCACATTATGCCCGTCAGATCGCCCGCCCTGTTCCTGAACACATAAGCCTTTGTCATGGCGGGAGTCCCGCATACGACGCGCCAGGATAGGCCTGGAATCCATTTTCTCGGGTCATCCCATATCCTTTTTCCACCTTTAACTATGCTGTTTGCTTCGGGACTTGGTTGAATCTTCCACATGTTGAAAAAAGTTTGTAAAGTTCTGTTAAGGTGTCGTGGCAGAAACTGGAACTTTAAGCAGTAGTCCTTCATCATTCCAGACATTGAAAAGCGGGTGTTCGAAGTCGTCTTGGGAGTTTCCGTTTTCGGTATACTTTTCGTTTCAAAAGTTGCAATATTTCCGCAATCGATGAGACACTATCCAACCCTTAAAGCCTTTACCCGCTTGCATCTGGGACTCTTCTGTCGTGTTAAGTTTAGTCTAAAAGTTAACTTCACTCCCGATTGGCTTAGGCTAAGGCTTTGATTGTCCAGGCGAACAGGCATAGGCCCCCCTATGACCGGCTATAGACTGTCCTGGTGAAAGTGCCGTACACCCTCATGGATGAGACATGATGCATGCAGCTACTCGTTCAAGGAGCGCAAAATGAAAAACTTCGTATAAAATAGGGATTAGGTAGTCGGTTTGAATATAAACAAGGTATACACGACGAAGTTACTGAATGTGACTGCTCCGCAGGCGATTACCTGTGAGAAGAGATACCAAAAGCTGAACTTGTCTACAAGTATGAACATCATAATAGCGTTTATCCCGAGGTTGGTTACCCCCACCCCCAGATACTTTGCCACTTGGCTGGGCATGTGAATGAGTGACGGGTTTTCGAATGTCCAGAATTTTTGGAGCGTGAACCCGACGCAAACAGCCAAGCTGAAACCTATTGTGGAGGACAGTAAATAATGGACGCCAAGGTAGTGGGTCAGAACCCAGACCAGGCCTAAATGAACTGAGGCGGCAGTTGTGCCGGAGACTAGGTACTTCGCGATGATGAATCGCTTGCCATAGCCGATGGTGATAAGTTTTCGCAATAGTTCCCGCATTTAGACCCCGTAATCAGCATCTTCCGGCCCCTTCGGAACCTGGTTAGTTCGAAAAAGCTCTTTGTCGCCACAGAATTGTCCCCGCAAACTATTCAAGAATTCATTAAGTTGCAAGTGAAATTCATTTGGTCCACTTCGGTGTCTCGGCTGTCTGAATTAATTCCTAATCAATTTGCGCTTTGCGCCCTGATCCACAATCCAAAAATATTCTTGCGAAATCGGAATGTCACCTTTTTCGCTCCGGATCAGCCATTTGTCCGCACTCGCCTGGGCCGTCTGCTCGATTTATTTCTTATAACAATTGCACGATCTGACGATATCTGGTTGGGAGAACGCCTTCGGCGCCCAAAACATACAACCTGTGGAGTTGAAGGTATGAAAAATCTCATAATAAACTGCATCGTCTTCCCCGTACTACTACTGTTTGCTATTTTATGGAGTTGTCCCGCGAAAGCCGATATTGACTCAGTGGTAAAAACAGTTCAACCCGCAACTGTCAAAATCTATGTCTTAGATCGAGCCGGCAACCCGGTGGCCCAGGGCAGCGGGTTCTTTTTTCAATCCTATGAGCATCTGATCACAAATTATCACGTTCTCGGAAAGGCAATGATGGCCAGGGTTAGAACTCCTGATGGAAGGGAATTCAATGTAAAAGCCGTCGTGGCCGAGGATGAGCCTGACGATCTGATCGAAGCCCTTGTGGATGTCTCGGTTGGTTCGGTGCCCTATCTTACTGCTGCCGGTACCGCCCCTCAGGCTGGTGACCCCGTTGTGGTGATCGGCAGTCCCCTGGGGGTCGATAAGGTAGTGAGCCAGGGGAATGTGGACGCAATCATGACAATACCGAAATATGGAAGGGGTATCTTGCATAGCGCCCACTCATTTCCAGGATCGAGCGGGAGCCCCCTGGTGAACGCCCAGGGTGAAGTAATCGGCATCGAGACCGCAGCAGTGCCCGGTAGGCCGAATATCAACTTCGCCGTACCCGTGGAACGGTTTTCAGGCTTAAGTCCCACTTTCCGCGAGCTTTCGGCCGCTCCAAGCGCAAATACACCTGTCCGGGCAGAAGTCCAAAGGCCGGATGCCCACCCGGGGGCGCTTGAGAAAGACATACAAATGGCGGAGGCCGGCGACCCGGCCGCCCAGGTAAGAGTTGCACTTAGGTACGAACGGGGGCAGGAGCTTTCCCAAAACTGTTTTGAGGCGCTCGGCCTCTATCGCAAGGCGGCCGAGCAGGGATATTTGATGGCGCAATACCATCTCGGGCGAATGTACTATACTGGTGAGTGCATGGGGAAGGATCTCGGCGAGGCCGCCAAATGGCTGAAAACGGCGGCTGAGCGAGGGTTTGCGGACGCTCAGCAGTTTTTTGGGGGAATGTGCTTCAATGGGGAAGGGGTAGCCCGCGACCGGGTCACGGCATGCATGTGGACGATCCTTGCGGCATCCAGGGGAAACGCAGAGGCGAACAATTTATTGAGGTTCATGGCGTCGGAATTGACCCATGACGAACTCATCATGGCCCAGGAAAAGGCCAGGAACTGGAAACCGACTATGTGAAATTCACAACGGCAAAAAGCGATTCACCGCAGCATTTCATGTCCCGCCGGGACACCCTAAGAGTGGACGAACCGTGCTTTGGAGTTCGCCAGTGTCACTATCACTTTGGCCCCAACCAGACCGGCAAGATGTGCAAACTTCTGCGGAATTCTCCAATGGAGACAACTGAATACGGTTCTGTCTGTTTCGCGCCTTCATACGATTGCGGCAGAGCTGGCAAATAGTGTAGTATGTGATCGCAATCGTCTGCCGGTGAATAGAAGCACCTGCATTTTGTCTTCCCGGTACAATTTCACTTCCGAACAAGTCGGGCCTACGCGGATGCGCAAAGAAGAAGATGATTATTTCATTCCGGCCCTGGCGCCCTATGTGCAGTGGGTAAAGGCGTACAGAGATCTTATCTGTGAGGTCTACGACGAGCAGAAAACGGTCAGGAAGGCATGGAAAGCCTTCAGGGGCGCCGTACCTGGAATCGAGCGCAGGTTGGAATTCGGCGTTTTTGAGCAAATGCTGTTATTTAGCCTGTTCCTGTCTGAATGGAACAAGACTGAGTTTGCAGGGAGTGGCTCCGAGGAAGCAGGGCGAACAGAGCCGGGAAGCATCGGCCACGGCGGGAAATACCCCGGCGACCAGTTAGATACAGTTATACAGAAGCTTAATAAAGCTATCGAAGAAAAAGAGAGGGCCGAATTTAACCTGAAACATCATGAACAAAACGCTCTGATGCACAGGGAAAGAAAAGAGCATTTTGAAAACCGCTCGACTCTGCTCGAAGAAAACATGGAGAGACTTCGAAAGGAACTGGATGCGGCTAATGAACAGCTCGCCCTGGTTGCACATGAGTTAGACAAATACAGGGCCGAAAACACGGAATTACAGGAACAGAGGTCAGTTTCCAAAAGTATAAAAATTTTCGACCGAACGATTTCTCCAAAAAAGATAGGCAGATGGAACGCACAACTCTCCCGAGACGGCTACTACCGGCTCTATCGGAAAATCCGGGGAAAGGTCCATTGTATCTACATCGGAAGGGAACTTGATATTGAGAAGGCCATGAGGAAGGTTGAGGAAAAAGAAAGAGCCTTGTTAAGTCCCGTACCAGCCGCCGGCGTCACCCAGGAACAAGCAAATTGAGGAATTTAGGAATTAAGGAATTAAAAACAAACTCCCAAACCAATTTAGGTATTTAGGAATTCATGGGTTCATGCCAGTCCCGTTTCTACCAGAGTTGAAGTCCCTCAAGTACTTTCTAAAGCCCTTGATTTGTTTCCGGCACTCGGTAGCAAGATCATAAATCTGGCTGAACCGATTCTGACTGATGCACTCGCAGTCGAAAGCTCGATAGAGCTTGGATTGAACTTCGCCGCACGAGCGCTGTGAATACCCCAGAAAACGGATGCACTCACGAGGGGAGCCGTCGTCAAACCCTTCAGCAATATTGTCCATTACAGACCCGGCTGCTCTCCAGATCTGATCCCTGATAATATAGTTCCTTTTTAATCCGGACTCGTCTGTTACCCGCGAAATTTCGCGGCAGAGATCCCTGGCCTTCTGCCAGCAGGGCAATTCTTCAAATTTGCTGTAATTCACAATCCCTCAATCCCTCAATCCCTCAGGTGATTGGCCGCGTAAAAAAACCCCGAAGATAGAAGAATCGTGAGGCATGCCACAGTCAAAGCGAGCGACTTCCCATGCCATAAACCGGCAAACCACCGTCTGAACTGGTCAGCAAGCAAATTTGCCGTTCCGCCGTATAGTTGCAGACCCCGCAAGTACTGTTTGGAATCTTCAGGATTATCCGGATAGACAGTTCCATTTGCGACCTCATATCCCTGGGCGCCAATCCAGTCATCGTGAGCCGTGGCATAAATCAGAACGGCACTGCCAAGGCCCCCCAGCAGTATAACCAGGCTTATGAGATATAGTATGCTGCGCAGATTTTCTGTTCTCAATTTCATAATATCTTAAAAGGTGGATGAGCGGAAAAATCCGGTTGGACTGTCAAACCGGATTAGGAATCCCGGACCTGAACCCGGGATTCCTAATCCGTGATGAAAGGCACATTGTCGAGGACTTTCTAGAAGAGCCCTTTGATCTGCTTGTGCAGCTCGGCTGTGCTCTTCATTCGCATTCGGTCCCGCTCGTATCCGATCCTGTCGAGTTCCTGCGACAGGAGCAGCAGGTTTGGTTCGTCATACCGCATGCCTGCGCGCCAGGCTTCGATAAGCCTTCGGTATATGTGCACCATCCTGCTCACGAGGTCCACGGGGTATTCGCGGCCCTGGATCTTGAGCGTGTGGAGCCCGAGTCCCATGTAACGCCACAACTCTTCTCCGGAAATAACGAACGCGATGTTCGGGTTTCGGCGGATACGTTCGTTAATAGATTCTATCTCATCGGGCCTGGTGCCGCTTCGAGCCAGCACCTTTCGCCTCTGCTCATCGGTTAGCAGACAGAGCCGAAAGCAACTTCCGGAACGGTCGGGCCACCCTTCATATTCGATAATTTCGTTGCCGTCTTCGTCTACACACCTTCGTTGTATGTAGGAATCGCCGATAAGCTCGTGGAAAGAACAGTTTCCGACTCCACCCACGCAACGGTTGCCGTGGATGAGGACTTCGGCGCCTATTGCGAGGGAATCAGAAGCGTTTTTGAACTCGGAGAGTTGTTCGACTGTTTTGATCTGGGTGCTTGCAACAACTTGAGTGGCCCCATAGCCGGTGAACTCGGCCATCTGTTCCCGCGTCTGGATATTACACCCGACACTGGCGTGAATCACCAGGTCCGGGAAATTGTCGCGAGCCAGTTGCATGACGAACGGTGTTTTAACTATGATGCCTTCGGCCCCCCATGAGGCATACTTGCCGATTTTCCCGAGAAGGACCATTGCCTTCTCGCGAGGGACCTCGGCATTTATGGCAATGCGCACCTTTGCGCCAAAACGGTTTGCAATTCGGATAGCCTCGCGAATCTGAGAATCTTCGAGTTCCCAGGCGCTTTTCCTGCGGCTAAACCCCTTTGCACCCACGTAGACGGCATCGGCACCCTTATCGAAGACGGCTTCCACCATTTCAAGACTTCCGCCGGGCGCCAATAGTTCGTTCACGAATTCCTCCTTGCAAGATGAATAGAAGCACGCAACTCAAAGACGAACAGGAGTCACCTGGTGTTGTTTATACGCCTTTCGCAATTAGAGGCCAAATCGAAATTTCGGGCAGGACAAAATCACTTTCAGGTGGTAGAAATTACATGCTTTTTTTACTTTTCCACCAGGTTAAAGAACTCATCAACCGGCAGGGCTTTGTATACTTCATAAGAAACCGTGCCGTGCTGGAGCGTGTTGACCATGCTTTTGACCCTGGAGTCCTCATTTGGAAATTCCGCAACGATAAGATACTCTCCGCGTGAAACAATGTAGTAAGCTGAAAGGATCTTG
>Ga0209517_10003351_pt1 | contig 21828 bp, 27 predicted proteins | sample PeaSoiMetSII2010_FD_187695 | JGI IMG/M metagenome (GOLD analysis project Ga0209517, IMG submission 187695) | Peat soil microbial communities from Weissenstadt, Germany - SII-2010 (SPAdes) (version 2) | ecosystem: Environmental > Terrestrial > Soil > Wetlands > Peat | place: Germany...
GGCGGCAGGCCGGGCACGGTCCAACATCACAGTCATGTTCGCAGGTCTCTCCGTCCCCGCCCTCGGGATCAATGGGGTTCAGTAATACTTACCGGGCGGGTACCTCACAACAGGTTGGCACAGAGGGATCCCGCCGTTTGGAGCCGGATGAAGAAGGGCGGATACCAGATCAGCGACCTCCGGCGATTCTGGAGGGTGGTCGGCGAGGGGTACGGAGTAACGGCTGCCGAGCTGCGGAAGCTGCAACGACCGAATGGAGCTTTACCGGAGCGAGCGTTTGCTGAGGCGTTGCTGGTCCGCGAACTGCTCGGAGCCGACAGCCTGCTCACCGCCAAGCGCGCGACTTTCACCGGCAAGCAGGCTCGCATCGCAGCGCTTGAGAGCGCCGCAGGGTTGCTGAGCCCGTCTGAAGCCTTGCAGTGGCTTGACTGCCAGGTTGCAGATGGGGAGCTTATCGAAGTTGCTGAGGACATGTGGACGACGCGGGAGATGCTCCAGCTTGAGCAGGGTGTGATCGCTTGGCATAGCCGGCGTGGTGACCTCCCCTCCCCCGCCCTGCCCACCACGCGCCAGGTATGGGACGCGCTGCGCTGCCAGCAGGTGACGCTCAGCGTTGAGCAGCTCGAAGCCCTGCGGGCCATCCTGAGCCAGCGCACTACGTACGTGACCGGCGAAGCAGGGGTCGGGAAAGGCGTCGTGGCACATGCGGCTGCCGACGTGTGGCGCGCGCAAGGGCGCACGATCTTTGCGCTAGCCGTTGCTGGCGCCACTGCGCAACGACTCGGCGCCGATCTTGGCGGCAGTGTGCAGAGCATGACACTGCGCAGCTTCCTGGCACGCGTGAACCACGACCGACTCCGGCTGGCCAACAGTGACGTGCTGGTCATCGACGAGGCTGGGATGATAGACACCCGCCTGTGGGCTGAGATGGCGGGTGCGGTACGGAATGATGCGACAGTCGTGGCGATCGGTGACCAGGCCCAGCTATCGCCTATCGGCCCCGGAGGGCTGTGGCCCCTGCTGTCCGCAGGCGGCCCGAGACTCACTGAGGTGAGGCGAACCAAGCTCGCTTGGGAGCGACAGGCTTGGGGACTGCTGCGCCGCGGCGAGGCGCAGGACGCTCTCTCGGCATACGCCCGGCATGGCCAGCTCACGCTGTCTGCGACGCGGGCTCAAACCATCCGCCAAGCCATCAAGGACTGGAGCCGCGACGGCTGCCGGGGTCTGATCGTGACCGACGCCAGTAACGCCGAGCGGCATGCCGCCAACCAGGCTGCGCAACAGCGGCGAATTCAGCGGGGGCAGCTCGGCGCAGAGTTGGTGCGGTTCGCCGGCTCCGAGGGAGCCATCGACCTTCATGTTGGCGATCGTGTGATCTTCCGTGGCATCCACCCGCTGGCAGGCTCCAAGCGAGTCGAGAACGGAACCACCGGAACCGTCACGGCGGTACACGCGGCCGATGCGGCAGTCACGGTGGTGACCAACGAGCCCGCGCAGCGACGCCTCGTGATGCACTCCGACGCGAACCTCGACCTTCACTACGCATCCCACGTCTTCAAGGCGCAAGGCGCCACCGTGGATCGTGCGTACATCGTGGCCGGAGGCTGGCAGACCAGCCGCGAGACGCTCTATGTGGCCTGCTCACGCTCCAGGCATGGCAGCCATCTGTACCTTGACCGGGAAACTCTGGAGAACGACATCAACGCCGAGGCCCTGGCCGTCGCCGGACGGCGAGCATCTACCAGGCGGGCCAAGGTGGCCGCGTTGACGTATGTCACGGGGCGACAGCGACGCGGGCGAAGCCGGAATAGTCGCCAGCGGTCCAGAGAACCTCTCCTGACACTCTGGCAGAGACGCCAGGACAGGCGCGCTACGAGCAGGGAGCGGGCAGCGCAAGCCGCGCTGCGCAGGATGACCCAGCGACGCCGCAGTCACCGTCCTCCATCGCCAATAGCGGTGGCCTTTGCGGAGGGAATACCGGAATGGGTTGCCTACGCAGTCCAGCGCGTCACTGGGAGGCCCTTCGGTGCCCTCGGCTAAGAAGGGACCTCGCCTCAGCCTGGTACCGATGACGCCTGTTCCTGAGAGGATTGCGGCTGCGCGAATGGCCGAGCTCACACCGTGGGTAGAGGTGTTCCGCGAGCAGTACAGCAGTCTGTGGCCAGTTCACGGGACCGGTGTGCAAGGCCCGGCAGGCAGTGCCCGGCGCCGGTATCCCTGGCCTGGTTGTTGGGCACTCCACGCTTCCTTAGTGACCGAGCTTCGGTGCCTGAAGCGGTGGACCGAAGCCGTCGAGGAGGGAGACCTGGAAACAGCCGAGGCAATGGGCGGAGGCTTCAACGAATGGATACACCACGTTCGCGAAGTTGCCGGAGAGATGGTGCAAGAGATCGCCCAAATATGTATGGCCGGAGGTGTGAACTTCCATCGGAGCACCGCGGTGCCGCTTCGAGAACAGCCCGGGTGGGAATCGCTTCGGCTCCCCTCCCCTCCATCGCAGCCTCTGCGGCGACCGTCGCCCAGACGCGGCCTGCACAGGGAGCGGTAGGAGTGCGACAACTACGTACCTAAAGGGGGCAGCCCGTCAACTCAGAACAGCCTTTCAGCATCATGTTCGACCCCCATATGTTGACAGAGCCAAGCGCGAGCGGTCACTATAGCGCGCGTCAACTTTCAACTTCAAGGTTCTAAATGACGTTCCACCTAAAAGCCGCTGAGGTCGCCACGAGGGTAGGCGTTCTGCCCTCCACAATCCAGTATTACCGGAAGCTCGGCCTCTTACGGCCTAGTGGGCGCACGCCCGGTGGCATCTGGCTCTTCGACGATCAGGCCGTCGAACGGGCACGGGAAATCCGCCGTCTCCAAAAAGAACAGCGGCTCCGGCTTGACGAAATCGCCGACCGGTTAGGAGCCGTGGCGTGACTGTCATCGCCATCGCCAACCAGAAAGGTGGAGTCGGCAAGACGACTACTGCGATCAACCTGGCCGCAGCGCTCGCCGAGAGGGGAGAGAAGACCCTTCTCATCGATCTCGACCCTCAGAGCAGCGCCACGATCAGCCTCGGCGTCGAGCTTGCCACGGTGCAGCGCACCGCCTACAACTCACTTGTCGACCGCGGCGACGATCCTGCCGAGCCGCTCGCCGACGCCGTTATCTCCGTACAGGGAGTGCGCAATCTCCACCTGGTGCCAGCGACCATCGACCTCGCCGCGGCGGACATGGATCTCATGGCGCAGATGGACCGCGACCGGGCGCTCCGCACTGCGATTGATCCACTGCGCAACCGGTATGACATCATCCTTATCGACTGCCCGCCGTCACTCGGGCTGCTCACTATCAACGCGCTCACTGCGGCCGATTCAGCGATCGTGCCTCTGCAGACGGACTACTTGTCCGTCCGGGGCGCCACACTCCTCATCTCCAAGACCATCCGGCGCGTCCAGCGCAAGCTCAACCCGGAGCTGCGCCTCCTCGGGGTTCTGGTGGCTATCCACGACTCGCGAACCGGCCACGCGAGGGAAGTGCTCGAAGGTCTCCACGAGACGTTCCCCGGCGCCCTGTTTGCCACTGTTATCAAGCACACCGTCCGGTTCCGTGACGCTGCCGCTGAAGGCCACTCGATCTTCGACCACCCTCGCGCTGGTGACGCAGCAGCGGCTTACCGGGCGCTGGCTGAGGAAGTCCTGCAAAGAACAGGTTCCAACCATGCCGCTGCGTAGCAACCTCCGCCGCAAGGTCGCCGCCGCTTTCGCCGCCGCCGAGGTCGAAGAGACCGCGCCCACCGACGCCCTCTTTGACGAAGATGCCCGAAGCGGCGAGCTCCGGCGCATTCCGCTGAGCAAGATCACTCGTCGCCCCGACCAGCCGCGCCAGTCGATGGACCCCGAAGCCCTCGAAGAACTGACTCAAAGCATCCGAGATCACGGCGTCCTCCAACCCATTCGCGTCCGCTCGAAGGCTGACGGCGAGTACGAGATTATCGCCGGGGAGCGGCGCTGGACGGCCGCTGAGCGCGCCGACCTGCGTGACATCCCCGCTGTGGTTGTTACAGCTGACGACGACGAGGCGTACGTCGAAGCCCTGATCGAGAACATCCAACGCGAAGACCTCAACAGCGTCGACCGGGCTCAGGCGTTGAAGCGGCTCCGTGTGAACCTAGGTTCACAGTCCTGGGAAGAAGTCGGCCGCAAGGTGGGCATCACGCGCCGGCACGTCTATCACCTGCTGAACATCACCCGCCTGCCCGAGCCAATCCAGGAGGATATCCGAGTCGGCGACCTCACAGAGAAGCACGGCCGTGCCCTGCTAGCGGTGCGCAGTCACCCCGAGCTCCAGACGAAGCTCTGGGAACGAATCCACAAAGACCAGCTCTCTGGAGATGCGACGCTAGCACTCGCCAAGAAGCTTCGGCCAGCGCCCCCGCCGACAGGAGCAGACCAGGCGTCCTCCGCCAAGCCTGGCCAACTCACAGCCGCTGTAGAACGGCTGCTGGACGCCCTCGGCCGCGCCAGCGCGGGGGAACTGCGCAGCGCCACCCGGAGGCTCACGGAGCTCCGCCAGCGGCTCGCCGAGGTAATCCCCGCACCCACGACCGGGGACCGTCGGCGAGGAAGCTCTCCGCGATGACTGACCCCGCCGTGTCATCCGAGGTCACGGTAGACCTCCGAGAGCACGGATCGGAGACGCTCGGCCACGAGACGAACCTAGCCAGGGCGCCAATGTGGGCTGCCAGGGCAAGTGCCAAGCCGGTCCAACTCGCACTGCTCAGCGGTCCGCTGGTAATGCATGCCGTCGACTTCGGCCAGGTCGAAGGACCGCAGCTCACTGTTGCGGATCAGCGGCTCGTGGCCGAACTTACCACCAGGTTCCTCAACGCCGGATGTCTGACGTCGCGGCAAGTTGATCTCACCCTGACCGAAGCTGCGCAGGCCCTCGGTTTCGAGGGCGGAGCCGACAGCGGCAAGGCCCGCCGCGCCGCCAAGACTTCTCTGGCCCGCATCCGCAGCGTTACCTTCTCCTCAGCGCTTTCGAGCGAAGAGAAGTTCCCAACCATCTGGGGGCTCATCGACAATACCGACCCGATCTCTCCACGAGGCGGTCGGCCCAAGGCGACCCGCGAGGCCGGGTACGTGACCCTCAACAAGCGCCTCGCGCAGCTCCTGCGGGACGGCCACGTCACCTTTCTGCATTACCCGACCTGGGACGCGATCGCCCGTGAGGACGCCATCGCGGGGCGCCTATGGTGTTACCTCGAAGCCGAGCGCATCAGCACCGGTTGGAATTACAACCTTTTCGCTTCGACGAAGGACGGCGCCCAAGACGAGAGGTACATGCCCGCCATCGCCGACATGCTGTTACTCGACTGGCCGCACCGGCCCAAAATCGCCTGGCGCGTCCGCCGTGCCTGCGCCGTCATCTGCAAATTCGACGCGCGATACCAGCTCGAAGTCCTCAAGAGCAAAACGGCGGGGATGTGGTACCTCCGAGCCCACCGCTCCCGGCTAGTGCCGCTGCACACCCGAGGCCCGCTGCCTCAGCCGATACGTCAGGGATGGCGCCGCGCCTACGGACCCCGGAGGCCGTCCGGCAAGCAGGTGGCGGTCCTGGATGAGCTGGCAGCCCGACGGGGGGCCACCTGGGTCGGAGAGCAGCTCGCGGCGAGTGCTTCACAAGACGATCCCCTCCGGCTGACAATGCAGCGCGACCGCGAGATTTCCGGCGAAGCCCTGCGCTCCGCCAGCGAGCACGCGCAAGCGTGGCAGGAGGTCAAGATCAAGGAGCTGGCCGCTGCCCCGGAGAGCTTGGCCTCCATCGTGGAACGGCTCACAGAAACCGGTACTTCTAGGAACCACGAGCCCACGGAAACCGGTACTTCTGGGAACTAAAACCGGTACTTTCAGCGACTTCAACCGGTACTTTCAGGAACCCAACCGTATTCAAAATCGGGGGTTACAGTCGAGTCTTTACAGTCGGCTATTACAGTCGAGTCTCGCCTACGGCGAGGCTCTCTTGTGAAGTAGTCCATTTGTCTAAACGGAATGTTAGAGGCAGGTCAGCATAGAACCAGTGCTAGCCGAGCTGGCCACGGCCTGCGAGATCGCGGCCTTGTTGCCAGCACGAGGCAGGAACCCGGCGAGCGAGATGCTGGCCTGGCCGTCACCGACCAAGCGCAGCTCACCGCTTGCATTTGCCCGTGCGGCGCGATCCACTTGTGCGACCTTAGTATTCGTCAGGCTTGAGGATTGTGGTCACGCTGCGATCCCACTCGGTAATTACCCAGCAGCGCTCGGCGCCCTTGCCATACACCGAGAAGATGCGGCTGCCGTCGCGCAGTGCCTCCTCGTTGAGGCCTCGGTCCTCGGGGTCGATATCACCCCAGTCGCCTGTGACGTGCCGCGCCAACAGCGACAAACCGTCAATATGGCACCGCTCCATGAGATCGAGCGCGCCTGGTGTAGCCACGATCTGCCCCAGTTCGAAGAGAGCCTTGCCAGTCATCACCTGGCCCTCCGGCTCGATGGCTTCCGCCACTCCTGTTTGCGGCAGATGCGGCAGTCACATCGGTGATGACCGAGACCATGGCCGACTGTCACATAGCAGCAGGGGCAGTACGGACCACCCCAGTCCTCGGAGAAAGAGCGAAGTGTGTGGCGCGCCACCCAATTTTCAAAGAAGCTTCCGATCCGACCCAGTGCTCTTGCAAGGAGATTGACCATTGCCTTGTCCTCCGTGAGACCCGTCCCTTGTTTGGGAAGGGGTGCCTTTGCACCCCTGTGGGTGCTCCCTCGACGGAGGCCGAGACGCTGTCACCTGAAAGGCCGGAGCGAAGCGGAGGAGGAAGCGCAGCGACCTTGACAGCTAGGAGTCGAAGGCCGGAGTCAGTAGCGGGCTATGGCTGCTCGCAGGATTGCGCCCAGCGGCGCAGGTCAGTGGCCGCGGATCGTAAGCCGTCAATCCGCCCAGAGAGACGCAGGTCCGCACCTCGCCGCAGGCTGTTTCTGCGTGGTCCCTTGTCCAGCTCGCGGGCCGCGTCGCCGGCGTTCTCGTCCAGACGATCGGCAGCCCGCCGCAGGGAAGCTGCCGGCCACTCCCGCTCGCGCTTCGTGGCCGTAGCGACGCGCAGCAAGTGCATGGTGTCGTCGTCGAGCGGGGAGAGTCTCTCCACGGTCTCAGCCATCTGATGCTCAGTATGCAGACAGCGCACCTCAGTGCGGTCTGGTGAAAAGCTGGCCGAGCAGGCGCAGAGCATCCCAGGCCGCCCCGTCGAGTTCTTGCGGCTCGTACAGGTGATCGTCGGCGAGGCGGGCTTGCAGACGCTCGATGCGCAGAGCTGTCGGTGGATGGGTGCGCGCCATGGTCGCTTCCCATCCCGTCCGCCCCCCTTCAAAGCCAGTGATCTTTGGGAGTGCGGAGATCCACGCAGGCGCCAGACCCAGCTCAGCCACGACGGCATCGGCGTCGTACTCCCGGCGCCTCTTGCTGGCCAACAGCGCCGGGACGATCACGAACCTGGTGAGCAGCTCTCCCGGCCAGAAGAGAATCCAGGCCAGAAAACGCAGCATGCCGCTTGCCATGCTGGCCAGCTCTGACCTGGGGAGGGTCAGAGCGATCCATGGCTGGATGCCAGGGGAACTCAGCCAGCTTCCGATATTCACCATCAGGGCCAGGGGGAGCGAGCAGGCCCAGACGGTCTTCTCGCCGACGGCGTCGGCAGCCTGCCAATGGGCCAGCTCGTGCGCCAGCAGTGCCCTCAGCTCGGTCTCTTCGAGCATCTTCAGCACGCCGGAAGTCAGGACGATGGTTCGCGCTCCAGTCCAGGCATTGGGGAGAGGGTTGTCATACATGGCAAACCGCGGCAGGGTGCCGAGGTTCATGCTCCTGGCTACATCCGACGCCGGTTTCAGCACCAGGCGAAGCTCTTCCTGACTCAGCCGCCGGTATCCGCGAAGCCTGAGGCTGGTCCGCTCAAATGCAGCGGTACAGAAGACAACAACGGCCGAGAACGCCGCGCCGAAAGCCATCGCCACCAGGGTTGCAAAGGGCCGGTCGAGGAAGAGCACGAACAGGGGATGAAGGAAGCCCACGGCGATTCCCACCAGGACCCCGGCGACAACCACGCCGATCAGCGCTCCGCCTCCCGCGCCGACGCGGAATGCGGTCTGCAACGCCGCAGATCAGATGACCTCGGTGTCGGACTCCAATGGCAGCACGTTATTCAGTGCGACCTACACCCGGGACAACTCTGCACAACTCAGTAGTGACAGCAGCCAGAACAGCAACCAGGCCAACTACAAGTACACCCCCCTCAACCAGCTCTGCTACGCGGGTTCCGGAACGGGCAATGCCTGCAGCAGCCCGCCGGCCAGCAGCTACCCTTACGCGTTCGACGCCGCGGACAACTTGACCGCCAACAACGGAACCGCGCAGCAGTACAACAACGCCGATGAACTGTGCTGGAGCGTGAGCGGGACGTCGAGCAACAACTGCGCGACTACCCCGACCGGCGCCACCACCTACGGCTATGACAACAAGGGCAACAGAACCTCAACTGTGCCGAGCACGGGCTCAGCTACTTGCGACACCTTCGACCAGCCGAACCGCCTGACCAAGATCCAGACAGGTACTGGATCGGGTTGCACTACGCCGACCACAGTCGGCACCTATGCCTACGACGGAGATGGAATGCGCGAGAGCAAGACGGTCTCCGGCACGACCACGCAGTTCACCTGGGACGGCGGTGGGAACCTCCTGCAGCAGTATGACGGGACGACGAAGACCAGCTTTATCTATGGCCCTGGTGGGTTGCCAGTGGAGCAGATCGCCGGGTCGACCACGACGTACCTGCATCACGACCAACTCGGGAGCACCCGCCTAATCACGGACTCCGCGGGATCGACAAGCACAGCGACGACCGATACCTACGGACCATACGGCAACGTGGTTTCGTCCAGCGGCTCGTTGACCACACCACTGATGTTCTGCGGGCAATACAAGGACAGTGAATCCAGTTTATATTACCTCCGTGCTCGATACTACGACCCAACCACTGCCCAGTTCTTGACGCTAGATCCTGCGGTTGGGACAACCCTTTCACCTTATGCTTACATACTGGGGTCACCCTTGAACGGAGTTGATCCATCTGGTATGGACGTGTGGTGTTCCGCGCTCGATCGGATGACGGATGCTTCAAGTTGCACTCCAACTCCACCTGCAAGCGAACTTGGCAAGGTCAAGGTGGGGACTGTGGAGTGTAATGGCTCTCCATCCGACGGTTCGACAGTCTGTTACCAGTCAACTCCAGTAGACAATGGCACTAGACTAGAATGGGTAATGGTAAAGAATGAGTCAGTGGGCTCTGCTCTGGGCGGGATGGTCGGCATCCCGACAGGCGGCAGCGGGACGCCATCGTCGATGCCTAATGCCGACACTATGTCGGAGCTGTTGAATAGATTGAATGATATGACCGCGGGTATCTTATGGGACCCGGCGGCAGTAAGCGGGAATCCGGGAAGCGCCGTTCCTTCGCAGGACGACTCTGCTCTTGCAAAGGCTTTGTGGTTTCTGCAGATTCCGGGAAACCTCCAGGACGCTGTGCGCAATAAGTGCGAGACCGGAGGGTAACTTGGATGTCAGCTAGGTATGTACCGTTAATCGGTTTCCTTTTATTCCTAGGTATTCTTGCCACGGCCGACTGGAGTCTCAAGCGATGGGGATCGGCGGCGATACGGAGGCATCCGCGCCCTGGGGGACGTATTACTATCGTGTTTCTTGGCTTATGCGTTGTATGTGCTGCCTTGGAGTTCCTCGCGACCAAACTATGGCCCGTATCTCCAATTGCTAGTGTTGTCGCGGTGATGCTGCAGTTCCCCGCTGCTATTGCGGTTGTGCTGGGTCTGGATCGTGTGGTTCCAGACCGCTGAGCAATGCACGTGAACTCTCTTTAAACAGGAGGACGGTCTGAGTTCAACTCGCGATCGACGCCGCTTCGCACTTGCTGCTCTGCGTCTCCGTCCACTTCAAGAGTGCGGGCAACGGGCGCCGTTCAGACCTACGTCCCAGCCAGGGCAGCCAAGGAGTTGAGGTCAGCGACGAAGCCAGCGAGATCACCGCTGACATTGCCTTCAACGGTGCCGCCGCAGACGTATGCTGTTAGCTTCGTTTGTTGCGAATTTTTTGAAATCACGACGGTGTAATTTGTCCCACCGGTACACGTCGGGCCGAATGTCGAAGAATAAGAGAGATGCCGCGAAGTCAAAGATTGTTGGAAGGCTGCCAAGGCAGCGGGTGCGGTGAGATGCACATGTTTTGGCGTGTAGGGCGGTGGGAGTGCTTGATCAATTGTGATGTCGACGGCGGTAATGCCGACCGTGAGTGATTGCCTCGGGTTTGACGTCGCCCCGGTACCAGATGATTGAGTGGTGCTTGCGGTACTTCCGCAGGCTGCAGCTAATGTGAAGGCAATCGCTGCCGCCACTACGTGGTTTAATCTCATTGCAGGAGATGCTACCTTCCCGACCGCTCCTGGCGCTCGCTGCGTATTTCGGTGAAAGCGCCCACCTGATTCGGTCTGAAACGGCCCTGTTGTTTCGGAGTTTCCGCCCCCTCTGATTCGGAGTCGCCGGAGCGACAGCGGTGGGGTGGTTCAAACTCCCCCTGGTCTCACCTCCTTTTGAATGTAGTCAGTGTTGCAGATGCGGTTGTGGCAACGATGTCTGGGTCGTGCCGCCCCGTCATTGGGGCTCTGAAGCGCTCTCAGCGGCTTGAGTTTCGGGCTGGTCGGCGCTTTGCGCATCATCCGACGTGTCCGGGTCGATTTTCGGCGTGCCGGCGCGTCGCCTGCGCAGTGATTCTCCACGCAACTCGATGCTGTCAAAGAAGGGCACATCGGTGGATGAGTTCGACGCGTTGCCAGATGGGTGGAGACTCGGCGACTAGCCCCCGGGGTTGTCAGGTGGGTCGAGCCTCGGGAGCGCGCTCGCCGACGCTCGTCAGCTGATCATCGAGGTCTGGGATCGCAGCCCTGCCGATCTCACGACGCCGGACGGAAGGGACCCGGTGTCAGAGCGCGGCAGGGGCCTCGAAATCGTCGCGGGTCTCAGCCAGAGGTGGGGGTATCAGCGGGTCGGCGTCAACTTGAAGGTCGTCTGGTGCGAACTCGTCTTCGGCGCCGGAGCCTAGCTGGAGAGCGAATCGGGTAGCCGCTCGATGCCAGCACCCACAGAAGGCCACCAACTCGCTCCAGGCGGCGATGGCACGGAACTAGGTGCACAGGCGCCCTAGGTACGGGCTGTAGCGTTTCGGTCCGTGCAGCGACCACTGACTGAGCCGGCTACTTCGTCTACTGCTAATACACCCTTTGACATGGCGCTGTTGAGCCGAACGGAAGTTCGTATCTAGCAACTTGTAACAGCACTGTTCCTCGTCGGCCATTACATGATGACCGGGTCAGCGGCACCCTTTTCCCAATGACCCTACGGTCGGCATATGTGGACACCAGAACATCCTCTTGGTTAGCAAGCCATGCCGGGCTGGATGTGGACCTCATGGACGGACAAACATTTGAGCGCTGTCTCGCCTCGATGTTTGAAATCCTCGGATACCGAGTAACGATCACGGAAACGTACGACTTCGGAGCAGACTTGATAGTTGATAAGCATGGTCTCCGCACCGCCGTGCAAGCTAAGTGTCAACGTGGACTCGTAGGTGACCACGCAGTGCAACAGGCGGTGACGGGTCGGACATGGTACGACTGTCACACTGCCGCAATTTTTACGAACAGTGACGTTACCTCAAGAGCTCGGCAACTTGCCCTGCGTGTTGGGGTAGTAGTAAACAATCGACAGGCCGTGACGCTCATGCTGCAGCGGGCAGGCATGATCGGTCCGACGGAGTTACTGCCACCGCCACTTTGCCAGAAGTGCGGGATTCATCTCGTACAACGACACGGTCGATTTGGCCCTTTTTGGGGCTGCTCTAATTTCCCGTTCGGATGTCGGTCAAAGGCTGAACTTCGGTACAGCTTGATATTGGCACCGTGAGACATCACCGTTGTCAACATCGAGCTCGGCACCAGAAAGGTTGCCTGGTATGAGCTGGTCTTCGGAACCTAAACGACGCTGCTCGATGCCATCTCGCGCTCCAACACCCACACAAACGCAACTCCGGCCTTGGGCAAGATCCAGCCATCGAAGCGCAGAGCGATGCTCGGTGTCGGCTCAGACGCCGGCAGCTTTGACAGACCCGGCTGCGCGCTGCTCGCGATGTAGTCGAGCACGCTGACGTGGCGGATACCGCAGTTGCCATAGGCGAAGTGGACCCTGGCATTTTTGGTGGGTCTTGAGAAGTCCAGGTGAAAAAGATGGCCGTGTTGCTGCACCAGGACGCGATACGTGTAGGCGATGGTCACCATGCGCTGTTCAGTCATCAGATCGCTCGCGAGACTGACGGTGTAGACCTGCGTCCCGGCCCGCTCTGTGCGGCGCACGAGCTGTGGCCTGCCGTCAACTGCCATCTCGACAAGCTGGAACGCTAGCTCAGATCCTCCATCCAGCCCTGGGACGCGCTCGAAGTAATGGACCACCGTGCACGACGGATCGCGCAGTAGCTCGCGGTACTCGTCGATGTCCGATACGCATGCGAAGCGCATGACCTCGCTGCTCAGCAGAACCTTGTACTCCGTTCGCACCGTCGCGACGAACATTGAGCCACTGCCCGACTCCGGACCCCCTGCCCACGGCGCCAGTGCGACGGATAGATCCATGTCGTGGCACTGCTGGGGCATATTGGCGATTTGACTGCGCAGATCAGCGTAGAGGCCGCGCGCCAGGTCACTATCTCCGAGCTGAAGGCGCAGGCAGTTCTCGGCGATGTGATCGCGGGTCTCCGACGAGACCAGGGCCACCAGCCCGTCCGGCCTGCTGGCGAAGTCGTCAGCGATGACCTCGCGGATGCGCTGGATCTGCTCCTCCTCGGCATCGCGCTGGCCAACGTAGTGGAAGAGCACTCCGAAGAGGCCCGGTGCTAAGGAACGCGGCCCCGGGGGCCAAGTAGGAGCAGGGGCTCACCTCTGACACCGACAATGCGCGTGTGAAACGGGAGTGGGGCCCGGAAGACCTGATCGCCTGCTGGACGCTCGGTGATGACGACTGGCGGCTGCTTGGGAACAAGCCAGGCGCCACACGGCTTGGGTTCGCCCTGCTGCTGAAGTTCTTCGAACTCGAGGCCCGTTTCCCGCGCCACTCTGGCGAGGTTCCCCGGGATGCGGTCAGCTATGTGGCGGGGCAGCTCAAGGTGCCTGCTGAGGCCTTCGCTGAATACGACTGGTCTGGGCGAACCTTGAAGCGCCACCGTTCTCAAGTTCGCTCCGCACTGGGGTTCCGCGAAGCCAGTCGGAAGGACGAGGACAGGCTGGCGACGTGGCTGGCCCAGGAAGTTTGCCCTGTCGAACTCAGAGAAGAGCGACTTCGGAGCGCCCTCTGGGCCAGGTGTCGGGCCGAAAGAATCGAGCCGCCGGGCCGAATCGAGCGGATCATCGGCTCTGCTGAGGCTTTATTCGAGCAGCAGTTCTGTCTGGAGATCGCCGAGCGGCTCTCACACGAGACCGCTGCGTGCTTGGAGGAATTGGTTTCCGAGGATGAAGCCGGCCGCACTTTCTTGGTCGAGCTGAAAGCGGACCCGGGCCGTCTGGGGCTGGACACTCTGGTCAACGAGATCGACAAACGGGAACGCGTACGTTCGCTGGGACTTCCTGCAGACCTGTTCGCCGACGTCTCGGAAAAGTTGGTTGCGTCGTGGGGTGCTCGGGCGGCGACGATGTACCCCTCGCACCTGCGAAGCACGGCGCGGCCACTGCGACTGACGTTGCTCGCAGCGTTGTGCTGGTCACGGACCTCGGAGATCACGGACGCTCTGGTCGATCTGCTGAACGCATTGGTGCGCAAGATCAACGCGACAGCGGAGCGCAAGGTTGAGGGCGAGCTGATCAAGGATCTCAAGCGGGTCCACGGGAAGGAGGGGATTCTCTTCCGCATCGCTGAGGCTTCCGTATCTGACCCCGACGGCATTGTGCGAGAAGTGGTGTACCCGGTCGCTGGCGAGAGCACCCTGCGCGACTTGGTCCGCGAGGCGAAGGCGAATGAGGTTGCCTACAAACACCGGGTGCGCACGGTGCTCAGCTCGTCGTACTCCTCTTACTACCGGCGTATGCTGCCGAAGTTGTTGGCCGCACTGGAATTCCGGTGCAACAACACGGAACACCGGCCTGTGATGGACGCGCTGCAACTCTTGCGGCGGTATGCCGATCGATCGACGCGGGTCAAGCACTATGACATCGAAGACCGTGTCCCGCTCGACAACGTCGTGCGGCGGGATTGGCGCGGGGCGGTCATCAACGAGCACGGCCGAGTGGAGCGCGTTCCGTACGAGCTATGCGTCCTCGGCGCGTTGCGTGACGGGATTCGTCGACGCGAGATCTGGGTCACCGGAGCGAAGCGGTGGCGCAACCCGGAGGACGACCTTCCGGCCGACTTTGAAGACAACCGCGACGTCCACTACGACGCGCTGCGCCAGCCTCTGGATCCGACCGAGTTCATTGCCACGCTGAAGAAGAAGATGACCGGGGCCTTGGCGACATTGGAGAACGCGTTGGTCACTGGTACCACTGGCGGGGTCACGATCAAGCGCCGCCACGGTGATCCGTGGATATCGGTCCCATCGATGGACAAGCTGCCCGAGGCGCCCAACCTTGACGCGTTGAAGAAGGAGGTGGAGCGGCGCTGGGGCACCCTTGATCTGCTCGACGTCCTCAAAGAGGCAGACTTCCTTGCGAACTTCACCGACGAGTTCACGACGGTGGCGAGCCGAGAGGCGATCGCGCGACCCACGCTGCTGCGCCGATTGTTGCTGGTGCTCTTTGCACTCGGCACCAACATGGGCATCAAGCGGATCGTCACCACCGGCGAGCACAGTGAGACGGAGGCGACGCTGCGCCATGTGCGGCGGCTTTATGTCACGCGCGATAACCTCCGTCGTGCGATCGCCAAGCTGGTCAACACCACCTTTGCCGTTCGCGACATCGCCTGGTGGGGCGAGGGCACAGCATGCGCGAGCGACTCCAAGAAGTTCGGCTCGTGGCAGTCGAATATCATGACCGAGTACCACGTTCGATATGGCGGCCCCGGCGTGATGATCTACTGGCACGTCGAGAAGAAGTCGATGTGCATTTATTCGCAGCTCAAGTCGTGTTCGTCGTCGGAAGTGGCGGCGATGGTCGAAGGGGTCTTGCGCCACTGCACCGACGTGGAGATTGACCGCAATTACGTTGATACGCACGGGTCTTCCGTCGTCGGGTTCGCGTTCACCTATCTGCTCAACTTTCGTCTGTTGCCTCGTTTGAAGAATATCGGTGCGCAGCATCTGTATCGGGTCGACGGCGAGGGGAACTATCCGCATTTCGCAGACGTGTGCACCCGACCGATTCGATGGGAACTCATCGAGCAGCAATACGACCGAATCGTGAAGTACGCGACCGCGTTGCGGCTTGGAACGGCAGAGGCCGAGCAGGTATTGCGGCGTTTCACCCGCGGCGGGCCCAAGCACCCGACGTACCAAGCGTTGGAAGAGCTGGGCCGCGCGGTGAAGACGATCTTCCTCGCCGAATACCTCAGCTCACCCGAGTTGCGTCGCGAGATTCACGAAGGGTTGCAGGTCATGGAGAACTGGAACTCTGGCAACGAGGAGCTCTTCTACGGGAAGGACGGCGACCTGGTGGGCGCGGATCGCGAACATCAGGAGGTGTCGATGCTCGCGCTGCATCTCCTCCAGTCAGCGCTGGTACATCTCAACACGATATTGCTGCAACGCGTTCTCGATGACCCCGCGTGGGCGAAGCGACTCACCACCGACGACCGACGCGCCTTGTCGCCGCTGTTCTGGTCGCACGTCAACCCGTACGGCCGGTTCGACCTCGACATGGACACGCGTCTCGACCTCGGCTTCTCTCCAATCGATCTGACCGCGTTATCTGGGGACATCGAGGAAACGGCGGTCAACCTCGCGCGCGAGCCGGTGCCGGTGGCATGAGAATTGCCGTGTACGCCCGAGTGTCGACCAGGGACAAGGAGCAAAATCCGGAAACCCAGTTGCGGCCACTGCGCGAACATCTCGCTGGGCTCAAGGGGATCACAGCACTCGGCGAGTTCGTCGACAAGGCAAGTGCCGACGATCTTCGCGGACGCCGGGAGTGGCGTGGTCTGCTTGATCTCGCGATGAAACACAAGGTCGACCTGATCGTCGTGTGGAAGCTCGATCGGGCGTTCCGGTCGGTGCTCGATGGTGCGTCAACCCTGCAGACTCTGCGGTCCTGCGCCTGCGGTATCCGGTCGTTGCAAGAACCGTGGATTGACACCACCACGCCGATCGGTGAGGCGATGTACCACATCACTCTTGCCTGGGCTCAGCTTGAGAAGAAGCAGCTGACCGAGCGGGTCAAAGCCGGCCTGGACCGGGCTCAAGCTGAGGGCAAACACATCGGCCGTCCCCGACGATCACGGGCAGTGGCCGACCACCCGCAATGGCCAACAGTGCTCGAAGCGCTCGATGCCGGTCACCTCACTCGCGCGGAGGCGGCCAAGAAGCTAGGAGTGCGCAAAGCCGCGCTCATTGAAGCGCTGGAGGCGTTCCCAAACGGGGGTGCCTAGGTCGCGCCCTCTGGCGAACTCGGGGAGTCCGGCTGACGATGCGTTCCCCAAGGATATGGTTTGGGAACGGCCGCTGGACCTTTATGTAACTTGAGCTGGGCCGTCGCACAGGGGTTATGATTACCTTGCTATGGCAACCGCCCACCCGGCACCCGACCCATTCGACGCTGAGATCGATGCGCTGCTTCGCGATCGAGCTTTTGTGGCGCATTTGGACGACATGCACAGCCGCCTAGACCGTGGCGAGCTAGAGCTGCATCACGACGACGACGCGCGCAAGATCGTTGACCTCGAGCCCAAAGCCAAAGAGTAATCGGGCAACCTCTCGCGAATGTTGGTGGAGTGGCCCGCAGAAGCACTTGCGGACCTCGCCGCTGCGGCGGATTTCGCTCCTCGCCAAGCTCTCCGTGTCTATGCCGCGATTGAGGCTCTGGCGGAGCAGCCCTTTCCGTGGATGTATCGCGGCGTTGAAGGTAGGGCTGATGAGCACGTTCTCTCAGTGCCGCCGCATGCCGTCTTTTATACGATCAACGGAGATCGGATTCGTATTCTCGCAATCGCTGACACTCGCCGACGGCGGGAGCCATGGTAACCGAGTCGAGCATAGCCCCCCGCTACTTTGCGGCTGGGGACACGTGTGCGACACGAGGTCGCACTTGCTTCTGTCTGACAACACTGCACATAGGAGGGCTCGTGTGAAGATTTGACCAGGGGTTCTGCCCCCTGACCCTACCGGGGCATGCGGCGGGAGCAATCCTGCGGTCTGAAGCCCCCGGGACAAGGTCCTCTCACCGGGGAACGGTGGCGATCGAGCCGTGAGGCAACGTCGCGACTGCCAGCGTCGGGGTGGTCTGGGGATTGGGTTTGATGATATGGCCAACACATGTGAATCGCCGAGTACTCATCGTCAACCAGAGCAAGCCAAAGGCGCTGACAGGCTTGAACCAAAAGGTGCGCGACCGGGAGCAGGAGCGAGGTGACGACTGCCGCAGACCATACGGTCGCCGGTGAAAAGGCGGGGCCTAACCCATCAAGAAGTATGTGCGGAACGTGGTAAGCCCGTACTCCCCCCAATCGAGGGAAAGCGAGCCGTGAGGTGAGCCAATGGGGGTGCGGGTATGGGATCGCAGAGCAAGCGAAGGCCGCCCTGTAATGGGGCGGATACGGGCGGGTGCCCGACGCGAAAGTGGGCTGACTTCTGCGAGGTCTCTCGTCACGAGAGAGCGTGGCAAAGCGGCAAAGGAGGCAAGCAAATGACGGCAAGGACTACGGCAGACTCGTCGATGACGAGCAATGCTCCCGGTGCTGGTGCAGCCTCCCACGGACAAGATGACTGGCACAGAATCGACTGGCGCCGGGCTGATCGTAACGTGCGCCGTCTCCAGGTGCGTATCGTGAAGGCAACACGGGAAGGTAAGGGAAACAGGGTGCGTGCTCTGCAACGCTTGCTGACCCACTCGTGGAGCGGCAAAGCGCTTGCTGTGAAACGGGTAACGGAGAACCGTGGCAAGAAGACGCCGGGCGTTGACGGGATTGTCTGGTCAAAACCCGGCCAGAAGATAACGGCCATTCACAACCTGCGGCAGCGTGGATATCGGCCACGCCCACTGCGGCGCGTGTACATTCCCAAGAGCAACGGGACGCGGCGCCCCTTGGGTATCCCGACGATGACGGACCGAGCAATGCAGGCGCTCTACCTGCTGGCTCTCAGCCCGATCGCCGAGACTACAGGGGACGGACACTCCTATGGTTTCCGGCCCGAAAGGTCCACAGCGGACGCCATACAGAAGTGCTTCGGCCTTCTGTCGCGGAAGGTCGCACCTCGGTGGATTCTTGAAGGCGACATCGTCTCCTGCTTCGACAGAATCAGCCACGATTGGCTTCTCGCCAATGTGCCCATGGAACCGTCCATGTTGCGCAAGTGGCTGAAGGCCGGTTACATGGATCGGCACGCTCTCTTTCCCACGGACGAAGGTACCCCACAAGGTGGAATCGCCAGTCCTGTGCTGGCGAATCTTGCCCTGGACGGGCTGCAACGCGAGCTGACGGTTCGTTTCCCGAAGCAATCATGGAAGCGGCCTCAACCCATGGTGAACTTCGTTCGTTACTGCGATGATTTCGTCGTCACCGGCGCCTCGAAAGATGTGCTCGAAAACGACGTCCTACCCTTGGTGAAGAGATTCTTCAGGGACCGGGGGCTGGAACTCTCGGAAGAGAAGACAGCCATCACGCACATCGAGAGTGGGTTTGATTTCCTGGGCCAAACTGTACGCAAGTACAACGGCAAGCTACTCATCAAACCATCACGGAAGAGCGTTCGCGCACTTCTGGACACGGTCAGGGGAATCATCAAAGCGAGCGGTGCTCTCACGGCCGGAGCACTGGCATGGCGCCTCAATCCCGTCATCCGGGGTTGGGCGTACTACCACCGGCATGTGTCAAGCGCCGCAACCTTTGCGTCCATCGACAACATCATCTGGGAAATGCTCTGGTCGTGGGCCAAGCGGCGCCACCCTGCAAGAGGTCGACCGTGGGTGCTCAAGAAGTATTTCCGGCCCCAAGGAACTCGACAGTGGGTATTCACCGGTACCGTCGAACATCGGGACAGGGACCGACAGGTGTGGTTGTTCCGCGCCGGTTCGGTTCACTACCAGCGGCATCCGCTCATTCGCGCGGACGCCAATCCGTTTGACCCCCGGTGGCATGCTTACTTGCAGCAACGCCGCCGACGCTCCGTCGTGGAGCCGCGCCCCTCAAACCGGGCGTTCGCAGAGGCTTGAGCCGGATGCGGGGAAACTCGCACGTCCGGTTCTGAGGGGGGACGGTGGCGGCAACGTCACCGTCCTACCCGACTCCTTAGCTCCGGGCCGACTCGGGACGTTTCGTTGATCGCCTCGCTACTTGGCCCCTGGGGCCACGCTCCTTAGCACCGGGCCGAAGAGGCCCGTAGTGAATAGGCCGAGCCCGATGTCGTTCACCGGCCAGGCTCGCAGCCATGCCCCTGTCGCCACGACGGCCGCCCAATGCGCCAAGGCGATGAGCGCGATCCCGACGAAAGTGCTCACCACGGCGACCAGCGCGAACTTGGTCCTGTACACCCGCTGAAGCGGAGTCGAGTTGCCGCGGGACCGTGTACTGAGCAAGCGCTCGAATCATAAGCATTCGGATGTGTCGGCGGCGCAAAGCCTGGGAGCCCCGAACTGCTCCCCACAGTCCGAAGCTCCCAGGTGAGGGGTGGATCAGCCGAGTTAGATCAGCGGCCTCCGCCCGTGCCACCGCCACCACTTCCGTTACCGCCGTTGCCGCCGTTGCCGCCGGTACCGCCCCCGGTGCTTCCGTTGCCATTCTCGTAGGTGGACATCTCTGCGCTCACCTCCGATCCTTTGCGGAGCGGAACGCGTCGCTTGGTGGACGCAGGGGCAGCCTAGCAGGATGCGTAGTCCTGAGACCCATAGACCTGGGATAAATCGTCTCTGGACCCACAAGCTTGCAACGTATGTAGTTCAGTCCCATGACCAAGGCGCCGATCTCTGAGGCGGCCGGCCAGTTCGGGGAACGGGTCCGTGCCCGCCGTGCCGAGCTCGGCAAGAGCCAGGAGCAGCTAGCCTCGGAGTCCAGCCTGCACTGGAGTTACATCGGCCAGGTCGAACGCGGTCAGCGGAACGTCACCCTGCACAGCATCCTCAAGCTGGCCGAGGTGCTGGCCGTCGATCCCGGCGAGCTTGTGCATGGTCTGCGCGCTCCGGGTGACTTAGGGCGGTAGGAAACTCTGCACCACCTCGCGCAAGCAATGCTCTATGACCTCAACGAGCGCGCGCTGCGCGGGCTCGGTCGATCTGACGTGCCACACCCGTCGTATTGAGGCGAAACCGTGCCATCTCTGGCGTAACCCTGTACATACGCGAAATGTCGTCGACTCCCATTCCTCCACCCACGGCTCGCAGCAAGAGTTTCCGCGGCAGGAGCAGCGTTCCGCCGAGTGTCGTCGCCTCTTCTTCCTGGTCAGGACGACACGTTCGAAACGGCAACCCAGCAACCTCGCGGATCTCGGTCAGTTCGTGTCTGAGCAGCAGGTGCGACAACTCGTGGGCCAGGTCGCTCTGTTGCCGTGCTGGTGAGCGAAGCGGATTGAAAACGATCACCGCTTTCCCGTGTACCTCAAACGTGCAGGCAGAGAAGGCGAAGGCTTGTAGACGCTCCAGCTCAGCAAGGCGTTCGACCTCTATCAGGTCGGCAGCTGAAACGATCCGTGCGTTGCGCACACCGGCGGCGGCATCGAGCGGAAGCGGGTCAGCCTCACCGATGCCGAGGTCCGTACGGATAGCAGCCGAGATCCTCTCCGCCTCAGTTCTGAATCCCCGTCGAACTGTCATTTGTGTCCACGGTCTTCTAGTGCCTCCCGCATGTCCCTAAGGAGTGAAGCAAGGCGCTCCGGTACGCCCGGTCTCATCACCACGGCGCCGCGTAGGTGCACGGCCAAGGGTGTAACTGTTGGCTTGGAGGCCTCCTCCGCGAGCGCCTGGTACATGGTCCGCACCATTGAGGCGATCTGTTCTGCTGCCTCGGGGCTGAGCGCAGGATCGGTAATGAGGTGCTCGATGGCTTCATCCAGGGGTGTTTGGCTGCGCCGCGTAGTTGGAGCGAAGAACTGGGCGGGATCTACGCCGAGCCAAGCGCACAGGCTCGTGAAGGTGGCGAGATCAGGCTGCGCACCCGCCTCCACCCTACTGAGAGTGGAGAAGCTGACCCGAGCTGCCGCGGCGGCCTGGCGGATCGACAGTTCATCCCTGCCGCGCTTCTCGCGCGCCAGGCGACCGAGCTCTGTGATGTCAAGGTCCGGTGGCGGCACCTCCGAAGCACCGGAGCGCGACAGCCGTTTGGGCACAAACAGAATGTAACAGCTAAGGGGCGGTGTTGCATACGTGACACGAGCGAACCAGCTATAGTGGTCCTGCAGCTTCGCTGCAACGTTCTTAACCCTGAGAACAGGAGGCCGACATGGCAGCCGACCAGACAACCGCCCCAGCGTCCACGGCCGAGGCCAAGGACAGGATCGAGTACACGATCATCGTCGACACTGTGGAACACACGGTGGAGCACGCACGAGTGACGTGGGAAGAAGTCGTCGAGT
>Ga0209517_10003353_pt1 | contig 21826 bp, 16 predicted proteins | sample PeaSoiMetSII2010_FD_187695 | JGI IMG/M metagenome (GOLD analysis project Ga0209517, IMG submission 187695) | Peat soil microbial communities from Weissenstadt, Germany - SII-2010 (SPAdes) (version 2) | ecosystem: Environmental > Terrestrial > Soil > Wetlands > Peat | place: Germany...
CTGCCGCCACTGCGTGAACCCCATTCCGGTCTCGCGCTGGAACAGCCGAGCCAGCGTGCGAGCACTGGCGCCGACGCGCTCGGCCCAGCGGTCGAGCGTATCGGCTTCCGCGGGATCATCGAGGAGCGCCCGGCAGAGCGCCGCGAGCCTTGTGTCCGAGGGCAGGGGGATGCGAAGCGGCACCGCCGTCGCGCGCGCGAGCTCCGCCAGGATCAACCCCATCACCAGCCCGGCGGCGCCGGCTTCGTCGTACTCGATGGGCTCCTCGACGGCGCGCAGGATGAGGGCGCGCAGCAACGGCGTCACTTCGATGACGGTGCAGGACCCGAGCGCGGGCGGTGCCGCCTTCGGGTCTATATAGAGCGTGCGCATGGCGACGGCGCCGCTCATGCGCACCTCGTGCTCCACGCCCGCGGGAATCCACACCGCGCGGAGCGGCGGCACCACCCAGGCGCCCAGCGGCGAGATCACTCGCATGACGCCGTCGGCGGCATAGATCAGTTGCGCGCGCGGATGGCTATGCGGGGGGATCACGAAGCCACTCGGAAAGTCCTTGGCCATCGCGGCCACGGGACGCGGCACGCGCTGGTAGTCGTCGCGATTGGTGCTGCGGGTGGGCATTGGCAGAATCTCGATAGAATCTGACAGGACAGTTTGGTCCCGCCACGCTATCTTGTCCACCCTACGTTGCTCGGCTGCCCGGAGAGCCCGATGAATTCATCGGCCCGCGTCGTGCGCTTCATCAATATCGCGCACGCCCTCGATCACCTGATGGTGCTGATCTTTCCGACGGCGGTGCTCGGGATGAGCGCGAGTTTCGGCGGTTCCTACGGCGAGCTGCTGGCGCTCTCCGTGGGCGGCGCGATCGCGTTCGGCGCGGGCTCGTTGCCGGCGGGCTGGCTCGGCGACCACTGGAGCCAACGCAACATGATGACGCTGTTCTTCATCGGCGTCGGCGTGGCCGCGCTGCTGGTGGCGATGAGCACGACGCCCTTCATGCTGGCCGCGAGCGTGACCCTGCTCGGTCTCTTCGCCGCGATCTATCACCCCGTGGGGACGGCGATGCTGGTGGCGAACACGGAGAAGCTCGGCCGCACGATCGGCGTCAACGGTGTCTGGGGAAACATGGGCGTCGCGGCCGCCGCGATTACCGCGGGAACCCTGACGCAATATCTCGGTTGGCAGTGGGCGTTCGTGGTGCCGGGTCTCGCCGCGCTCGCGCTCGGGATCGCCTTCCACCTGATGGTTCCGAGCCAGACCGCGCACAAGAAATCCGCGGCGCGCAAAGGCGCAGCCTTGCCGCGGAGCGTGATCGTGCATGCCTTCTCGGTCCTGGTCCTGGTGGCGGCGTCCGGCAGCGTCGTCTTCCAGGCGGTCACCAACTCGATGCCGAAAGTGTTCGACGAGCGCTTCTCGCTGCTCGCGGGCTCGCCGTTCCGGATCGGCGTTCTGGTCGCCGTCGTCTACGTGATCGGCGCCATGGCGCAGCTCATCGTCGGACATTTCGTCGACCGCCACCCCCTGCGCACCGTGTTCCTGCCGCTCTCGCTGATCCAGGGGCCGTGTCTGCTGCTCGCCGCTTGGGCGCAGGACTGGGCCATTCTGGCCCTTGCCGTCGCGATCACCTTCGGCATCTTCGGCCAGGTGACCATCAATGACGCCATGGTCGCGCGCTACACCGATCACGCCTGGCGTGCGCGCGCCTATGCCTTCCGCTATGTCGTCTCCTTTACGGCCGGCGCCTGCGCGATCCCGCTGGTGGCGCTCTTGTATGATCGCACCGGTGGCTTCACTGTGACGTTCCTGGTGCTGGCGGCGTTCGGCTCCATGGTCTTTGCGGGGGCGCTCTTGTTCCCGCATCGGCCGGAGGAGCTCGAGGTGCTCCCGGTCCACGCGCAACCCGCGGAGTAGAACATGAACGACCAAGCCATGAATTGGGGCGTCTCAGATCGGGCGCAGGCCCTGCACACGCGGAGCCTCGTCTGGGATGCGCACGCCTGCCTGCCGCTGCTGCCGGGCCAGAGCATGGCGGCACTGGAGCAGCACCGCGCCGCGGGCGTCAGCTATGTCTCGATCAACGTGGGCATGGACTTCAATCCGACCCCGACGATCATGCGCGTGATTGCGGCGTTTCGGGCGTGGATTGCCGAGCACTCCGAGCACTACCTGCTGCCCGAGAGCGTCGAGGACATCCGGCGCGCCAAGCGCGAGGGAAAAGTCGCTGTGGCGTTCGATCTCGAGGGCTCGGTCATGCTCGACGACGATCTCTCGATGCTGCGGCTCTACCGCGACCTCGGCGTGCGGCAGATTCATCTCGCCTACAATCGCGACAATTCCGTGGGCGGTGGCTGCCACGGCGCGGACGTGCCCCTGACGCCCTTCGGACGGCAGGTGGTTGACGAGATCAACCGCGTGGGCCTGATCATGGATTGCTCGCACTCGGGCTATCGCACCAGCATGGACGTGATGGAGCGGTCCAAGCGGCCGGTGGTGTTCTCGCACTCCAATCCCAAGGCTCTGAAGAACCACGCCCGCAACGTCAGGGACGACCAGATCGACGCCTGCGCGCGCACCGGCGGGGTGGTCTGCGTGAGCGGCATCGGCATCTTCCTGGGCGCCAACGACATCAGCACGGAGACGCTGATCCGCCACATCGACTACGTCGCCGAGCGCGTCGGGATCGACCATGTCGGCATCGGACTCGACTACGTCTTCGATCGCGCCGCCAATGACGATCCGCCGGGCCTTGACCGCGAGCAGTGGTGGCCGCCCGGCAACGAGTACGGGAAATCCCTCTATGGCGACATGAAGATCGTGCCGCCGGAGCGCTTCCCGGAGATCACCGAGGCGTTGCTCGCACGCCAATATCGCGAAGCTGACGTGGGAAAAATCCTCGGCGGCAACATGCTGCGCGTGGCCGAGCAGAGCTGGCAGCCGATCGGAAGCTGACGGGCGCCAAGGCAAGGTCCGCGCAGATGGAAGCAACCCCCTCACCCAGCTTCGGCTAAGCTCGCTTCGCTCGCTAAGCCTCCGCAACCCTCTCCCCGTTGGGGCGAGGGATCAGAGCGGAGCGAGCAATTGCTCCCTCTCCCCTCGGGGAGAGGGTTGGGGTGAGGGGGCGCTTCGATCTAAACGGGAGCCGCTCTAGGCCGGCGACACATCCTCGAGGAGCGACGCTGCGGCGAGAGTCTTCGCGATCTCCGCGACCCGGAGCGCGGGCACGCCGATGGTCTCGGCGATCTGAAGGAGATCGCTCTTGCCGTCGGCGTAGGCCAGCAGGTTCATCATGTCGCGCACCTGGAGGCCGCTCTCGCGCGTGCTGAGGGTGGGGTAGAGGCCACGCGGCCCCAACTGCGGCTCGCAGGGCACCACCGCGCGCCAGTGCCGGTTCGCTTCCAGCACCGTGAGGCAATCGCGGAGCACGCGGAAGCTGCCCTCGAGGCCCGCCTGGGTGATCAGAGAGAGATCGTCGAGCGACGTGTGGTACTCGGGATAGGTTCCGTATTTCGATCGCATGATCGAAGCGACGGGCAGATCGGCGAGGGGGCTGCAGTATTGCCGCTCGTCGCTGCCGCGCTCGAGGAAGCTGTAGCGCTTGAAGCCCTCGGGCAGCTGCCGCATCACGTGGAGCGCGACTCGATCCGCCAGCGTCTCGCCCGTGCGCGACGGCATGAAGGAATAGGCGCGCTCGTCGCCGGCGCAGGTCACCACGAAGCCCGCGACGGTGCGCTTCCGCATTGTCTCGAGATTGCGGCTCAAGTAGACGATCGAGCCGATGGTCTCGGGGATGAACACGATGCGATAGCTGTAGCGGCGCTCCGGCAGCGAGGCGAGCCAGCGCGCGATCGCGAGCGTCACCACCGGTCCCGAAAGCTCGTTGTTTCCCATGGAGGGATGGCACACATAGGACGAGAGCAAGACCTCCCGCGAGCTCGCGCCCGGCAGGATGCATTCGCCGTAACTCAGCACGCCCGGTGCCAGGCTGCTGTCGATCATGGCGCGGTAGCGACCGGGCTTCAGGGCGCGGCGCTGCCGGTCGGTGAGGCAGAACCCCCAGCGGCGTTTGTAATAGGACGTGATGTAGGGAATGGCGTCGGGCTGCTCCGGCAATGAGTAGAGGTGCGGCTGCAGCGCCTCGAGGTCGAGCCAAAGGTCGACCGGCTCGGAGTATCCGACCACGTGCAAGTTGCTGGCGCGGAAATCGATCAGGCGGCGTCCCGCCTCGTCGAAGAGCGCGGCGTCGCGGATGTTCCACTCGTCGGGAACCGTCCAATCGAACGCCTTGGCACCGCTGGCGATGCTCTCGATCCGGAGTCCGGGCAGGCGCTCCCTGATGTAGGCGAGGGTCGCGCGCGTGCCGGCGCCCGTGATGCTGCGGCAGACCGGAAACAGGTCACGCGCCCACTCATACATGGGATCGATGGTCTGGGCCGAGAGCTCGCGGGCGGGGCTCAGGTGCGTCATGGGGCTGCGGCTCCTTGAATCGGGACGGACCCTCGGGTTCGGTCCTCTACGAGCTCGACGATGAAGCGGAGCGGGGTCAGGTAGAACGCGACCCGGGCACCATCGAAGGCGGCGGCGGCCTGCGGCCGACCGAGGGGCACGGCGCCTTCGCGGCGCAAGCTGGCACAGGCGCTTTCGAAATCGGCGCAGCGATAGGCGACGTGGTTCAGGATGTTCTTGCCTTCATCAAGCGCCCGCGCGACGGGGTTGGGCTCGCCTAGCGGTGCCACCAGCTCGTAGCGGATGCCCGAGCGGTCGCGGCCAAACTGCACGCGGACGTTCATCAGGGGATCGTCGACCACCTCGGTCCAGTGTTCGATCGGCAGCAGGGCGCCGAGCTGGCGTCGCCCGGCCTCGATGTCGCGGACGAAGAGCCCGATGTGGTCGAAGATCATGTGCGCCCGGCGCCTTCGTGGATGAGCGCGGCCGGGTCCTCGGCGAGAAGCGCGTTCGCGGCTTCCAGGAAGTCGTGCGCCGTGACCGCCAGGAGGCCGACGCGTCCGACCGCGGCTGAGCGCAACTTGCCTGTTTCCTGAAGCCGGCGCTTCAACCGGCCGAGCTCGCAGGGCGTGTCGCGCGCGAGATCGCGCACGAGGTAGCTGACGGAGGCCACTTCGTCCGCGCCCTTGCGGCGGATCACGCCGTCGAAGCGCTTGGGGTAGCGGTAGTCGACGCCCGCGCGCTGCTCCACGTAGTGCACGAAGGTGATGCGGTCGAAGCCGCAGCCGAGGCAGGCGATTTTTCCACCGTGCCGGTAGAGCAGATCGAAGGCCGTGCCGGCTCCGAAGCAATCTCCCGTCGCCGAGGCCGCGAAGGCGCCGGCGAGCGGACCGTAGGCGGCGACGCTGAACAGCGGATGCCCGGAGCGGAGCACGCCGGCCCGTCGGCGAAAATGCTCGGTGAGCTGGCCGACGGTGCTGGGCGAGAGATCGGGATCGAAGACTTCGCCCTTGGTGAAGCTGTAGGTGAAGGTCGGCACGACCAGCGTGCCCTCGGGGCCGAGCGCCGCCAGCACCGCGTCGAGCACGAGATCCAGGCGCCGCTCGGGCGCGACGCTCCGGAATTGAGCAGCGACCCCGGCGTCGCTGTGCAGCATCAGCGTGTCGCCCGGCCCGATCCCGCAGGCGCCGAGCGCCGCTACGATGTGCTCGGGGCCGAGCGGTCCCGTTGCGGTCACGCGGCGACGCCCCGCGACGCCAGCGCCGCCTTGATCTCCGGCAGCGCCTTCAGCTCGGACATCTCCTCGACGGTGAATTGCACGCCGAAATGCTCTTCCACCTGAAGCATGAAATTGAAATGGCCGAGCGAGTCCCATTCCGGGAAGGATTCGACCCCGAGCTTGGGATCGGCGGCGTCGAACTGCGCCTTCGGAAAGACCTCGCGCAGCAGCTCAGGCAGCGACTTTTTCATCGGAGTAAATCTCGAGATGAGGGATATCGAGGGTCTTGAGGTCGGCGACATAGAGCTTGCCGCCATGAGCGAGGCCCCCGATCGCCGTCGCCACTTGATCGCGATCGCCGGCGGAAAGCGCATCCAACGCGGCGAAGCCGTGCTCGCCGAGGAAGCCTGCGGCCATGGCGTTGCGCTCTCTCGGAATGAACTCGCCCGCCAGGAAACGTACCCCGCGCTCGCGCAGCGGTCGGACGCAGGCATCGAGCATCCAGGCCTCCAGATGCCGGCCCAGCACGCGGCAGCTCAGCAGGAAGGTATCGAGAAAGGCGACCGCGGGATCCGAGGTCGGGCGCGCGATCGCGAGCCCGACGATCCCATGATCACCGAAGCGATCGGACAGGCGGGCGAGCAACGCGATGGCGCCGTCGGTGCGGGCGATCTCGGTCAGATCGGTCGCGCTGTGCCGCGCGGCGCGCAGGTTGAACTGGTTAGTCTTGGCGCAGAGCTGCGTGGCGCGAGCCAGCGAGGCCGGCTCGATCGCCAGCGCCTCCGGCCGCAACTGGATCGACCGGAGGAAACTCACGCGGTCGGTCCGGCCGGTCAGCTCGGTCACGAATTCAGCGCGCGCCTTGTAGAGCGCGGTCTTGCGGCGGTCCTCGGCCGTGACCTCGAAGCGCGCGAAGTCTGCGCACTCAAGCAGAGCCTTCGGCCAGTCGATCACATGCTTGGGGCAATCGAATACATGAACCTGCGGCATCGCGGTGCGCACGGTCTCGCGCTCGATCGGGTTGTCGTCCCAGAACGCCATGCTGTCGAGGCCGATTCCGAGCTCTTCGGCAAGCGCGGCGATATTGTCGGATTTCTCGCTCCAATTTATGCGCCAGGCCGCGATGTCCTGGCGCTTGAGCGCCATACCGGGGTGGCTGTCGAACACCGACCAGACGTCGGCTTCCTCGTTCTTGGAGGCTAGGGCCAGCACCGTACCCCGCCCGGCGAGGCGCCGGATGGCGCGCTGAAAATCGACGTAGGCGCTGCCGGTGCCATCCTGGCCGAGGGTCAGCCCGCCGACGCCATCCTCGCCGACAACGCCGCCCCAGAGCGTGTTGTCGCAGTCGAGCACCAGCACCTTGCGGGCGGGCGCGGTCAGGCGATGAAGCACCTCGCCGAGCGCGCCCGCGAGGCTACCGAGGCCGGCAACCGAGAGACGGCAGTGCGCGGCGTAGTAGTTGCGGCTGTCGAAGCAGCGGTCGCGGCCCGATTTTGCGAACACCTGATCGAGCGGAATGACATGCAGCGCCGGTGCGTGCTGTGCCCGCTCGTAGAGCGCCGTCTCGAAGCGGGAGGCGAGGCGGCGCGAGGCCGAGGGCGTGCGGGCCGCCTCGATCACGGAGCTCGAGGCGGGCGATGCCCAGGCGACGATCATGGGCTGCTGCGACGCGCGGTCGATCCGGGCGTCCAGCGGGCCGAGCACGCTCGCAAGGAGCGCGTCCAAATCGGCGCCGTCCGAGGCTTCCGGGTCGGCGACGTCGTCGAGGAACACCACCCAGGCGACGGCCGCCTGGAGGCTGGGATCGGAGAGCACGTGCGGCCAGTCGCCGAACGCACCGAAATCCAAGCCATGAGCGTCGCCGAGCGAGCGCCACGCGCCGTTGCCCGGCATCAGAAACGACGTCGCTGTCAGCCGAATATCCAAGACTTTTCCCGCCGTAGCTCGCGCTTTAACGCGATGGGGCGCCCAGGCTATTCGGCATTGCTTAATAAACCGCAAACCATAACCCAACCGGTGGGTTGCGCGGCCGCGGGCCCGTTTGATGTCGCAGCTTGACCTCGCCGGGGAGGCCGCTAAGCTGATTGGAACAAACAGCGAACTGGTGCCGATTGGTGCGCCGCTCGACTCCCGACAGAATTCTGGCGGAGCGGTATTTCCCCGTCCGCGTCCGCATTGCGGTCCCGGCCGGCGGTTTCGGGCGCCAGCTCGACGAGATGTACGGCTGGCTCAATTTGCACGCGGGCCGCGGCCGGTTCAGCATCCAGGCCGCGCCCAACGACCTCGGCGTCGACGCCGCGTATTTCTATTTCGCAGACATCAGGCTCGCGCAGGCCTTCGTGGAGCGGTTTGCCTGCGGGCTCGCGGTGATCACGAGGCTGCCGCCGGCGGACCGGGCGTAGCGCCCGTCAGCGGGCAACGAGCTTCGAGGCAATTCTAGTCAGGCCGCCTTCACCTTCGCTACGAACGCGCCGACCTCGCCGCGCAATCCGTCCGACTGCGCCGCGACTTCCTCGGCGGCTCCCTTCACCTGCTCCGCGACCTTGCTGCTGCGCCCCACGGTGGCGGATACGCCAGAGATGTTCTCCGATACCTGATGGGTACCCATTGCGGCTTGCTGGACGTTGCGCGCGATCTCGTTGGTGGCGGCGCCTTGCTCCTCCACGGCCGCCGCGATGCCGGAAGCAATTCCGCTGATCTCCTTGATGACCGCGCCGATTTCCTCGATCGCGGTGACGGCGCTGCGGGTCGAAGTCTGGATCGCCGAGATCTGCTCGGTGATGTCCTCGGTCGCCTTCGCGGTCTGGGTGGCAAGGCCCTTCACCTCGCTGGCGACGACCGCGAATCCACGGCCGGCCTCGCCGGCGCGCGCGGCCTCGATCGTCGCGTTGAGCGCCAGGAGATTGGTTTGCGCGGCGATGTTGTTGATGAGGTCGGTCACCTCGCCGATCTTCTGCACCCCCTGCGAGAGCGCGGAGACGATTGCCGACGTGCTATCGGCCTTTTCCACGGCACGGCGGGCAATGTCCGTGGATTGCTGGACCTGCCTGCTGATCTCGCGCACGGAGCTTGCGAGCTCCTCCGCGGCCGACGCGACGGTCTGCACGTTGGCGAATGCCTCTTCCGAGGCGGCAGCCACCGTCGTGCTGCGCTGGTTCGCCTCGGCGGCGGTCTCCGTCATGACAGCGGCCGCACTTTTCATGCCGGAGGAGGCGCTGGAGAGCCGCTCCACGACGGTGCCGATCTCGGCCTCGAAACGATGCACGAGCTCCTCGAGGCGCTGAGCGCGGGTGGCTTTTGCGGCTTGTTCAGCTGCTTGCTGCTGCGCCAGGTCGCGCGCGGCGACTGCATTGTCTCGGAACACCTGGACGGCCTTGGCCATGGCACCGACTTCATCACCGCGGTCGGTGGCCGGCAGCTCGACGGCGAGATCGCCCGCGGCGAGGCGGCCCATGGTCGCGGTCATAGCCTTGATCGGTACCGAGATCATCCGGCCGAACACCACGGCCGCGCCGAGGGACAGCACGATGGCGAGCAGCGCCGCGATACCGATCTGCACGGCGGCGCCGCGCAGAGTGGCCGCGGCGCGTGTTTCCAATGTGTCGCGCTGCGTGGCGACAGTCGAGGACAACGCGGTTACAAGCTTGCTTGTCGCGGCGAATTTCTGTTCCGCGTCGGTCATGAACATGGTCGCGCTGAAGGCATCCGCCTCGACGATATCGGCGGCCGCCTTGGCGGCACCCTCGTAGGTATCCGCTGCCGTGGCAGCTTCCTTGGAAACTTGAGCGTCGAGTCCGGCGCTGGCGGCATCGAGTGTCTTGAGATTGCTTGCGCCGCGGTGCGCGCCGTCGAGAGCCTCGTTCTTCGCAACCCGGACGATGGCGTTCTCAACGCCCTGGGATTTCAGGCTCACGGCGCGATAGAGCGCCGCATGACCGGCGGTCAAATCGAGTTGCGCCGCCCGCACCTGCTCCACGAGCCGGTTCGCGGCGTTCTTTTCCGCGGTGGAGGACGCGATCGAGCTATACGCGAAGGCGAGCAAGATCGCGATGGCGACGATGGCGACCGCGCTCACCAGCGGGGCAATCAAGGATTTGATGCCGATTGATGCATTCTGGAAATGAGGCATCAGATTTGCGCTCCTTTTTCTTTCTTGGTGACCCGCGTGACCCGCCGGGGCGTGACTAAGCCCTTACTTGTAGGCGCCGACAGCGACAACATAGTCGCCGACGCGCACGACGTAGGCCGTCTTCGGCTCAACGGCTTTGCTGCTGGGGTTCTGCCACTTGTAGTCGATCCACGCCTGATCCTTCACGTCGGAGAATTCCTTGACGAAGGCCTTCCCGTCTACGTCCTTGAGCGAGCACAGGCTCTTGCCGATCAATGCGGGGCTCGCGCCGTGCGCCAAGATGTCACAGTTGTTGCCCTGCGCAGTGACGTAGAGGTCGCGATCATGGAAATCGCCGCCGGCGGCGTTGAAGGCGGCCCAGGCCTTTTCAGGACCATTCGCCTTGAGGTAATCGGCGGCTCTAATCGCCATCGCCTTCGCCTCATCCGGCGTGGCTTGCCCGGCAGCCAAAGCGCCTTGTGCAAAGGCGACGCTCGCGCCGAGGAAGAGAACGGTGAATAACGTCTTCATTGGGAGCACTCCGAGTTTGAATCTGGACGCTAGATTCATCGAAGAACCCTAAAGAGCCCTTAGCACGGCTGTCTCGCGCGAGTGCGGCTCTACGCCGCATTGCCCACGCGTATCACGTGCATTGCTGCCCGCGCCAGACTAGCTCCGTCCGCGCTGAGCGCTACTGCTCCTTCATGCCGGCCTTGCGCAATCCCTCGAGCACCGGATCCGTGATGCGGAGGGCAGTGCTGCCGGGCTGGCGCAAGCGCGTCAGCGTCATGCCGGCGTCGCGCTTATCATACTCGCTTAACGCCGCCTGTGCGCCCGCGAGATCCCCTTGCCGCGCTGAGATCGCGGCGATCCAAAGATAGGGTGCCGGGAAGCGCGCATTGACCGTGGTCGCTTTCTTGAGATCCTCGAGCGCCGGCGCTTCGGCACCTGCCGCGAACTCGCCGGCGGCGATCGCGGTGAGCCAAAAGCTCAGCAGCGGGTCTCGGGGACTCAACCGGATCGCCTGTCGGAGGTGCGGCAGGCTATCGGCCTCGCGCCCGAGCCGGTTCTCCGCAGTGCCCAAAAGCCCCCAGGCGTCCGCCAGGCTCGGATTGAGAGCGAGCGCTTCCTCGATGAGCTGCAGCGCGCGGTCGGCCTGACCGCTCTGCAGGAGCACCTGTGCTTTCATGAGATGGGCCAGCGGCAGATCGGGGCTGCCGGCGAGCAGCGGCGTCACGATCTCATCGGCCCGCTGGACGCGCGCGCGGCGATCGCCGACGGGACGAAGCACGAGGCCACGGAGCAGCGTATGGGCGAGGCCGATTTTGGCTTCCCGGCTGTTTGCGTCGGCGGCGAGGGCTTTCGTGAACAGCGCCTCGGCCTCGTCCGTGGACTCTATGGTCGCGGGACGATAGGCCGCCTCCCAGCCCTCCATGGCGAGGTCGTCCGCATCGGCGTTGGCGACGGGCGAGAATGCGCCTGCCGCTTGCTTCACGCCCTCCGGGGCGGCTCCAAGGGCAGCGCCGAGGCTGGCGACGAGCTCGCTCTCGAGCGCCGGCAACGCGATCCGCTCCTTCTCGAAGCGGCCCTGCCACGCCGTGCCGCCGGACTGGCCGTCGACGAGGCGCGCTTGCACGCGGGTCTGCGTACTCTCGCGGGTGACGGCGCCTTCGAGGAGGTAGCGAACTCCCAGCTCTGCGGCGATGGCTTTCGCCTCGGCGGCGCGCCCGCGGTAGAGAAAGCCGGTCTCGCGGGCGATCACCAAGCCGCCCGGCAGCCGGCCGAGGGCGGTGGTCAAGCGATCGGCGACGGCATCGGGGAAATACCGGTCCTTGGGCTCGCCGCTCAAATTGCGGAGCGGCAGCACGACGATGGAGAAGCGAGGCTCGGCGGGAATCGCGAGCGCTCCGGCAGGGGCGGGCGCGGATGGTTGTGCCGGTGCGGTTAGGGCGGGCAAGGCCGCGGTCTGCTGGGCGGGGGCCGAGGCGGTGAGCTTGGACGGCGGCGCCGGAGCGGGCGTGGCGGGTGCCGATGCCGTGACGAGTGGCTGCATGCGCCCGCGCGGCCCGGGCTCATGACGAGCCCACCACGCGAATCCGCCCACGAGCACGGCCGCGATCGCGATGCTCCCCAGGGCGAGCGTCCACGTCCTGGCTCTTCCGCGGGCACGCGGCGCCGGCCCGTCGCCGGTTTGGCGCACGCGGAAGATGCGCACCGGCCGGTCGATGTTCTTGAGCGAGCGGGCGCCGAGATCGTCGAAGATGAAGCTGGCTTCCTCGCGGACGTAGTCCCGCACGGTCTGCGAGACGAAGATGCCGTCGAGCTCGGCGATGCTCTGCAGCCGTGCCGCGATGTTCACGCCGTCGCCGAAGACGTCGGAGCCCTGATAGATCAGGTCGCCGATGTTGACCCCGATCCGCAGGCGAAGCTGCTCTGGCTCGGGGATGTCCGCGTTGAACGAGCGTGTGCCGCGCTGGATTTTGACCGCGGCGCGAACGGCATCGACAGCGCTCGCGAACTCCGCCAGGAGTCCGTCACCCATGGTCTTGACGATGCGGCCGCGGAATTCCTCGATCGTGGGCTCGATCACGCCCCTGTTCAGCGTGTTGAGCCGGGCAAGCGTGGCTTCCTCGTTGCTGCCCATCAGGCGCGAGTAGCCCGCCACGTCGGTGGCGAGGATGGCGGCTAGGCGGCGCTCTGGTCGGGAGTCGGACATCGGTCAACCGCGATCCGGTTCGGCGCGATCTTAAAGCAGAGTCCGGTATTCAGGAAATCGCCCGGCGATAGGTGTAGACGCCGTCGGCGCGCTCGGCGCGGGTCATGCGGCCTTTGTTCGCGAGGTAGTGCAGGTGCGCGAGCGTCTCGCCGATGGCGAAGCCGAGCTGATGTGCGTCGAGTTTGCGGCGGAACAGCACGGGCACGATCTCGGCGCAGGTGCGGGGCTCGGCACAAGCAGCCTCGAGCTCGGCGAGGCGGGCCTCGTGGTGCCGAGCGAGCTGGTCGATGCGGGTATGCAGGCCGTGGAAAGGCAGGCCGTGCGAGGGCAGCACGAAAGCGCTCGCGGGCACCTCGCGCTTGATCTTCTCGAGCGAGGCCAGGAAGAGCGCAAGCGGATCCGCTTCGGGCTCCTGCGGCCAAAGGCTCACGTTGGGAGAGATCTTCGGCAAGACCTGGTCGCCGGCGATCAGCACGTCGAGGTCGCGGGAATAGAGGCATGCGTGCTCCGGCGCGTGGCCGCGCCCCACGATCACGCGCCAATCGCGGCCCCCGACCGGCATCGGGGCGCCATCGCTCAAGCGGTGAAAGCGGTGCGGTACCGGGCTCACGCGCTTGCGGTAGGGATTGCCGCGGCCCGCGAAGAGCGAGCGGGTCGTCTCGTCGGCGCCCGTGCGCCGGTAGAAATCGAGCGCGTTCGCGATGAAATCCTGCGTGTCGTCGAGACACAGCATGCGCGCGAACAACCACTCGGTCTCGGTGCACCAGAGCGGCACCATCAGCTTTTCCGTGAGCCAGCCCGCGAGCCCTATGTGATCGGGATGGAAATGCGTGACGACGACGGACGTCACGGGCTTGCCGCCGAGCGCCTGCCCGAGGATCTCGTTCCAATATCGCTTCGTCTCCCCGGTGTTGAGCCCGCTGTCGACGATCACCCAGCCCTCGCGCGCCTCGAGGAGCCAAAGATTGATGTGGTCGAGCGCAAACGGGAGCGGCATGCGTAGCCATTTGATGCCGGGCGCGACAGCGGAGACCGTTCCCGGCGCCGGCGGCGCCGAATGCGGAAAGCTCAGCGCGGCGTTGCTGCCGTCGTGCGGGCTCATGGGTTCTTCGATCTGCCGCGCCGATTACACGCGCTCGATGATGGCGGCAATGCCTTGGCCGACACCGATGCACATGGAGACGAGCGCGTAGCGGGCCTGGCGGCGGTGCAGCTCGCGGATCGCGGTGAGCGCGACGCGCGCTCCCGAGGCGCCGAGCGGATGGCCGACGGCGATGGCGCCGCCATTGGGATTGACGCGCGCGTCGTCCTCGGGAAGCTCCAGCAATTTGAGGCAGCCGAGCACCTGGGTCGCGAAGGCCTCGTTGATCTCGATCACATCGATGTCCTTGAGCGCGAGCCCCGCGCGCTGCAGCGCCTTCTTCGCGGCGGGTACGGGGCCCAAGCCCATGACGCGCGGCTCGACGCCCGCGATCGCCGCGGAAACGACACGCGCCACCGGCGCCTTGCCGGCTCTCTCGCCGATCTCTCGGGTCCCGACGATCAGCGCGCCGGCGCCGTCGTTGATGCCGGACGCGTTGCCGGCGGTCACGACGCCATTGGCGAACAGCGGTTTCAGCTCCTGCAGGCGGTCGAGCGTGGTGTTGGGACGCGGATGCTCGTCGAGCGCGACCACGGTCTCGGTGCCCTTCTTGGTGCCGGGCACGCTCACGGGCGCGATTTCGGCCTCGAAGAAACCGGCGGATTTCGCCTTTGCGTATTTCTCCTGCGATCCCAGCGCGAAGCGGTCCGAGGAGTCCCGGCCTATGCCGAGATCGCGTCCGACGTTGTCGGCGGTCTCGGGCATGGTGTCCTGACCGAAGCTCTTGCCGATCTTGGGATTGGGGAAGCGCGCACCGATGGTGGAATCGAACACCCGGACCTCGCGCGCGTAGGCACCCTCGCTCTTCGCCATCACGAAGGGCGCGCGGCTCATGCTCTCGACGCCGCCGGCGATGAAGAGCTCGCCCTGACCGCTGCTCACGGCGCGCGCGGCGTCGCAGATCGCGGCCAGCCCGCTGCCGCAGAGACGGTTGACCGTGATCCCACCGATCGAGGTCGGCAAGCCCGCAAGCAGCGCGGCGTGGCGGGCGACGTTGCGCGCGTCCTCGCCGGCTTGGTTGGTGCAGCCCATGACGGAGTCTTCATACGCCTCGGGCTTGAAGGGATTGCGAGCCACCAGCGTCTTGATAACGCCCGCGAGGAGGTCATCCGGCCGGATCGGCGCCAGCGCGCCGGCGTGGCGGCCGAACGGGGTGCGCAAGCCGTCATAGATGTAGGCGTTGGTCATGGCTGCGGGATCCTTTGATACGCGGCCTGCGGCGGGCGCCGGCCAATGATTGACCGGCAAGGTAGGACAATGCGACAGTACGCGACAAGCGCGTTGTCTGCTTCGTCTTCCCCGAAAATGGGCTCGTTGATGCGGCATTTCCACTATCCCAACCGCTCGCTGGCGGTGGCGGGCGAAGCCATGGCGGCGACCTCGCATCCCCTCGCCACTCTGACGGCGATCGAGACGCTGAAAGCGGGCGGCAATGCCGTCGATGCCGCGATCGCGGCCGTCGCGGTACTGGGCGTCTTGGAGCCGGCGATGACCGGCATCGGCGGCGATTGCTTCGTGCTCTACGCGCCGAAGGCGGGCGTTCCCATCGCCTACAACGGCTCCGGCCGGACGCCCAAGGCGGCGGAGCTCGGTTGGTACCGCGACCGGAATTTCTCCGAGATCCCCATCCAGTCTCCGCACTCCGTCACCGTGCCCGGCGCGATCGAGGCATGGTTCCGGCTGCTGCGGGACCACGGCACCAAGGACATGGCGGAGCTGCTCCGGCCGGCGATCCGAGCCGCGGAGGAGGGCATGCGGGTCACTCCACGGGTCGCTTTCGATTGGGGCATCGGCGCGGAGAAGCTGAGGGGCGATCCGGTCACGTCGGCCGTTTTCCTGCCGGGTGGCAAGCCGCCGGGCATCGGCGACTTGCACCGGCAGCCGCTCTTGGCGGCCACTCTGCGCAAGATCGCGCAGGACGGACCGTCGGCCTTCTATCAGGGCGCCATTGCCGCCGACATGGTGTCGAGGTTGCGCGAGCGCGGCGGCCTCCACACGGAAGAGGATTTCGCGTCGGCGCAGGGCGAGTACGTGACGCCGATCTCGGCGCCCTATCGTGGCCATCGACTCTACGAATGCCCGCCCAACGGCCAGGGCCTGACGGCATTGATGATCCTGCGCACGCTCGAGGCCTATGCGCTCGGCGACAGCCGCTGGAGCGAGGCCGACCGCCATCACCTCCTCGCCGAAGCCACGAAGGCCGCTTATCGCGCGCGCGACGCGTTCTTCGGGGATCCCCGGGCCATGACGGTCCCGGTCGAGGAATTCCTGTCGGACGCCCGCGCCGAGCGCACCCGCGCGCGGATCCGGCTCGATCGTGCGTCGGCGCCGGTCGACTGGGACGAGCCCGAGCACAAGGACACCGTCTATCTTTGTGTGGTCGATCGCGATCGCAATGCGATCTCGTTCATCAACTCTCTGTTCCATGATTTCGGCTCCGGCATCACGGCGCCGAAGAGCGGCGTCTTGCTGCACAGCCGCGGCTTCATGTTTCGGACCATACCCGGTCACCCCAACGCGATCGGGCCGCGCAAGCGGCCGTTGCACACCATCATACCGGGCTTGCTGATGAAGGATGATCGCACGGTGATGCCGTTCGGCGTCATGGGCGGAAATTATCAGGCGACCGGGCATGCGATGCTGCTGATGCATGTGCTCGATCGCGGCTTGGACCTGCAAGCCGCGATCGAGCAGCCGCGCAGCTTTGCCCTCAACGGGATGCTGCAGCTCGAGGCCACGATCGATGCCGAGGTCGCCGCCAATCTGGAGCGGCGCGGGCACAAGCTCGACCGGCTGGTCAAGCCGCATGGCGGGAGCCAGGCGATCTGGATCGATCATGCGCGCGGCGTCCTGCTGGGCGGTTCGGACCCGCGCAAGGACGGCTGCGCGCTCGGGTACTAAGGGGGCCGCGACCATGATCACGATCGATCTCACCGGCAAGACCGCGCTCGTGACCGGAGGCGCCTCGGGGATCGGTCTCGCCGCGGTCGAGCTGTTCTCTCGTGCCGGCGCCACGGTGGCGATCAACCACCTCGCGGAGGACCCGCGGGGCGAGCAGGAGGTAAGGCGGCTGCAGTCCGCGGGCCGTCGCATCTTCTCGGCGCCGGGCAACGTCTCCAAGCCCGGCGAGGCCGAGCGCATGATCGCGGCGGCGATCGACCGGCTGGGCCGGCTCGATTACCTCGTTAACAACGCGGGCACGCCCGGTCCTGGCACGACGGCGCCCATCGACCTCGCCAACCTCGACGCCATGACCGAGGAGTTCTGGAGCGCCATCCTCAACACCAATCTGATCGGGCCGTTCCGGTGCACGCGCGCGGCCATGGCCGCCCTCAAGGCGTCGCGGGGCGCGGTCTGCAACACCGCCTCCATCGCCGGGCTCGGCAGCATCGGGAGCAGCATCGCTTATGGCGCGAGCAAGGCCGGCCTCATCAATCTCACGATCGCGCTGGCGCGCGTGCTGGCGCCGGAAGCGCGCTGCAATGCCGTGGCGCCCGGACTGGTGGATTCGCCTTGGACCAAACCGTGGCCGGACAACCGGAAGACGGACTACACCGAGCGTACCATGCTGCGCCGGGCGGCGACGCCGGGTGATATCGCTGAAGTGATCTTCTTCCTCTGCACAAGCGCGGCGATGGTGACGGGGCAGACGCTCGCCGTGGACGGCGGGCGGCTCTAGATCCGGGCGGGAGCGGAGAATGCGCAATCTTGGCATCAACGGCGATCGCCTCTGGCAGTCGCTGATGGAAATGGCGAAGATCGGCGCCACCGAGAAAGGCGGGGTCTGCCGTCTGGCGCTGAGCGATCTCGACAAGGCAGGGCGGGAGCTCTTCATCCGCTGGTGCGAGCAGGCCGGCTGCACCGTGAGCGTCGACCGCATGGGTAATATTTTCGCGCGGCGGGCCGGGCGGAATCCGAAGCTCGCACCCGTGCTCGCCGGCAGCCATCTCGACACGCAGCCGACCGGCGGCCGGTTCGACGGCGTCTACGGCGTGCTCGCGGGGCTCGAGGTGATCCGCACGCTCAACGATCTCGATTACCAGACCGAGGCGCCCGTCGAGGTCGTGTGCTGGACCAACGAGGAGGGCTCGCGCTTCTCGCCGCCGATGGTGGGCTCCGGCGTGTTCGCGGGCGTGTTCGATCTCGCTTACGGGCTGGAGCGGCCCGACAATGTCAGCGGCGTCAAGCTCGGCGCCGAGCTCGAGCGCATCGGCTTCTCGGGTCCGGCGCCGATGGGCGGTCGAGAGGTCGCGGCCTATTTCGAGGCGCATATCGAGCAGGGTCCGATCCTGGAGGATCAGCAGAAGCCCGTGGGCATCGTCACGGGCGCGCAGGGCCAGCGCTGGTACGAGATCACCGTGACCGGGCAGGAGGCGCATGCGGGTCCGACGCCCATGCGAAAGCGCCGGGATGCTCTGGTGGGCAGCGCTCGCATGATCGACGCCGTCAACCGCATCGGGCTCGCGCACTCGCCCCACGCCTGCGCGACGGTGGGCTTCGTGCAGGTGAGCCCGAATTCGCGGAATACGATTCCAGGCCGCGTATTCTTCACGGTGGATTTTCGTCATCCCGAGGACGCCGTGCTCACCCAGATGGATAAGGAGCTGCGCGCGGCGTGCGCCGAGGTCGCCGGCGCGATCGGCCTCGCGGCCGAGGTCAAGGAGTTCTGGTATTTCCCGCCCACGCCCTTCGACAAGTCCTGCGTCGAGAGCGTGCGCAAGGCGACGGAGACGCTGGGCTATCCGCACATGGACATTATCAGCGGCGCCGGCCACGACGCCGTCTACATGGCGCGCGTCGCGCCCACCGCGATGATCTTCGTGCCCTGCGTCGGCGGCATCAGCCACAACGAGATCGAGGATGCCAAGCCCGAGGATCTCGCCATGGGCTGTGCCGTTCTGCTGAATGCCGTGCTGGACCGGGCCAACGTGGGCGGCGATAGCCCCAAGAAATCATAGGGCGGTTGCAATACCCCGAGAAAACCTAGGGATTCTGAGAGGTTGTGCGGCGATCCGCGCATAGCGCCGCGGCGGTAAAATCATATACAAGCGGCGCGACTTTGCGGTAATTGACCCGCCTCACGGGCCTGCGCCTTCCGAAGGTGCGGGCCCATTCGATCTGGGATGTCCGGTGACGACGCGCGATCTCCAACTCAAGCACGGTCTCGGCTTCGAGGACTTGTACGGCCGCGAAGGTCTTGCGCACCTCGATGCGGCGTTCGTGGCGTGGCTCGCCTCGGCCGATGCCGGCCTGCACAATCGCCTGGTGACGGCGCGACGCGATCCCGATGCGCTCGATCACAAGGCGCACTCGCAGCTCCTGATCGATCTCGCGCCGCATCTCGAGGATTTCATCGGCGACCTCTTCGGCATCGAGGCCGAGGTGCGCGCGCTCCAGGCACGGCATCATGCGCTGGCACCGCTCTACGCCGTGAAGCGCCTCTTCGTGCAGCGCCGCGCGGTCAAGGGCATGACACCGGAGAAGGCGACGGCGCTCGATGGTCCCGCGCTCGGCCGCGATCTCGAAGCCCTGATCGGCGAAGCGCTCACCGAGCCGACCTATGCCGCCCACGTCTCCCGCTGGATGGCGGCGGAAGCCGAGCACGGCCCCGCGCTTGATCTCGCGGCGCGCTACGCGGCCTGGGTGACGCTCTCGCCGGAAGGCCAGGCTCGGCACGGCCGCGGCGTCGTCTTCAAGGTGCCCCACAAGGTCGAGATGACGCATCTCATCCCCGTGCAAACGGTGGTGGAGCACGGCGTCACCATGCTCCGTCTCGGTCCCGAGCATGAGCGCGCACGCGACGGTTTCGCGCTCACGGATGTCGGCATGGATCTCACGGCCGCCCTCGATCATGCGAACTACTGCATCTGGTGCCACAACCAGGGCAAGGACAGCTGCTCGCGCGGTCTCAAGGACAAAAAATCCGGTGCCTTCCAGAAGACCGTGTTCGGCGTGACGCTGGCGGGCTGCCCGCTGGAGGAAAAGGTCTCCGAGCTCAACACGGTCAAGGCCGAGGGTTTCAGCATCGGCGGCCTTGCCGTCGCGGCCATCGACAATCCCATGATGGCGGCGACCGGGCACCGCATCTGCAACGATTGCATGAAGGCCTGCATCTACCAGAAGCAAGACCCCGTCGACATCCCGCAGATCGAGACACGCACGCTTAAGGACGTGCTGAGCCTCCCTTGGGGTTTCGAAATCTACAGCCTGCTGACGCGCTGGAACCCGCTCGACATCCGCCGCCCGCTGCCGAAGCCCGCGAGCGGCTACAAGGTGCTGGTGGTGGGGCTCGGGCCCGCGGGCTTCACGCTCGGGCATCACCTCATGAACGACGGCCATGCCGTGGTCGGCATCGATGGGCTCAAGATCGAGCCGCTGCCGCCGGAGATCTCGGGCATCGACGCGCACGGCAAGCGCCACGCCTTCCGGCCGATCCGCGACGTCGAGGAGCTCCGCGAGCCCTTGGGTTCGCGAACCATGGCGGGCTTCGGCGGCGTCGCGGAATACGGCATCACCGTCCGCTGGGACAAGAATTTTCTAAAATTGATCCGCTTGCTGCTGGAGCGGCGGAGCGAGTTCACCATGTACGGCGGAGTCCGCTTCGGCGGCACGCTCACGGTGGAGAGCGCGTTCGCGCTGGGCTTCGATCACATCGCGCTCTGCGCGGGCGCCGGCAAGCCCACGGTGATCGCCATGAAGAACGGGCTTGCGCGCGGCGTACGGCAGGCTTCGGATTTCTTGATGGCGCTGCAGCTCACGGGCGCCGCCAAGACCGAGAGCCTCGCCAATCTGCAGGTGCGGCTGCCCGTCGTGGTGATCGGCGGCGGCCTCACCGCCATCGATACCGCGACGGAATCGCTCGCCTACTACGTGGTCCAGGTCGAGAAATTCCTGGCCCGTTACGAGGTTCTGGTTGGCGAGCGTGGCGAGGCGGCCGTGCAGGCCGAGTGGCGGCCGGAGGATGCGGCGATCGCCGCCGAGTTCCTGGCTCATGCCCGTGCGATCCGGGCCGAGCGCGAGGCGGCGCGCCGCGAAGAGCGCCCGCCGCGCTTCATCGATCTGCTCGACAGCTGGGGTGGTGTCACCATCGCCTACCGGCGGCGGCTGATCGACGCGCCGAGCTACACGCTCAACCACGAGGAAGTCGCAAAGGCGATGGAGGAGGGCATCCGCTTCGCCGAAGGCCTGACGCCGGAAGAAGTGGAACTCGACGAGTTCGGTGCCGCCAAGGCGCTGGTGCTGTCGCAAAGTATGGGCGAGCGCGTGACGCTGCCGGCGCGCAGCATCCTGGTGGCCGCGGGTACGCAGCCCAACACGGTGTTGCAGCGCGAGGATCCCGGGCACGTCAAGATCGATGGCCGGTATTTCCAGGCCGTGGACGAGAGTGGTGCGCCGGTGACGCCGGAGCGGGTCGCGAAGCCCTCGGTGCCGCAGATTCTAACGAGCATCCAAACCGACGGCTGCGCGATCAGCTTCTTCGGCGACCTGCACCCGTCTTTCGCCGGCAATGTCGTCAAGGCCATGGCGAGCGCCAAGCAGGGCTATCCGCTGGTAAGCCGCATGCTGGCGCGCAGCGCGCCCTCACGGCCCCCTCCGGGCGAGCTGGTGCGCCGGCTCGACGACGAGCTGCGCGCGACCGTGCACGCCGTGCACCGGCTGACGCCGCAAATCGTCGAGGTGGTCGTGCATGCGCCCATGGCCGCGCGCGTCTTCCAGCCGGGCCAATTCTATCGCCTGCAGAATTACGAGACGCTCGCCGCCAAGACCGACGGCACGACGCTGGGCATGGAGGGCTTGGCGCTCACCGGCGCCGCGGTCAACCGCGCGCGCGGCTTGCTCTCGACGATCGTGCTGGAGATGGGCGGCTCCTCGGACCTCTGCACGTTGCTGCAACCGGGCGAGCCCGTGATCCTCATGGGGCCGACGGGGACGCCGACGGAGCTGCCGAAGGGCGAGACCGTTCTGCTTGCGGGCGGCGGCCTCGGCAACGCCGTGCTGTTTTCCATCGGCCAAGGCCTGCGCGCCGCGGGCTCGCGCGTGCTTTATTTCGCGGGCTACAAGCGGCGCGAGGATCGCTACAAGGTCGAGGAAATCGAAAAGGCCGCCGACGTAGTGGTTTGGTGTTGCGACGAAGCGCCCGGTTTCACGCCGGACCGCGTCCAGGACAAGGCCTTCGTCGGAAACATCGTGGACGCCATG
>Ga0209517_10003354_pt1 | contig 21824 bp, 17 predicted proteins | sample PeaSoiMetSII2010_FD_187695 | JGI IMG/M metagenome (GOLD analysis project Ga0209517, IMG submission 187695) | Peat soil microbial communities from Weissenstadt, Germany - SII-2010 (SPAdes) (version 2) | ecosystem: Environmental > Terrestrial > Soil > Wetlands > Peat | place: Germany...
AAGGCACACACGCAGCCAGAAGATACAGCATAAACGTCTTATTTACAGAACTATATACTAGTACACCTGAGTCTGCTCGGGCGCCATGTACGCCGCCGTCCCGAGAATGGTGCCCGCCACTGTAGAGCCGATGGTCATCGTGGGAGAGTTCTCAGGTTTACTGTCGCCGGAAGGTGGGGGCTCCATGGCCTTCGCCAGTCCGAAGTCCAAAATTTTGACGACACCTTCCGGAGTGATCTTGATGTTGGCTGGCTTCAGGTCGCGATGGATGATGTTCTTTTCGTGCGCGGCCTCGATGCCATCAATCAGTTGGTGGATGATGGGAAGCGCTTCCTCGATGTCCAGGGGACCGCGCAGGTCCTGACCCTCGACGTACTCCATGACGAGGTGGTCCGGTCCGACGTCGTACAGATGGCAAATGTTGGTGTGATTGAGCGCGGCGATCGCGCGGGCCTCGCGAGTGAAGCGCTCGGTGAACTGCGCATTGGATACTTTGATCGCGACGTCGCGATTCAATCGGGAATCATGGGCGCGATACACTTCGCCCATCCCGCCTTTTCCGATGGGCTCGATGATTTGATAGGGGCCGAGCCTGTCGCCTGCGGATAACGGCATACGCTTGATTTAACTAAGCTTACTCGATCAAGAAGTAGATAGGGAATGTATTACGGCGTACTCGGAAGTTAACCGGTATTGAATCGCTGTCCAGAAGTCTGATAACTCAAGACAACATTTCCAGCGGTGTTTCAAAACCCGCGGCTAGTGGACGATCAGTTCGACGGAGTGGCCGTATCGCGCTTCACGGGTTTTCCGTAAACCTCGATCCAGGCGACATCGGAGTACCCGCCCGTGCCATGGCCGCTTCCGGGAGTCAGATCGGCAAAACCGATCGCGTCGACCTTGCTGAGATCCACCTTGTCCAGCAGGTCGCCCTTGGTCTGGACCTTGGGCATATCGAGCTTGAGCCAACGCACTTCGGACAAATAGAACTCGCTTTCGTGATAGTCGAAGGTGTTCGCATCGGCGTGGTTTCCAATGAGCCACGTTCCGTCGGCGAGCTTCAAAACCGGGCGAACTTCGTGGAATCCCGACGTCTTGGTGTACCAACGGATTTTTGCCTTGCCTGTCAGATCCACGAAACTGTCTTTATGGCTGAGGGTAAGCGCGCAGGTTGAGGCGCAGAGTCCCGTCCAGATGTGCGGCACATTTCCCTCGCTGGTGACACCGAAATCTTCCTTGCCGGCGCCATAGATGTTCAACTGCAGGTCCGGGTTCACCACGAAGGCTTGCGTCACGGGCACATTGCCGGGGGCTTCCTTCCAGGTTTCCTTAAAGAACAGTGGTGGCGGTGGAGGCGGTCCGCCTCTGCCGCCGCGCCCGGCGGGTTGTTGCGCAAACGCGCTTATCGCCGTGCCCAATAAGATCAAAGTGAAGATTTGTCGTTTCATAAACACTCCACCGGCAGCTTATCACAACGCTCCCATTCATGCCCACGATTGTCTACAATAATCCCACCATGTCAAAGATTCTTGGGCGACGTTTGACCCGCCGGCAGGCTTTCGAAGTCTTGGGAATCAGCGCGGCCGCCGCTGCCCTCCCGACCAGCGCATTCGCGCAGGAGCCGACATTTCCCAAGGGCGCGATCATCAGAACTCTTCTCAAGGACTATGCGCCCGAGGAGCTAGCCGGCGGCGCCACTCTGTTCCACGAGCACATGCAGCTGGCGACCGATTTCAACGCGAAATTCGCAGCCGCGACGGCCGCCGCTCGAGCCGCGAATGGTTTGCCTCCGGCCCCTGCGCGTGGCGGCGCACCGAAGGGCGGCGGTCCTCCTCCCACACCGCCCCCGGATATCATGCACAACGTCGATCTGATGACGGCCGAAGTCCGGAAAGCCGCGAGCGACGGCAACATCGCCTGCATCGTCGACGGCGGGCACGCGGACATGGGACGCGACATCAACTTCCTGCGTCAGGTCTCGATGAAGTCCGGCGTTCCGATCGTGGCGGGCGGCGGGTTCTACTCGCAACCGTTTTATCCCAAAGAGATCTCCACGATGAGCGAGGAACAGATCGTCAAAGCGCTCATCAAGCAGGCGGATGACGACACGCTGGGCGTGTTCGGCGAGATCGGCTCGTGGGACGAGATCACCGCGGACGAACGCAAGGTTTTCCGCGCCGTCGGCAAGGCGCATGTCGCGACGAATCTCCCGATCTTCACGCACACCGGGATTCCAGGCAAGTCGGCGCTCGAACAGCTCGACATTTTGGAGGATGCCGGCGTTAAACCGGAACACGTCGTTATCGGGCACCTGGGGAATCTGGTGGACGCGAACGTGTATGTGCACAAGGCTGTCTGCAGACGCGGCGCGTTCGTCGGTTTCGATCGCCAGGGCGGAAATGGCGATGCCCAGCAGGTGCCCATGGTCATGGCGCTGGTCGACGCGGGTTTTGCCGATCACCTGATGTTCTCGGCCGACGCATCCAGCGGCTACGCGAAGACCTTGACGGTGTTCGTTCCGAAGTTGAAAGCCGCCGGCATCAGCGACCAGGTGCTGCACCACATCATGGTCGACAATCCGCGCCGGTTTCTCGCATTCGTCCCGAAACGGCCTCGAAAGAAATAAACACCGGTCAGAACTCGACGTGGATGGCGCGCACCGCCTGCTCCAGGCCGCCGCGACGCACCACAATGGCGATAGTCAACTCGCTCGATCCCTGCGCGATCGCGATGATATTGATGTCGTGCTTGGAAATCGCCGTGAAGATTCGGCCGGCGAGCCCCGGCGTCCCACGCATGCCTTCGCCCACTACCGCGATCAGGCCGACGTCGGCGTCCACTTCGATCGGCTTGAGGTAGCCGTGGACCAGTTCCAGCGCCAGGTCTTCCTCCAGAAACTCCAAGGCGCGCTCCAGCTCCGATTGGCGGACCAGAAAGCAAAAGCTCTGCCGGTAACTCGAGCTGGTGAACGCCAGGATTTCGACGTTCGCCCGGGCCAGCGCGTCCAACGCCCGCGCCATCAGTTTTGTTCCGCTGACGGCAGCGCTCGCAGGCTCCATCGATACCAGCGCGACGTCGGTCATCGAAGTGACCGCGTGCGGGCCGTGCCCCGCATCCACGGTGGGCAGGATGCGCGTGCCGGGTTTCTCCGGCGCGAAACTATTTTTGCTCCACACCGGAATCCCGCGCTCGGCCAGCGGCGCCAGCGTGCGGGGATGCAGCACCTTGGCTCCGTTGTAGGCCAGCTCGGCGGCCTCCGCATAAGTGATCTCGGGAAGAACCCGCGCGTCGGAGACCAGGCGAGGATCGCCACTCATGATTCCATCGACGTCGGTCCAGATCCATAGCTCCGCGGCGTCCAGGACGGCGGCTAAAATCGACGCCGAAAAATCCGAGCCCCCACGCCCGAGCGTCGTCGGACGATGGTCCAACGTGGACCCGTTGAATCCTGTGACCACCGGAACTTTGCGAGCGTCGAGAAGGGGGCGCAAGACGGCGGCGGCGCGCTCACGAGTCTGTTCCATCAGCGGCGTGGCGTTGCCGAACACGGCGTCGGTCGCGATGACGTCGGCGGCGTTGACGGCCACCGCCGGTATGCCCTCGGATTCCATGTGCAGCGCCATCAGATAGGCCGACAGGCGCTCTCCCACGGCTACCGCTTCATCCACCGAGCGCGGCGGACGCTCGCCCAGCATCATCACTCCCTTGGCGATGCGCGCGAATTCGGCAATCAGGCGTTCCACGCCGGTGGTCGCCTGGTCCTGTTTCTCTTTCGGCAAGAGCCCGCGGCAGCATTCGAGATGCCGCGCCGACAGTTTTTCGAGATTCGCGTCCAGATCGGCCTGATCCCCTGCCTCAGCTTTGTGAAGTGAATCCAGCAATAGGTCGGTCACTTTGGACATCGCCGAGACCACCACAACCACGGGGCGTTTCGCGCTTTGCTGCGCGGTCAGACGTGTTGCGACGCGGATGCGCTCGGCCGAGCCCATGCTGGTGCCGCCGAACTTCATGACGAGAAGATCGCTCACGGGCTTTATTTGTGATCCTTTCCGTTAGAGGTGCGCTCGCGCACCAGCTTGAGCACCGCTTCTTCCACCTGGACCGGGGTCAGATGCGTGGTGTCGAGATACTCGGCGTCGGGAGCCTGGGTGAGCGGAGCCTCCGCGCGGCTCCGATCCCTCTGGTCGCGGGCATCCAATTCGCGCGCGACGTCTTCCACCGCCGCGCCCAGCTCGGAGGCACGGCGTTGCGCCCGCGCTTCGGGTTGCGCATCGAGAAAAATCTTGACCTTCGCTTCCGGGAACACGACGGTTCCGATATCGCGGCCTTCCATCACCGCAGGGCCGGCCGAGCCGATCCGGCGTTGCTCTTCCCGCATGGCCCGGCGTACACCTGGCTGTGCCGCTACGCGCGAAGCAGCTTCACTCACCTTCGGATCCCGGATGTCGGCAGTCACGTCCTCTCCGTTCAGCAGCACGCGGTCGCCGGGGAGCTCGATATGGGCCTCCTTCGCAAGCTGTTCCAGGCGATGGAGATCGTCCAGGTCCATGCCCAAACGCAGGGCCCAGAGGGCCACCGCCCGGTACATGGCTCCCGAATCGATGTAGGTGAATCCCAGGCGCCGGGCAACCGAGCGCGCTGTGGTGCTTTTGCCGGACCCGCCGGGTCCGTCGATCGCGACAATCAAAGCCTTCTTGGGTGACGTGGACAAGGTTTCGATTCAGTATTCCATAGTATCCTCTAGGATTAAGAACACCACTCGACCGTGGTGTTATCGAACGGCAAAGGCTTGAATCGTACTTATCTTGTTTACCTACATTTCAGTAACCTGTTCCTGCCGGGTAGCGCCATTTGTATGGGATTGCCCCTGCCATTTTGCCAGTACATGGTTCCTGCGCGGGCAGTATACTGAAGGCTGTCGTGAAATTTAACTATTTAAAGCCATCCAGCGTTCTCGGCGTCCTTGTAGCCGCCATGATGCTAGCCAGTTGCTCCACCGCCCCAACCGATGTGGGCGGCAACGGCGGCAAAGGCAAGGGGAAGAAGGGCAAGAATGCCGGCGGCGGAACGGTGCCCGTGGTGGTCGCCAAGTCCAGCTTGAAAAACGTGCCCATCGAGATAGGCGTCGTGGGCAACGTCGAAGCCTATTCGGTGGTTACGGTGCGGGCGCAGACCGGGGGCATGCTCACCAAGGTTAATTTCCAGGAGGGAGACTACGTCAAGAAGGACGATCTCCTGTTTTTGATCGATCGAAAACCCTTGGACGGCCAGATGAAATCGGCCATGGCGAACCTGCAAAAGAGCACGGCTCTGGAACTGCAGGCGGAAGCCAACCTGAATCGCGACGCAGCCAACGCAAAGTACGCGAAGGAGCAGACAGCGCGCTACCTCAAGCTGGTGGAAGAAGGCATTTTCGCCAAGGAGCAGGGCGAGCAGTTGAAAAGCAACGCGGATTCCCTGGCCCAGCTCCTGGAAGCCGACAAAGCCTCGATCAATAGCGCTAAGGCGCAGATGGAAGCGGACCAGTCGGCCATCAATAATCTCAATATTCAGCTCGAATACACCACCGTCGAGGCGCCCATCGACGGGCGCACCGGCAACATCCTGCAAAAAGCCGGCAACATTATCACAGCCGGTACCACCGACCTGGCCACCATCAACCAGGTGGAGCCGATCTACGCGACCTTCTCGGTTCCCGAGGCGCGCCTGGCGGACGTCAAGAAGTACATGGCGCTGGGCACTCTGCAAGTGAGCGTCCATGCGCAGGACGGCAGCGGGGACACGGAAACCGGGGATCTGACATTTATCGACAACAGCGTGGATACGTCCACCGGCACCATCAAACTCAAAGGCACCTTCAAAAATGCCGGCCGCAAACTGTGGCCCGGACAGTTCGTGAACGCGACGCTGCGCCTGACCACCCGCCCGAACGCCGTCGTGGTCCCCAATCAGGCCGTGCAGACGGGCCAGGATGGAACTTATATCTACGTCGTGAAGCAGGACCAAACCGTGGAGGTCCGCCCGGTGACCGTCGGGCCGCGCGTGGATCTGGATCTGGTGATCGACAAGGGCTTGGATGCGGGTGAAACCGTGGTAACCGAAGGACAGCTTCGCTTGCAACCCGGCTCGCGGGTGCAATTCCGCGATCAATAGCGGCCGCCACGGAGAGAACCAGTTGAACTTCTCGGAAGTTTTCATCCGGCGGCCGATCGCGACCAGCCTGTTAATGGCGGCTATCGCTCTGTTCGGCGTAGTGGCTTACCGCAGCCTGCCGGTAAGCGACATGCCCAACGTGGAGATGCCCACGCTGCAGGTGCAGGTCAACCTGCCCGGCGCCGACCCCACCACCATGGCCTCGTCGGTGGCGACGGTTCTGGAACGCCAGTTCACCACCATCTCCGGCATCGATTCGATGCGTTCGCAAAGTTCCAGCGGCCAGACCTCGATCACCCTCCAGTTCGACATCAGCCGGGATATCGATGGGGCTTCGGTGGACGTGCAGACGGCCATCGCCGAAGCCATGCCGCTGCTGCCGGCCGGGCTGCCCGCGCCGCCGTCCTTTAAAAAGCAGAATCCCGCCGACCAGCCCATTTTCTACCTGACGCTCACCTGCGACTCCATTCCTCTGTCGGACCTGGATGACTACGCGGAGACCGTGATCGCGCCGCGCATCTCCATGGTCAACGGCGTTTCTCAAGTGCAGGTGTCGGGTTCCACCAAGTACGCGGTTCGCGTCCAGTTGGATCCGGACAAGCTGGTGAGCAAGAAGATCGGCATCAACGAAGTCAGCGCGGCTATCTCCAACTGGAATCCCAATTCGCCTACCGGCACGATGCAGGGAACGCAGCAATCCTTCACGCTGAAAACCAACGGCGAATTAAAGAATGCGGCCGGATTCGCGCAACTGGTGGTCGCGTGGCGCAACGGAACCCCGGTGCGGCTGTCGGAAGTGGCCAAGGTCGTGGACAGCGTCGAAAACGACATGAACGCGGCCTGGATGTATACCGGAGGCGTCATGGCCCGGACCATCCAGATGCAGGTGATGAAGCAGCCGGGCGCGAACACCATTGAAGTGTCGGATGCGGTGAAAGCGCTGTTCCCCTCCTTCCAGGCGCAAATGCCGCCTTCCGTGCATTTCGCCACGCGCGGAGACCGCGCCAAACTGATCCGCGACGCCTTCAAAGACTTCCAGACCACCATGGCCTTCACTCTGCTGCTGGTGGTGATCGTGATCTTCGCGTTCCTGCGAAGCGGGCGAGCCACCCTGATCCCCACAATGGCGCTGCCTTTTTCGATCCTGGGCACGCTGGTGGTGATGGCGCTGCTCAAGTTCAGTCTCAACACTCTGTCGATGATGGCGCTGGTTCTCTCGGTGTGCTTCGTGGTGGACGACGCCATCGTCATGCTGGAAAACATCGTGCGCCACCTGGAGAATGGGCTGACGCCGCTGCAGGCCGCCTACCGGGGATCCCAGGAGATCGGCTTCACCATCGTCTCCATGACGCTGTCGCTGGCCGCGGTCTTCATCCCGATTCTGTTCATGAGCGGGATGCTGGGCCGCATGTTCCGGGAATTCGCGGTGACCATCTGCGCGGCCATTCTGGTTTCAGGGGTAGTGTCGATCACGCTCACGCCCATGCTGTGCAGCCGGCTGCTGAGTTCCTCGCAGGAGACCAAGCATGGCGTGATCTACCGCGCAACCGAAGCGGTCTTCCAGGGCATGCTCCGTTTCTACGGATGGACCTTGCGGGGCGTTCTGCGGCACCGGACGGCGATGGGCGTGGTGTTCTTCGGGGTGCTGGGCGCTACCTGGTACCTCTACCAGAAAGTTCCCAAGGGATTCATTCCCGACGCCGATAACGATCAGATGCAGTTGAACATCCAGGCGGCGCAGGGGACTTCCTTCTACAAGATGGTGGAATACCAGAAGCGCATCGCCGACATCGTCAAAAAAGACCCCGACGTCGAAACCTTCATGACCAACGCCGGTGGCGGAAATGCGGGAAGCGGGAATAATGCCCGCTTCTTCGTGATGCTACGCGCCCATCCCGAGCGAACGTCCACCGCCCAGCAGGTGGCCGAGCGGCTGCGTCCGAAAATCATCAGCATCCCCGGGTTCAACGTGTATCCCAACGTGCCCCCGCCCATCCGGATCGGAGGCGGCGGCTACAACTCGCGCAGCAATTACGATTTCACCCTGCAGGGTCCCGACACCGACCAGTTATACGAGCAGGCAGCGCTGCTGGAGAAGGAAGTCCGCAAGGTCCCCGAAGTTCAGGATGTCAACACCGACCTGGAATATAAGAGCCCCCGCATCAACGTCCAGATCGATCGCGAGCGCGCGGCCTTGTACGGGCTCAGCCCCAACGACATCGAGAACGCTTTGTACGACGCCTATGGCCCCAGCTATGCGTCCATCATCTACTCGCCCAAATCCCAGTACCGCGTAGTGTTGGAAGTGGACAAAAAGTATCAGGCCTTTTCCGACTACCTTTCCAGAATTTATTTCAAAACCAACACCGGCGCGCTGGTCCCGCTGGATTCGCTGGCCCGCATACAGGAAGACGTCGGGCCGCAGAGCATCTCGCACGCCGGCCAGCTCCCCGCCGTCACCGTTTCGTTTAATCTCAAGCCGGGCATCTCGCTGGGGAGCGTGACCGACAAGCTTCAGGACCTGGCCAAGCAGACGCTGCCCGCCAACATCTCGGCGCGCTTTTCAGGAAACGCAGCGGCGTTTCAGGATTCCCTGTCCAACCCTGAGCACGCTGTTCCTGGTGGCCGTGCTGGTGGTCTATATCGTCCTGGGAGTGCTGTATGAAAGCTACATCCATCCGCTGACGATTCTTTCAGGACTGCCCTCGGCGTGTCTGGGCGCTTTGCTGACGCTCTACCTGTTCAAGGGAGAGCTGAACATTTACTCCTTTGTCGGCCTGATCATCCTGGTCGGCATCGTGAAGAAGAACGCGATCATGCAGATCGATTTCGCGCTGGCCGCCGAACGCAACGGCGCCACTTCCTCGGAGGAAGCCATCTATCAAGGATGCGTGATCCGCTTCCGGCCGATCATGATGACCACCGCGGCGGCCATCCTGGGATCCATTCCGGTGGCGCTCGGGTGGGGCGCGGGAGGCGAGGCGCGACGCCCGCTGGGATTGACCGTGATCGGCGGCCTGCTGGTCTCGCAAATCATGACTTTGTATCTCACTCCCGTGGTATACACCTACATGGCGAAGGTGACCAATCGGCGGCAGCAGCGCCGGGGATTGATCGTCCCGCAGCCTGAGGTTGCGCCGGGCTTTTCGGATTGAGATGCCCGCCAGGCCGGTTTTTCAGAAAGCATGAATTTCTCCCAACCATTCATTGAACGGCCGATCGCCACCAGCCTCTTGATGGGCGCCATCGCGCTGTTCGGCACCGTGGCTTACCAGAAGCTGGCGGTCAGCGATCTGCCTAACGTGGATTTTCCGACGCTGCAGGTTACCGCGACTCTGCCCGGCGCCAGCCCCGACACCATGGCGGCTTCGGTGGCCACGCCGCTCGAAAACCAGTTCTCCAACATCGCGGGCATCGAATCGATGACCTCGATCAACTCGTTGGGCAGCACTCAGATCACCCTGGAATTCGATCTCAACCGCAGCATGGACGGCGCCGCCATCGACGCGCAATCCGCCATCACGCAAGCATCGCGCCAGCTTCCGACGGGCATGCCCACGCCGCCCACTTTTGCCCGCGTGAATCCCGCCGACCAGCCCATCCTGTACCTGACGCTGACGTCGAAGGAAGTCCCGCTGTGGACTCTGGACGAATTCGCCGAAACCCGCATCGCCCAGCGCATCTCGCAGGTGACCGGCGTGGCGCAAGTGCAGGTGCTGGGCGCCCAGAAGTACGCCGTGCACGTGCAGATGGATCCTCACCTGCTCGCCGCGCATAAGGTCGGCATCAACGAAGTGGAAGCGGCGCTCAGAGTCTGGAATGTGAACCTTCCGACCGGCCAGATCACCGGTCCCCAGCGGGCATTTACCTTGCAGACCTCCGGTCAGCTCACCACCGCCGATCAATACAAGTCGCTGGTGGTGGCGTATCGCAACAACACACCGGTCCGGTTGCAGGAATTGGGCGAGCTGAAGGATAGCGTCGAGGATGATAAGACCGCGTCCTGGTTTTATACTCCCCAGGACGAGCAGCGCGCCATCGTGCTGGCCATTCAGCGCCAGCCCGGCACCAACACCATCGCCGTCACCGATAGCGTCAAGAACCTGCTTCCGATTTTTCAACAGGAGTTGCCGCCGTCGGTGCACATGGACATTCTCTACGACCGGTCCCAGACCATTCGCGACTCCTACCAGGACGTCGAGGTCACCATGCTGATGACGCTGGGACTGGTGATCGGCGTCATCTTCCTGTTCCTGCGCAACGTTTCGGCCACGGTCATCCCCAGCCTGGCGCTGCCCTTCTCGATCGTCGGCACCTTCGCCATCATGTATATGCTCAGCTACAGCCTGGACAACCTGTCCATGATGGCGCTGATCTTATCTGTTGGTTTCGTGGTGGACGACGCCATCGTGATGCTCGAGAACATTTTCCGTCACATGGAACTGGGGAAAAAGCCTCTGAACGCGGCCCTGGTGGGTTCAAGCGAAATCGGATTTACCATCGTCTCCATGACTTTGTCCCTGACTGCGGTCTTTATTCCGGTGCTGTTCATGGGCGGGATCATGGGCCGCCTGTTCCGCGAATTTTCGGTCACCATCTGCGTGGCGATTCTGATTTCAGGTCTGGTCTCGGTCACGCTGACCCCCATGCTGTGCAGCCGTTTCCTGCGCGTCAAGCACGGCGATCACTCCTGGTTTTACCGCATCACCGAGGCGTTCTTCGAAGGCATGCTACGCGCTTACGAGCGAACCCTGGAAGTGGTGCTGCGCTTCCGGCCCGCAACCATGGCGGTGTTCGTGGTGGTTCTGGTCGGAACGGTATACCTGTTCATCAAGATTCCCAAAGGCTTCATTCCGGACCAGGATACCGACCAGCTGGCGGTGATCATCGAGGCGTCCCAGGGCACCTCCTACTACCAGATGGTGTCGTACCAAAGCCAAGTTTCCGAGATCGTGCGCCGCAACCCGAATGTGGAGGCCTTTACCTCCTCGGTGGGCGGCACTGCCGCGAGCACGCTGGGCGGGCCGAACTTCGGACAGTTGGTGGTGCGCCTCAAACCGCGGGCCCAACGCAAGGAGCTGGTCGAAAACATTATCGAAGACCTGCGGCCGCGGCTCGATAACCTCCCGGGCCTGCGTGTTTATCTGCAAAATCCGCCCACCGTGCGCATCGGCGGCCAGGTCACCAAGAGTCTGTACCAGTTCTCCCTCGAATCGGCCAACAAGGATCAGTTGTATAGCACCGCCGCGAAGTTCGAACGGCTGGTGGCCGCGGTGCCTGGAGTGGAGGACGTGACCACCAATGTGGCCATCACCAGCCCGCAGATCAACGTGAATATCGATCGCGACAAGGCAGCCGCCATGCAGGTGAATGCCAACTCGATCGAGAATGCGTTCTATGACGCGTACGGTCCGCGCTGGGTCTCCACGATCTATGGCGCCTCCAACCAGTACAAAGTTTTATTGGAGCTGAAGCCGGAATTCCAGGCCGACCCGCGCGCTCTGTCGCTGCTGTACTTCAAGGCCGACAACGGCAACCTGATTCCGCTCGACACGCTGGCCGCCGTGACGCAGGAGGTCGGGCCGCAGTCCGTAAACCATTACGGACAGCTCTCGGCGGCGACCATCTCCTTCAACCTGGCCCCCGGCTCGTCTCTGGGCGACGTATTCGAGAAGATCGAGGCGCTGGCGGCCCAGAATGTTCCCGCCGATGTCGGCACCACGTGGCAGGGCGCGGCCCGGGCGTTCCAGGGCCAGCTCGGCGACACCTGGATCCTGCTGCTGGTGGCGATTTTCGTGGTGTATATCGTTCTGGGCATTCTGTACGAGAGCTATATCCATCCGATCACGATTCTTTCCGGACTTCCCTCGGCCGGGTTCGGCGCGCTGATGACGCTGTACCTGTTCCACATGGATCTGAACATCTACGCCTTCGTCGGGCTGATCATGCTGATCGGCATCGTGGAAAAGAACGCCATCATGCAGATCGATTTCGCGCTGGACGCCGAGCGCAATCAGGGCCTGGCGCCGATCGAAGCGATCTACCAGGGCTGCCTGATCCGCTTCCGCCCGATCATGATGACCACCATGGCGGCTCTGTTCGGCGCCGTGCCGATCGCGCTGGGTTATGGCGCGGGGGGCGAAGCCCGGCAACCGCTGGGCCTGGCGGTGGTCGGCGGGCTGATGTTTTCGCAGTTGGTGACCCTGTACCTCACGCCGGTTTTCTACACCTACATGGCGGCTCTCCAGAGCAAGTTGGGTAAAGGCAAGAAGCCCCGCACGCTGGCCCGCGAGCCGGAACCCGTGACCACGGGCGACTGACGCGAAACTTCCGGCCTCCGCAAGCTATACTGCGCTAGGTGCGGAAGTGGACTCTAGTCGCGCTGCTCGGCCTGGGCGTGATCATCGCCTACATCGATCGCACCAACCTGGCGATCGCCCTGGCTTCGTCCGAGTTCAAGCAATTCTTCGCTCTGAGCGACACCGGCCGCGGCGTGCTGAATTCGGTCTTCTTCTGGAGCTACACCGTGATGCAGATCCCCGCCGGCCTGCTGGTGGATCGCTTCGGCGTCAAGCGTCTCATGACGGTCAGCTTTGTTTCGTGATGCCTGGTGGCCGCGGCCACGGCGGTGTCAGGCGCGTTCTGGGAACTGGTCGCGCTGCGGCTGATGCTGGGCGTGGCGGAGGCGGCGCTGTTTCCCGCGGGCTTGGCCTGGATGGCGAAACATGTGGACGAACGCCAGCGCGGTCTGGCCGCCGGCATCTTCGTGTCGGGGAGCAAATGGGGGCCCGCCATCGCGTCTCCGTTAGCAACCTGGCTGATCTTAGGCTACGGCTGGCGGACCATGTTCTTCCTGCTGGGCCTGGGCGGACTGGTATGGGTGATCCCGTGGATTGTGCTCGCCGAAGCAGACCCGCCCCGCAAGCGGGAAAAAGGTGGTTTCAAAAGCAGGGCGAAGCCCTCGTTTGGAGGGCTGTTTCGAACCCGCGCGATGTGGGCCACCGTGATCGGAACATTCTGCTATAACTACTTCCTCTTCTTCTCGCTCACCTGGATGCCGGCGTATCTGGTGGAGAGTCGCAACCTGACGCTGAGCTCCATGAGTATATATACGATGTTCAGCTTCGCCGGAACCGGCACCGTGGCGATCCTCGCCGGGGCGGCCGCCGACTGGATGATCCGACGCGGCGCCAGCGCGGTGAATACCCGCCGCTGGTTCACCATCGCCGGACTGCTGGCGGCATCGACGGAAGTATTCGGGGCGATGTCGGCTTCGACCAACGCCGCGGTCTTCTTCGCCATCTTCTCCATGACCGGCCTGGGCCTGGCGACCGCCAATTATTGGGCGATCACGCAGACGCTGCTCCCGGGAGTCGCTCCGGGACGCGTGGCCGGAATTCAGAACACGGCGCTGAATCTGGCCGGCATCGTCGCGCCGATCATCACCGGATGGCTGAAGCAAGTCACGGGCAGTTACACGGCTCCCATGCAGACCATCTGGGTGTTCCTGATCATCGGGGTGGCAGCCTACCTGTTCCTGGCGCGCGAAAACCAACCGCAGCCGCGCGTCAGCAGCAGTCCGCACTGAACCGCGAACGCCAGTGAGCGGCCATCGGAACCTCAGCGCTTGACAATCGCGCTCGATAGCGTCAAGCTTGTTCCCCAGTAGAAGGTTATCAGGGGGGTGGGTCATGAGGTTAAGGACTGCAGTATGTGTATTTGCCTTCGCTCTCACTGCGTTTGGTCAGGGCGACCGCGGCACGATCACCGGTGTGATCTCGGATCCAGCGGGGTCCGTGGTTGCAAGCGCCACTGTCGAAGCTAAGAATTCGGCAACCGGCGTCGTCTTCCAGTCCGCCAGCACTGCCACCGGTAATTACACCCTCGGGCAGCTTCCCATCGGCACGTATGAGATCAACGTGGCCGTGGCCGGATTCAAAAAGTACACCCGCGCGGGGTTAACCGTCCAGGCGCTGCAAACGTTGCGCGTCGACGTGGCGCTCGAAATCGGTTCATCCACCGAGTCCGTCACGGTTACCGAAGCGGCGTCACTGCTCAAAACGGAGACCGGCGACGTGAGCCACAACGTCACCTCCAACAAGGTCAATGATCTTCCGGTAGGCTCGATTGGCACCATCCGCAATACCTTGACGGTGTCGCAGTTGATTCCCGGCACGAATGTGGTTGGGCCCAACACGCTTCGTATCAGTGGCACGCCGGTCAACTCCGAACAGGTCCGGATCGACGGCCTGGACGCCACTTACAGCCTGGGCATGAGCACGTACTCGTTCGCATCGCCGAGCGTGGATTCGGTCCAGGAGATCGCGGTGCAAACCAGTAACTACGCCGCCGAGTACGGTCAGGCGGGCGGCGCCGTGTTCAACATGACCATGAAGTCGGGCACCAACCAGTTTCACGGATCAGCCTTCGAGTACTGGGTGAACGAAGATCTCAACGCTGCCGGCGCGTATTCCCACACCGACCCCAAATCGCGAAAGAATGATTTCGGCGGCACGGTCGGCGGACCCATCTGGGTTCCCAAGGTCTACAACGGCAAGGATAAAACCTTCTTCTTCTTCAGCTACGAGTCCCTTCCCACCTCCACCGTGAACTCCAATACGCTGGACACCGTTCCCACGGCGGCCTATCGCATCGGGAATTTCAGCGCAGCCGAGTCTGCGACCAACAACAAGATCCTGGGAACCGACCCGCTGGGCCGGGCCATCATCCAAAACTCGATTTACGATCCGCTCTCGCAGCGGGCGGTGGCCGCGGGACTGATCCGCGATCCGTTCCCCGGAAATACGATTCCCTTGACCCAGATCGATCCGGTAGCGGCAAAGATTCAGGCTCTGGTCCCCAACCCGCAGGGACCCAACGCGACCCAGCTGATCAATAACTTCAACAGCCCGTTTGAGACCAAGGCGAAGGACTATATTCCTTCAATTAAGATCGATCACGCGCTGAGTTCCAAGATGAAGCTGAGCGGAACCTGGGCACGTACCTTCATAGCTACCCCCGGATTGCCCGACAACACCACCGCGGAAGGCTTTCCGTTACCGATTTCCACGCTGGCCCCGACGCATTGGGTCACCACCAGCACTCGCCTCAACTACGACCACTCCCTCACACCGACCATGCTCCTGCATTTGGGGGGAGGATACACGGGAAGCTCGCTCTCCATGCCCTCTGCCGTCACCGATTACAATGCGACGACGCAACTGGGATTAAAGGGACCATTTCAGCCGTTGGCCTTCCCCGTGATCGGAACGACGGCGGGGCCCAACAACACCGGTGGCTTGCAGGCCATTGGGCCTACGGGCTTCGGGGGAACCGTGGACACGCTGGAGCAAAAAACCACCTTCGTGGCCAGCCTGACCTGGATCAAGAACAACCACAGTTTCAAATTCGGCGGGGAAACGCGCATTGAAGGGTACCCCAACGCCAATATCATAAACACCCAGGGTTCCTATAACTTCAGCGCGGCGGAAACCGGTCTCCCTTACTTGAACGCGACCGGCCCGGTGGGCTCCGGCGGCACCATCGGACTTCCCTACGCCAGTTTCCTGCTGGGCATGGTCGATAACTACAACGTTGCGCAGCCGGCCGTCGGCAAGCTCGGGAAACACTCCTTGGGATTGTACGCGCAGGATAGCTGGAAGGTCACCCGCAAGTTTACGCTCGAGTACGGGCTGCGCTACGATTATTCCACCTATCAGAAAGAGCAGTATGGACGCTTTGGGAGCTTCTCCCCCACTGTGCCTAATGCGCAAGATGGCAATTATCCCGGCGGTGTCATCTATGAAGCGACCTGCGGTTGCAGCTTTGCCAAGAATTATCCGCTTGCTTTTGGACCGCGGCTGGGATTCGCCTATCAGTTGAATTCAAAAACCGTGGTTCGGGGGGGAGCCGGAATCATCTACAACGGAACGCCCAACAACAACGTACTGACGCGCCAGGTCACCTCGAAGAACATGGTAAGCTCCACTGCTTTTGGCCAGCCGGCCATGGTCTTTGGCACGGGCGTACCGTTGACGCTGGCGCAGATTGCGTACCCCAACTTTAGTGCGAGCTACTTCCCCGTTACGGCCGTTCCGGGAACGCCTGGACCGCCGACCACGTATCTCATCGATCCCAACGCGGGGCGCCCCAGCCGGTCGTATCAATGGAGCATCGGTGTGCAGCGCGAGGTCGTCAGGGATCTGGTGGTGGACTTGAGCTACGTGGGGAACCGCGGGATCTGGTGGGCGACCAGCGCGCCGGTCAATTACAACGCCCTCACTCCACAGGCCCTGTTAGCCGACGGCCTGGATATCACCAACCCGGCGGACCGCACCATCCTGAACGCTGCGATCGGCAGCGCGGCTGCTGGCCGGTTCCAGAACAAGATACCCTACTCGGATTTCCCGCTCACTGCGACGGTGAAACAGGCGCTGTTGCCGTTCCCGCAGTTCACGACTGCGCCGACCGCGCTGTGGGCGCCGTTGGGGGATACCTGGTACAACTCCTTGCAGCTCAAAGTGACCAAGCGGTTTTCGCACGGTTTGGATTTCGCCTATAACTTTACCTGGTCGCAGGAGCTGGACAACGGCGTCGAAGCCGACAGCGTCGGTCCGTTCGGAGCGGCCGCCCAAGTCAACGATGTGTTCAATCGGCCTCTAAACAAGTACATCTCCACCTACTCACGGCCGCTGGTCAGCAATATCAGCTTCAGCTACACGGTGCCTAAGTATGGCAGCAACAAGATCCTGAAGCAGGTTCTGGGCGACTGGCAGGTGGGCGCCCTCCTCACCTACGCCAGCGGGATGCCCATACTCGTGCCGACTTCGCAGAACCAGTTATCCAACCAACTGGGCCGCTCCACGTTCATGAACCGGGTGCCGGGCTCGCCGCTGTACACGGTGGACATCAACTGCCACTGCTACGACCCCACCAAGACTCTGGTGCTGAATCCGGCAGCTTGGTCCGATCCGGCTCCTGGCACGTTCGGAACTTCCACGGCCTATTACAACGACTACCGTTATCAACGGCATCCCGTGGAGAACTTCAACATGGGACGCAATTTCACGATCAAGGAAAGATACGTCTTCAGCATTCGGGCGGAGTTCGTGAACATGTTTAACCGAACCGCGCTTCCCAATCCCAGTGCGACTACCCCGCTGACGGGGCCCACGTGCTTCGCGTCGGGCACCACCGGCGCCACAAGCGCCACCTGCCCGGCCGGCGCCACGTACGCTTCGGGCTTCGGCTTCGATCAAACCGCCGCCATCACCGGCGGGACGCGGACCGGCCAGCTCGTCGCCCGCTTCAGGTTCTAAAGGAGGTTCCTCGCGAACAAAATCAGCCATGCGGATTACTCGAACTCTCATTCTCGCTTTGTGCGGCGTAGCCTTCCTATGTACGTTGGGCCTGCCCGGACAAGACCAACCCGCGGCCGCTAAGGGTAAAGCCAAAGGCAAGGGCAAAGGCCCCCCCGGCGCAAACCATCCCGACAGGATGCAGGTCCTGATCATTACCGGGCAGAATCCGCACGATTGGCGCGCCACCACGCCCTCGATGCGGAAGACCCTGGATGACACGGAGAAGTTTGAAACCCGCGTGGTCGAAGAGTTCCGCGGCAGCGGCCCAGAAATTCTGGCGCCCTACGACGTGGTCATTGTGAACTATTACGATGGGAACAACCCCAAGAATCGCTGGGGCGAACGGGCGGAGACCGCGCTGGCCGATTTCGTCCGCAACGGCAAGGGTCTGGTTCTGTATCATCTCTCCCTGGGAGCCTTCGATGGCTGGACCGACTACGAGAAGATGTCCGGCGGGAACTGGCGGCCGAATCAAGGGCACCATTCCCCGCAGCACGATTTTGCGCTCGACATCAAAGACCCCGATCATCCCATCATGAAGGGCTTCAAAACCCCTCTGATGATCAAGAACGATGAGCTATTCGCCAATCTGCGCTGGCAGCCCGAGGGCAGCTATCACGTCCTGGCGACCGCCTACGACGACCACTCGCGCTATGGTGCACAGGACAAGCAGACCAAGGTCGGCGCAGGCACCGACGAGCCGATTCTGTGGACCACTGAGTTCGGCAAGGGGCGCGTGTTCAACATCGCCCTGGGCCATGGCCCCGAGGATACCGAGAATCCGGAATTCAAGGCTATCTTCATGCGCGGCGTCGAATGGGCGACGACGGGGAAGGTTACGATACCGGTTCCGCCGGATCTAGCGAAGTAGGTGCTACGCGAGTAGCGTCGCGATCGCGTCCGCGGCGCGCATGCAGTCCTCGCGCGAGACATCGTAGTGCGTTACCAGCCGGATGCGCGTCCCGCCGATAGAGCCGGCCAGAATCCCGCTCGACTTGAGTCGCGCCAGAAACTCGGCGGGCGCGAGACCCGTCCGCGCGATATCGAAAATCACGATATTCGTTTGGGGCTTGTTGATGAGAACCTTGGCGGGATCCAATCCAATGCGCTCCGCCATGAGCTTCGCGTTGGCATGGTCGTCGGACAAGCGGCTTGGAGAGCCTTCCAGCGCGACCAATCCAGCCGCAGCCAGGATACCGGCCTGTCGCATCCCGCCGCCCAAGCGCTTGCGGTAGAGCCGCGCCTCGGCCATCGTGGCGGCATCGCCCGCGAGCATCGACCCGACCGGCGCCCCTAGCCCCTTCGACAGGCAGAACATCACCGTGTCCGTTTTCGCGACAATGCGTGCAGCCGTCACGCCCGAGGCCGCGACGGCGTTGAACAACCGCGCGCCGTCCATGTGGACCTTGAGACCGCGCTCATGGGCACGATCGCAGATGGTCTCGATTCCTTCGATCGGGAACAGCGTCCCGCCGCCCATGTTATGCGGATGTTCGATGTTGACCATCGCGGTCGGCGCCGGAAATCCGGTCCCGCGCGGCCGGATCACCGGCTCGATATCGGCCCAGCGCAGGACGCCGTCTTCGGTAGGAATAGGACGCGCGAGACAGCCTGAAAACCACGCCGTCATCGAGAGCTCCCAATCCAGGATGTGCGCACGATGATCGCAAACCACCTCTTCCCCGTGCCGCGTGTGCAATTTGACGCCGATGGTGTTGCCCATCGTCCCCGACGGAAGAAACAGCGCAGCTTGCTTGCCGAGGATCTCGGCTACCCGATCTTCGAGGCGCCGGACCGTGGGATCTTCGCCGTAAACATCGTCGCCGACCTCGGCCTCGGCCATGGCGCGCCGCATGGCGGCGGTCGGCTTGGTCACGGTATCGCTGCGCAGGTCGATCATACGGGTGCTCCGACGAATTCGGCGAAGACTTCGTTCGAAAGCAAGACGCCGCGCGAGGTCAGGCGCAGGCGGTTTCCTGCGATTTCGAGAAGTCCGTCGCGAATAAAGTGTTCCACGGCGGTCTGAAAAGCAGACCAGTCGCATTCGACTCCTTCACTGAGCCGCAATCCCAGAAAAAAACGTTCTCCGACCGGATCGGCGAGTGTTCGCTCCAGCTTCGATCCGTGCAAATAATCCTCAAGCGACTCGGGATTCTGCCAGCGCCACTGACCATCGAACGAATGAGCATCCGCCCCAAAACCGAGGTAAGGTTCGCGCCGCCAGTATTTCAGGTTGTGGCGCGATTCGAACCCCGGACGAGCGAAATTCGATATCTCGTAGCGCGCAATGCCCGCGCGTGCCAGACGGTCGACGGCGATTTCGTAAAAGTCCGCGATCATATCATCGGAGGGGATATCCGGAGCGCCATAGCGCTTGCCGAACGCGATGATTTCGGCTCCCAGGCGGCTGTCTTCATCGACCTCCAGCATGTAAACCGAGACGTGCGGCGCTTCAATGCGCTCGACCCATTCAAGCGAGTGGTTCCAGCTCTCTAGTGTCTGACCCGGAAGACCAGCAATCAGGTCGATATTGAAGTTGCCGATGCCCGCCGCGCGCAACACGCCGACCTCGCGTTCGACGATCTCCGCAGTATGCTTACGTCCGGTGCGCGCGAGCTCTCGCGTGTTGAACGATTGCACGCCCAGGCTCACGCGATCGATGCCCGCGCGACGCCATGCCGCGGCCTTTTCGGCCGTGATGCCTCCGGGCGCGGCTTCCATCGTCGCTTCTCGCCACGGGCCGCCAGGGATTGCAGAAAGCAACCCGGCGAGCGCCTCAGGCTCGATCAGGCTGGGCGTCCCTCCGCCCAGATACACGGTTTCAGGCGTCCACGGCCACTCGGTGTTTCGAAGTTCGGTCCGCACGGCATCCAGATAGCGCGGCTCCAGTTCGCGTGGGAAAACACCCGAAGCGAAGTTGCAGTACGTGCACTTCTGCGCGCAAAACGGATAAGAAATGTAGACGCCGGCCATTAGAGGGTGACTTTTTCCCCGAGCTGTTGCCCCACCGCGTCGCCGATCAGTTCAGCCAGCGACTGTTTTGTCGCGCCGAGCACGAACGCAGCGCGCGCCGGATCCCAATCCAGTTTGAAGCTTTTCGAATGCGCCGAGACCCAGATCTGGCTCACCGGCGAGTTGGGACTCACCACAAACTTACCCGGAGGCGTCTCAAACTCGATCGCCAGCGCGCCGGCGTTGAAATCGACCTCGAACTCGTGCTCCTCGGCAGGCGCAGAGAGGCGCCGATAGAGGTCGTCTAATGCCTGCTCGGAACGCCCCTTAAACTCCTGTTCATCCATTCAAGATTCTCTCCAAACCAGTCAGATCCGCCTCAGCCAACCGCCATGCGACCGCCGATGCATTGGCCTTCACCTGATCCGGCGTCTTGGCCCCGGCGATGATCGACGCGATCGAACTCTTCGCCGCCAGCCACGCCATCGCCAGCTCCAGCAGCGTGTGCCCGCGCGATTCGGCGAATCCACGAAGCGCTTCGACCAGCGCGAGGTTCTCTTCGGTGAATACCTTGGGACCAAATCCGTCCTCGGCGCGGCTGGATTTCGGGAACGGCTGGCCCTGACGATATTTTCCCGTCAGCAGCCCATTGGCCAGCGGAAAATATGGCAAAAATGCAATTCGGAGGCGCTGGCACTCCGGCAGAACCTCGGCCTCCGGCTCGCGATGCAGCATGCTGTAATTGTTTTGCACGCTGACGAAGCGCGCGCCCTTGGTGGCTTGAGCAGCCTCGCGAAGCTGCTCCGCCGAGAAGTTCGAACAGCCGATCTCGCGCACCTTACCCGCCTTGAACAGCTCATCCAGCGCACCTAACGTGTCCGCGATGGGCGTAGAGGGGTCGGGCTGGTGGATCTGATACAGGTCGATATGATCGGTCCCCAGGCGGCGCAGGCTGTCTTCGGCAGCCTGTCGAATATACGCAGGTTTGCCGCCTTGTTTGCCTTCCGCCATTTTCATGCCGAACTTGGTGGCGATCAGGACCTTGTCCCGGCGGCCCTTCAGCGCGCGTCCCAGGAATTCCTCACTTTGCCCGCCGCCGTAAATATCGGCAGTGTCGAAAAAGTTGATCCCGGATTCGATCGCTGCGTTGACCACGGCCGCCGTACCATCGGCGTCGATACGCCAGCCGAAGTTGTTGCATCCCAGCCCGGCCAGGGAAGCCTCTAACGAACCAATCTTTCGCTTTTCCAACGTATCCTCCGGGTTTATTCTAGCGAGTTTATTCTAGCCCAGCCGATTGGCCGAACTTTCCGCTGAACACGAATTCGCGGATCGGCTTGCGCTGGCGCGCGGCAAGAT
>Ga0209517_10003357_pt1 | contig 21813 bp, 17 predicted proteins | sample PeaSoiMetSII2010_FD_187695 | JGI IMG/M metagenome (GOLD analysis project Ga0209517, IMG submission 187695) | Peat soil microbial communities from Weissenstadt, Germany - SII-2010 (SPAdes) (version 2) | ecosystem: Environmental > Terrestrial > Soil > Wetlands > Peat | place: Germany...
TCAGCCGATAGTTCGGGATTGCCAGAATCGTAGCGTAGATATGAGTTTCTTCAGCATTGAAAACTTGGACGATATGGCGATCCCCACTGGAATCCGCCAGTTTGAAGACGTACGTTCCAGCCGGCAACGTAATGCCGGGCAGCTCCACCGGAGCGCTGAACGTTACCACCGTCCTCTTGTTCCACTGATCCGCCGACGCCGGGAATACGGCGAACAGCACGGCACAGCAGAACAAAACTGCGAATCGTTTTAGCATGGGTTGTCTCTCCTCTCTGAAAAACCTAAGTGCAATTGACGAACCTCAGGTGTTTCCCGTAAGCCATTCACGCGAAAGGCAAAGTCTATCTGGGTCGCTTGGCCTTGTGCGTGGCGACCCAAAGAGCGTGTGAGGACGCACTGCCTGGCGCCGTCCTACCCCCGGCCATGGGGAGGAGTTGATCTCGGAGGAGCGGACGGTCGCGGAGGCGCGGACATTCGCGGAGGCGCGACCGTTCTCGGTATGCCTGGCGTCTGACCGCGGTTTTCGAATTCTCTCTGGCGGGACTGGCCAAGTGAACGCGAGTCGCGTTGTTGCTCAAGGCGAGGATTCGCGGGCGCTTTGTGCCATTCGCCGGATCGATTCTGCTGATACCAGCCGTCCTGACGATGCTGATAAACCTGCCCGTCGTGTCCGGCATAAAGATCCGGACGTGTGGCCCCACCCTGCGGCGAGAACGTTCCACGCTGCTGGAAATTATGCGCCACAACGGCGTTACCCGACCAATGACTATAGGCGTTCACGTTTCCATGAATCCAAGCCTGGTTCGCAGCTCCCCAATGCGGATTCCAGTGTTCGGCGAAAATGCGATGCGTGAAAGGCGTGCTGTGATACCACCAGTAATGGCCCACCGGTCTCCAGAACCAGCCGCCGCCCCAGTAGCTGAACTCGAATCCAAGTCCCCAGGTCCAAGGCCATCCGCACCAGAAGTCCCCACAGAACATACCCGGATACCACCATCCGGTGCCAAAAACCACGACTCCGTCGGACACGAATGCTCCCAGATAACCGGGAGTATAGCCGACGTACACATACTCGGGTGTCGCACCATAAACGTAGACGTAACGCACGTGATAAAGCGGGGAACTCGGCGGAATGGTGTAAATCACCGGGGGAATCCAATCCGCCACGATCCAAGGACCGAGCGGTGAATCGGCCACGAACCAGACGCCGTGCTGAACCAGGTAATAGCGTCCTTCCGCATGAATGATTTCAGCGGAGGTGTTGACAGCGTACTCCATGCTGGTCCCTTCAATCGGCCGGAATTGCGGAGACCCGTCATAGTGAACTTCGGCTTTGGCCTCGCCGCGCCGGACACTAGCAGTCTGTGGAATCTGATTCGCGATCACTGCTTCCCGAGCCTGCTCCGTTCCGGGAATCGACGCTAGCACGTGCCCCTTGGCGCTGTCCGGAGAGATGCGCGCAAACTCATGCGGCAATTGCTCGCCAGCGACCCATTCCCACGACGCTTCAATCGACTTGGCGCGGAACCATCGGCCCGCGATCAACGTGTAGTATTGCTGGGTCTTCGTGTCCATGAAGATGTCGTAGTCGGAGTTCGTGATGTACAGCAGACTGGTCTTGGGAATCGGCGCGTAAGTCGGCTCGCCCCGGGTTACCAGCAGTTCCGCGGGAACGGTGCTCACGTAAACCGTGGGCGGATTCGGCGGAAACGACTTGGCTGTCTGAGATACAGGTTCTTTGTCTTCGTCTTTCGTGAACTGGTTCCGGATATCGTCCAGATCCTGGGGAGGGTTCGCCGCCGCGGTCCACGGCCCTTTGAGCGACGATGCCGTCATCCACCAGGGTCCGCCGTCCAGATAAAAGATTCCTGCCGACGAATCGAATAGCAGCAGGGCGGGCGTGTTGACGACGCGCGTATAGCGCGTGCCTTCGACCGGGCGGTACGCCGGCTCCCCATCGATCAGGACCAGTACCGCAGGCGACTGACTCAAAATGATCTTGGGCGGATCGTTCTTCAACCGGATCGACTCCGCTTTCGTCTCCGCTTGGGAGATTTCGAGATCGGCGAGCAACCGGTCCAGGGAAACGGTTTGCGGCCAGCTTGAAATACTCTCCCGCACGGCTTTCAGCAGCGTTGATTGCAACGCCGGCGCCGATGGGAAGTTCGCGTCTTTGATGGTGATGTCGTTGAATGCAACCAGCCTAGATTCGCGATCGACTTCCGTCCTCGCGTTGATCGAAACGATGCCAAAGACCTGGGTCGGATCTCCTCTCCTCGTGACGATCACCGCGGCGCGGGCCTCAATGCGGTCATCCTTCCAGTTGTCCACCTGGGGCTGATACACGACCACGTGAACGCTGTCCGTATCGATTTCACGCGGCCAGTTGCCATCGCCGTTTACCGGCGCCTGCCCAAAAAGAAAAGCAAACGCAAAACAGGTTAAGAATACGAGACGCTTCATGAGATTTGTCCTTTACACCTCTAAGAGAGCAAGAGCGATGCCACTTCACGATGCTGATATCCTAAGGCGTTTCGCTAATCAGGTCGCTCGGCTCTTTTGGATTGCGCGAAATGGCGCGGGAAGCAACGTACTTTCCCAACTCAGCGCTGCGTAATCGGAGAACCCATTTCCTTGGGAGAAGGAATCCGCGCAGCATCCCATCCGCCGCCCAACGCTTTAATCAGTTCCACGCTCGCCACCATTTGTTGCATTCGGAAAGTCACCCCGGCTTGCTGGTCGTTCAACAGCACCGTTTGTGCAGTAATCACGTTCAGATAGGGATCGATTCCAGCCTTATAGCGGACCGTCGCTTCCTGGAGGCTTCGATCGGCAGCTTCGATCGCTGAATCCTGTTGCTCGATGACCTGCGTCAGGATTCTGACCTCTGCCAGGTTGTCTTCGACTTGCTGAAAGGCTGTCAAAACCGTTTGTCGGTAGTTCGCGACGGTCTGGTCATAAGTCGCCTGATACTGCTGAATAGTGGCTCTGCGCAATCCGGCGTCGAAGATTGACTGCGCCAGGCTCGGCCCTACAGACCAAATCCGGCTGGGCCATTCGAGCCATTTCGTGATCGAGAGACTCTCGAATCCGGCAGCAGCGCTCAGGGTGACGGTGGGGAAAAAAGCCGTCTGCGCGATTCCGATCTGTGCATTGGCTTGCGCCATCGCGCGTTCCGCCGCGGCAATATCCGGGCGGCGCTCCAGAAGCTCCGATGGGAGCCCGACCGGTATCCTCGGAGGAACTGCTTTCAGGGCCTCTACCGGCAGCGAGAATGTCGACGCCGGTTGGCCCGCCAGGAGGGCGATCGCATGTTCATACTGCGCCCGAAGGACTCCGAGATTTGTGTCTTGGGCCTGTGTACTTTTGAGCTGCGCTTCTGCCTGTGCAACGGTTTCATCGTTGCCAAGACCGGACTTGTACAGATCGCGCGTAAGTTCGTAAGCCTCCTGATACGCGCTGACCGTGGAATCGAGTAACTGCTTTAATGTATCCTGAGCGCGAAGCTCGTAATAGTAGGCAGCGAGATCGGCTTGGGCAGAAAGGCGCGTATTTTCGAGATCGGCCACGCTGGCCTGCGCCGAGAATGTGTTCGCGTTCACGGTTTTTCGAATGCGACCCCACAGATCGGGTTCCCAGGAGGCATCCAACGGAAGCGCAAACGTCGAGTATGTAGCGCCCACCGATTGTCCAAACGCGGTCGAGAGACGAGAATTGGTGATTCCCGGGTTGACCGTAACCGTGGGAAAGTATTGAGCGCGAGCTTCCCTCACCATGGCTCGCGCAGCTTGGACATTGGCCGCCGCGGCGGCGATGTTTTGGTTTGAAATATTGAGCTTCGCTTCAAGATCGTTCAGCCGCGGATCATTGAACCGTTCCCACCACTTGCCGCGCGCCAGGCTGTCGCCTGGTTCAGCCGGCTTCCAATACGCTTCGCCATTTTGCGCTCCGAGTTCCTTGAAAGCCGGAGGAACCGGCGTGGTCGGTTTGTTGTATTTCGGCCCGATGTTGCACGCCGACAAAGTGATCAGGATCGCCAAAGCCGATGTCGAACGTAAATGAAGCTCAGCCATAGTTCACTCGCCGATATAAACGTCCACCAGTTGGCCCGGATACAGATTCACACCCCCCGCATTCTGGATCCGGAAAATGACCGGCAGGACGCGAACGTCCACTCGCTCCTGCCTCTGGTCGGAAAGTTCGATCTTGGGAGAAACGAAGGGCTGCATTCTGACGTATGCCAGCGGAATTTTAACGTTCGATCCACGAATCGACATTTGCGCTTTCATTTTCGATGGATCGGGAAGACGGGGCACTAGGATTTCGTCGACGTAGCAGCGCACGTTCAAATGAGCGCTAGGACTTCCCAGAACCAGCACGGGATCCATGCCCTGCGTATAAGTGTCGTAAGCGCCTTGTGCCGAGACGTAGCTCCCTACATCAGGATTGATCGTCAATACTTTTCCATCACTGGGCGCTCGAAGGGTGTACTTGGTAAGCAGCGCACTTGCGGATAAGTGAGATTTGATCAGAGCGTTGTAGGTTCTCTCCTGATTATCGATGTCGTAAATCCAGGCTCCCGCCTTGGTCAGGTCGCGTTGCTTCCGCGCCACTTCGAGGTTGGCTTTTGCCGTTGCGACCGCGTTCGCTGCGCTGTCCAGCGCATCTTTACTGATCGATTTCGGGTTCAGATCGTAGGCAGCTTGTTGCTTATCCAGTTCGTCCTGGGCGGTTTTCAACGTCGCCTGGGCGGACAGTACTTGGGCTTCGGCCACGTCCAGAGTTTCTTTTCTCGGCTGAGCTTTCAGCTCATTGAGAAGAGTGAAAGCGGCCTGTGCCTGGGATTCCAGCTGCTCTGTCGTGGCCCTCTGGATCGAGTCGTCGATCACTAACAGGACCGCACCTTTCTTGACCTCCTGGCCTTCGGCCACCAGGATCTGCTTCACCGTGCCCGACACCTCCGGATAAACATTTATGTTCTCCCCGCTCGACTGATCGCTTTCCACCATGCCTTCCGCGTAAATTCCGTTGGGATAAGGATTGGTGGCCGGGTTAAAAGCCGGCGGCAACGGAGGCGGGGTGATACCCGCCAGGTAAGCCACCACACATCCGGCAACAAGACCGATGAAAGATAGCGTGAAGATCAGCTTCCTCACATGTTGCCTCCCTTCTCAACTCCAATCAGCCGGCCGTCCTGCATCTTCAGGATCCGCGTGGCGAACTCGGAGATCCTGTTGTCGTGCGTGACGATCAGGATGCAGCGCTTATCGTTCAAAACGTTCTGCTTCACAAATTGAACAATGGCGTGCCCGGTATCACCATCTAACGAGGCAGTGGGCTCGTCCATGATCATGATGTCGGGCTGTCCGACGATGGCGCGGGCGATGGCGACGCGCTGCTGTTCCCCTCCACTCAGCTTTACCGGAGGCAGGTCGGCGCGGCCCTTCAAGCCGACGATATCCAGATACTTGGTGGCTTCGACGATGGATTGGCTCCAGTTCTGCCGCTTGAGAATCAAAGGAATCGCCACATTTTCAGAGGTAGTCAAGCGCGGGAACAAATGATAGTCCTGGAATACGAACCCGATCTTGTGCAAGCGGAAATCCGCCAGCTGGTCGCTCGAAAGATTCCAGATGTCCGCTCCTTCGACCGACACGCTGCCGGAATCCGGCCTGAGAATGCCCGAGAGGACGCTGAGCAAGGTCGTCTTCCCGCTCCCCGACGGGCCCACGATGTACAGCATTTCGCCGAAATAAGCGTCGAGACTGACCTCCCGCAGGGCCACGGTTTTGGCTTCGCCTTCGCCGAAGGACTTGACGATCGCGGTTGCCGTGATGGCTTTGTCCGGCATATCAACCCCGGAAAATATCGAACGGCTCGATCCGCAACACCTTGCGGACGCCGAAATAGCTGGAAACAGCAGCGATGATCACCACCATCACGAAGGCCAGACCGAGATTCCAAAACGTGATCATGGCGGCATAATCCGGAAGCCGCAGCTTGGCGAGTGCAATGGTGAGAGCGCACAAGCCGATTCCCAAACCGTAGCCGGTCAATGCCGTGAAGCTCGCCTGGAACAGAATCATCTGGACCAATTCACGGTTCCTGGTGCCCATCGCTTTGAGGGCGCCGAATTTCTCAAGGTTTTCGAGAACGAAGGTGTAAAACGTCTGGCCCGAAATGGAGAGACCCACGATAAAGCTCATGACGGTCATAATCAGAAGGTTCATCCCCAGGCCGGTCTGGAACATGTAAAAGGCCGATATTTTACTCATGAATTCGTCTTTGGTCAGCGCCAGGTAGCCGAGCGCGTGCATTTCCTGCTTGATAGTCGATACCTCAGACGGGCTCTTGGGTTCGACCAGAACGTAGGAGATGGTGAAGCGCGGGTTGGGGATGTAGGAGAGTGCCCTCTCGTAGGTTGTGTACAGCGTGGGAACGCCGAACAGGCCGCTGCTGGCCACGGTCGCGATGCCGACGATGACGCCGCGGTGTTCATTCACCTCAAATTCCGATCCCATGCGCGGATTGCCCAGTTTGGGAAACTCGGGATCCTTGACGACAATGAACGCGTTTTCGCCGTAGATATCTTCGATCTTGCCCTCCACAAGCCGCGGCCGGCCGAACAGGCTGGTGTCGTCGAGTCCCACGACAGTCACTGCCTGGTAGGCGCCGTCGCCAAGCTTCACCAGCGCGCTTCCGGAGTAAACCGGCACCGCATAGCGGACGCCCCGTATGCTTCGCGTCGCGTCCAAGACGTAATCCGGCATGCCGATGGTGTTGGCGACGGTTTGGACGGACGGGTCCATGACCCAGATGGACGCGCCCAGATTGATGACTGTCGCGGAAGCTCGATTGAGCACCCCGGCGAACAGCGAAGTCATGGCGATCATCAGGAACACGGCGAAGGTAATTCCCACCAGCAGCGCCGTGAACTTCGCCTTGTCGTTGACCAGCAACTTGTACGCGAGTTTGAGGATTCCGGTCACGGCCGCTTCTTTTTCGGACTGACTTCTGCTTCCCGTCCCGGCACCCAAACTTTATCGGGAGCCATCAGATCCAGGTCCTTGATCGTGCTCTTCACGGCTACGGACTGAAGCTCGCCGGGCGGCGGCGCGGGACTGACAAGAAATTCCACGAAGTACTGATTCGCCAAATGGTCGGATATGTCGGCCAGAAACGGCGCCAGCGACGGCAGCGGCCCGAAGCCCAGGAAATACGCCTCGCCACCGGATTCAGTGGCAAGGTGCGCGAGCTGAACCTGTCCAGAGTAAATCTTGCCAAAATCGCTGGTGGCGTAATCGGCGCTCGGATGATAGATCGCGAAGACCGTAACACCAGCGCGTTCAGCGGTGTCGATCGCGGCGTCCGCCGACGGATTCTGCAACTCGTCGCCCGCTCCCGGATCGACCCCGTTGGAGATCATCAGAATCGTACGCCGCGGTGTATTCTGGGGCCAGATCTTGATCAGCTCCGTCACCGCGCTAAACGGATTGGTTGGTTTACTTCCGGTCGGCGCGCTCAGGGCCTTGATGGCGCGATCACGATCCACCGTCGGATTCTCGGCAATCTTTAAGACTCCATCCTGGATATACGCGACACCCACAGCGGTGGTGGGCGGTTGAGACGTAATAAATCTGCGCAGTTCCTCGAACTTCGTGCCTGGCTCGCAATTTGAACAGTTGTCGACCAGCAAAAACAGTTCCATCCCCGCGCGATCGCCGCGCAGTGGAACCACGCTCGTAATCGGCAGCGGATCGAATTGCTGTTTGATGGTCACATCGTTCTTGGTGAGCAGTGGCGGTTCATGCCGGAAATAATGGCCCACGGTCACCAGCATTTTGGCGGGGACGCCTGCGGGCTGAGTTTGTGCCGAAAGCACTAACGTACACGCGAACGTCAGCCATGAAGCCGTTCTAAGCTTACTCATATCGTTCTCCCAGAAGGATCGTCTCAACCTGGGACGTGCACTCGGCTCGCCAGCGTAAGTGCACTCGGCAAACGTCTGAACCGAATCGGGTTCGGTCAATCGTGATTCCAGAATTTCGGCTAGCGGGTGCGTGCTTTCACGCACTCCAGCTGGGTTTCACGGATGGAGAATTGCTGAAGTGCGACAATGCGCTACGCTCAATAGGTTCGTGTCAGTCTCTTTTCATCGTGTTCACGGGGAAACCCGAGCCGCTAAATGAGCGTCGGTAGCCGGATTCTCGCTAACCTTTGGCATCTTCCTGGCGCGTACACGCGTGACATTGTCGAGCATCACGACCTTCGCGTACCGATGTCCGACGGTGTCGAATTGCTCACCAACCGTTATTACCCATGGAACGGCGAAAGCCTTCCCGTCATCTTGATTCGAAGTCCCTACGGGCGTGCCGATCAGTTCCGGGACCTTGCCCTCATCTTCGCCGAGCGGGGCTTTCAGATACTGGTGCAAAGCTGCCGGGGGACTGGCGGGTCCGGCGGGTCGCTGCGTCCGATGTTTCAAGAGGAACAGGACGGCGCCGAGACGATCGCGTGGCTAGCCCGCCAATCCTGGTATTGCGGCAAGCTTGCTCTGCTCGGCACCAGTTATCTCGGAAATGCGGCGTGGGCCGCGGTGCATGCCGCCGGGCCGCAAATCGCTGCCATGGCGTTGCATGCGACTCTTTCCGACGCTCGCGCGGAAACCTACGCATTCGAAGGATTCACACTGGAAGGATGCCTCGTATGGACCCTCCAGCTTACCCAGCCACAACTCACCGGGACAGTACCGTTGCTAATGAGCGGTCGGTTCCCGCTGGAGCAGGAACCGTCGCCCAGACTCCCTGCATTTGACTGTCTGCCACTCCGAGATGCTGACCAGTCCGCGGTGGGCCGGCACCTGCCATGGTGGCAGGATTGGGTCGATCACGCCGAGCCGGACGATCCATTCTGGAAGCCGATCAACTTCGCGGAGAGCGCTGCATTGGCTTCCCCCATCGCCATGATCGGCGGCTGGTACGACATTTTTCTTCCGTGGCAGATCAAGGACTATGCGGCCATGCAAGCCGCGGGCCGCCCTGCCTCCCTCACGATCGGCCCCTGGGCGCATGCGGCCGTCGAGGCCTGGGGAGAAACCGTCCGTCAGGCTCTGCCCCTGTTTCGGACATATCTTTTCGATCAGCCTGCTCCCCCGCGTGCCCCGGTGCGCATTTACGTGATGGGTGCAGAAGAATGGCGCGAATATAACTCCTGGCCTCCGCTCGCCACGGGCCCAACCGCCCTTTATTTTGCCGCGGGAGGTGGATTGTCCACCAATCAACCCGACGTTAGCGAGCCCAGTTGCTACAGCTACGACCCTGCGGATCCAACGCCCGCCGTACACGGTCCGAGGCTCGGCGGCATTCGCCCGACAGGCGATATGGCGCAGCTCGAACGCCGGTCTGACGTCGTGTTGTTCACCGCCGAGCCCCTCGCCACCAACCTTGAAGTTGTCGGCCCCGTGTCTGCGGAGCTGTTTTTTCGTTCCAGCCTCGAATACACCGATTTCTTCCTGGTCCTCTGCGATGTCGATCCCGTCGGCCGATCGATCAACGTCTGCGATGGCTACATCCGCACTCGACGCAACCGGCCCAGCGCCTCAATCGACGGGACCCGCCACGTGCACGTCGAGTTCTGGCCTACCGCATACAGATACCAGCGCGGCCACCGGATGCGCGTGATCGTCGCCAGCGGCGCTCACCCACGCTACGCGCGCAACCTCGGTTCAGGCGAGCCTTTGGCCGACGCCGTCGGCTTTCACGTCGCCAAGCAGCAGATTCTTCACGATCCCGATCATGCTTCGCGAATCCTGCTCCCCATCGCCGGGTAGGCGAGGTGTGGCATTTGCTTCGGCCTCGCAAGTGCACCTGTGTTGACAGGCATGTTCGGCTTTCGATCTGTAATCTTGCTGGTTGCGTGTGCGTCGGTGGTGATCCCAGCTCAACTGAAACCAGCAACCCTCAGCGCGTGGGATGACTATGTTCAAGCAGCGGAGGCGCGACTGCACAGTAACGAAGCCAAGCAAGTTGTATGGATGGATCGAATTCCGGGCCAGCGCGAGCGACTTCAGAACGGCGAGATTGTAGTCTCGCCCGCGAATCGGAAGCCTTCTTGCGCGATTCCACATGGGCTGATTCACGACTGGATAGGCGCCGTCTTCATCCCGAAAGTGTCAATAAGCGACGTGTGGGATGTGCTTGACGACTATGACCGCTACACCAAGTACTATGGGCCCACCATCCGCCGCGCAAACCTTCTCTCGCGCGATGGCGACCGCGAATCATTTCGCGTGCTTTACGTGCGGAAGGCCCTTTTCGTGACTGCGTCACTGGATGTGGAATATGAGGCGCATTCCTGCCGCCTCGACCAGCATCGGTTGTATTCCGTTGCCCGCAGCACCTCGGTCCACGAGATTCACAACTTCGGCGAACCCGGCGAGCACACCCTCCCTCCCGATGACGGAAGTGGTTATCTGTGGCGTGCTTTCAGCATTCTAAGGCTCGACGAGAGCGACGGCGGCGTGTACGTCGAACAGGAAAGCATTGCGCTGAGCCGAAACATCCCGGCCTCGCTGCGCTGGCTGGTCGAACCGTTCGTGGAACGTCTGTCCAGGGAATTGACGATCGGGTGGCTCCGCCAGACTCGCAATGCCGCAGTGGCAGCCGCTCGATGAGTTCTTTAGCCCAGCATGGGTGCCATCGCGCAAAAACCCGGCACGCGCCCGTGATGAACCAGCGCCCGACGCTGGCGGCAAAACTGCTGAACACTCAATAGAGCAGGTGATTCATGAATGTAACGGCGGTCCTTGATGTCAAATCGCCGCCGCAGCCGCCTGAGCGGCCAGTTCTGGCTGTCGATCTTGACGGGACCCTGGTGAAAACGGATCTTTTAGCAGAGTCCGTAGTGGGTCTGTTGAAGCAAAAGCCCTGGCGAATCCTGAGCCTGCCATTTTGGCTACTCAAGGGCCGGGCTTACTTCAAGCAGCAAGTCGCCCGAAGAGTTTCGTTGGACGTTGCAGTGTTGCCGTACAGGGAAGAGGTGTTGGAATATGTGAAATCGCGGCGTGCTCAGGGAGCGACTATCGTCCTCGCAACTGCCGCTGACACGCGCATCGCGCATCAGGTCGCGGACCACTTGCGACTGTTCGATCTGATCCTCGCCAGCGACGGGACCACCAATCTCTCGGGTCAGACAAAACGGGATCGGCTGGTAAGGGAGTTCGGAGAAAGCGGATTCGACTACGCCGGGAACGACCGGCACGATCTTTCGGTTTGGGCGGCCGCCAGGAAAGCGATCGTCGTGAATCCAAGCTTCAGTGTCAGGCGCGGGGTTGCCCGAATGGCACAAGTCGACCGCGTTTTCGAAGATTCCAGATCCACCCTCGCGGATCGTTTCAAGGCGTTGCGCCCGCAGCACTGGTTGAAGAATCTTCTGGTCTTTGTGCCGCTTCTAGCAGCCCATCGGGTTGATGAATTCGCATTATTGGGGAAGCTGTTCCTGGCCTTTCTGGCACTGGGTTGTATGGCATCCAGCGGATATCTGATGAACGACTTGCTCGATCTGTCCGCCGACAGGCATCATCCCAGCAAGCGTTTCCGGCCGTTCGCGGCGGGCCATCTGCCAATATCTTACGCGTTGAAAATGATTCCGCTGCTGGTGTGTTTCGGGTGTTTCCTGGGTACGTTCGTTTCCGGACTTTTTGTTGCAGCGGCGTTTACTTATCTCGGACTGAGTCTGACGTACTCGCTGTGTGTGAAAAGGTTTGCGATCCTGGATGTGATCTTCCTGGCCGGTCTTTACACGATACGGATCCTGGCTGGCTCGGCCGCCGTCGCCATCTGGCCGTCGCACTGGCTGCTCGCCTTCTCTACCTTCTTATTCTTCAGCTTGGCCCTGGTGAAGCGCTTCAGCGAGCTTGCCATCATGAAGCGCGCCGATGGCGATGGAGCCAAGGCCCGAGCCTATGAACTTACCGACGCGGAACTGCTGGCCACCATGGGAATTGCCAGCGGGTATCTGGCGGTATTGGTGCTCGCTCTCTATATCAACAGCGACAAAGCTCAGATGCTGTATGAACGGTATCAGCTCATATGGTTTTTGTGTCCGCTGCTGCTTTACTGGATCAGCAACATATGGTTGAACGCGCACCGGGGCAGGATGCCGGATGATCCGCTGGTCTTCGCCATGAAGGACCGGACCAGCCGCGTCCTGATTGTGGTGATGTTTGTCATCATCCTGTTGGCTTTATGACGAATCGGGCAAAATCAGCATTCGCGTTCGCCGTTGCGACTTTGCTGAGCGCCTTCGCCAACGGTCAGGACCGGCAACAGGAATACGCAGTCGATGCGCCGAAAACGATTCTGGAGTTGCAGCAATTTCGCCAGGTGAGTTCCCTTCACATCCGAAATAAATCGGGAAAGGAAGGCATGGCGACTCTGATCAACCTGAATCCGGCGATCAACGCGTGGTACTTGCTTGAAGTCCAATGGAACGGCGGCGCGGAGGTCGCCTATCACCTGGAAAATTCCAATCCTCGTGGCAGGAAGCTTCTTCTGGACCCGGCGGGCCTGACCATTATCGAAGCAAATCACCGATATTCGTGCGACCTTTTCGGAAACGAATCGGCCAACGCCCTGGAGCAAGGCCCGGCTTCGGCGCTCGCGTTCTATTCCCTGTGCGATGGCAGAATTTACTTGCGGAACACCGTGACCGGACATAGCACGACTCTAGAGGCTGCGGCCGAATTTCTTCGCGACCACGTGTGGGGTGGCGAAAAGATCATCTCACTGGGCCACATCCTGATGGGCGACGCGCAGCTTGAGACAGGAAAGATCGAAGGCGAAATTCAGCGAGTTGAGACCGCCAAACCAGGCAACGGCCTTCCCCCAGCGGCCGCGATCGATGGGAAGTTTGCGGACCGTCGGCTCGAGTCCGCCAACCTGGGGATCAATCTCGAAGGACCGGCAAGAGCGGGCCTGACGCCGGGAGCGTGGTATGCGGCGAACGGAAATCCCGGCGTTTACGTCAGCATTCTTCAGCCGAACCTCATTGATCCAGCGATTCTCAAGAGCTACCCGGCGCATGTCAACAATCTGGATGGCGTCGAAGCCTCCGCGCTATGTTATCTGGTCGCTTTCGATCTCGACCGGTTCGAGATTGGCTACGAGCTCGGCACGGAGCATCCGAAAGTGGGATGGTCGGAGCACATCCAGGAACAAATGCGGGATTCCAAGTTACCGGGACCGGACGGAATCGGAACTTTCAGCCCTCTCATTGCGACCGGTCTGGTGAGTCCGGAACATGCCGGCAAGACCGTCGCCACATTCACAGGCGGATTCAAAAGGGTGCATGGAGCGTTCAAGTCCGGCGACCTGGCCCTGCGCAATCATGGTAGCCATTACGGATTCATTGAAAACGGTGTCGTGTTCAGCAAGTTGCAAGCTGGACTCGCGACGGTGTTCGTGCTCGACGATGGATCATTGGGAATGAAAACCTGGGCGGACGATGACAATCAGCTTCTGGCCAGGATCCAGCATGCCCGTCAAAATGGCGTACCGGTGATCGATTTCGATCCGGCGTCTCAAACGCGAGTTCCTGGTCCGCTAGTAAATCGCTGGGGCCCGGGCAACTGGTCGGGCTCGGAAAACATGAAACTGCGCACGATGCGCTCCGGCTTGGCCATCGAGCGGAGTCGCGGCAAACAATTTCTGATCTATGCGGTTTTTTCGGACGCGACGCCTTCGGCGATGGCTCGGATCTTTCAAGCCTACCGATGCGACTACGCCATGCTTTTGGATATGAACGCTCTTGAACACACGTATCTGGCGATGTATCGAAAGGTGGGATCACAATTGTTCGTGGATCATCTGCTGAAGGGAATGAGCGTTCTCGAGAAATCGGCTTCCGGTGAAATCGTTCCGAGGTTTCTGGGATATGCCGACAACCGCGATTTTTTTTATGTGATGCGTAAACCATGAGAATCTCACGTGTGGCGATCCTGGGGACAATGGCGCTGGCCGGCGCGATGCTTTCGGCAGACCATGCTTCTCTACAAGAACAAAACGACGCATTGTTCCGCGAATTGCAGCGTGTTCATCGCTTGTCCGATGCGCAAATGACCGCCATTCGCCAGATCTTCGCGAAATCCGGGTACATGGGCCAAGGAAATCCCGCCGTAACCCGGCATCCCATGATGCCAGAGGATGCTCAGGCCAAGCTGAAGAAGTTGGGAATCAATTACGAGAATCCCCGGTTCGAGAAAATCTGCGGGGCCAAGTACATGGCGCCGCTGTACGATCCTGCCACACAGCGGCCGGAAGACGCCAAGGTCTGCATCGATCAGTTCGAATTCCCCGATATCCCGACCGAATATCCCGTGGTCTGGGTGAAAGCTCGCGAAGCCGCGGAAATCTGCTCGGCCATGGGCAAGCGGCTGTGCGACGCGCACGAATGGGAAGGCGCGTGCGCCGGAAACCTTCAGCCTCCGGATTACGAGTGGAACCTGGCCGACGGCCTAAGTCCCAATGCTGCGATTGAGCGAATGAGAATCGCGCACAACAGAAAATACGCCGCCACGAAGAGCTGGAGCTATGGACCGGAATATCGAAAAGGGGTTTGCGCCACGGCCAGCCAGAAAACGCCAGGATGCAATGGAGGAAGTTGGACCGGATGCGGTTCCAATACGTTTCCCGATGGAGCTTTTCCGGACTGCCACAGCCCGCTGGATGTTTACGATCTGAACGGAAACGCGGCGGAGCACATGAATTTACCGCTTAATGAGAGCCAGATGTCGAGCCTCGGCAGCAAGGAACTCGGCTACACGGAAATGAAGGGAAGCTGGTTCATCTTCGATGCGTATCGAGCCCATGAGGACTGGTGCCGCTGGCGGGCGCCGTACTGGCACGGCTCGCGTGTGATGGATGAGCACAGCCACTCGAACTATCACCTGAGTTTCCGCTGCTGTAAGACTCTAAAGTAAGCCAGGAGCTTGTTGAAAAGGGGACAGACTACTCTGTCCACAACTACGCTCTTACGCGAAGTCAGCGGTGTGCGACTAGGGACAGAGTGGTCTGTCCCCTTTTCAACAAGCTCCTACGCGTTGGCGACAATTGACGATACGCGGATGGCGCCCTCATCGCTGAGCGTTTCGGCAAGCGCGCTGTCTTCAAGAATTTCAGAAACAGGCCGCAGTTTGCCTCCGACGAGAGCCAACCGCGCTACCAGCCGGATTCCGTGACTATAATCGGCATAACCAGCGCCATGGACGGTGCTAAGAGGCTGGATCGGCATGCCTGCCGCGCGATGCCACCCGTAAATCGCAATTCGTCCGGGCACCCGCGCAAGGCGATTGGTCAAAACGACGTCCTTCTTGTGACCCGCGGCCAACTGGTTCCGCGCAAAATCGCGAGCCCGGAATTGCTCGTCGATCATCGCGTTGTGGATCTGGTAATAGCGAGTGGATGTCATCTGCGGACCCGCGGGCAGCGGCTGTGGAGTGAACCGGCAAACGGATTGTTCGTAGAGAGAGTCCACTATTTTTTTGGTGGGCAGGACAAAGCCGAAGCGGCCCGCAATCGCCGTTGCCGTGTGAAGATTCATGGGGATCCGCAGGAAATCGCGATCGGATCCGATCGCCAGGTATTCGGGCATCACGAATATCGTCGCAACGGCGGCGATCGATCTCAATTCGACGGTCACCAGTTTCCTTAGGAAATCGGGTAGGTTTCCCGCCTCCAATTGATCCAGAATGGCGCGCTCGCGCTGTTGGCGATCCAGATTCGAAACGACCTCGGCGAACTGCGAGCCGCCCATGGCGTTTACCGATCTCGGCGGGATGCGCCGTATCAGATCGGGAATGCCCGTGAATTCAGCCGCATGCGCACAGCGCGCGCAAAGAGCTGAGAATGCAAGCTTGAAGCCGTTGCGTCTCGTGAAACTCCGCTTGAAGCGGTCGGCAGACAACATCCTTCTAGTGTAGCTGATGCGCTAACTAATAGGATTCAAAGAGCTTACCCCAATCCGTCTGAAGTGCCTCTCTAACTCTCGCGCGGCCTATCATGTTGTACCAATAAACATCGTGATATAGAAACGAAGCCGCATAGGACCAGGGAGCAACCACGGTCCGTAACAGGAAGTGCTCCAGAGGCTTCAGCGGACCCCAGTAGATCATCTTCTGGCCGTGGCTCGCCAAAGTGTCGCCAACATGAAAGTGAAAATTTACGGACTCGATGTCTTCGCCCACCACTTCGATCTCTCGAACATCCCCGCAGCCCAAGCCTTGCTCGTGCGCGAGCCGAATAAACTTAATAGAAAGCGGATCAAATCCCATCATCTTCGCGGCAACCGCGTCGATCGCAACCATATCGCTGCTGGCAAGAATGTAGTTCTTGACATGCGGCACCATGCAGCGCGGCCCGGGCCCGTCGCCGGCGAACGTGCCATCCATCACGGCGAACATGCCAGGATGAATCTCCTTCTGAATCGCGAGCAGGTCGACCAGCGTTTCATGGATGACGCTGTGAGTCCAATGGCGTTTCTCGAAGAGCAGGCCCCCGAACGCATTCTTCATCGCCCCGGTTATGGTGGTGAAAACGTGTGTTTTCATGGTCGGCAAATGGATGACGTTGGACCCGATCAAGCGCTTGGGTATGCGGATACCCTCGGGATAGACCTGGTCTAGCACTCGCATCTTTGTCTTGGGCGAATAACGAATCCATTCCTCGCCTTTTTCATACAGATGGATGTTGCGCAGGCCATATTTTCCGACAACAACCTGCTTCTGTTTGTTGGCGATCTCTCCGCGACGGGCGCTGACCACAACCGTACGGTTGTGGCATCCGTAAAGCTTGTCTTTCGAGAAGCCGTCCTCGAGAAGCGTGGAAATCACGCCGTCCAGTTGCCAGGGCGTCGTGGAACAAGCCGGATAGAAATAGTGCCAGGTGATGTTGATCTTGAGAGCGGTCTCACGGTCCCGCGGTAAGTAGTGTTGATAATCCGCCAGCCGCATCAGGCGCCCATAGTCGCCGATGACGGTAGCCGGACTCGTCTTCAAGACCGCTACACGAGATCGTGCCATAGGTATAGGGCGCCTTTTCTTATTTCAAATACTGACGACCGGACACGGAGCATTGCAGATGATGGAATACGCGTGACTCCCCAGAGGTCTGGCGGCACGATCCGCGCAACTCCTCCCGATCACCAACAGCCCGGCGCCTTGCTCCTTGGCCGCATTGGAAATCGCTTTCGGGATGTCTCCATCGCTGACCACCACAATATCCGCGTGAATGTCCAGATCGCGCAACAGCGTGTGCAGTTGCTCGTCGGCGCCCCAGTGCGCCTCTTCGTGCCACTGGAACATATACCGCTCAGGAAGATTGGGCGGCTGGTCCAGCACGACGTTGTTGACGGTAAGTTTGGCGCCCGATTCGTCTGCAAACGCACTCGCCCAACGGATTGCATCTGAATTTTGCCGTCCGAGCTTCACGGCGCACATCACGCGGCTGAGGCCCGTGGGGTTGTACGTGGAAGGTTCCCCATAATGAGTGGTGGTCCACACCGGACACTCCGCGTCATGCAGTACTTTGGCCGTGACCGAGCCGAGAAGAAATCGCCGGAAGGTGCCGTGACCGCGAGTAGAAATGAGAATCAAGTCGGATTTTTCATCCCGCGATCGCTGAACGATCAGATTGGCGGGATCGCCGCAGCACAGCAGGCGCCTCACGGGGATTCCCCTCAGCTCCTCTGCGCCGAATTCGTCTAAGTGCTCTCGCTGCCGTTTAAGAAACTCTGCTCGCTCGGCTTCGAGTGAAGTGATTCCAAATCCTAAAGGGCCACTTGCCGGGTAAGTAATCAGGAACTCGCTCACGTGCAGCAACGTGATCTCAGCGTGAAAACGGCGCGCCAGTGCACCAGCCTGACTCGCCGCGATCACGCTGTTCTCTGAAAAATCGACGGGAACCAGAATTCTTTGAATTTGAAACACGGTTTTCTTACGCCAATACTGGCGCCCCCGAGCGGATGCGGAATCGCTGGTCGAGTACCTGGAGCTTTTCGGCGATCCCTGTATATTCGAGTTCGGACATGGGCAGCATGGCGGTTCCGACGAATCCCTGGCGTCGCATCTCTATCGCCTTGTTCGCGACGTGATCGCGAACCGTATTCCAGAACGGCTGTGCGAATCCGTCGATCGGCTCCGTCAGCTTGCCATTGTGAACGCAGAAACCGGCGCAACTCACGATCGGCGGCCCATCAAAGTAGCTGATTCCGGTATTCAGAGTCACCGGCATCAACGGCATCTGGTGCGAACCGCGCATACATCCTGCCACGAAATGACCGATCGCGTATGGCTCCAGCACTTCGCCGGTGGCCGGAAAATCCATCTGCACCCGGACCAGCATCACCGGATCGTCTTTGCCCGTGTATTTCCCGGCGATGTTGTGCAACCGTGAAGTGGCGACTGCGACGGCTTGCTCGCCACTGGCGCGCGACCACACCGATTCAACGACATAGCGTTCCGGGTCGCGCAGCAGGGCTGCGATATCGTATATCTCCTCCGGAGCATTCAGCTCGATGATTCGATCGCCGGCTGTGTTGCTCACATCCATGATCACGAACCGGAAACCGCGCGACATTTTGGGCGACAGGATCAGCCCCGGCGTGTTCATCACATCTGCGAACGCCAGATAAAGAGGCAAGTTATACGCGCCTGGATCGGTCTTGTCGGCCGCGAAGAACAAGAATGGCTCGTTCGGCCGTTCTTCGATTTCCATCTCGGCAACCGCCGGCCCCATTCCTTTGACATTTCCGGAGAACGAATCTTTGAGAAGATCCTGACCGGCTCCGTATAGGCCTTCCTGCTTGGCTTCATCCGTCGCGGTGCGGAAGGCGTTCCAGGCAAGCTTGTGAATCTGCTCGTCGCCTTCTCCGCGCGTATGCGTCATGAGGATTGCAATGTCATCGCCCGTGTGGCTGATGTAGTGATCGAGCAGCAATGTGCCCGCTCGATCCCGGATGTAGGCTGCTACGGTTTCTTGCAGGCGCTTGGACGGAGCCACGTGGCCGCCGATGGAGCCGATGTCGGCTTTAATCACACTCAATGTCAGTTTCATGGATTGTGTCTCCCGAATTTGTGAGCGCACGTAAGAGTCCATCAATGAGTTCGCATTTTCACGCGATTGGACCCCGGTGTGCACCTTGAGAAGAACGATCTGCTGAAAAGGAGTGATCTATGGCTGCCAAACAATTCCAATTCCATGCCGACGCCCGGCAAAGCATTCTGCGGGGAGCCAGCGTTCTGGCGGACGTAGTCCGCGTAACGCTCGGTCCAAAGTCGAAATGCGTATTGATCGAGAAGAAGTTCGGCCGGCCGATTGTCTGCGACGACGGCGTAACGATCGCCAAGGAAGTGGAGCTGAAGGATCCAGAGGAGAATCTGGGAGCTCAGATGGTTCGTGAAGCGGCCGAACGCACCGGAGACGCCGTCGGCGACGGCACCACTACGGCAACGCTTCTCGCGCATGCCATTCTGACCGAAGGAGTTCGCAACGTCGCCGCGGGAGCCAGCGCGATCGACCTGAAGCGCGGGCTGGCTCGGGGTCTCAAAGCCGCGGTCGAGTCTTTTCGGACTCTCTCTCGTCCTGTGACCAGCAAGCGCGAAAAAGCGCAAGTAGCCGCTATTTCTGCGCACAATAACTCAGTGGTCGGCGACATGGTGGCGGAAGCAGTCGAGAAAGTGGGGGCTGAGGGCGCCATTACAATCGAAGAATCCAAGACCACCGAAACCGTGCTCGATGTCGTCGAAGGCATGCAGTTCGACCGAGGCTTCATCTCGCCATACTTCGTCACGAATCCCGAAGCCATGGAGGCTGCGCTGGACGACCCGTTAATCCTGATTTACGAGAAGAAGATCAGCAGCGTGAAGGATCTATTGCCGCTTCTTGAACAGATCGTGCACGCGGGAAAGCCTTTGCTGATCGTTTCCGAGGATGTGGAGGCGGAGGGACTGGCGACTTTGGTGCTGAATAAGATTCGGGGCACGCTGCCATGCGCAGCGGTAAAAGCGCCGGGGTTTGGCGATCGGCGGAAAGCCATGCTCCAGGACATCGCCATTCTTACCGGGGGCCAGCTCATCGCCGAGGAATTGGGGATCAAGTTAGAAAACGTCACCATGGAACAGCTCGGCAAGGCCCGGCGCGTGGTGATCGACAAAGACACAACCACCATCGTTGGCGGCGGCGGACAAAGGGCAGCCATCGAAGGCCGCTGCCGCGAGCTTCGTAAACAGATCGAGGACACAACCTCCGATTACGACAAAGAAAAACTGCGCGAGAGGCTGGCGAAGCTGACCGGAGGCGTGGCCGTGATTCGGGTCGGCGCTCCGTCGGAATCGGAAGCGAAGAAGGTGAAGGAGGCGTTCGAAGACGCGATCAGCGCGACCAAGGCGGCCGTTGCCGAAGGCGTGCTGCCGGGCGCGGGCCTGGCGCTGCTGCGCGCCATCGACGCTGTGGATGCGGAAGAAGCCAAGGCCGAGGAGGACGAAAAAACCGGCCTGCGGATTCTCAAGCGAGCTCTGGAAGCGCCCACTCGCCAGATCGCGGAAAACTCGTCGTTGGACGGCGGGGTCGTGGTCGATCGCATGCGGTTAGGCAAGGGAAACTTCGGCCTGGATGCCTCGACCGGAAAATTCGTCGATCTGATTGAGGCTGGAATTATCGACGCAACCAAAGTGGTGCGCGTGGCGCTCGAGAATGCGGTTTCGGTCGCGAGCACACTTCTGTTAACGGAAGCCACGCTCACCGAAGAGCGCGAAAAGAAGCCGGAGCGCACGCTCACGACCGAAGCTATCGAATAACCGGTTACCGGTCACCCGACGACCAGGTCCATCAGCTTTAGCCCGATTTGCAGCGCAACGCGAGTAGACCTGTCGCCTCGGCCAGGTCAAGGTCCGCGATCAGCAACCCTTCTTTACCGTATGGCTGATAACTGAGCAGCGTGCCGTCGGGGCGCACTACAGCCGATGTGGTCGGTGAGCCTTCGCTGGCATAGTTCACCATCGCGAAAAAGCAAGTGTTCTCAGCCGCGCGGCATAAGGCTGCCTTCTCGTGGAATGAGTTCGCAGGATCGGCGAAAGTGGTCGGACGATAACTTCCAGGCTCGGCTTGATGAAAATGAGGGTGGAACACGACCTGTGCTCCGCGCCGTGCCGCCCACCGGACCGTTTCCGGATAGCGCCAACCTTCATGGCAGATCGCGATGCCAAACGTCAGCGGACCGGTTTGAAAAATCTGCCTCCCGGAACCGGCCTTGTACGTGTTTTCTTCGGACGGGTCGAGTTGGACTTTGTCCTGGAAACCGGCGATGGTTCCGTCGCGATTAACGACCAGCGCGGTGATGAACAGGGCGTCATCGACCATGCGCTCGGTTCCGAGAACCACGGCGACATTGGCTTTCGCGGCGGCGGATGCCACTGTGGACCAGGCACTTTCGAGAAACCCAGGGTCCGGTGGAGGCACGGACTTCCCCATTCCCCGATAGCCGGGAATGAAGCATTCTGGAAAGCAGACGACGGCGGCGCGTTCAGCGGCCGCTTGAGCGATGGATTTTTCCGCCAATGCGACGGATTCCTTCGGCGTAGCCGGAAATCGGATGTTGGCGAGTGCGATTCGAAAAGGCATCGCTTTACTGCGAGGCTAACCTCAAACCAACCCGCGCCGCAACCGCTGCGATAAAATGATCAGCTTGAAACCGTTCGCAGCGTTAATCTCGCTCGCCGCCGTTCTCGCGGCCCAAAATCCCGCATTGAAGCCGGGACTGTAC
>Ga0209517_10003358_pt1 | contig 21810 bp, 19 predicted proteins | sample PeaSoiMetSII2010_FD_187695 | JGI IMG/M metagenome (GOLD analysis project Ga0209517, IMG submission 187695) | Peat soil microbial communities from Weissenstadt, Germany - SII-2010 (SPAdes) (version 2) | ecosystem: Environmental > Terrestrial > Soil > Wetlands > Peat | place: Germany...
CAGGACCGCCGCTTGCGGGAAATGGATGCCCACGCATCGAGATGATGCTTCTTTCGCTTAACGCGCCGGCCGTGCAGGCGATACCCGATCAAAGGAAGGCCGGAGAAATATCCCGCCGGGCCAACGACTTTCTGGCCGAGCAAATTCAACGCCGGCCGAAGCGATTTGGGGGTCTGGCCGCACTGCCGATGCAAACACCTGACCTCGCCGCACGCGAGCTCGAACGATGCGTGCGCGAACTGGGGTTCTGCGGGGCTCTCGTAAACGGCTTCAGCCAGGTGAGTGACAGCGCATCCGGCGTCTTCTACGACCGGAAGGCCTATTGGCCGTTTTGGGCCGAGGTCGAGCGGCTCGATGTTCCATTCTACCTCCACCCCCGAAATCCCCTGCCGAAAGATGCGGCCATTTATGATGGCCACCGCTGGCTGATGGGACCGACCTGGGCGTTCGCGCAGGAAACCGCCGTCCACGCGCTCAGGCTGATGGGATCTGGATTATTCGACGCGTATCCGGGGTTGAATATCATCATCGGCCACATGGGCGAGGGGCTGCCATATTCGATGTGGCGGATCGACAATCACAACAAATGGATGCGCGAACAAAACCGGTATCCCGCCAAGCGGAAGATCGCCGACTATTTCCGCGAGAACTTCTTCATTACGACATCGGGGAATTTCCGGACGCAGACGCTGATCGATGCCATGCTGGAAATCGGTGCCGATCGAATTCTCTTCTCGACCGATTGGCCTTTTGAAAATATCGACCATGCGTCAAACTGGTTCGATGTGGCGCCAATCGCCGAGACGGACCGTCAAAAAATCGGCCGCGACAACGCGAGGGCACTATTCAAGCTCGATCGACCCGCAAGGTAACGCCGCAGAGCAGGGGACGATCAGGAAATCGGGGGAGGATGCCATGACTTTGGGACCTGAAATCGACGTCCACGACGAGTTGGCAGGTGCCTCTGTCACTTCCTTGCACAAGATTCTCGGCTTTTTGGTCACCCTCATCACCCTGTTCGACGGCTACGACACGTTCAATCCGGCCTATGTCATTCACTATGTGGTGCAGCCCTGGGGACTGGTCCCGAGTCAGGCAGGCCTCCTGGTCAGTTCCGGCTTGATCGGCTTTCTGTTCGGTGCAATGGGCCACGGCATGGCCGCGGACCACTTTGGGCGAAGAAGCACGCTTCTGGCCGGGCTTTGGATCGTGAACGTCTTGACGCTTCTGACGGCGATATTCGCCACCGATTTCCTGAGCTTCTGCATTCTGAGATTCGTCACCGGCCTTGGGCTCGGCATCCTGCTGCCGCTCGGCACGACTTACATCAACGAGCTTGCGCCACAACGCGTCAGCAACCGCTTCTCGCTGTGGGGCGTGACGCTGGGTTGGTCGCTGGGTGGCGTTGTTGCGAGTCTCGTCGGGGTATTCCTGACGCCGCAATATGGCTGGCAAGTTCTGTATTACGTCGGTGCGCTGTCCATCCCGCTGACCCTGGTCGTGCACGCCGTGCTTCCGGAGAGCCCGAAATTTCTCGCCGCCCGCGGCAGGATTGAGGAATTGCGAACTCTGTTGTCGCGCCTGCGCCCGGAGCGTCGCGCGGCTTACGAAAACGCATCGCTTCGAACGATCGAAAAATCGCAACGGCAAAATACTATCGCCGCGCTCTTGGCTCCGCGCTACCGCCGTGTCTCGCTGACGATCTGGTCGACGGCGTTTCTCAGCCTGTTCGCGATTTTCGGGCTCACGGGGTGGATCCCGACCGTCATGATCAAACGCGGCGAAACTTTTGCTGCTTCCTTCGGCTTCGGCGCGCTGATGCAGGCTACCTCCTTTTTTGGGGGCCTTGCGCTTGCCATGTTGGCCGACCGTGGATTTGCCGGCACGCCGCGCTTGCTTGGAGCGTGGTGGGCCATTGGCGGCATAGCCGTCGGGTCGCTGGTGTTCATCAACGGGCACGGGTTCAACCTGGCGATCGTGGCCATCGCGGGTTTTTGCGTGATCGGCGCGCAGCATGTTCTCAACAACTTCACCGCCAACTCCTACGAGACGGGCTTTCGCGCGAGTGGAGTAGGGATGGAATTGGGAGTGGGGCGCGTTGGCGCCATTCTTGGACCTTATGTCATCGGCCTGTTGCAGCAGGCGACCGGAGGGCCGGATGCGGTCTTTTGGGCGATCAGCGCGGCTGCGATCGTCGCCGCCTTGGTCATCGGGTCGCTCGTGATGCAAACGGCCGCTTCGAAAGTCGGCATCGCGGCTGCGGAGTAGCTAACGGGCGGCGAGAAATTCCATCGCCGCGGTCAATGAAAAGCGGGGGAACACCAGAATGACGACTGCAAAGGACTCCAACACCGGAGGCGAGGGGATGCCAGCGCAGGTCTTGTTGGCCGCACGCCTTTTGCTCACGCCTCTCTATATCTACAGCGGCATCGGAAAGATCCTTGCATTCGGCGTTACCGCGGCACGCCTGCCGGGCGGCGAGGGCGGGCTTGGCAGCTTTCTAGCGGCAGGGGCCATCGTCGTCGAACTGGGCTGTTCGCTCGTGCTTATCCTCGGGATATGGACCCGGTGGGCGGCACTAATCCTGATCGCGTTTACGATCGCTGCAACGCTGATGTTTCACAATTTCTGGGCTTCTCCGGCGCCGCAGGTTCAGGCGCAGACCATCAACTTCCTCAAAAACCTCGGCCTGATCGGCGCCTTCGCCATGATCGCAGTCTTTGGCGCCGGGTCTTACTCGCTGGAGGCGAGGTGGCGGCGAAAATCTTAAGCCGGCTTACCGGGAGCAGGGCGTGACGAGCATCAATTGCGACATGGGCGAGGCGTTTGGCCTCTATCGGATGGGCGATGATGAAGCGCTGATGCCGTTGATTTCGGCGGCCAACGTCGCCTGTGGTTTCCACGCATCGGACTTCAATCACATGCGCAAGACGGTGAGGTTGGCGAAGCAGCACGGCGTCAGGGTTGGCGCCCATCCTTCGCTCCCTGACCTCCAAGGGTTCGGCCGGCGCGAAATGAAGATGGCGCGCGACGAACTCGCCAATTGCATCATCTATCAAGTGGGGGCGCTCAAGGGGTTTCTTGATGCCGAAGGCATGGCGCTCAACCACATCAAGCCACATGGCTCGCTCTACGGCATGGCGGCGCGAAACCAAGCCGTGGCGGAGGCCATCTGCGACGCGGCCGACGTGTTCAAGGTGCCGATCATGGGCATGATCGGAACGCTGCACGAGACCGTGTACAAGGCTCGCGGCCACGTTTTCATCGCCGAATTTTATGCCGACCTCGATTACGAGGACGACGGCAGTCTGATCATCACCCGCGAACACAAGGCCGTCGATCCCGCTGACGCCGCGTCTCGGTGTTTGCGCGCCATCGCCGAAGGCAAGGCGAGTAGCATCAATGGCCGGGATGTTCGCGTGCGGGCCGACTCAATTTGCGTCCATTCGGATACGCCGAATGCCGTGGATGTCGCCCGCGCCGTGCGCGATGCATTGAACCCGCTCTGCACCTGATCGCGAGCCTAGACACAACAAACATCACGTCGGACAGGATATGAGGAGAGGGACGTCCGATCTAAGAAGCTTATGTTCCCACCGCGATAAGTCGTTCCTCGGGCCGAAACGTGATGATCCGTGCACGCAACTCATCTCGCACCCGGTCAAGTACACGTGCGTAGTCGCGAGTTTCGTCCTGCCTGAAAAGGCGCATGCTCGGATACCAGGGGCTGTCGTCGCGATCGAGCAGCCAGCGCCAATCGGGCAGGTAGGGCAGCAATAACCAGGTCGGACGCCCGAGAGCGCCGGCGAGATGGGCGACGCTCGTGTCGACGGTAATCACCAGGTCCAGGCATGAAACCAGCGCAGCGGTCTCGGCGAACTCAGTCAGATCAGCGGTCAGGTCGATCATCTCGGGCTGTTCGAGAAGGATCGCCTTGTCGTCGGGTCTCGGGTCCTTCTGCAGGCTGACAAATGTCGCGTCGACATCCAGGACGCGGGCCAGCATGCGCAGCGGGATCGACCGATTGTAATCGTTCTTATGGTTCGGATTGCCGGACCAAACGAGGCCGATCCGTAATCTGTCGTGAGGGCCGAGGCGATGTTCCCAGGCCTGCAGACGGGACTCCGCGGGGGCGGGCAGGTACGCTGTTGAGGATGGGATAGTCTCAAGCCGCGTCCCGAAGGCGAGCGGTAGACTGGACATCGGGCAATACGTGTCGAAAGCCGGCAGCATGCCGACTGATTTCGGAAGGCACCGCGAGACGCCGTCCAGCCCTGATAACAGAGGAAATACTGCGTCCTCGACCACAAGAATGACGCGCGCGCCGAGCGCGGCCACCAACGGGACATAACGCACGAACTGAATCGAATCTCCCAATCCCTCGTCGGTATGGATGACGATGGTCTTGCCGTCGATGGACTCTTTCCCAAGCCACATGGGCTGGGGAAATTCAAAACGGGCGATCGAAAGGCTTGGAACTTTCGACCGAGCTTCGCGTCCGGTCCAACCGGCTTCGAAATTCCCGGTCAGCAGGTGCACAAGCGACGCGTAAAAGTCCGCTTCCGCATTACCCGGATCGATCGCCTTTATCTCATCGTAGACCGCAAATGCTTCGTCGAACCGATGAATATTGGTAAGCGCAAATGCCTTGTTGTGAAAAGCTGCCAGAAAGTCCGGCCGGAGTTTGATAGCCCGGTCAAACCATGACAACGCCTCTTGTTCGCGTGCAAGCCGCCGGAGGAAGACGCCAACATGATTGCAGATGTCGGCGTTGTCAGGAGCGAGTGCGTGCACGCGTTTGAGGTCGTGCAAGCCTTTCTCGAACCTGTTAAGGATGTACATCGCAAGCGCGCGCATCTGCAGCGCCAGGCCGTCATTGGGCTGCATTTTTTCGTACATATTGAAATGGACGAGAGCTTCTTCGTTGCGGCCCAACCGATGGAGGAGAAGCCCCGCCTTGTATGTCGCGTCCCAATGGCAAGGATTGAGCTTAAGTGCGTGCTGAAAGCTCAGGATCGCCTCCGCCGCGCGCCCCATATCGGCGAGGACGTTGCCGAGATTTCTCCACAAGTCCGCGTCATCCGGCTTGAGTTGCACCGCTTTGTCGAAGATCGCGAGAGCTTCTTCGCGCCGTCCCTGGTTCAGGAGCGCGGTGCCCAGGTTCGTCAGATAATCTGTTTTTGGTTCTCGCCTGATCGCGCGAGATATCCACTCCAGCGCGTGGTCGTATTGCCTAGCGTGGAGAGACAATAGCCCCATGAGATGCAGGGTGTCCGCGTGTTCCGCATCTATCGTGAGGGCTTGCTGGCAGCAAATCTGGGCGTCGAGATGCCGCCCAGCGCAGAAATGGTGAAGGCCGGCCGCATAGAGCGCAGCGGGCGTGTTCGCCGTCGCCGTATTCCGGGCTGTCTTGGAGCTCTTGGTGGCTGCCCTGCGCTCGCGACGGTTCATCAACGCGTTATCACGTTTGAATTCCAGACCCGTGCACATAAACGATTCGCGTTGTAATAGAAAGGTACGCTGCTATCCGTCCAAGTTGCCGCCCGGAGCGCGGTGCGTTGATATCTCGCCGTCCCAGCCACTGATCGAGAGAGCGGAAGAAGCCCCTCAGCTGAAAACTGCTGCCGCCTTTTTCGAATATTTGCACTATCGTCGGTAAAAATGCAGAGCGAGGAGGCAAGCCAATGGCCAATTTTGTGACGATCGAAAAGGGGCTTGGCGCTGAAGGCCGCATCGCCGTGGTGCGCTTCGATCGTGGTGACGGGATCAACGCGCTGTCGCCGGAAGCCATGCGTCAATTAACCAACGCCGCCCGCAGTTTCGAGGATGACGCCGACACCTCGGTTGTGGTGCTGACCGGTGGGCCGAAGGCCTTCAGCGCGGGCTTCGACCTAAAGGATCCCGAGGGTCGATTGCGCAAATCGATGGATCTCGGTTCGCTGCGCCGGCACTTAAAACTCGGGCCAAGGCTGAGCCGCGCCTGGCAGGACATGGAGCAGATCACCATCGGCGCCATCGAAGGGTTTTGCATCGGCGGCGGCGTGGCGCTCGCGGTGGCGCTGGATTTTCGCGTGATGGCCCGCGACGCCCATCTGCGCGTGCCTGAAATCGGGCTCGGGATGAATATGAGCTGGCAGAGCATCCCGCGCATGCTGCATTTGATGGGACCCGCGCGCACCAAACAGGCGGTGATCCTCGCCGACCAGCGCATCAGCGCCGCCGAGGCTTATGAATGGGGCCTGGTGGAGGAGGTTGTCGATCCCGGTACGACATTCGATGCCGCCATGAGCCTTGCGGCAAAGGTAGCAGCGCAGCCGCCTCTGTCCGTTGCGATGACAAAGTTGACCGTGAACCGACTGGCGCATGCGCTCGACGATCTCGCCAGTCATATGGATGTCGACCAGTTTGCGCTGGCGAGCCTGACGGAAGACCACAAGGAGGGGGTCGCTGCATTCTTGGAGCGGCGCAAGCCACGCTTCAAGGGGCGGTAGCGGGGCGTTTGCTCATATCTACGATTCGCATAAGGTATATTATGGAATATTTTATGGCGATGTTTCACTTGACACACCCACGATAGTTTGATTCTATTCTCCCAATCGGGAGCTAAACCATGGCCAAGTCTGTCCTTTCCGAAGCGCGGTTCCAGAACGAAGAAGCGGCATTCGCTTACGTCGAAGCGGAGCTTTGGCCCAATGGTCCCGTTTGTCCGCACTGTGAAAACGCCGGTCAGGCCAAGATCGGCCGCCTGACGACGCGCCCCGGTCTGTACAAGTGCTATGCCCCGGCCTGCCGTAAGCAGTTCACTGTCCGGATCGGTACGATTTTCGAGGACAGCCATCTAGCCTTGCGGCTCTGGCTTCAGGCCATCCATCTGCTTTGCAGCAGCAAGAAAGGCATCTCTACCCGTCAGCTTCAGCGGATGCTCGGTTGCGGCATGAAAACGGCTTGGCACCTTGGCCACCGTATTCGTCATGCCATGGCTCCCGGGAGTACCGACCAGCTTGGCGGTTTTGGGAAGGTCGTTGAGGCCGATGAAACGGAACTGGCGCGATCCCGCAAGACCAAACGTCCAGAAGGTTTTCGGCGCAAGACGCACAATCCGATTGTGATGAGCCTTGTGGAGCGTGGTGGACCAATTCGCTCTATTACGATGGATCACAAGTCTGCCGTTGGTTTGGTCCGCAAGCACGTGCATCCAGATAGCACGCTTGCGACCGATCAGGCTCAGCACTACAAGTTTGTCCCAGTGGCTGACCATCAGGCGGTTGATCATTCTAAGTTTGAATGGGTTCGCGGCATCGCCCACACCAATACGTTAGAAGGCTTCTTCTCTGTCCTGAAGCGAGGACTTGTCGGTATTTACCAGCACATCGATAAGAAGCATCTGGACCGCTATCTCGCGGAGTTCGATTTCCGCCAGAATACGCGAGAGAAGCTCGGCATCAACGATGTGCAGCGCAGCGCGCTTGCCGTGCAAGGCATGGCTGGCAAAAGGCTTATGTACCGGGACTCATTCGTAGGATAGAGTCCTATCGTCCCTCTCGCATAGTAGTACAGTTTATGGCGGACGATGACCGGATCACTCTGATTATCGAGGGCTTGCCCGAGGACGAAGGGCAACTGCGTCTTGCTGCGTTCATGACGCAGCTACAATATCTCAGCGCGACGATTACCAAACTGGATCGTGAAGCCAATGATGGGAAGCCAGCTACTCAATATCGGATTGCCGAGCTTTCCTACAAAAGCCCCGCGCGAATTGTTTTAGAGCCGCACAAACTCGCTAAGCAGCCTTACATTGGCCACGCGATTGTCGAGAGCCTTGCCCGCATAACGCATGCTCTGGAAAACGGAAGCGACTTATCCGGGCTAGATGCCGATCTACTAGAAGACATTCGCGGGCTTGCCAAACCTGTCGGTAAGACGGTTGCTAGTGTTCGACTTATTTTTAATGACCAGACTTTTGATGTTACTCCGAAGATAGCATCCAAAGTTGATGAAGCACTCGCCGTTGATGAAGAATGTGAAGGCGCAATCGAGGGGATGCTAGAGCAGATCAATCTGCATCATGGGGCGAACGTTTTTTACATTTATCCTGAAGTTGGGCCGAAAAAGGTTACGTGTCATTTCCCAGCCAAACTTTACGACGATGCTGTTTCTGCGGTCGGGCGTAAAGTAGAGGTCTTTGGTATGCTTCATTATCGGAGTGGGGCGACTTTTCCACATCAAATCCAGGTATCTCAAGTTGAGGCTTTTCCTCCCTCTAGTGAGCTACCTGATTGGGACGATCTGAGGGGAATGGTCCCGGATGCGACGGGAGAATTGAGTAGCGAGGCTTTCATTCGGGAGCTGCGCGATGGCTGGTACTGATCCGATTTACTATTGGGATTCGTGCCTGTTTCTCGCGTGGATCAAAGATGAGCAACGTCCATCTGGAGAGATGGATGGCGTTCGCGAGGTTGTAGAGCGCGTCAAGCGGCGTGAGGCGAAGATAATTACCTCAGTGTTGACCCTATCCGAGGTTCTAGAAAGCAAATTACCAGCCGGCATGAAGCGCCTGATTGACGGCATGCTGAAGCAGCGCGTCACTCGCATCAGTATGGACATAAAGGTAGCTCAAATGGCGCACGATCTGCGTGACCATTATGCGAGCTCGTCTAGCTACGGCGGCAAAACTCTATCTGTTCCAGATGCTATCCATTTGGCAACGGCGATACTGTATAGAGCTACGGAGTTTCACACATTCGACGGCGGCAAGACGGGCGGTAAATCGCTAGGTCTATTGCAGCTATCTGGAAACGTTGCTGGCCATAGGCTCATCATATGCAAACCACAGGCAAAAAATCCGCAGCTAGACCTTCGTCGCTCAAATCCGCCAAACCCGACGACCCCGAACAATACCGGCGGTTCCTAGAGGCGGCCAAGGAGGCCGAGGCAGATGAGACGGCCAAGGGCGCGGACCGTGCTTTCAAAGCCGTTGTGAAGCCCCGAAAGCCCCATGCCAAACGGTCCTGAGAAGGCGGCCGAATACCGCAAGATGGCGGAGGACTGCCTTGAGGTCGCCAAGCGCATGTCGCTCGACCACGACCGTATCCGCATGATGGAAATGGCTCAGCGGTGGGCTAGACCTTGCGAAGCAAGCTGAAGAAAAGGCGGCTAAGTAGCTGATTATTCTGCTTGGTGTGTCAAGTGAAACATCGCCTATTTTATTATAAAGCAGTTTCATACAGTTGTATACGGATTCTGATGTTCCACGATATTTCGGGGCTGGGGCCCCGGCGCGTCCCAGCCCTTGCAAAGCCGCCCAAGCCCGGCTGGGCGCGAGGCACGGTAAGCGGATGGCTGCGCGGCCGATTTATTCGGCGCGTTCTCTTATCGAGGTCGGCGTTAGGCCTCAAATCACGACGCGTCCGATGGCGCCGCGTCACGCAAAACGCGCGCCCGAAGGCTGACCGCTGAAGGCTTGGTATTTCGATCGAAAGCGGGCAATAAGCCGGCCGAGACGGCTGATGACCCGGCAGCGTCGGGCCCGTATGATGCCATCTATAAGAAAATCAGGGAGACACAGATGGGCTTTTCGCGACGGACTTTATTGAAGGCTTCGGCGGCCACTGCCGTGATGGGCAGTATGGACACGCCGTTTGTCGCGCGAGCGCAAGCTGCCGAGTTCACCTACAAATTTGCCAATAACTTGCCGGATTCGCACCCGCTAAATATTCGCGCCAAGGAAATGGCGGCCGCAATCAAGACCGAGACCAATGGCCGCTTTGATATGCAGATTTTCCCGAACAATCAGCTTGGCGCCGACACCGACGTGTTGAGCCAGCTGCGTTCCGGAGGCGTCGAGTTCTTCACCATGTCGGGCTTGATCCTGGCGACTCTGGTCCCGGCCGCTTCCATTAACGGAATGGGCTTTGCCTTTCCGGATTATCCGACGGTCTGGAAGGCCATGGACGGCGACCTCGGCGCCTTTGTGCGCAGGGAGGTTGCCAAGGCCAATATCATCGCGTTCGAAAAGATCTGGGACAATGGCTTCCGGCAGACCACCTCCTCGACCAAGCCGATCAACGGACCCGGTGACTACAAGGGCTTCAAAATCCGGGTGCCGGTGTCGCCGCTCTGGACCTCGATGTTCAAGGCCTTTGACGCCGCGCCCGCTTCGATCAATTTCAACGAGGTCTATTCGGCCCTGCAGACCAAGATCGTCGAAGGCCAGGAGAATCCGCTGGCGCTGATTTCGACCGCAAAACTGTATGAGGTGCAGAAGTACTGCTCCCTGACCAACCACATGTGGGACGGCTATTGGTTCCTGGCCAACCGCCGCGCCCTGGAAGCCCTGCCCGCCGACGTGCGCGGGATCGTCGAGAGGAATGTTAACGGCGCGGCACTCAAAGCCCGTGCCGATACCGAAAAGCTCAATGCTACCGTACGCGAGGAACTTGCAGCCAAGGGATTGATCTTCAATCAGCCGGATACAGCGCCTTTCCGCGAGAAGCTGCGCTCGGCCGGGTTCTATTCCGAATGGAAGGGAAAATACGGCGAGGAGGCGTGGGCGATACTGGAGAAATCCGTCGGCCAACTGTCGTAACTGGCTATCCTGGGGACAATGATGGCTCACGCCGATGCAACGCAGGCGGCGACCGGTGAGGTGGTGTCCCCTCGCCGCCGCTCTGTTGCCGCGACCCTGGAAGCCTCGCTCGGAATGCTTATCGAGGTCCCAGCGGCATTGCTGGTCGTAGCCGAGATCGTCACCCTGTTCGCAGGCGTCGTCGCGCGCTACGGCCTGCAACGCCCCTTGATCTGGTCGGACGAACTGGCGTCGATCCTGTTTCTATGGCTGGCGATGCTCGGGGCCGTGGTCGCGTTTCGGCGCTCCGAACATATGCGAATGACGGCCGTTGTCGCCAGCGCGACGCCTGCCATGCGTGCCTATCTCGATGTGGTGGCGACCTGCGCTGCGCTGGCCTTCTTGCTCCTGATCGTCGCCCCGTCCTGCCAATACGCCTACGAAGAAAGCTTCATCACCACGCCGGCGCTGCAAATTTCCAATACCTGGCGCGCGGCGGCGCTGCCGGTCGGCGTCTGCCTGATGGCGCTGTTTGCCTTGCTGCGACTGGCGCGGGTCGGCGATGTCAGCCTCGTACTGCGAGCCGCGCTGTCGGTCGCGCTGCTAGTTGCGGTGTTTTGGCTCGCGACGCCGTGGCTGCGTCCGCTCGGCAATATCAATCTGGTGATTTTCTTTATCGGCGTGGTCGGCTTCTGTGTCTTTGCCGGCGTACCGATCGCCTTCGCATTTGGACTGGCGATCTTCGGATACCTTGCGCTGACGACGCGTACGCCGCTGATGGTGCTGGTCGGCCGGATGGACGAGGGCATGAGCCACCTGATCCTGCTCGCGGTGCCGCTATTCATCTTTCTCGGCCTCTTGATCGAAATGGCCGGCATGGCGCGGGCGATGGTGGCGTTTCTGGCAAGCCTGCTCGGCCATGTGCGCGGCGGCCTTAACTACGTGCTGGTTGGCGCGATGTATCTGGTGTCGGGCATATCCGGTTCAAAGGCCGCCGACATGGCGGCGGTGGCGCCGGTGTTGTTTCCGGAAATGAAGCAGCGCGGCGCCCGGCCGGGAGACCTTGTCGCCCTGCTCGCTGCGACCGGCGCACAGACCGAAACCATTCCACCGAGCCTTGTCCTGATCACGATCGGCTCGGTGACGGGAGTTTCAATTTCAGCTATGTTCACCGGCGGTCTCTTGCCCGGCGTGGTGCTCGCCATCACGTTGTCGGCCCTGGTGTGGTGGCGCTATCGCGGCGAGGATCTCAGTCACGTCAAGCGCGCCAGCACTTCCGAGATCATCCGGACCTTCGTCATCGCCCTGCCCGCGCTGGCGCTGCCCTTCGTCATTCGCGCCGCCGTGGTCGAGGGCATTGCGACCGCGACCGAGGTATCCACGATCGGGATCGTTTACGGCTTTGTCGTCGGTCTCTTGATCTATCGTCAGTTCGATTGGCGGCGGCTGATGCCGATGCTGATCGAAACCGCCTGCCTGTCGGGCGCGATCCTCTTGATCATCGGTACCGCCACCGGCATGGCCTGGGGATTGACCCAGTCCGGATTTTCGCGGGCACTTGCCGCCGCGATGACCGGCCTGCCCGGCGGTTCGGCCTCCTTTATCGCGGTATCGATCGTAGCCTTCACGGTGCTCGGCAGCGTGCTTGAAGGTATTCCGGCGATCGTGCTGTTTGGCCCGTTGTTGTTTCCGATCGCCCGCGCCGTCGGCGTGCACGAGGTCCATTATGCGATGATTATCATCCTCGCCATGGGCATCGGATTGTTCGCCCCGCCGTTCGGAGTGGGCTATTATGCCGCCTGCGCCATTGGCCGGGTGGACCCGGCCGAGGGCATTCGCCCGATCTGGGGCTATCTGCTGGCGTTGATGGCAGGCTTGATCATTGTCGCCATTTTTCCGTGGATCTCGATCGGGTTCCTCTAGTTATTTAAGGGATTGGAAGGTGACCGATGGGTGGACAGAAAAATCAGTACAGCATCGGCCTGGAGAAGACCCCCGCCAATTTCGTGGCCTTGACACCGCTAAGCTTCCTGGCGCGCACGGCTGCAATCTACCCTGATCACACCAGCACCATTTACGAAGGCCGCGTCTTCACCTGGTCGCAGACCTACGCGCGCTGCCGGCGTTTTGCGTCATATCTGGCGCGCCGGAACATCGGTTCAGGCGATACGGTCGCTGCGATGCTGCCGAATATTCCGGCGATGAATGAAGTGCATTTTGCCGTGCCGATGGCGGGCGCCGTACTCAACGCGCTGAACATCCGGCTGGATGTGGCCTCGATCGCCTTTCAGCTCGACCATGGCGGCGCGAGGATCATCCTGGTCGATCCTGAATTCTCCGGCGTGATTGCCGAGGCGCTGACGCTGATGAAGGGCGACAAACCCTTTGTGATCGACGTCGACGACAAGGCGTTCGTCGACGGAAAGCGGATCGGCGAGATCGAATATGAGGAAACGCTGGCGCAAGGCGACGAAAATTTCGTCTCTCGTCTGCCGCATGACGAATGGGACGCCATCGCACTCAGTTACACCTCGGGGACGACGGGAAATCCCAAGGGCGTGGTCACGCATCACCGCGGCGCCTATCTCAACGCCGTCAGCAACATCCTTGCCGCCAATCTAGGCCAGCATCCGGTCTATCTCTGGACGCTGCCGATGTTTCATTGCAACGGCTGGTGCTTTCCCTGGACCGTCGCCGCTGCCGCAGGCGTCAATGTCTGCCTGCGCAAGGTCGAGCCTGCGAAGATTTTCGAGCTGATTGCAAAGCACGGTGTCACCCACATGTGCGGCGCGCCGATTGTCTATAACACCATGATCAATGCGCCCGGTGCGCCGAAGAAATCGGCCGCCCGGCCCGTGGTCGGCTTGATCGCCGGCGCAGCGCCGCCGGTTGCCGTGCTCGAGGGCGCCGAAAGCATTGGCATCAAGCTCACCCATGTCTATGGCCTGACCGAAGTCTACGGTCCCGCCTCGGTCTGCGCCGAGCAGCCCGGCTGGGACGACTTGCCGGCCGATCAGCGCGCCCAGCTCAAGCGCCGGCAGGGCGTGCCCTACCCGCTGCAGGAAGCCGTCACCGTGTTCGATCCCGACACCATGCGCGAGGTGCCGCGCGACGGCGAGACCATCGGCGAGGTGATGTTCCGCGGCAATATCGTGATGAAGGGTTATCTCAAGAACGAGAAGGCCACGAACGAGGTCTTCGCCGGCGGCTGGTTCCACACCGGCGACCTCGGCGTGCTCGACGAGCACGGCTATGTCATCATCAAGGATCGCTCAAAGGACATCATCATTTCGGGCGGCGAGAACATCTCCTCGGTGGAAGTCGAGGATGTGCTCTACAAGCATCCCGCGGTGTTGTTCGCGGCCGTGGTCGCAAAACCCGACGGGAAGTGGGGCGAAGTACCGTGCGCCTTCGTGGAGCTGAAGCAGAATGCGCAGGCGACGGAAGCCGAGATCATCGCCTTTTGCCGCGCCCAGATGCCGGGGTTCAAGACGCCGAAGGCGGTGGTGTTCGGTCCGATCCCCAAGACCTCAACCGGCAAGATCCAGAAATTCATGCTGCGGGACCAGGTCCATTCGGCCAAGGCGATTTCGGCGTGAGGCGTCAAACAGCTTTCAGCTCGCCATCGACCGGTCTCGGGCGGCCTTCAGCCAAAGGTTCCAGGCGCGATCGATCTGGGTGTTGTTGGTATTCGTCGTCGCGGTGGCCTCACCCTCGGTCAGGTAAGTGACGGGTCCAAGTTTCATCGCTTCGGTCTGCAAGCGCGCGCCGACTTCGGTGTAGACCGCGCGGAACACCGCCTGACGCAAGGTGCTTCCGACCACGGTTGAGCCGTGGCCGCGCATCAATACCGCTGGACCCTGATCGAGGCTTTGTGCAAGCGCTGCGCCAAGCCGGCTATCGCTGATCAGAAGATCGCTCGCAGGCCCCGCAAAATCGCGAATTTCGAATACCGGCGTTCCCGCGCCGAGAAAGCCGCACATATGGAATATCGGACGCAGCTTCGTGCCGGGTACCGCGCTGAACGGGACGACCGAGGGCGAATGGCTGTGCACGACGGCGACCACATCCGGCCGCTTGCGGTAGATCTCGCCGTGAATGAAACGCTCCAGATACGTAGCCGGCCCTCCCTTCTCGACCGGAGCCCCGTCGAGATCGAACACCAGCACGTCCTTTTCGGTGACAAGCGCAGGCGCCATGCTTCGGGCGAGCAGAAAGCGGTCGGGGGATGCCGGATGACGCACGCTGACATGGCCGAACCCATCCACCACGCCCTGGTCGAACAGGATGTGGTTTGCATCCACCAATTCGCGGATCGCAGCTGAAACCGCTTCAGGCGCTTTATCGGTCATGCCGGGTCTTCCTCGCTGCTCAATGATGTCTTGCTTGCGCGAGATGGTATGGACCCATACGATGCTCTGCAAGACATTGACAAGCGGCCTTTCGGATTACCCATGGCGTCCACAGCTGCGCGACCAGAGTAATGAGCAAACTACAGCTATCGATCGCGATCGGCGACTATGATCGGATGCGTCCGTTGGTGGACGGCCTAGTGCAGATCGATGGCGTCGATCCACAAATCATGCTGCTGGAGCCGGAGGAGATATTCTTCCGTGCCTTCAGGCATGTCGATTTCGATATTTGCGAGCTTTCGCTCTCCAGCTACAGCGTCAAGACGGCGGCGGGAACAAGCCCGTACATCGCGGTGCCGGTGTTCCCGTCCCGCGCCTTCCGGCATACTTCGATTTACGTCCGTACCGATCGGATCAAGTCGCCCGCCGACCTCAGCGGTCGCCGTGTCGGGGTGCCGGAATATCAGCTCACCGCGAATATATGGGTCCGACTGTTTCTCGAGGAGGACTACGGCATTCGTCCGTCGGACATCACCTGGGTTCGCGGCGGCTACGAGCACCCCGGCCGCATCGAGAAGATCAACCTCAACCTGCCGCCCGACGTCGTCGTCGAGAATGCGCGCGCGGATGTCACCATTTCCGATCTGCTGGCAAGCGGCGAGCTGGACGCGGTGATCGGGCCGCGTGCGCCCTCCTGTTTCGACCGCGGCCATCCGAATGTCGGCTATCTCTTTGCCGACCCGCAGCAGACCGCAACCGACTGGTATCGGCGGACGCGCCTCTTTCCGATCATGCACACGCTGGCGATTCGCCGCGCGCTCGCCGAAAAACATCCCTGGTTGCCGGTTGCAGTCTACAAGGCCTTCGAGCGCGCGAAAGCCATCGCAGTCGCAAAGCTCGCCGACACTTCCGCAACCAAGGTGACGCTACCCTTCGTCGAGGAGCAGTTGCGGTCGGCGCGCCTTTTGATGGGCGAAGATTTCTGGTCCTATGGCCTGGAGCCGAACCGGCACGTGCTGAGTCGATTCCTCGCGCGTCATCATGCCGAGGGGTTGTCGTCGCGTTTGCTCGCGCCGGAAGAATTGTTCCATCCGGCGTCGCTGGAGCTGCACAAGATATGAGGCTCAGATCGCTCTCGGGTCAGCCCGCCTGCTCCAGTGTCAGGCGCATGCCGTCATAGGCAGGGACGACCTGCGGTGGCAGGCTCTGACGCAGCACCTCGTAATCCAGGTCGGAGTGCATGTTGGTGATGATCGCGCGGCGCGGCTTGAACCGGTCGATCCACGACAGTGCGTCGTTGACGCTGAAGTGGCTGGGGTGCCCCGTATAGCGTAATCCGTCGATAATCCAGAGATCGAGGTTTTCCAGAGAAGGCCAACTCGCTTTCGGGATGTCATTGACGTCGGGCGTATAGGCGGCATCGCCGATCCGATAGCCGAGCGCCGGAATATTGCCGTGCTGCAGAATGAACGCCGAAAGCGTTACCGGACCGCCCTTCCCGTCGATCGTGCGGCTCTCGCCAGCCTCGATTCCATGCTGATCCAGGATCGGCGGATATTCGCTCCCGGGAGGTGCGACGAAGCAATAGGAGAAGCGCAGCAGGATGTGGTCTGCGGTGGACCGGTTCAAATAAACCGGAATGCGCCGGCGCTGATGCAGCACCACGGAGCGCAGATCATCGATGCCGTGGGTTTGATCGGCGTGCTCGTGGGTCAGGAACACCGCATCGATGTGGTCGACATGGGCGTCGATCAACTGCTCGCGCAGATCGGGCGAGGTATCGATCACGATCCGCGTGACGCCCCGATCCCCACGGCGCTCGACAAGCAGCGAACAACGGCGGCGGCGATTCCTGGGATTTTTGGGGTCGCAAGCGCCCCAGCCAAGCGCCGGCCTCGGAACGCCTGCTGAAGACCCACAGCCGAGGATCGTAAGATCAAGCGTCATGCCGCAGCCTTCGGCGCCGGCACTTTGCTGAACAGGCGAAAAAAATTCTCCGTGGTCTGCCGCGAGATCTCTTCCAGCGAGACCCCGCGCACCTCGGCCAGCACTTTGGCAATTTCGACCACATACGCAGGCTCGTTGCGCTTGCCGCGATATTTGCCAGGCGCCAGATACGGCGCGTCGGTCTCGACCATGATGCGGTCGGCCGGCAATTCGGCGGCGAGGTCGCGCAAACTTTGCGATTTCTTGAAAGTCAGAATTCCCGTGAATGAGATCGAAAGGCTGAGCGAAATGGCCTTCATTGCAAGCTCACGTCCGCCCGTGTAGCAGTGCAGCACCGCGCGAAACGCGCCCTTCGCCATTTCGTCCTCGAGGATGCGGCCGCAATCGTCGTCGGCCTCGCGGGTGTGGATGACGAGCGGCAGGCCGGTTGCGCGGGCGGCGGCGATATGGGCCCGAAAGCCCCGCTCCTGGGCTTCACGTGACCCATGCTGATAGAAATAATCGAGGCCCGCCTCGCCGAATGCCACCACTTTCGGATGGCGCGCCAGTTCGATCAGCTCGTTCGAGGCGATACCATCCTCTTCATCGGCTTGATGCGGATGCGTGCCGACCGAGCAATAGACTTCCGGAAATCGCTCCGTGATCGCCAACAGAGCGTTCAGGCGCTTGACCCGTGTCGAGATGGTAAGAATGCGCCCAATGCCGGCAGAGGTGGCCCGCGCGACGATGCCATCGAGGTCATCGGCAAAATCGGGGAAGTCGAGATGGCAGTGGCTGTCGACAAGCATCGGCTTCAAACCGTTCACGCCGCCGTTGGCTCGATATACCGCGGAAATACCGGCGCGGGCGCCGGAAGCACTGTGCCCGGCTTGATCCGCGTGGCCAGCGCCGCAAAATTGCGCGACCCGATGTCATCGGGAATGCCGAGGATATCGAGCAGCTTCGCGGATGCCTCCGGCATCGCCGGCTGCGCAAGAATGGCGATCTGGCGCACGACTTCGGCGGTCACGTAAAGCACCGTGCGCTGACGCGCCGGATCGGTCTTCGCCAGCGCCCAGGGCGCTTCACCCGCGAAATAACGGTTGGCCTCCGCAACGACGGCCCACACTGCGTTGAGCGCCTGATGAATCTGCTGGGTCGCCATCGCCGTGCGCGCAAGTGCGATCATGCCGTCGGCCTGCGCCAGGATGGCCCTGTCGTTGTCGGATAACGCCCCCGGCTCCGGCAGCACGCCCTGAAATTGCTTTGCGATCATCGAGAGCGAGCGCTGCGCCAGATTGCCGAGATCGTTGGCGAGATCGGCGTTCGTCCGGGCGACGATGGCTTCGTGGTTGTAGCTGCCGTCTTGTCCGAACGATACCTCGCGCATAAAGAAATAGCGCATTTGATCGACTCCGTATTGGGAGGCCATCGCGAACGGATCGACGACGTTGCCGACTGATTTCGACATCTTCTCGCCGCGATTGAGCAGAAAGCCGTGACTGAAGACGCGCTGAGGAACCTCGACGCCAGCCGACATCAGGAAAGCGGGCCAGTACACGGCGTGGAAGCGTACGATATCCTTGCCGATCACGTGGAGGTTAGCCGGCCAGTAACGCCGGAAGTCAGCGCCCTCAACGTCCGGATAGCCGGCGGCGGTGATATAATTCGTCAGCGCATCCATCCAGACATACATCACATGCGATGGAGCGCCCGGTACCTTGATGCCCCAATCGAAGGTCGTCCGCGAGACCGACAGGTCCTGCAGACCGCCTCTGACGAAGCTCGCGACTTCGTTCAGCCGCTCGCGCGGGAGCACGAAGTCGGGAACGCGTGCATAGAGGTCGAGCAACCTGTCCTGATAGGCCGACAGGCGGAAAAAATAGGTCTCCTCCTCGGTCCACTCAACCGGCGAGCCCAGCGGCTCGCGGCGAATACCGTCGGAGCCGACGGTGGTTTCTCCTTCGTCGAAATAGGCCTCCTGACGAACGGAATACCAGCCTGCGTATTTGTCGAGATAGATATCGCCATTCTTCTCAATCGCAAGCCACAGCGCTTGGCAGGCGCGCTCATGGCGTGGCTCCGTGGTGCGGATGTAATCGTCGTATGAAATGTTGAGCGCGGCCATCATGTCGCGGAAGCGTTGCGAGTTGCGGTCCGCCAACGCCTGCGCACTAAGTCCCTCCGCGACTGCCGCTTGTTGCATCTTCAGGCCATGCTCGTCCGTTCCTGTGAGAAACCGGACATCGAATCCGTCGAGCCGCTGAAACCGGGCGATCGCATCGGTAACCATGGTGGTGTAGGCGTGACCGATGTGCGGAACGCCGTTCGGGTAGAAGATCGGTGTCGTCAGAAAATAGGGTGTCTTTGCCGATGCGTTCTTCTTGTCAGTTGGACGTTTCGCTCCACCTAGAGCCTGACTTCCTGCCGCGTGTGGCTTGGGCTTCGCGACTTTCGGCAATCCGTTGCCGGCAACCCCTTTCCCCTTTTTTGTTGTCTCTCCAGCCGGCGAGGCGCCCCGCCGAGGATTCGCATTTGTTACAAAACGCTTCGATTCAATGGCAGTTGTTCCTTTAGGGGATGCCGAGCTCGGGCGTTTTCCGGCCAAGGGTTCCGTCGCGGCGATGCTCGTCTTGTTCGGTCGTGATCTGGGCTTATTCGCCCCTGCCCTCCTCGGCTTCCCTGGCGGTTTTCCGGGGGCCTTCTTCGCAGTCGAGATTTTCTTTGCCGCCTTCTTCTTCACCGCGCGCTTGGATTTCTTCGCACGTTTCTTCACCGCGGACACTTTGGCGGGGGCGCGGCTCGATTTGCCGGCTTTCTTTGCGCCGCCCTTCTTTTTTTTCTTGGCCTTCGCCACGAGTAATTCCTTTATCGTTCAAATAAGATTGTTGGGGATGATCGCCAGCGGCGCGGCTAGCGCGTCGCCTCCGCAAGCATCCCGAACACCGAGAATACCAGCGGCTTTCGCTCGAGATTGTATTCTGCTGTGTCGCGCGCGGCGCGGCTGATCTTTTCCCACACCTCCGCAAGCTGTGCAAGGCGCGGCAGGTTTGCGTTGGCATCGTCGATGCGCAGGCGGGCGCTCATCCAGCGATCGACACTGTCGATAAAGGTCGCAAGCGCGATCTTGTCGCTGCCGCCGAGTGCGTCGCCAAGGGCATGCAATTCGCGCGGATCAATCTGCGGCAGGTTGGCGAGCAGCGCCGCGGTCCGCTGGTGAAGTTTTACGGCGTCGCCGCCAAGCAGCGTCAGCGCGCGCGCGACACTTCCCTCGGCCGCGTCGGCAGCCTCCGACAAGGATGGATCGTCGAGTGGAATTTTCGCGGCATGGCTCGCCGCCAGGATGACGTCGGCCGTGGAGAGTGGCCGTAGCGAAAGCTTGCGGCAGCGTGAAAGGATGGTCGGCAATACCCGCCCTGGTGCGTGACTAATGAGAAGGAACAGGGACTGCCGCGGCGGCTCCTCAAGAATCTTCAGCAAGGCATTGGCAGCGTTGGGATTAAGTTCGTCGACGGTATCGACGATGCAAACCCTCCAGCCCTCAACCGCGGCGGTCGAACCGAAGAACGTGATCGTCTCCCTTGTCTCGTCGACGGTGATGACCGTGCGCATCACCCCCTTGTCGTTCGGTGTCCGCTGCAGGACGAGGAGCCCGCCATGCGCGCCTGCGGCAATACGGCGTGCGACCGGATCAGACGGATCGACCTCAAGCGTATCGACGCGCTGAACATCCTTCGCAAGCGGATCGCGATGGGCGAGGACAAACCGCGCCATTCGGTAGGCAAGCGTCGCCTTGCCGATACCTTGCGCGCCCCCGATCAACCAGGCATGCGGAATGCGTCCGCTTCGATATGCGTTCAGCAAGGCCGTTTCGGCATCGCGGTGACCGAACAGCACAGCGGTTTCGCGGGGATGAGGGACCGGGATTTGTGTGTCGACTTGACGGGCGCTCATGCAGAACTCGCCACATTGCCCGCAGCCGTTGCGAAGAAGCGGTCGCGCAGGGCCGACCAGATATGAGCCGCAACGATATTCGGCTCAGCGGTAGCATCGATCAACGCGCATCGCTGTGGTTCGGCGGCAGCAATCTGCCGGTACGCGTCGCGCAATTGCTGATGAAATTTGACGTCTTCGGCCTCGAACCTGTCGGCTGCGCCGGAGCCGCGACGCGCTGCGGCGCGCTGCAGGCCGACCTCGACGGGCACATCCAGGATAATGGTCAGATCCGGTTTCAGGTCGCCAATGGTGACCCGCTGCATCGCGTTGAGTACGCCCGGCGCCACCTTTCCCAGGGCGCCCTGATACACCCGCGTGGAATCCGAAAAGCGATCGCTGAGTACCCATAATCCTTGCTTGAGGGCCGGTTCGATGATCGTCCGCACATGATCGTCGCGCGCGGCCGCAAACAGCAGTGTTTCTGCGTCAGGGCCCAAAAGCTTGCCCATTCCGGACAAGACGAGATGCCTGATGATTTCCGCGCCGACCGATCCCCCCGGTTCGCGCGTGACAATGGCGCGCAATTTCGCGCTGCCAAGCCGTTCCGCGAGCAGCTTGATTTGCGTGGACTTGCCGGACCCCTCGCCACCCTCAAAGGAGATGAAGCGTCCGCGTCCAGAAGTTCGTTTGACTGCTGCCTCCGCCATCGTCAAAGCTTCTCGGCGCCGGCGCGAAACACCCCGATCACCAGTTCGCTCGCACCATCGATGGCCCGCCGCATCGTCGATCCTCGCCCGATCGATTCGGCCGCATAAACCGGCGCCTCTACGGCGATGTTGCTGCCGCGCCAGACCTTGACCAGGCCGACCTGCTGGCCGGACTCGATCGGCGCGCGGACCGGTCCGTTATAGACGACGCGTGCAATCAATTTATCGGTGCCGTTTTTCTGGACCATTACCTTGATCGGCTCGCGGCTGGAAAGTTTTAGCGAACGGCTCTCGCCGCCAAAGACCTTCGCGTAACCTATTGTCT